>Ga0315545_1003551_pt1 | contig 13294 bp, 20 predicted proteins | sample SalMarSW160210MG_FD_203096 | JGI IMG/M metagenome (GOLD analysis project Ga0315545, IMG submission 203096) | Salt marsh sediment microbial communities from the Plum Island Ecosystem LTER, Massachusetts, United States - Salt Marsh Sediment SW1602-10 ... | reverse complement strand
CATAATCCCTTATTTTTTTGAAACTTACATAGATAAAAAAAGTGGACTTTTTACTCTTCAAAATAAAAAACCCTTACAGAGCATTAATCTATAAGGGTTTGTAATTAGATTTTGTGGAGCTGGGCGTTCTAAAATGTACGTTTCATCAGGGTTTAAAGTTTAATTCAGTTATAATATAAATTACTGTTATCAATATTTTTTTAAATAGTCAATTTTAATAAAATAAAACGAATTTTATTTGATTAAACCAATTTTTGTGTGTATCTTAGCGTGTAGAATTATATACAAAAATGAAATTAAAATACGGCCTACATTTTAAATTGGAACAACGAAGGGATAAAAAAACCGGGGAAGTAATTGAAATGAACATACCCATTAACATGGATTTTACTTTTTCCGGTCAAAGATTCCGATATTTTACGGGATATAGAATTGATGAGGCTAAATGGGATGTGACTGCTGAGCGCGTAATAAGAAATAATTTCGATAATAGGGGAATTAGCGCAACGAAAATTAATAATCACCTGGACGAACTGAAAACACATACAATAAATATTTATGAAGAAGCCAGGGCGCTAAGAGTAAATCCAACGGTGCAATATATGCGCGACGAACTTAAAAAACGCCTCAACGAAGGTAAATACGATGTAACTTCATTCTTTGATATTTTTGATTTCTTTATTGAAACTGAAAGCGTGGCGGGGACGTGGACTGAGGGTACAAAAAAGAAATTCCGTACCAATTACAATCACCTGAAACAGTTTGAGAAAACTACCCGGAACAAAGTCGAGTTTGAAAGCCTCAACGAAGCCCTGTTAAACAAATATACAGACTTTCAGAGGGGAGTATTGGGGCACAGGAACACAACTATCTCAAAGAACTTAAGAATATTGAAATGGTTTTTAAATTGGGCAACAAAGAAGGGATATAATAAAAACCTTGCATTTAGAGATTTTAACCCGACCTTAAAAGGAACCACGCACACCGGGAAAATAATTTTCCTTACCTGGCCGGAATTGATGAGGTTATATGAACTTGAAATAAGCAAAACATATCTTGATCATGTAAGGGATGTTTTCTGTTTTGGATGCTTTACGGGCCTGAGATATTCGGATATTTTCAATCTGAAACGTAGTAATATAAAAAATGATTGTATTGAAGTAACCACAATAAAAACGGATGAGGTTATTACCATTGACCTCAACAATTATTCCCGCTCAATTTTAGAGAAATATAAGGATATCCCGTTTGAAGATAACAAGTGTTTACCCGTTATTAGTAACCAGAAAGCGAATGAATATTTAAAAGAGCTGGGGGGGCTGGCCGAATTAAACGCGCCTGAAACAGTAGTTTATTATAAAGGGGCGCAACGCATTGAAAAGACTTTCAAGAAATGGGAACTGCTGACCACCCATGTGGCCCGGAAGACTTTTATAACCAATAGTTTATATTTGGGGATCCCCGCTGAAGTTATTATGAGTTGGACTGGACATAAAAGCCACAAAACAATGAAAGACTATTATAAAATAGTGGACGAGCAAAAGCGGCGTGAAATGGATAAATTCAATATAAAACCTAAAAGAAATGGAAATGAACAAGAATCTTAAAAAGGCAAATAACGAATACACGTTTAATGATTATCTTAATAAGATATTTTTTTTATTGCCCGACTTCAAAACATATGAATATAATGACACGGGCAAAATAGTGGATACTAATAGAGATATTTCAGAAGAAACACTTAAGCAGATCAATAATCATATAAGAAATATTTTCTTTGATGAGGTTGAAAGACAGTTCTTAGAGATAAAACAAAAATTTGAAACATATCTTGAAAATTATTATGATAGAGAATATTTGATAACTGCAGAATTAAATACAGTTGAACAAATATTAAGAAGTCAAAAAAATTCAATAATAGATACTTTTGGAATTACTCATGTTATCATTCGTTATATCAATAATGATCCGGTTATTTTTAATGGTTTTGAATTGCTTAAATTATCCCCAGCTTTCAATATTGATAGAGAAACAATTTCTGATATTAGAAAATATTTAGTATATGAGTACAAAAAACAAAATTCAGATTTCTATTTTATTCAAAATATTGCTTATGAAAATAAGGCCAAATCTTATATAATGGCAGAGGTTTTTATCAAATATCATGAATTTCTAAGAAAATCACCAAAGCAAACCAATTTAATTGGCCTTAAAAGCAACTTAGAACCCCATCAGGTCGAAATCCTATACAATCAACTAATAGACAATTATATTATAGATAAACACACAAATCCCAATCATTTTAAAGCAATATTTAAAGATGAACCATTACCAAAGGATTTTATAAAAATCAAATGGTTAGCAGAACCTATTTTATTATCTTACTTCATATTTACATTAACTGACAAGAAAAAAATAGTAAAACACAAACATTGGGCAATTACAGCTTATTGTTTTGAACCAAAATGTAATTTAAGACAATTGGCCGACGGTTTTCGAAATAGTAAAACAGGCGAGCCCAAAAGAGCTGATGAAATTGACCAAGTATTAAATTTACTCTAAAAATCTTTACACTCCTTTACAGTAAAGCCCCGTCTATTTTTATCCTTATTGATATTCGTTTATTTCGTTAATATTTTTTTTGATTAAGATATATTATTTAATCCTTGAAATATTAATGATATGGATTTACAAACAATCGATGAAAGATTACAAAGGATAGAGGATTTTTTGCGGGTGCGAAAAGATATTTTAAATCTCAATGAGGTTGCAATATTAACAGGGCTTTCAAAGAGTACGCTTTATAGAATGACCTGTACTGGCACAATTCCTCATTATAAACAAGCTAAGCACCTTTATTTTGATAGGGACGAAATCGAAAACTGGTTAAAATCAAAAAGGATTGTAACCCCCGACGAGGCCCAATGTGTAGTAAATAATTAAACAACAAAGATATGGATGAGATAATTGCAAAAAAGTCGGCCTTCACTCTGACAGTCGGAGAATTAATTGAGATAATCCGGGATGAATTAAGGGAAGATATTAAGCCCCAACCCGCCCAGGCGCCAGAAGCCCCCAAATACTTGTATAGCCTCCGGGAACTTGCCGAATTTCTCGGCTGTAGTATTGTGACGGCTCAGAAGCTCAAAAATAGTGGGAGGATCCCCTTCCAGCAATTTGGCAGGAAACTAATATTCAATTCTTTTGAAGTATTAGGGGCCCTGAATCATAAAAAGAAAATTAAATTAAACTAAATCGAGGAGGAAGATGACAGATGCCAGCACAACTTCAATATGAAAGTTTTATTGCCCCGGCGACACTGAATGAATTACAGAACTTGCTTTACAGAATAAACGTGAGCGATAAAATTTACAAAAATGGGATTACATAAAGGACATACTAATAATCCACAGGGAAGGCCTCCCGGTGTTCCAAATAAAATTAATAAGGAATTAAAGGAGCGGTTAAAGATGTTCCTGGATGATAATTTTGAAGTATTACAGGAAGATTTTAAAAAATTAGAACCCAAGCAACGCTTTGATGTTTTTGTGGCTATTCTTAGACATGTGATGCCAGAATTAAGATATGACGAATTTAAATTTGCCAACCTCAACACAGAGGATTTGCAAAAACTTACAGATAATATTTTAAATAAATTAATGACTAATAAAAATGGATAGAATCGAATTAATCAATTTTTTAAAAGCTTGTTCAGATAAGAAAATCAACCCCTCAGATATTCCCAAAGAAAGGCCGTACATGACTTTTAAAAGAATGGAGGACGGGAAATATATTAATGAGAAGAATGGCGATATATACACTTTAGAAAAAATTAATTCTCTTTTTACTGAAATGGAAGAAAATTATTCACCAAAACATAAGCACATCAATAGAATACATATGATGGAGCCCGCAACGGGAGAAATATCAATAATTACAGTTTTACCCCTAACAAAAGAGGAAATTAAAGACATCATCATTCATAATTTAAACACAATGGATGCTGATCATGAAAATTCTGCAAACAACAAAAATTTACAAAAATAGAAAATGACCAGAATTAAGGTAGATAATAAAATTTTTGTGGGGCCCAGGGAATATGCTGAAATAAATAACCTGTGTATTAAGACCGTCTATAACCGGGTTAAAGAGGGTAAGATAGAAACAAAGCACGTGTTGGGAAGGTTATTAATACGCCTGAGTTGATTTGAATTTTTTTAAGTAAAATATACATTGTAAATGTAAAATATTATGTTAAATAGAAATAGAAATGAAAAAAGCAACAAAATTTACGGGACTTGTATTTTTAGCAATACATTTACTCTTTACTCATGCCAGGTTACTTTTTAATATTAATCCGGAAAAATCATTAGACAGTTTCAAAGCAATCGGTTTTACATTCTCAGAGATTAATGAGCTATTTATTATCTCTTTGATCTTCGCGCTGGCATATTCAGTTATTACCGTTACAATAATAATTCTATATGCAGATAACAGATATAGATATCTATTAATCTCTATTGTGGCCCTGCTGGATGGCCTGGGAGTATTTATCTATTATAATTCAAATATTGTAAAGCTGTTTATTCTATTTTCCTCTTTTTACTATGCTGTATATACTTGTTTTATAATTGTTGCACTCGGATTCCACCAATTTAGAATTAGAAATGAAAGAATACTAAGGAATGAATCTATATTGAAACTAAGCCGGGAGGGAATGAAACAGCGGGATATTGCAGATGAAATGAATATTAGTGCCTCAACGGTGAACCGAACATTAAAGAAACTTAACAAATCAAAGTAAAATGACTGATAACAAGCAAATATTAAAACGAATAAACGAAATGCTGAAATCTAAAAACGGGTTATCTATATATGATTCAAATTTTTTGAGGGGGTTAAAAAGATACCACCGGAATTATAAAAGATTTTCGCCAAAACAAATTTATATTCTTAATGAAATTAATGATAGGTATTTAAAGAAGTGATAAGATAAGAGATGAGGATTCCCGAACCAATAATATTGTTTATCCCTGATTTGCTTGCTCAGAAGTTAGATAAATATTTGAACACCCATCCACCAGGCTTTAAATATGATATAGCATACTTTTATTATATCATTCATTATATTACAATGGAGCATCTCAGGCAAAAGGACAAGGAATATATTTCATTAAACATCAAATATTCACGCCCCGCAATTATCAGTAATATAGATAAATACATTAAAATATTGAAAAATGGTGAATTTATAATATCTGATAATCATTTTATAAAGGGTGAGAAATGTTTGTATTATAAACTTAATCTCGAATTTTTGCAGGGCATTGAAAAGGTTAAAATACAACCTGGTTGCATGCTGTTTGAAAAGATTATTAAACTGCAAAATAATAAGAAGGCCCATTATGATAGATTGTCCCCGTATTTACAGCAGATGAAAAATGAATTTATGAATATTGATCTTGACTATGATGCGGCCGAAAAATGGATATTTAATAACGTAGATGAAGATAAAAAATACTATTATTTAACAGCTTTATATCAATTTAAGGATAAGAGATTCCGGTTTTTTAGCAGAAATAAGACTAATAATAGACTGGATACGAGTTTAACTATCCTGCCAAAAGAGTTACGTCAATTTATTTTAGGTGATTATATGATTATTGATTTGAAAAATTCGCAACCTTTAATTTTAAGTCAGGTAATAGAGGGAATATATGATAATTTACAGACAATACTATTATGTTCGAAATTTAACATTGATTCGTTGCGTGAAACCTTTGGTATTAGGGTGATTCAGGGAATTTCTAAATCTCACCAAAAACAGAAAAATGCAAATTTGGTGAGATTAAAAACCTTTTCTAAATCTGCTAAGAATGGTATCTTATATGAAGATTTTATGGAATCCTATCCTGGAAAAATAACAAGGGATGAGGCAAAAGATATAATGCTTAAAGTATTATATTCCCGGAATGTTATCCATAATAATTATAAAAGATGTATTCCCTATGAAGCGGAGAAAAAAATATTTGCAAGTGTTTATCCCCCGGTTTATGATTATGTATATCAATTAAAAAGCAAGGATCATACTAAACTGCCCGTGTATTTACAGGGAATGGAAAGCCATGTTTTTATAGACTGTATTGCAAAAGAACTTGTAAATATTGGCATTGTGCCACGAACTATACATGATTCAGTTATTGTCAAAAAAAGCGATTTAGATTCAGCATTAAATATAATTTATGATGTTTTCCGTGAACAATTTGATACACCACCCCCATTACATATTAAAAATTTAAATAATACAAAATAAAAATGACTGGTAAATATAACAGGACGAAGGGCCATAATTACGAAAGGCAAATAGTAAGGGAGCTTAAAAGAATATTTCCCGATGCGGTAACAAGCCGGGCCGGGGCCAGGGGAGAAGATATTTTAGGTATTGATATTATTAATACAGGAATGTTTAATATCCAGACAAAAGCCAGGGAACATCTCAACCCGTTTGATGTACTCAATAATGAAATGCCAAATGATTCAGGAATAAATATTGTATTTTGGAAGCGCAACCGGCAGGGGGATGTAATTGTTATGGACAAAAACGATTTTTACGATATCTTGGAAATGTTAAAACGTGGGCAGATTATCTAATCCCCATCAATTAGTCTAAATAAAAATAACAAATATAACGAGAATACAACGAGAATTGACAAATCCAGAAAATATTAATAAAGCATCTATTTAAAAGTTAAATAATTTTAAATAATGCTGCAAAAATTGCGAAATTTTACGGAAATGAAATTTTAAAGATTATCTAATTTTTCTTCTTTCTGAGTGTTTTTATTTTTATATATTATTCCCAAATAAATTTTATCATTATCACCCTTTAACATCAAATATATTTCTGTATTATCTAATTCCCACCCAGATTGATATGCTAAATGCCCAATACTTATGGCCCTCCCCCGTTCTTGATAATCATCTTGATGTGAATCATTATACCAATATTTTTTATCTTCTTTAGGCTCACCGTATTTTTTTATCAATAATTCCTTTAGTTTATCGTAATCATTAATATATTCATTTTCATTTTCATTTGTATATTCCCCGATTTCAATAAATTTATCTTGTTCTATTTCACCCTCAATAAGTCTATTTTGTTCTATTTCTCTTAGTAATTTTTCTGAACTTTCTATATTCCGGATGGTTTCTTTATAACTTACTCGATTACTTAATCTGTTAATGATTCCCCAGACTATTAATGTAAGAAATATAATTATAAGAATTTCCATGAGATAAAATTAATTAATCTTTTGTTGTTACCCAAACAAGAGCAATAATCCAGCCTATAAAAATCCAACCCGGATCGAACTGTTTGGACATAATAAAAAAGGAATAGCAAGGACTGGGGGCGGCGATTATATTAGGGGGCTCCTCTTATCAATTGATTAATGAACAAAGTTACACCTGGGCAATCTGCCATAAATCCTTTTATATTCCTCTAAAAGTTCTTTTTCTCTTTGCTTAGGGTCTGGTACTATTTCGTAATTGAAATAAATAGCCCTTTTGGTATCACTACCCTCGGCCCCTGAAAAATGAGCTCTTAGTCTTATCTTAATACTATACAGACAACTACCATAAAATATTACCATTGATGAAGAGTCATACAAACCATAAACCCCGGCCCGGTCAGGGCCGCATAGGTTTATATTTGTTTCGGTAAATGGATGCATTGTTGAATTTATTGCCATAACGTTAGATTTAGAAAATAACAACCATAAATTTACAATAATTTAAAATTGAAGTCAAGTAAAATTCATTAACAAAACATAAAGCAAAGAGATAACAAAATATAAAATTGGCTTTCTTATTTATTTTTAAGAAATTGGCAATATTTAAAATATTAATAAAATGAAAAAAATAATTAATATAATATTATTGGCGATCCTTATTAATACTGTTTCATTAAGTCAAGATTTTCCGATAGATGAAAAAACCGGAGAGATCTGTTTTACAGAGATTATTGAGGTAGATTCACTAAATAAATCTGATTTATATCTAAGAGCCCGGGAATGGTTTGCTAATAGTTTTATTTCTGCAAATAATGTAATTCAAATGGATAATAAAGATGCCGGGATTATTGTCGGGAAAGGTACATTTGAGGTTTATACTTCATTATTAATGAGACAGCATGCTGGTTATGTTCATTTCACAATAAAAATTTATATTAAAGATTATAAATATAAATATGAAATAACAAATATATATCACGAACCGGGGGCGTCCAAAATTACAACTCATGGGGATTTGAGAAAAGATAAACCCGGGGGCGGATTAGCAACAATGGGACAAAAAAATTGGGATGGCATAAGAAATCAGGCATTTGAAGCATTTAATAACATGATTAATGACTTAAAAACAAAAATGGATGTTGGATATTTTAAAGACGATTGGTAAAGTATTTAATTGATTTTGTCAAGTATTTACTTGTTCACCAAAAAACAGAGGGCCCCATCGTCCCCCCGTTCTAAACAATAATTCTAAATAAAACTATGAAAACCAGTAAACAACTAAAGTAAAATAAGCCTTAGTTTCTTTAATTCTCTATTTAACCAGCAAATAATAATCCCATACCACAAGATGAAGAATCTTGCTTGTTATCCTCATTGCGACAGGATTTATTATTAAAATGATAATCGTGGAATTGCTGATAATATCCTGATTCAATAATAAAGTAATAAGCTTCATTTTTGGCGTCCATTTCTATTAAGAAATTTTGAATTAATTGATCTTTGGATAAATTATTTAATTTCTTAATTAGAGTGGGACGATGTGCCTTGTGGTTATTTTTAGCCAGGTTAACTAATATTGTTTGGCCAAGCTCTTTTTTATTCTTTTCATCCATGTTTATAAATTTAGATTAATAAATAAATTCTGCTTTAATTAGAAAATTCAATAAACGTTGTATTTACCGCCGGGTCCAGAGCCCAAATGTGATTAGAAAATTCTGTGATACTGCTAATGGGCTCAATGTGATCTTGTTCACCCAGGAATCTACCCTTATAACAAATAAAAAAACTTTCTGTATAATGATTTTCCCCCGGCCTCTCATAAAGAATTTTAACTCTATAATTAATGTTTAAATGTAATATGTCAATATCAAGTGTTTGCACTTTCCGGCTTTGTTCCGTATCATACAATACACCATCTATAATTTGCTTCATGGTTGCGGATTTAAGATTAATAAATTGAGATTAAATTTTCGGCCCTGAAGCATCTGAAATTTAGAGCGTCAACGTCATAGTATGTCACGACACCGTAATTTCTGACGCGGTTACTATTTTTAAGAAACATGCCAACGTTTTCTAATGTCCCGGCAGCATATCTTAAGGTGCCATCCAATTTCTTAAATGCAAAGTTTACTACTTCATAGCCCATCCGTTTTGTAAGTCTATAAATTTGCCAAGCGCGAACCAGGCATATTGAGAATAATTCTCCGGTGGTTCTTTTAATGGCCCATGCCCGACTTAATGTAGCTGAGCGAAAATTTGGAGTGTTATTTATTGTTTTCATGGCTTTAGGTTTATATTAACAATATTGGTATAAATATACTAATTATATTAATACAAGTCAAGTATTATAGCATTTATTTTTATATTTTTATGTAATTTATTTTGATATTAATATATAAATGTTATATATTTGTCCAGAATAAAGTATTTACTTGACTTTATAAAGTAATTAGTTGACTTAAAAACAAGAAATCGTATAATTCATTTAATTTTAAAATCATGGGAGAGAGGATAAATAAGGTTAAAGAAGTATTAGAAAGCAAAGGAATAACACAAAGGTGGTTAGCCAAACAATTAGATAAGAATGCTAATACAATAGCAAATATTTGTAATAATAAGGTTCAGCCCCACCTAAAGGACTTAAAAAGAATTGCTGAAATCCTGGACGTTGACATCCGGGAATTACTTGTTTCTACAAAAGAAAAGGATTAAAGTAATTACCTCCATATTGTCCTTAACATTCGTGCTGCTATTTGCTTATGGCTTTTAAAACCCAGTCTTCTTTTATAAGAACATCCTTCAGCAGCAATTGATAAGGTAACTGATTAAGTTTAGACTCTTTAAATCCTTCTAATATGTTTATAATGGATGATGCTGTTATTAAAGATAAATTGAGTTCATATTCTTCTCTACAATCTTTCTCGAATTCATCACTAAATTCAGGTGCAATAAGTAAACTCTTTAAAACCCTATAATTCTTTGATTGTACTAAATCAATATAAGATTTTATTTGTCTATATACTGAGCTAAACTTATTATAACCACTTTCTTTAACGGTTTTGCATTCTAATAAAATCAATTCATTATTTCCCAAGTTAAGAATAATGTCAATTTGATGTTTACTATCATTTAATGATTTTCTCAATTTTTCATCAACTGAAAAACCTAATTTTGAGAAAATTGTTTTTGTTATTTCTTCAAATTTTATTCCAATGTCACTTTCTTTAATAATAATGCCATTATCTTTTAAAACATTAAGATCGCGATATGCCAAATTGATGTAATTTTCAATATATAAATTTTCAGTATCTTTATAGTTATCAAGAATATTAGTTACTAAATCCCCCCTTGTTTTAATTGAGATAATTTCACAATATTTCTTTAAGTTTTCATCTGTTAATAAATCCAATATGTCTCTGGGTTTAATGTTATAGTCTAATAAATAATTGCTTTTTAAAATATCCTCATCTTGAAGTTCAAATTCAGTCTTCAATAAATCCTTGATCTCGGGAACATTCTGTTCTAATTCATTTAACATTTTTTCATATCCATCTATTGAAATCCCCACTTTATCTTCCTTATCAATTTGCTCAAAATAGTGTACTAAATTGTGTACCTTTTCTTCATTTGTAGCACCTCGCAAGGGTGGAAAAATATTTAAGTCTTTTTCGATTAATTGATTTATAAAAGTCTTCCTTTCTGATGTTTTTACGTTATCTTTAAAGATATCATTTAAAAGCACTTCGGAAAAATGTATTCCTTCTTTTATTATTTTTTTGATCTTTAATTCTAAAGGCAGCTTCCAATCAATATTGTGTCTTCTTGCTACTAAATTAATTTGAGGCTCCCTTAGTTGTCTTAAAACTCGACGAAAATATTTATCTGCTATTTCTTTACCCCTGATTTTTCTTAATATCCTAATAACCTCATCGGGAATATAGACTAAATAATTTTTCTTTGTATAAAAGACAATTCCAAGATTCTTTAACTCATTTATTATTTTATCAATATTAAGTTTTTTAATTCCTAATATTAGGTAATTAATTAATTTGATTTCTTCCTGGGAAAGGCCCAAACCTCTTGCTAATGTTAATAATATTGATTGCTCATCACAGGTTATTTTACATTCTTGATTTCTCTCAATATCATTATAATATGCAGTGTACAGACAGGATTTATAAATTTTATAATCTCGTTTTCTTGCTTCTTCAATTTCTGACTTATCAGACTCAAGGATTATTTCAAAAGCCTTTGTTTTTGAGCTTAAAGATTTTATTTCATTCTCATAAAGTGAGTTAAACCAATCTCTTGACATTATACAATTTCCGTCTCTAATAATAATATCGACCAAAATATCTAATTGTGAAATAGCCTCTGTTAATTCAGATTTAATACTTTCTAAAAATTCATCTTCAACTAATGAAAATACTTTTGCAATATTTATATTGTCCACGTTTTTTAAATCCTTATTGGTTTCTGACAGTATTTCCTCAATCTCTTTAAAGTTTTTGGGAGAAGAATCAATAATAGTAGTAATTACTTTTAAAAATGAATTTTTTTCAAAAGAATTTAATTGATCCAATATTCTTTCAAGTTTCATTATTATAAATTTTTAATATCTGAAGAAAAAATGGAAATGCAAATGTCTTATTACCGATAAATATTATGAAAACACAATTTACGAATACTTAATAATATTTCAAAATATATTTTTAGTACTTTTATTAAATTAATATTTCCATTGCAGATTACAATATATAAGAAATTAATAAAAAAGTTCGTAAGTAATTATTTTAGCGCACCAGGATCAATCCGGTTGCTGAGGTATTAATTTCTATATCGGAGTAGTATAATACCATTACTTGAATCGAGAACGTGCATTAGAGGGCTTTAAAATGCGCCAAAAATTTTAGATTGGCCAAAATTGCACGAATTTAACAAGCTAAGGGGGGAAATAACCATAAAATATAGTAAAATATACAACTCTGGCAGTATTTTTGTCGTATATTAAAAAAAATATACTCTACTCGGTATTTTATATAAAATTTTTTTATAAATTTACAGTATTAATCATCCCTGGTATTAATCAGATACCAGCCCCCCTTTCGGCTCCGGTCGAGGGGTTTTTTTTTATATAGTTATGCGAAGGATAATTTTTTTAGTAGATGGTTTTAATCTGTATCATTCTATATTATCAATTTATTTCAAAACGGGACAAAAACTAAAATGGTTAGATATTTATTCGTTGTGCGAATCATTTTTAAATCAATTTGGTAAAAAAAATCAAATCAGAATAGGGACCATATATTATTTTACTGCCATATTGGAACACAAACGGGTGGAAGACCCCCAGAAGATATTCAGACATGAGACATATTTGAAATGTCTAAAAAATTCCGGAATTGAGGTAATTATAAATGATTTTAAGGAAAAAAATGTTAGATGTGGCGCCACCTGTAGAGAGAATTACAAAATTTATCAAGAAAAAGAGACCGATGTCGCAATTGCAGCTAAATTGTTTGAAGTTTTATATTCAAATTTATGTGATATAGTAATAATTATTACGGGAGATACAGATTTAAAACCAGCTTATAATTTATGTATTGAATTATTTAAAGATAAAAAGATATATTTTGGATTTCCCTTTGATAGAAAAAATAAATCCCTGAATGGTTTTAAAATAAAACTCAAAAAATATATTAATAATCAATTTCCCGATCCGGTAATTTTAAAAGACGGCTCAAAAATTTATAAACCCACCACATGGTAAATTAATTTTAGCAGTTAGTTTTAAGTAATTATTGTGTGTAAACAGGAATGTAATTAAAAAAATAAACGCCCAATATTTTGAAATACAGACGTTTATAAATTATAGTTGTGGAGCTGGGCGGAATCGAACCGCCGTCCAAACAAGTAACCAGAAAGCTTTCTACATGCTTATCCTGTTATTGGTTTTTGTGTAAAGGCTGGTAACAGGCAACCGAACCTAAACCTTATCTCCT
>Ga0315545_1003550_pt1 | contig 13294 bp, 13 predicted proteins | sample SalMarSW160210MG_FD_203096 | JGI IMG/M metagenome (GOLD analysis project Ga0315545, IMG submission 203096) | Salt marsh sediment microbial communities from the Plum Island Ecosystem LTER, Massachusetts, United States - Salt Marsh Sediment SW1602-10 ... | reverse complement strand
TTTCCAAACTTTTCATCACCTTCCCTTTCAATGCATAGAGACATGCCAAGTTGTAATATGGGTCTACATATTCTGGTTTTAGTCGAATAGCACTTTCAAGGCTGTTTCTGGCCTCCGAATAGTTTCGCTGTTGAATATAGATAACCCCTAAATTATTCAAAACAAAAACATTGCCTGGCTCAAGTGTAAGGCCTTGTTTATAAAATCCCTCTGCTTCCTTCAGGCGGCCGATTTTTTGAAAATATTTTGCCCTCTCATAAAAGTCCACGAAATTTACAGTGGCTTCTATCTTGTGGCTTACCACGGTCTTTTGATTCTTTGGGGCTGATAGTGTCTTTTTATCTTTGAAATCGAACCATGAATAAAATGTAAAAGCAAGTAAAATGACAAAGAGAGAAATCAACCATACAGTTCTTGAAAAAAAAATACCCGGTTTTCCCTTGGTACCTAATAAAATTCTTTTGTATTTTGGAAACCTGACATCTTTTTCTTTCTGTGCCTTTTGCAAGGCCTCGTGTATGTAGCTCATGGAACTTATCTGGTTTGCCTTGTTTCTTGTGTTTGTTGAGTTTCTTGGGTTTCTTTCTCTTGTGATGTTTTCTGGTTTCGCAGGAGATAGGTAATTAGGCCAGAATCCAATTTAGAAACTCTTTTAGCTTGCTCATAGATGTTATGGAAAGTTTCCTCCGTTATATATTTTTGATCGAACGATACATAAGCTTCACTCTGTACCTCGGTTGCCGAACTTTTGGATATAAAGAGGTACTGAATAAACTCCTTGTTCGATCTGCGGGAAAAGCCCTCAGCTATGTTACTCATAGACGATACTGCTGCTGCGGTAATCTGTCCACATAATCTAATGTCTTTTTGAAAATCCATGTTTCCTTTTATTGCTCGATAAACCAAATTTACCAACTTACGTGCTTCCTGCCAACAATGTAAATCTTCAAATCTTTTAATTTTCATCTTTCTAACGCAATAAACACAACAAACCCAATAAACGCAATAAAACTCATGAGTCCGATACCTGATACAAAAAGGCTCTGGTCCGGGGACCAACAATCCCATCGGGACTAAGCCCGAAATAGTTCTGGAATTTCATTACACAACGAAAGGTTGCATTGTCATAGACACCTGTAAGCTCCACCAAATATCCCAGTTTTTTTAAAGTCTTCTGCACGTTCAAGACGCCCGGAGCACTCATCCCCTTAATTAAATCTCCCTTTTTACCTTCATAGGGATAGATCCAGGAAACCTTCTGCTCCCCGTAGCCCTTAAAAAAATCCCTGGCAACCTCCCTTTCCTTACCGTCGGCATCTACTGCTATGACACCATCAGCTGTTACTTCACGGATCAGGAGATAACGAGAGGATGAGATCAGATTGGAACCCGTACCTACTGAAAAAGGGCTCGGAGATTCAGAGGGTGAAAGGTGAGTTAAAAGGACTCGAAAGGGTTTTTTGAACCTCATAAAGTATTTCGGTTCTATATTGAAAGAAATCATCCCTACATTTTGTTCATTTACATGATTACCGTCTGCTTTGGTCTTATCATTATAAAGGTTAAAGAGGCCTGCAAGGCTCGTCTTTTCATCAAGATAGATTGTTTCTTCCTGCTCTTTGATTTTGAGAGGCATTGATATGGATGGAGTATCTCTGGTTGGAAGCATTGCCATTTTTTCCGGGCCTGAAAAAAGGTCTAAAATATGTTCTCTAAAGCTCCATCCAGCAAAACCTGCGACTATGATTAGTAACAAGAGGAGCATAATAGGTGACACAACTCTTTTCCAAGGCCACCCCTTTATTTCATGCTCTGCTGCTATATCTCCACGGATTTCCTCGATAGCGCTCCCAACCATTCCTTTCGATATGGTATATGTTTCCCTGGCGTATGCAATAAGGAGTGCTCGATCACAAACAGCATTGATCCTTCTCGGATTTCCTTGAGAGTAACGATAAATTGCCTTGAAAGCACCCTTTGTAAACCTCAAATCACCCCTGCCGCCTGCCACCACCAATCTGTGTTCCACATATCCCTGGACATCCATGTGGGCCAAAGGCCTCAGCTCATAGCGAACCATAATCCTTTCATTAAGCTGTCTTAACGAGGAAGAGGCCAAAAGCTCCTTTAATTCAGACTGTCCAACGAGAACTATCTGAATCAGTTTCTCTTTTTCTGTTTCTAAATTCGAAAGCATCCGTATCTGTTCAAGAACCGTGTGAGAAAGATTTTGAGCTTCATCTATCAAAAGTACCGCATTACCCCCACCACTAAAGGTCTTGAGCAGGAACTGGTTGAGTCTGTCAACATGTTCCTTCTTTGTTTGCACTCCAGGATCCAGGTGAATGCCAAATTCCTGATTTATTATCTCTAAAAGTTCTTTCTCATTGATAAAGGAATTGAATATCAGGGCGCTCTTCGTAGATTCATCTAACTGGTCTAAGAGAGCCCGGCACACGGTGGTCTTGCCTGTACCGATACCCCCAGTAATAGCAATAAAGCCCTTTCGTTCGTTTATTCCATAAAGAAGGTGGTCAAGGGCTTCCCTGTGATGAGGGCTCAGAAAGAGGTATCGTGGATCCGGTGTGAGATTGAAAGGACTCTCTTTAAAACCAAAATAGGATGTATACATGTGAAATTTAAAAGTGCCTAAAGTGAGCTAAAGTGCCTAAAGTTTGAAGAGGAAATTCTTAATACAATGAACCCAATAATTATCTCTTACCTGAATTTATAATTTATTATTTTCTGCTCATTATTTCTCATTATCTGTAATGCCACCTGAGATCCTAATTTAAATTTCTTGTACATCTCCAGCACGTCCTCCGGGCTCTTGATAATTCTGCCATCTATTCCTTGCACAACATCACCATTCTTCAATCCCAACTTTGCAAAAAAAGATCCAGCCTTTATATTAGTAACCGATAAACCGTCTGCCTTGCCATCCCTGAAATAAGGCCTTATTCTTACTTGAGATAATAGGTTGTGAACATTTCTCATTGATTCCTGTACAGCCGAGCGACTTACCATTATAGTATCACCTGCCTCGATTGGTTCTGACGTCAGGTATTCCTTTCCAGCTCTTAAGGCAGCAGCTTCTTCTATTGTCAGAATTTCATCCCTCTCCTCAACCCTAAGAATTACCTTACCTCTTAAAATCTTCTTGACTATAGCACCCTGAACACTATCACCCACCCTGTAGAGGGCTTGCTTTTTTTTGTCAATTTCTTCTATAACAGCAAAGGCATTCTGCCGATTGCCTGAAACTGTGCCCAAAAGAGCTAATTTTAAAGAAGTAGGCTGCAGGTTTTCAATCTCTTCTGTCCGTATTTCTTTAGAAACGTCCTCTCCAGAGCCAAAGATATTTCTTTTCATAATCGGCCGGTAGTAATCAAAAGTGGGTCTACTGTGACTTTCAACATCCGGTATATCATACGTTATTATACCTTGAGTATTGACATTTTTAAGCTGCACCCTGATGATCATGTAGAAGAGCTCAACGCCAATAAAGATAATTACGGCTAAGGCAAAAAGATTGAAAATTGTCTGATAATATTTTGGCATAGTGATATAAATTTAGGTAAATCTAATTTTAGGCTCAGTAAGGGTTCCGTGGATAATAAAATGAAGGGCTCCCTTTTTCAGCCTTTGTTTAAAAAAACTCACTGTATTGGAGACAGATCCCAAGCTTTTGAAAAACGATGTAAATGGCTCTATTGTTCCTTTTAAATTAAGGGGGCTTTTCGAGAACTCTTTTTTCAATTGTATGGTTCCTGACAGTGTGCCTCTCAGCAGAGGCCCTATCAATTCAAGACGTTTAAGGTGTATCGTCTGTTTTTCAAGCACCATATCGCTTGTAATTTCATCAAATTCAATGGACTCCAGGCTCAAAATAGGCACTAAAAGTTCAACTTTACCATCTAACAGTTTCAGATTGGCCCCCCCGGTTCCATCCATCAGGTTTTTGTGTTGCCCTTTATAAAAAATAGTTGCGGAAAGGATTCCATCCATCTGTATGCCGATCAAATCTTTTATATGCTCATGTTTAGCAATTTGCATATTCTTCAGTTCAATTTCCGTATCAAAAGGAGTTTCCATACTATTTTTTTTGAAATTTACACAACCCCTTACATCACCTCCGTATGTCAAACACTCAAAGCAATATTTACTCTTTCCTTTAAAAAAGGCCCATGGGTCCGGTTTGACAAAAAGACTATCAGTCCTGAAAAGCTTTATGGAGGGCTTGTCTTTGAGAATAAGCTCTGTCTGCCCGAATTTTAATCCAAAAGGAAGAGAGGGTTTGATCTGACCAATTGAAAGAGTGGTTGAGTTATTTAAATTATGTGCAGTTATTGTTAGATAATCCCTTAGAGCATCTGAAGGAAAACGATAATATAAAAGACTACCTGCTACAATAATGCAGAAAAAGATATAGCCAAACCATTTCTTATTTTTTGAAATAAACTGTTTCATAGCAGCAATTCCCTAAGTGGACTATTGGCCCGCCCTGGTGCGACTTGACTGTAACACACTCCTGTCGCAGTAATATCTGGGAAACAAGAGCTATAGAACTCAGGCCTTGCTAATTAGGTCTGGGCCAGGTAATATTTGTTTCGGTTTTTCCATTACTCCCTGGCCCAGACCTGGCTTATAGGCTTAATAGACTGATCAGAGCATGTAACGCTTTATAGGCTTAACAGGCTCATTCAAGCACGTCGCGCCAGGGCAGGCCAACACTTCATTTCTCCATTTATCCGTCCATTGCCTACTGAAAGGTCACTATCTGTAAAATAGCATCTAAGCTGCCAGACTTTTTCTTGTTTTCCTTAATTGAAATCCGTTTGATACTTACGACATCATCGGGTGATTCAATCCTGTCAAGGTAGTTAATTAACTGGTGCAATGTAATCTCCTCCAATTTCATCTCAACCAAGGATTCTTTGTAAGGGCCAGTTCCTGTCGAGACGGAGGGTTTCATATACTTGATATAAGTCTTGATGCCAGCGTCACCTGCCTTGTTTTCAAGAAATGAAAAAAGTGTGAACCCCTTTCTTCGCTTAGCAATAACCTGCTGTATACCTTGAGAAGATCTCCGATATCTATTATATTCAGAGCTCAACCTTACAATTTCTTTTAGACCATCTTCTTTTGCGCTGACACCCCTTTGAACCCTCTTTCTGGTTTCAAAGAAAGGAAAAATAAAAAACTGAAATAGAAAAAAAATCGCTATAAATAATGCTGCTGCCGATATAAAATATTTTTCACGCTGTGCAAATTTCATGATCATAGTCCTAAGAGGATTGGGGTACTGGAGTACTGGAGTACTGGAGTATTGGTTTTGTATCTTTTCATCCTCTTTCGCTCCTTTCCTTCCTTTCTCCCTGGCCCAGACCCGCCTGCCAGATGGCGGGTAGGCCTGATTTTTAAGCCCAAATTACACGGATTCAGCTTATGGAATATTACAGCAATAATAGTGTATTCAAGTCAAGTTGCACCTCCCGATCCCGTCCCGGTCTCGGGACGGGGAGGGCGGGCCATTCACTCAACATTCCGTTCCTTGATAGCCCTATTTTGCCCGTTTGAGTTTTATTTCAAATTGCACCCGTTTGCTAGAGTGGTCAAGATTGGCAGAACTAATAGTAACTGCACTAAAATACTCTGAGGGCTCCAGTCCTTTTTTAATAATATCTACAGTGTTAAATGTATCAGTTTCTCCTTTAATATTTACAACCTCTGGATCAACTACCATGCTCATTACCCGCACATCCAGCGATTCAGGAACTCTAAGGGAAATATCCCGTAACAGGTCAATGACCTTATGGTCACCACCAATTCCAGGAAGGGAAAAGCCTGACTTTTTGATTTGAGTTATTTCTATCCTCATCTGCTGTAGCGGATCCACAACCCTTTTTACATCAGGAAGGGTTTTCCTAAATGTCTCTGTAATCTGTTTGTCCAGCATCCTGTAGCGCTCTTTTAAAAAATAATAATCCATACCTATATATGTGGTTAAAAGAGATAGAATAACTATCAAAAAGATAGCAGCCCTTCGGATTTCCCTCTTGAGCTTAGTATCCTTTCTTTTAATCTCAAATTCATTTTTTCTGAAATTAAAACCCAGGCCTTGCTTATTGCCTCGAAGGGCAAGCGCTAAGGCGCTATCCATTGTAGCAGAATTCCAGGATTGAGCTATATTTTCGTCCACATGAATACTTGGATCACCGCCTGCCACATTAATTTCTTCAACAGGGATATCAAAAAATCGTTCTAAAAGACCCACCGTATGCGGATAAAGACTTCCTGTGCCAGTGACAAAAATCTTTTCTGGTTTAGCTTCTATGTCATTCTGATACTCAAATGCATGGAGTGTATTTTGAACATTTGTACATAATAACTCGAAACAGGACACAATCGGCTCAGCTGCCTGGCTTTGCGCATTGCTATAAGTTGGGGAATTTGACATAGCTTCAGGTATAAGACCATCACAAAAAGCAAAGCTCCTGATTAAGCTTATATGTTTTTTAAGATAAAGGACCATTGTGGTTCTCTTTTGGCCTATCTGGAAAAGGATCCCATCATCGGGTATCTCTACCTGCCTGAACAACCACAAAACGATAGGCACCCCGCTTATGTCCAGTATATCGGGGTCAACTCCATAGTTCTGTAAAAGGGCTAGATATTTGGAGATATACTCTCTCCTTACTGAGGCAGTAAGAATATCACTTTGACCCGACTGATCAATGAGGGTAAAATCAACTACTAAATCTTCGACTGGAAAAGGTATCATCGGCTCAATTTCATAGGCTATTGTCTGCCTAATCTTTTTTGTGGATCTAAAAGGCATCTGCAAATTCCGATATGACACCTGTTCCCCAGGAATAGTGCTGATGTAGGTATCAGCCTTGAAATCTACTTGTTCACTCAATGCCTTAAATGCCTCATCCAGGCCGTCAACATCTCCCATCATAACATTGGCACATCCTGTTACGTGATAGCCTCTCAGTCCTCCCTCTACCTGAACTGCTGCAATTGAATCAGTCTGTATGTCAATCCCGAGAATTTTTCCTGCCATAATTAATGTCTATTGGGTTAATTAGGTTTATTGGGTTTTAACATCACAAACCCCATAAACACAACACGCTATATAAACTAAAAAGCTATACCACCTTCCAGGACAAAATCTGAAGTGTTTTTTCTTTTCTTTCCACCACAGCCTCGATCTTTTTACTCATTGGTCCTTTGAAGCCTTCTGATGTGATCTCAAAGTAGGTACTTGAGGTGGTAAGCAAACTGTCTGAAATACTCACATCAGCCATCCCTGGAACATTTTTATACCATTTGAGATCTGACAGGTCATTATCTTCGTTCTCACGGTATGCGACCATATCCTCAGCCCTTTCCTGGTCTATGTCATCTGAAAGAGACCTTAATATTAAAATATTCGCAGTATTTATATTGACTTTGCCATTACCGTGCGGGCTTAAGTATTGAGAGATACCCGGCTTTTCACCGGAACCATACAACAGTTCTTTGGTGATGCCTCTTACAAAAAGCAGCTCCTCTAAAAACTCAATAGAAGCATTCTTGCAAGGGTATGGCTTCTCTAATGTCTGATAATAGGCATCTTCCGCACCAAAGCGGGTAGTCTCATTGTCTGTGTCTATCCAATCCTTTATTGCATCTACGATATTTTCTACTTCTTCAGGATCAAGGCCAAATTCTGGAGAATTCATGAATCGTATAAAAAGACTCTTTTGTGTGCTATTATAGTTTCCGTCCTTGTCAACCAATTGACTAAGCTGAATTTTCCCTGAAAGGTCTGCAATCTCAACGATAAATCGGCCCTCATTAAATAAAGACGGAGAGCTTTCAGAAAATAATTTTGTATGCGCCCAATCCTCACGCAAGGTATCCACATTCCCTGAAGAGGCATCCTCATGGAGAACTGCGAGTGCGCCATTAAATCCTGACCTTGCTATACAGCCGAGTTTTATGCCATCCCGGAGATTCACAGCCGCCTGTAGGTTAGACCTCATTGATTTATTGAACTGGAGCGTCAGTGCAACTATCAGGCTTATAATTAAAATTGTCATGATCAAGGCCATGCCTTCGTTGTCTCGGATAAACCTTATCACAACTGTCCCCTCTCTATTGGAAGTGAAACGCTTGTCATGAATCTAAGAGGCGTTTCAGAATTTAACGGGTTTACAAACTCCAGTAAAACGGAAACTATTCTTGGTATCGTATCTTTATGTTCTTCTGAAGTAGAATCCCAGTTCTCGAGAGGTTCGCCTTTCTCTTCATAATAGGTAAAATTCACCGATACTAATCCCTCACAAAGTACCAATCCATCAGAGTCTTCCTCAAAAAGAAACCCCTCCTTGAACATCGGTCTATCGCTCCGATAAAGAACAAAATCTTCTCCCTCTTCATTTTCTTTGACATAATAGCCAATTTCCGTTTTTCCAGTGTCTTCATCATCCCCGCTTAAATTAAGGTATGCTCTGGAAATAAATCGGAGGGTGTCAGCATACCTTCCTTTTATCTCTTGGTCCTTGCCCACAAATTGAAAAGATTGCATAGGGTCTTCTTCTGATTTAGTATTTCCTTCTCTTTTAGGAACATAGGTGGATTCCAAATCTTCAACCATCCTTTCCATAGCAATCCTGGCCATTCTGTAGATTTCAGCTTGAGATTCAGTCTCATCTACAACCCGAAAAGTCCCTGTATAGGAAGTATAGATCATTGTGAGGACCACTGCAAAAATGAATATAGCTATTAGGATCTCTGCCAGGGTAAAACCTGAATTTTTTTGGGGGTACTGGAGTATTGGAGTATTGGAGTATTGCTTTCGGTTTGCACCGTTTCTCTCCATCTCTCCAACGCTCCAACGCTCCAACGCTCTGTTCCGTTTATGTAATTTCAATGTCTTCGATCTCTCTGAAATTATTTATAAAATTGATTTATTTTACTTTGGGCACAAACCGATAGAGCCTGAGACCGTATTGATACTGGCTCTGTTCGCCATAGAAAAGACTTAAATCAATCTGTTTTAGATAGCTCAAAAACTCATCCGCACCAACAAATGAAATATCTTGCACTGTGAGGTTCCAGTGATAATTTGGAAAATTCTCGCCAAAATCACCAGAATCTGAGGCCAGATCCTCAGGATTTACTGCCTCAATTTCAGCCATTTTACTCTGGGCTAGGAGAGCAGCGGTTGTACTGAATTTGGCCTCATTGGCAAGTGAGAGGCTTTGAGACTGTGACCCAAAAACAGCCACCAAGGTGATTGCAATAATGGCAATGGCAACCATCACTTCAAGGAGGGTGAAGCCTGAATTCCTTTTGGAGTAATGGAGTAATGGAGTAATGGAGTATTGCTCTTGCTTTGTATTGTTCCATCCCTCCAACACTCCATCCCTCCAACACTCCATCTTATATGATTCCAATATCCACATATTTATCGTAGCTCTTTATCTTCGCAAGAAAAGGATATAAGAGTAGAGTAAATTCCCTGCCGTCCTCTGCCCCAAGATGGATCACTGTCTGCTCGGCATATCCTTTTTTGCTAAACCTGATACTTACCTCTCCGTCTACCATCTTTCCCGTTCCTTTTGTCCAAACATCAATAATCCGAACATCCACGGGCAACTGGAAGGCCTTTCCCTGAGCCATCTCTCGTTCTTCTTTGGTTATGCCATCAAAATCAATCCAAAGTTGATTTGATCCGATATCAAAATGGAGAAGGTAGGTTTTTTGTTCACGAATTGCCTCGTTTCTCAAACCGGTTATAAGGCCAACAATCCTCCGTGTCGTAGACTTGAGGTTATCTGTTATTAAGGAATATCGAAATCTGGGGATACTCACAGCAAGCATCACACCAATCAAGAACACGACTACTGTCAGTTCAATGAGGGTAAAACCTTTTGTGGTGTTTGGTTGGTTCATTGTGTATGGGGTTTCTTGGGTTTCTTAAACTTATTGCACAGGAATTTCTATTTTTGTCATATATGAGCTCAGATTAGACCCACAAATAGCAACTCGATAGGTATTATTAACACAACAAACTCAAGGAACCCAAAACCGTTTTCTGAAGGAAACAAACTATTGCAGTTCCCAGTTATTAATATCCATGTCCTTGCCCTCACCACCTGTTTCTCCATCAGACCCATACGATACAAGGTCGAAATCGCCATGAATGCCAGGACAAAGGTAAACATATTCGTTGTCCCATGGATCTTTTGGAACCCTTCCTTTTTCAAGGTATCCTCCCTCTCTCCAGGCACTGGCAAGTTTGCCTACCGAAGGGGGCTCTACAAGGGCCTGTAGTCCCTGTTCAGTAGTAGGATAAGAGCCGTTATCCAACTTGTACAATTTAAGTGCGGTCTCAATGCTCTCAATCTGAATCCGGGCTTTAGTGCGCCGAGCCTCTTCTGGTCTACCCATTATTCTCGGAATAATGAGTCCGGCCAAAATACCAAGAATAACCATAACCACCATGATTTCTATCAGGGTAAAACCCCTTCTATTAGCAAATCTACATCGTATCATAATGCCTCCAATTCAGCCTTTTCAGCCGATCATCTGGTTCATTTCAAAAATGGGGAGCAAAATAGAAATAACAACAAATCCAACAATCAAGCCCATTATCAAGATCATAACTGGCTCGAGCATTGAGGTCAATGCCATGATGCGCGATTCTACCTCTCTTTCGTGAGTGTCTGCAATCTTATTCAGCATGCTTTCCAGTTCTCCACTTTGCTCACCGACAGATATCATTTGCACAACCATGGAGGAAACCCATCTGCTTTGCGAGAGAGAGCTAGCCAGACTTTTGCCTGCCCGAATTTCATCTTCAGCCTTATCAAGGACCTCGGCAATCAGAACATTATTAACAATGTTACGCGCTATCTGGAGGGCAGACAAAAGAGATACACCACTTTGGAGAAGGCTGCCGAGTGTTCTTCCAAAACGAGCAAGGGCAATTTGTTGGTTCATAGGGCCAAGGATAGGAATACGAAGTTTGATTTTATCCCAAATGTAATGAACGCCTGGTCTTTTTGTACTATACTTTATTAGTATAACACTACTCAACATAACCAATACGATAACCCACCAGAAAGAGAGTAAAAAATTACTTACATTTATGAGCACCATGGTAGGCAGAGGAAGTGTATGATGCATCTCAGTGAATACCTTTGTAATATTAGGCACAATAAAGGTTATAAGGAAAAAGAGGACAAAGATCCCTATTAAAGACATAAAGGCTGGATAGGCAAGGGCCGCTTTAAAGCGCCCTCTCAAGGCCTGTTGATTCTCACCAAATTCTGCCAGGTGAGCCAAAACTACATCAAGAGATCCTGACGCTTCGCCAGAGCGAACCATATTAATGTAGAAATTCGAAAATATTTTTGGATGTTGCGATAGAGAGAAGGCCAAGCTGTTACCTTGGTTGACGGATTCCTTTATCTGGGCAATGATTTTTTTAAGAAGCGGGCTGGATTTCTGTGATATGAGAGAATCCAAAGACGCAACAAGAGGAACCCCCGCACCTAATAACGTAGAAAGTTGGCGCGTTATAGCATACACCTCTCCAGGTTTAACACGTTGGAAAAAAGCAAAGAGAGAAAGAGTATCTGAAGGTCCGCCTTTGGGTCGGGAAAGTGTCTCTTTCACCTCAACCGGAAAGACTCCTGAGGCCCTGAGCTTCTGGCGGGCTGCCACTGTGCTGTCTGCATCAAGGATTCCCTTTAGGGTCTTCCCAGAGCTATCAAGTCCTGCATATTCATAAACTGGCATAATGTAAGGCTATATTATAGCTTATTTCAATGTAGAAAATCTATAGCATATATAATGATGAAAAATGAACTACCTTGCAGCCCCGCTCAGATGGGATCTCCGCTACGCTCCGACAAGCTACGAGGTATCAAAACCAAACAATGTAACGCAGAAAGCTGCGTAGAATTAACCCTTGTCCGCCGTGTTTCTTGTCCGCCGTCTTTGTGGCGGACTGGCGGGCTTGTCCGCCTAGGCGGATTAAATACAGAAGCAGAACTATTGGATGAATTAGTGTTGAAGTGAAATTCTCAACGAAACGTACCTTTTATTTTTAAAATTATACCATAAATAGGCAAAAAATGCCTATCTTTTATGTCAACCAACAATTTTAAAAGATATGTCTCAGGAAGACAAGAGAAACACTACAGATACCTGATTTACCCTTATTTCCCATAGTTATACACCCCTTGACCTGTCTTTCTACCCAATCTTCCCGCCTTAATTAATTGAACGAGAAGCGGGGCAGGTCGGTATTTTTCACCAAGTTCTTTCTGAAAGCTCCTCATGCAGGCAAGGAGTATGTCAAGTCCAAAGGCATCAGCTGCAGCAAGTGGGCCTAAAGGAAAGCCAAGACCTTTCACACAGCTTCTATCAATCTCCTCTGCACTTGCAAGCGAGGCTTCCAGGGCAAAGAAGGCCTCGTTTACCAAGGGAAGATAAAGACGGTTGATAACGAAGCCTGGGGAATCCCCAACGATAACTGTTTCTTTACCACATTTAGCAAGGAATGAGATAACAGTATCCTGTGTTCCGTCAGAGGTCTCCATGCCCCTGACTACCTCAACAAGGGGGGTGAGTGCTGCTGGGATCAGGAAATGAGTTCCTATGCACTTCTCTGCTCTTCCTGTGGCCGCACCCATCTCAGTAATACTTAGAGTTGAGGTATTGCTCGCCAGAATAGTCTTTCTGGGACAGGTGATATCAGCTTTTCGAAAGATCTCTTTTTTTACCTCTATATCCTCGTAAACAGCCTCTATCATAAGATCCGCTCCTGACAGGGACTCATTGAAATCGCTGCTTGTATGTATACGAGATAAAGTAGTTTCCATTTCCTCTTTACTCATCTTTCCTTTTGTAACTTGGCTATCCAAGAAGAGTCTTATGGTATGTAATCCCTTCTCTACCAGCTCAGGCGACACATCCACCATTGAGGTTTTAAAACTACCTCTGGCGCAAACAATACCTATCTGACTTCCCATGGTACCCATTCCCACTACAGCAACCTTTTTGATTTCCATTCTAAAATCCTCCCCTTTCAACCACAGCAGCTATCCCCAGTCCACCCCCCACCACAAATGGTCTCCAATCCAAATTGTGAACCGCGCCTTTTCATCTCATGCAGGAGGGTGACCAACCTCATGGCACCGGTCGCAGCGATGGGGTGACCAAGGGAAATGCCAGACCCATTCACATTAATTTTTGTATCATATGCTTCCTTTTTTATACACATCATCCT
>Ga0315545_1003547_pt1 | contig 13299 bp, 6 predicted proteins | sample SalMarSW160210MG_FD_203096 | JGI IMG/M metagenome (GOLD analysis project Ga0315545, IMG submission 203096) | Salt marsh sediment microbial communities from the Plum Island Ecosystem LTER, Massachusetts, United States - Salt Marsh Sediment SW1602-10 ... | reverse complement strand
CGAAAAAGTGCTCGGCGTCGTAGATGACCTCGTCGAGGTTGCGCGTCGGGTTGTCGCGGAGGTACTCGATCGTCTCGCGAATCATGCCGAGGTTTTCGTCGGGCGTCGCCTTGAGCTGGTAAGTGACGTGATGAATCCACGTCTTGCCGAAGACGGTCGCCACCGGCGCGCCCGACGAGATAAGCGCATGCAGGATCATGTCCTTCTCGACCGGCGTGCGCGCCTTCTTCGTCGAGGAGAACGCGGCGAGCTTTCCGTGCGCGAGCGTCATCTTGGAGGCACGCGCAAAGACCTCGGCGTCGGCCGAGCCCGGCCGCGGCCAGCCGGCCTCGATGTAGTCGAACCCGAACCGGTCGAACTCGCCGATGAGGGCCAGCTTCTCGTCGAGCGTGAAGTTGATGTCCGACGCCTGGCTCCCGTCGCGCAGCGTCGTGTCGTAGAGCTTGATAGTCGGCGTATTCATTGGAGTTGACCTCGGATGCCATCCCAGTGTGAACAAGTATCGTGCCATGCGCCCCGGCCGGCGACCCGCACTGCCTGCGGCACGCGGCGGCCGGGGGTCAAATCGGGATGGTAATCAGATAGGGGCGGTCGGCGGCGATGCAGGCAGGGCGCGGCAGGCTGGAAGCGCGCCCAGAGGCGCGGGAAGCGCACACACGGACGCCCCGCGTCCGCCGCGAAGCTGCTCTGTCGTCTCGGCACGCCTGCATTGTCACGTCGTCCGTCTTGTCCATGTGGTCCGCACTTGCACCCGGCGCTCGCGCGCCGCGTCATCGTCGCCCGGCGGGCCGTGGATGTCAACTGCCGGCTCGGGTTGACCCCGATCGAGTGCGGGCGGTATCATAGGCACTGGGATACGGACCGTCAAGCAGGTTGGGAGCGCGTACCGATGCCCGGGCTCTTCATCGTCATATTCGTCTGCTTCGTCGCGGCCGCGATCGTCTTCGGCATCATGGCCTACCTCCGCGAGAAGCGACGCCGCGAGGCGCTGGCAATCTTGGCACGCCAGCTTGGCTTCTCGTTTGACCCCACGAAGCGCCACGGCGCGCCGCACTGGGCCGGCGGCTTCGAGTTGTTCCGCCGCGGCCACCGGTACGGCACGAAGAACCACATGGCGGGCGCGTGGCGCGGCCTGTCGGTACGCGACGTGGGCTTGCAGCCGCAGGCCGATCAGCTCAGCGTGCCGGCCGAGGTGTTCGACTACACCTACTACACCGAGTCGACCGACTCGAAGGGCAACACGAAGCGCAGCTATCACACGCGCACGGTCCTCGCGCTCGAGCTGCCCGAGGCGTTCCCCGCGATCACGATCAAGCCCGACTCGGCGCTGCGCGAGTTCTTCGAGTTCATCGGCGGCGCCGACATCGACTTCGAGTCCGACGAGTTCAACAAGCGCTTCTACGTCTGGAGCGACGACCGCAAGTTCGCCTACGACCTCGTCCACGCGCGCATGATGGAGTTCCTGCTCCGCACGCGTCAGGCCGTCCGCGGCCTCCACCTGCAGATCGTCGGCCCCCGTGCCATCTTCTTCCGCGAGCGCACGCTGGGCGCCGACGGCGTCAAGCAGCTCCTCCAGTTCGCCGCCGACTTCCACGAACAGATCCCCGACTACGTCAAGAAAGACCACGCGCGGACCTGACGTTCCGAGCCGCGTAGCGGCGTCTGGAAGTAGCCTCGGGCGCGAGCCCGTGGTATGCCAACCCGACGAGATACCGAGCCCCTTCAGGGGCAGTTGAGATACGGCACGGCCAGGAGGCGTCAATCGCCCCTGAAGGGGCTCAATGGGGTGTGGGGCCGTCCAGTTCCACGGGCTGGCGCCCGAGGCTACTCCCAATCGCCCTTCGGGCTCGGGGGCCCTGGGAATCGCGTGCAGGCGACATGACGGTCATGCGGAATACACGACGCGCAAGGGAACATGGTCCCGCCGATCATCATCGGTGCTCGAGTCGGTCACCAGGGAGTGCGCCGACGCGGTCGCCGAGGAAAACGCCACGTAACGCCCTGCGTCCGATAGGCACCGCTCAATGCCAAAGCAGCGCCGCTTCTTGCGCGGCTTCTTGCGCCTCCTCTGGCGCCTTCTCGTCGACGGGGGCCTCGCCCTCGTCCGCCGGCTCGTCGGGCTGCTTGAGCTCCTCAGGCTCACCGGCATCCTCGACGTCGGCGGGCTGTTCCGCTTCCGGCTCGGCCTCCTCGGGCAGGAGGACCTTGAGCTCCCCTTCCTCGTGCTCGTCAATCGTGCGGCAGAACGCGACGAACCGCTCGTAGTCTGCGGGCTGGACGCGCTGGTTCGGCAAAATGAACTCGCGCTCGATGACGGCCCGGTGCGCGGCCTCGTCGTACTCGAAGCTGAACTTGTAGCTGCCGAAGTCGCTCTCGAGCACAAGCGGGCTCAGGCCCTCCGTGAGCGTGACTCCCTCGGGCAGGGTGATCGTGATCCGCGTGCGTGACGACGGCAGCCCGAAGAGCGCCAACGGCGTCTTGCGCTCGGTCACGCGCGCATACGTCTTGCGCAGGTTGAGAGCCATCAGCGGCTGGTTGAACCGCAACGTGCGGCCGCGCACGCGCGCGTACTGCGGCGCCGTAAACGTCGCGCGCGCCACGAACGGCTCGCTGAACGTGGTGCGGTTCTCGATGCTGTAGTCACTGACGGTCGCGCCGCGGAAGTAGTGGTTGACGGTCATCTGGTTCATCCGCTCGAGCTGGTCCTCGTCGACCTGCTCGAGCGCGCTGCGCACGCCGGCCCCCATCAGGCTGGTCAGCGTCACCGAGACCGTGGCATCGAGCACGCCGTCTTTGTCGACGTGCAGGTCGGCGTCGATATGATACGGCACGTGCGTCTCGGGCCAGACGGGCACGCGCACCTCCTCGCGTGCCTGCTCCAGGTCGACCTCGAGGCCCGGCGTCCACTCGTCGACGTTGCGCAGCACGACGGCGCGGCCGCCCTGGGCGTGGGTGTGGACGAGACCGTACGGATAGAACTTGTTGTTCAGATCGAGCCAGATGCTGGGCTGGCCGTGCTCGTCGTCGACGAGCAGCAGGCCGTACGAGAACCTGTTCTCGCTCGGGAACACCTCGGAGTCGAACGCCGGGGTGTTCCGCACCATGACGACATGGCTGCCGATGCCGGCCATGTCGAGCAGCGCCTTGAGCAGCGCCATCCGGCACCCGCGCTTCTCGCCGAGGGTGTGGCTCGCCCTCGAATAGAGGTTGGGGCCGCAGTTCCCGCCGTCGATGTTCGTGTTGACCCACGTGTGCAGCGTGCGCACGATCTCCTCGTGCCCCATCTCCGGCGTGATCAACTCCTCGACGAGGCGGCGCAGCTCGAGCGTCGGCGTCGTCATGCCGATGTTGTCGTCCTCGTAAACGGCCGGCTCCACCGCGATGCGCTGACCGAAGCCGACGCGCACCCACGGCATGTACTCGTCCGCGCTCACGCCGCCCGGCTCGGGCCGGATCGGTTCGACCTCATGCCGCTCCCACTGCCAGAAACGCCACGGGCCGCGCGTCCACGTGGTCGGCTCCTCGTCCATGTTGAGCTGTTCGATCTCCAGCTCCAGCTCGCGCGGCGCCATCACGAGGTACCGCGTCAGGTGCATCGGCTCGTCGCCGCTGCAGAAGAAGAAGCGCGGCCCGAGGAACGACGCGCGCCCGCCACGCGAACCGCCCCGCGAGGCGATGTACTTCATCTCGACAAAATCGCCCTCGGCGAGACCCGCGAGCGAGATCGAGTCCTTGCCCTCGACGAGCTCGGGCTCGATGATCGTGCCGTCGGGCTTGATAACGCGCAGCGCGAGCAGCTCGCCGCCATAGGGCATCCCGAACTCGCCCCACTGCTGGATGCCGGCCTTGGTGTTGACCAGCACGAGCTGGTGGACCAACTGGCGGCTGGAGCCCGTGTCGAAGATCTGCTCGATCGAGTAGTCAACGACCAGGACGGAGGCGTACTCGGCATACCGCTCGCGCAGCGACGTGTCGGCCAGGTACGGGGCGACGTCGATATCGTGCTCGTCGAACTCCTCCTTGCGCCCGTGCAGGGCGAGCGCCTTGCGCGCGCCGAGGTCGGCCGGCTCGAGCTCGAGCACCTGGCGCCACAGCCGGAGCGCGTCGCGCGGACGGCCGCGCTTGAGCTCGATTGCGGCGAGTTCCTTGATCAGGCCGGTGTCGCGCGGCTCCTCGGCCAGCAGCACGCGCACCAGGCGCGCCGCGTCGCCGAACCGCTCCGTCGTCTTGTAGAGGGTTATGAGCGTGCGCGTGTGCCAGCGATTCTCGGGATACTCACGGGCAAGCCGCTCGAACTCGACGATCGCCTCCTCGAACCGGCCGGCCCGCTGGAGCGCGCCGGCGAGGTAGGTCGAGCCCACCGAGCCCTTGTGCAGGCGCATCTCAGCCTCGTGTAGCGCGTCGAACCGATGGAGCTCGGTGGCAAAGCGCAAGGCGAGCCACAGGAGATCCGGCGAGTCGGCATTGCGCTCGCGCATCGCCTCGAGCGCCCACTCGCGCTCCTTGGCCCAGCCGCGCGTCGAGAAGATGTCGTAGAGCGCCCGGTACCACAACACGGCGTCGGGCGCCTGCTCGACGCACTGCTCGAGCATGTCGATCGCCTCGTCGTAGCGCTCCTCATGCTCCTCGTAGAGGGCCAGCGTGTATAAGGCCGGCGGACACGTGCCGAGAAGCTCGATCGCACGCCGGTAGTGCGCCTTGGCCCCGCTGCGCGCGATGCGCTCCGGCTGCGTGCTGTCGCTGCCGATGATCATGCCGGCCAGAAACTGGCTCGCCGCCCACCCCTCGTGCGCGTCGAGACTGCGCAGGATGGTCACCTTCGCCGCCTCCGTGTTGCCGCGCATCCGATGGAGCCGCGCCACCAACCACAGCACAAGCGGATTGTCGGGATCGGCCTCCGTCAACGCATTGAGATACGCCTCGCATGCCGTGGGCACGAGCCGGCCCTGTGCAGCCACGTCCTGTGCGATCTCACGCGCGGTCGGATCGACCTCCACCTCGAGCGGCCGGCCCCGCCCATCGAGCAGCCGCATGACGATCGTGTCCGGCGCCTGGTACTTGACCCGCAGGCGGCTCCACCCGGCCGGCAGCATCACCTCGACCGTCTCGTTCTTCGGCACAAAGGTGTGGAACTCGTCTTTGAGGTAGATCGTGCCGCCGTTCAGCTCGACGCGCACGGAGTCGGCCGACGAGACCTCCAGCAGCGCGCGCACCGGCGCGGCCGTGCGCACAAACGTCTCGGCGTAGTACACGCCGTGGTCGACCCACGAGGGCTCGATGTCGACACCGCGCGAATCGTAGCGCCGCGTCGGGCGCTCGTCCCCGTCGATCACGTACTGGTCGGCCAGGAACGGATCGGCGTCGGGCTCGAGCTCGGCGAAGAACGTCAGGTCCGCGAACGGGCCGAACGCCCCGGCGAACCGCCACGAGCGCACCGCCCCCATCATCGGCAGCAGCGCGTCGCGCTCATCCATCAACCCGTTCCATCCGAGATCGCGCCGAAGCATATCGAGCGCCACGCCGCGCACGGTGTGGCTCGTGACCCGCGGGTCATCGAGGAAGCCGCGCAGCAGCGCCGTCGTGCCGGCCCGTGCCTCGGGCACCTGCGACCACAGCCGGTGCAGATCGTAGAGCGCCAGCTCGACGAGCGGGTGCTCCGGATCGTGCGCCACGATCGCCGCAGCCTGCTCGCACATCGTCGCGTAGTCGCCGGCGAGACTGGCAATCGACCCGAGCCCGACGTGCGCCCAGACGTTGCCCGGATCGGCCTCGACGACCTGCTCGAACAGCGCCTTGGCGCCCGCAGTATCGTTTTCGTACACGTACAACAGCCACCCGAGCTGCAGCGCCGCGTTCGGGTCCGTCTCGGCCGCGGGCCGCAGCGCCTCGATCGCGCTCGACGGCTCCTCGTGCTCGCCCAGGAGCTCCGGGAACGACAGATCGGGTTCAGCCGGGCAGACGGCGCTGAGCGCCGCCACGCCCACGCACAGCGCGAGGGCCGCGAGCCACAGTGTTCGTCTCATCGGGAGATCCTTATGCGTTCGCTTTGTTTGTCATCGATCGTGCGGCACGCCTCGCGGAACGCCGCGTACTCGTCAATCGGGATTCGCGCGGACTTCATCACCAGCGTGCTGGTGACGACCACCGCCCCATCCTCGGCTGCGCACGTGATCGAGCACGCCAGGTGCGGCGTGTCGAACTCGAACGGCTCGGGCAGATCGACCGCCGTGGCCCCCTCGGGCAGCACGTAGCGGATCGTCTTGTGGCTCGTCCACGCGAAGTAGAGCACCACGTCATGCTCGCGCTCGGCGAGCGCCGCGTAGCTCTGCGTCAGCTCGTGCGGCGTCAGCTGCAGCTTGAACGACAGCGTCCCGTCGGCCTCGGCGGTCAGGAAGTCGGGCACGCGCCCGTGGTAGCTGTAGGAGACGGGCTGCTCGAGATCCGTCAGATCGGAGAACTCGACCGACTCGATGCTCGTGTTCGGCACCGACTGCCGCCACTGTTTCTCGAGTGTCTCGCGGCGCTTGGCCTCTTCCTGGAACAGGTAGCGGAAGTAGCCGCAGTACTCGCCGCCGGCGCGGCGTGTCCCCTCGAGGGCCACGTCGGCGTCCTCGCCCAGCGTCACCGTGTACGTGTCGTCGAGGAAGCTCACCTCCGGCCCGAACCGCGGCGTCGTGGTGAAGTCGCGCCGGTCCGCGCTCACGCGCATCACGTTCATGCCCTGGTCGGACGCAGGCAGCTCGTGCGTGCCGCTGAACTCGGCGGTGCCGTCGAGGTACAGGTCGAGCTCCGGCACGTAAGCAATCGCGTGGTTGAACACGGCAAGTGAGACCGGGAACGGCTCGATCATGCCCTTGTGGATGGTGCGGATCAGGACGAGGTCGGCCTCGACGCCGGCCTCGGCAAGCATCGCGATCATGAGCGACGCCTTATCCTTGCAGTCGCCGTAGCCGCGAGCAAACACGGTCGAGGCCTTGTACGGCTTGTGGCCGTGAATGCCGAACTCGAGGCCGATGTAGCGCGTGTTCTTCACGACCCAGTTATGGATCGCCGTCACCTTCTCGGCCACCGTCTCCTTGCCCTCGATGAGCTCGGCGACCTTCTCCTTGACCGTGTTGTCGAGCGTGAACTGGTCCTGCACGAGGCCCCAATACCAGTCGCCCAGCGCGTGCCAGTCGCGGAAGGTCGAGATGTGCACGTACGGCGTCAGCTCGCCGATGCCGGGCATGCGTGGTTCGCCCTTGATCTTCGGGACGTCGGTCGCCTCCCACGTGTAGATGCGTTTCCCGTCCTGCTCGACGATCGTCGGCTCGACGTCGGACCGGACCGTCGCGTAGAAGAACTCGCGCTCGCCCGGCGTGATGTAGACCACCTTGAAGTCCCGCACCGGACTGGCGCCGCCGAAAAAGGCGACGTTGCCGAAGTAGTCGGCGTAGATGTTCGTCTCGCCGATCGTGTTGAGACGGTAGCGGTACTCGAGCACGTCGCCGGGCTCGAGCTTCGGGTACTGGTGCACCAGGGCGGTGTAGCTGTAGTAGATACTGCCCGAGGGGTTCGAGATCGGGTAGGAGTACGGCCCCTCGGCCTCGATCACCTCGCCCGACGGCTTGTAGATGCGCGCAGCCTGGATCTTGACTTCCTGCGTCTCGGGCGTGAACGGCACGAACTGAGTCCGGAAGTCCTCCACGCCCTTCTTGGTCAGGATCTTCACGACCCGCTGGCTGAACCGGTGCGACAGCCCGGTCGGGTGCACCTCGTAGACGCACAGGTCGAGCATGACGACCGCGCCGTCGTCGGGGTAGTCCTCAGCCGTCGGCTGGTCGCCGAGCAGTTCCTCGACGTCGACGGCGTACTCGTCCTCGAACGCCGCCTCCTCGGGGCTGAGGTATTCGATGTATTCCTTGAGCGGCGCGTTCTGGGGCCGGCACGCGAGCGACCGCTCCCAGGCCTCCTCGGCCGGCTCGTCACTGCCGGCCCGGTGCGCGACGCGGCCAAGCTGCTCGAGCGCCTCGGCGTCCTCGGGGCAGACGGCGATCGCCCGCTCGAGCACGCGCTGCGCCTCGTCGAAGCGGCCGGTATCGGCCAGCAGCTTCGCTTCCTCGAGCAGCAGGTCGGTCTCGGCCGGCAGGAAGCGCTGGAGCGTGTGCAGCTCGCGCAGCATGCCGTCCAGATCGCCCTCGCGCTCGGCCAGATCGAACAGCCGGCGGTGCGCGCCGCCGTTGCCGGCGTCGAGATCGAGCAGCGCTCGCGAGACGGCGACCACCTGTTCGTAGCTCCTCGGGAAAGCGGAGAAGCGATACACCTCGGCCACGAGCGCCGGCGTGGTCGCGTACCGCCGGCAGAGCTGCGCAATCGTCCGCTCGGCCTCGACCTCGTGGAAGAAACGCGCCTTGTAGTTGGCCAGCCCGAGCGCGCCGCGGTACTCGGTCGGGTCCGCCTTGACCGCGTCATGGAACGCCGCCAGCGCCTTGCGGTAGAAACCGTGCCTCAGCTGGTAGTAGCCAAGCCACACGTAGGCCGAGGCCCGTTTCGGGTTCAGCTCGACCACCTTCTCGAACGCATCTCGTTGCTTGTTGCGGTCGGGGTGCAGCGGCCCCACTTGCTCGTAGAAGCGCCAGTTGTCCGGGTCGAGCTCGATCGCGCGCTCATACGCCTTAATGTCAAGCTCTTCGGCATCGTCGAAGGCGCGCTTGTAGCGATACAACGCAGCGAGCGCCGCCTGCGCCTCCGCGTTCTCCGGCTCCTGCTCGGCTCGCCGCTTGAACGCAGCGACCGGGTCATCGACCTCGACGGGGCGGAGCGACTCGCGCGGGGTGATCGTCGGCAGAAGCGCGGCGACCCGCTCCGGGTCGGCCTCGACCCGCAGCCCGGGAAGCGGCGAGCCGTCGGGCGCCGTGATCCGCAGGCAGAACAGCCACCCGCCCTCGCCCTGGGTGTCCTTGACAAGCAGCTTGTTCCAACCCTCGCGCAGCACGACGCCGGCCGCCGCCTGATCGAACATGGCGGGGTGATACCCCTCGTCGGCGAAGGCGAGTGCATCGTCGAGCCATATCTTGCCGGCGTTGTCGGTGCCGACGCGTAGCGCAGCCTCCTGCTCGACGGGCGAGTAGATGAGCGCCAGCGCGTACGCAGCCGACTGGATCCGCGGGCGGAAGATCGCCCCGAGCTCGACGAACGCCGAGCCGAGCCCGTCCGGATAGCGGCGCCAGCGCACCGCGCGCTCCTTTCCATCGTAGGTGGCATCGAGGTTTATCTCCGTCTCCGGCGGATAGACGGCATCGAAGCCCGACTTGCCCTCGTTATCGAACGGGCCGATCACGAGCCAGTCGGTGATTAGCCCGAGGCGCCGGTGCTTCTCGGCCGCGCCGAGAAGGTTGCCGTCGCGCCGGTCGCACTCGGCCAAAAACCAAAGCGCATGCGCCTTGAGCACTGGCGAGGCGTCCGGCCGCCGCAGCACCCACGTGTAGGTGGCCCGCACACGCCCATCGCGTGCGGTGCCCCACCCAAGCCCGTCGATCGCGTACAGCCGAAGCAGCGCATCGGGCGCCGTCGGGCACTCGACGAGGCGCGCGATCTCCTTGTCGAGCTCGCGGTCGAGCGCACTGCGCGCCGCGAACGCCGGAGCGGTCGAGGCCACGATCAGCACGGCAAGCAAGCAAGTGGTGAGGCTGAAAGAGGCGGGTCGTTTCATGAATCGCGTCTCCTTTGCGAAGGCTCGTCGGACCAGCCGGCCGACACGTGATCCGCCAAACACCCGATCCCGGGTGCGAAGCCCGTGCAGCTTAGGCGCGTTGCAGTGCGCTGTCAAGCTTGCCCGCCAAAGGCGATTTCGCCCGCCAAAGGCGGGTTCGCCTGCGGGAAACAGAGACGCCCGCCCAGCACAGGCGCCTCCAACACCCAACTGCGACGCCACAGACCGGGTCGTTGTTCCACGAAAGAGCGCGAGCAAGGCCGCTGCACTTGCGCAACCAGCACGACGGACGGAAACGGGGACGATTTCGTTTGCCTCGCGGGCGACGGCTCTGGCAGACTCGACCACGCGAGACGCAAAGGAGCGCAAGGCGCGGAGGCGCGCAGGGCGCGGAGGCGCGCAAGGCGCAAAAGGGCTGCGGAAACCGATGCCGTTCTCGACCCCCATGTTTGACGAGCACTCGGGCGACGAGCCCGAGCCGTTTGGCGCACGCCTCAGGGGGCTGCGCGAAGCCAGGGGGCTCTCGCTCGACGACGTGGCCCAGGCCACCAACATCCCGGCCGACAAGATCGAGGCGATCGAGGCCGGCACGATCATCGGCACGACACCCCCGGCGTACGCGCGCGGCTTCGTCAAGATCTACGCCGAGCACGTTGAGGCCGACGTCGACGCGATCATGGAGGCGTTCGACCGGCTCTGCCATCCCCGCCGCGCCAAGCTCTACCTGCGGGGCGTCGGCCCGATGGTCCGCAAGGACTACCGCCCAGGAAGGCGCCGCGGCCGGCAACGCCCGGTGGCAAGGGCCGTGCTCCTGACGCTGCTCGGGCTCTGCGTCGTCATCGCCGCCTACTACGTCTACAAGAACTTCGATACCCTCCTCGGGCTGGCCGAAGAGACGCCCGGAGGCACCGAAAGCATCCCGGACTCGCCCGCTCGACCCGATGTCACCCAGCCGCCGGCGACGCAAGAGACGCCGGCCACCATCGCCGAGCCGCGCTACGAGCTGCTGATTGTCGCCGACGAGAACGCCTGGATCAGGGTCGAACAGGACGGCACGCTGGTCAAGGGATGGGAGGTGCTTGGCAAAGGCGAGCGTTTCGCAGCCGTCGGCGCGCGCAGCGTCGCGGTCACCCTCCGCGACCCGTCGCTTGTCCAGGTGTACGTGGACGGCGAGCCGCTGACCGAAGAGCTCGGGACCGGCCCCGTCACCCTCGTCCTCGACACCGACGGACTCGCCATCTTCCCCGAGGCCGAGCAGTAACCCTCTCTGAGCGGCAGCCGCCCGGCAATGGGAGCCACAAAAGGGGAAGGGCGGCGAAACGGCAGGGCACACCTGGCGAGAAGGCCTGAACGGGCCACCCGCCGGCCCGGGCACCCCAGGGGGGCGCCGCCGCGCAGGGGATAACGGAAGCGGACCGCCCTCTGCCCGAGCCGCGTTGCTGAGGCAAAGGAGCGCGGTCCTAACCTTTTTTGAGCATCGGCAGGCCGGTCCGCTCGTTCTCGATCACGACACGGCCCGACGGCAGCGCATCGAGGGCGCCTTCCTTAACCTCGCCGGCGAAGTAGTAGATCACCTGCTTGCGGCCGCCTTTGAGGGTGACCTCCTTCGAATGGAGGAAGTAGGTCTTGCCCGTCTTCTTGCTCACCACGCTATACGCCATCATACCCTCCTTACAGGATCGCTCCCGGGATCAATCTTCCCCTCGATCACCAACGTGCCTGCCGAAAGCAGGATCGCCCGCTACAAAGCAGGTTGCCCGCTACGAAGCAGGTTGCCCGCTACGAAGCAGGTTGCCCGCTACGAAGCAGGTTGCCCGCTACGAAGCAGGTTGCCCGCTACAAAGCAGGTCGCCTGCTCAGAAGCAGGTTCGGCCCAACCAGGTACATGCCGGCGGGTCATCCGACTCGCGCGCATCCTAGGGAGCCGCCTCCAGCGATGTCAACACCATTTTCCCCAATAATCCCCCCGCGCACCCCGGGCCGGACATTGACGGAACCCCGGCACCGCCACTAGACTGCTCCCGTCCATAACACCAGGAGGTGCGCCGCACGATGCGCGATCCCATCTCAGCCCAGGCAACCGTGGCCCGCATGGCGCTGGCGGCCGTGAGCGCCCTTGCCATGGCCTCTGCCCTTTCGCTGCCCAGCCCGGCGCGTGCCTCCGAGCCGACGGAGAGCCGCGACAGCGACGCCCTTCTCGACGAGAAAGCTGCGCCGGCCGAGCTGACCGAGCGCCAGAGCGAAGCGGAAGCGGTGCGCGAGCTCAAGTTCAAGAGCGTGCCGGCCTACAAGAGGCTCAAGCGCACCGAGATCGCGCCGTTGCTCAGGGAAAAGCTGTTCGAGCGCTACGACGAGGCTGAGCTGGACAACATGGTGTTGGCCTACACGCAACTGGGGCTCCTGAAGCCGGCCGATGGTCTGCTCGATCAGCTCGTCGACGCGTACGTCGGCGAGCTGGTCGCCTTCTACGACCAGGATGAGGACACCGTCTACCTGATCGAGGACCTCCCGGTGCCGCGGGCCATGCAGCGGATCGCCGAGCTGCACGAGCTGGTCCACGCCCTCCAAGACCAGCATTTGAACCTCGACTCGCTGCCGCTCGAGGCCAAGCACGACACCGATCGCGCCAACGCCGCCCTCGCACTGGTCGAAGGCGACGCCACCCTGGCGACGTTCGACTACGCCGTCGAGCACGCCCGGCTCTCGCTGGGCGATGCGCTCCGGATCGCCCTGGCCACGTCGCAGCCCGATCCGGCGATGCCGTACCTGTTCCGGCGCGAGATGCATTTCGTCTATTTCGATGGGCTCGAGCTGGCCCGGGCGCTGCACAACGTGGGCGGCTGGGAGGCGCTCAACAAAGCGTTCGCCGACCCGCCGGCCTCGACCGAGCAGGTGCTGCACTTCCGCCAGAAGTACCTCGACGAGCGCGACGAGCCGACGCCGGTCACCGTGCCCGACTGCAGCGCCGTCATCGGCGAGGGGTGGGTGCTCGTGGCCGACGACGTGCTCGGCGAACTCTACACCCAGGTGCTCTTCCGCCGGCACCTGAGCTTCCTGCGCGCGGGCCGGCCATCACGCGGCTGGGACGGCGACCGCCTCCACCTGTACCGCTCCGGCCAAGGCGACGGAGCCGACTGCGTGCTCGTCTGGCGCAGCGTCTGGGACAGCGAACGGGATGCGACCGAGTTCGAGAACGCATACCGCAAGGTGCTCGCGCGCAAGCTCCGGTCGCTTCACGGCGGAGGCGCGATCACGGAGTCGGCCGCCGACAACGGCCAGGGCCGCATCGTCGCGACGGCGACACGCGCAGCCGTTGTGCTCGTCGACAAGTGCGAAGCGCTCGTCGTCGAGGCGCCGTCGGTCGATACCGCGCGCGCCGTCGCCGGCCACGTGCTGGCGGCGAGCCGACACGCGGACGAACAAACTCCGGACAAGGAGCCCGAGGACCGATGAGACTGGCCATCCTGATCGGCGTCGCCGTGGTGATCCTGGGCGGCGCGGCCGCGTCGTACTACCACCACCGGTGGTGGCGCGACCACCGCTACGATGAGATGATCATCGAGGTCGCCAACCGCCACCACATCGACCCGGCGCTCGTCAAGGCGCTC
>Ga0315545_1003545_pt1 | contig 13300 bp, 13 predicted proteins | sample SalMarSW160210MG_FD_203096 | JGI IMG/M metagenome (GOLD analysis project Ga0315545, IMG submission 203096) | Salt marsh sediment microbial communities from the Plum Island Ecosystem LTER, Massachusetts, United States - Salt Marsh Sediment SW1602-10 ... | reverse complement strand
GTAATAAGGAAGGGAGACCCATGCGAGCTCTATCTTAGGGTCTCTTCCCAGCTTCTCGTTCATGCGCTTTACCTCCTCCGAGGCTTCGAAAAACCTGACTAACTTGGAAACGGAGAGCCATGGCTCGTCCATGGGCGCGCCTCTCTCCGGCAGATACGAGTCCATCCCTTTCCTTTTTTCCCTGTATCTATGGAATTCAGCAATCAAATCGTTTTTTCCGTACCCATCGGGGAACAGGGGCCCAACGCCAGGTGGATGACCGAGCAGTTCCTCAGAATACTTCTCTACTGTCCTCTCTATGTCGTCCAGCCGCACCGCATCGAAGCCGTCCAACAGAACCATCTGTATCACTTGGACCCCGGACATGGCAAATGCCATCTGCGGATGGTAGAAGGCATAACCAACGTCGTCGGGGTGGGGCGACAGTGTGCCCACTTTCTCGATGCATGTGGGGATGTCACGCAAGCAACGGACGATCCTGGAACTGATATATTCATATGCTTTTTCTTTAACTTCGACTGGATCCACAGAGGACAGTCCTACCTTCCCTAGGTGCTCCTTGGTCAGCTCTGTCTCGGAGGTGACGCCGTGTTCTCTGCAGAGAACATCAATAATTTTGACCGCATCCTTCCCGGAGATTTCGTCTGTGCCGGGTGTCCTCACGGAAACGCGCCAGGGCTCAGACATCCTTGTTAGCCATCCTGCCGACGACCGTCCCACGTAAAGGGTTGTCTTGTTTCCCATGCTCTCCCTTAGCACGTGGTGGGGTTTGGTGGGGTCGTGATACCCTTCTGTCATTTCCTTGGCAAGGCGCCTTTTCATGTCACCCGTGACAAGGACTATCGCCCCCTTGGCATAATCATTCAGAGTCCCGTTTCCCATCGTGACCCCGTATGGCCACATGTCTTCCCAACTGTCGAGGACATTGTTGCCCCTCATCACGAGCCTTGAAAGAGGAACGATCCTCGTTCGGGAATAGGGGTCCACGCCTCCCGCATGCGGCAGCAGCCCCAAAGGATCAGGCTCATCACCCTTCTCGTATTCGACGAGATTGAAGCCGTTGGTGCGGTTCGGGCCGCAGCCTATGAGCGCAAGCTCGAATCCACCAGCCTCTTCGATGCGCTCTTCGAACCATCTGCAGTAATCTCCAATCCAACTAAGCTGCTCATCCCGGTTTAATTTTGTGATGTCTCCCATTCCTTTTGCAATGTAATACTCGTAGGGATTGGGGAAGAATATGTTCTCATCTCTCAGGCCAAGATTGCGCAGCCTGTTCAGGAAGGCAAAATCCATGTTCGACCTGAAACTGTTCGGGTTGCTTCCGCGAATGGGGTAATACTCGTCCAAGGCGAACACCATTGCGCCCTTCGCGACACCCCCCGCCCTTTCCAATTCATTGCAGGCTATTGCGTAGGGCTCAATGTATGTGTGCTCGGAAGCGGTGCAGAGGACCGGATGGTCCGACTGCAGGACCCCGGCGATATCTTTCCCTATAGTCTGATGCAGTTCATCGTCTCTATCCACTATGACATTCGGAAAAAGCTCTACCACATTCAACTTCGAAGGATCTAATTCAAGCGTGTCCAAGCAACTGTTCATTGAATCTAATTGACAATAAATTTTAAATCTTTCTGGGAGTTCACATGGAAAAAATAGAATGGTGTAAGAGGCAGTCGAAGGGTATCAAATTGAGAAGGGAGAGTGTCGACCTGGCCAAAGAGTATATTGAAAACGTTGAGGAGAGTCTGATGATTCTCGAAACCATCAGAGGGACACGTTCTAACATGTGGCTTGCAACGACCAAATACTACATAGAGTATTTTGCAGTCTATGCATTCCTGATGCGTGTTGGTATAAAGTGTAAAATTCATGAGTGCACGATAGAATTCGTGAAACTGAGTCTACTTGCTCACTTCGATTATTTTCTGATTTATTTTGAATACATTGCCATGAATATTTCGTGACATATATCCTAGAACTTTTGGTCTCATACTTTCATATTCATTCGGATAATTATCAAATGAAAGTCTAAGTGCCTCAAATAAATCTTCGGGTGAAGTGAATTCGATACCCGAAGTAACCATGTGTTCTCTGGATTCCCTCTGACCAATCGCTTCAAGGAGTTCATCATATGTAAATCTATAATCTCCAGGATTCATGCCAAAGGGAACATAGAAGATGCTTGAGGATGACAAGCTGATCAGAATAGACAATCAATACTATCTCAAGAACAGGAAGGTTGTTATCGATATGGAAAGCCTTAGGAATTTCGTTCTCGAGATGAAGAGAAGAACCGATAACCTTACGAATGAAGAAATCAGAAAAATCAGATCGATTGTTGGCAGACCATCCGGCTAAAATTCTTCGGTCTTTGAATCGATCTGGTACTTTCCCTTTTCCCTGTAAGTTGTCCCGGATTGATAAGTTATTTCGGACTTGTACTCGCTTGTATTAAGGTTCTCACTTTCTAAATGGAAATCATACTTATTCTTGGCCGATTCTTCGACTTCGCTTTTTGGGACATCGAAATCAATCTCGAAGCTTTCATAGGGTGGTGGGGCGAATGACGGCGATCCGGGCGCCCTGAATTTCCATACCAATCGCTTTGTATTCAAATCTACACAATACAAATTGCAGTCCCATGATCCGAACACGATACGATTACCAATCTTTGCAGAACCCTCAAAGACAAAACCTTCGGTTTTAAATTTCCATAATTCTTTTCCTTCGAGATTAAAGCAATGCATACACCAGTCTCCGGCAGACGGGACAAATAATAATCCATCGTATACACGTGGTACACCAAGAGCATCTTCCTCATTGCCAACATTCTTCCAAAGCATTTTTCCATAAAGATCGAATGCAAAAAGAATACCGTCTCTAGTCGATACAATTATCATATTTTCATGAACTACCGGAGCTGAACTCATCCCATAATTTCCTGCTTTTGCTTTCCAAATCAGTTTTCCGGATTCAATATCAACCGCTCTAACATAGTTATCGAATGAACCGAAGTATACGATACCGTCTTTGTTAGCAAATGGGTTGAAATTCTGTATTTCACCTTGGGTCTCTAATTTCCAAATGAGATTACCGGTTCTCTTATTTATGCAATACAGGAAGTGGTCGTATGAAGCGATGATCAGCTTATCTCCGATAATTAGGCCGGTTGATAATATTCCGTCATATGCGCGGAACTTCCAGATGAGATTGCCATTATTTGCATCGAGGGCATATATGTTATGATCCTTACCGCCAGCATAAACTATTCCATCACTCTCGGTTAAAGCTGATGACATTTTGTCATTGGTTTCAAATTTCCATATTAATTTCCCGTTTCTCGCATCGAGTGCGTATATGTTTCTGTCGTAGCTTGCAACGAATAGTTTACCATCGGCTAAAACAGGAGTACCGCCAAATAATACGTCACGAGTTACGAATTTCCAAATAATTGACCCATTATCGGAATTTACACAATAAACATTGTGGTTTGCTGATGAAAAATAGATGCGTCGATCATTTATCAATACGCCCCCGCCTAAGCTTCCGCCAGTCCCGATTCTCCAGTCCCTATCAAATTTACCAATCTTCTTGATGCTATAATTTGTCATCTCTATTGAGAAATCTTCAAACATCTCTTCAAAATCCACCATTCAATAAGATTGTATGTGTGTTATAAAACCTCAATTAGTACTTAATTTCAGTAATAATCGATATCAATAGACGCTAAAAATGAGAATGATCCCGAGGGGGAGATTTGAACTCCCGACCTATCGGTCTCTCTCGAGCGACTGCGTTTGTCAAACACACTCATAAGACCGTTCATTCATCACAGTGTGCTCGCCTTTAGCCGGCATGGAAGTGTTGCATCTTTTTCCACTTTCATCCCAACAGCCGATCGCTCTAATCCACTGAGCTACCTCGGGACTGTAATAGATTATAACTAATAATGCTTAAAAATTTAATGTGAATCGTGTTCGCAGAGATTAGGTGTGGCAGGTCCGGGACATTCAGGCGGCCAGAAATGTTTGCTTGGACGTGACTTTTGACCTCTTACCGCCAGCCGTCAAATACTTCATGTAAGCCTTGGGTAACTTGAGGTGACCGCTGACCACGGGCCTTACGATATAATGAATTATTCTGTGGTCTCTCGGCTCTATCGCACCAAGCGACCAGACCAGCTCGGTTCCGTCTTCTGTTTGCCTGAGTGCCGGTTTCACGGTCTCGAATTTCCCCTTGACCTCGAAAAGAGGCGAAACCTTGTCCCTGATAACAACGTTTGTTATCTTTTTGCCGGCGTTCTTGATTTCCAGAACAGTGGTGTAATCACCCTCTTTCTCACCCCCCATTTTCTTGATCAGCTTGGGTGAGTTGATTTTGTTCCAGCCAAAAACGAAAAAGGATACCAACAAAACGGCTATCACCAGGCCTTCGACAATGAGCGGCCAGTATTCAATCCTGTATATGATTTGCAGGCTTTCCTCGGGGTTAAGTTTTCCGACAAGCCATTCACACCAGTCATCCTCGCATTTGACAGGCTGCCTGGAAAAACTCAGGAAACCGGTGGGAACCTGGGTTTTGAGCGTGTAGTCCTTTTCTATCACATTGCCCTCGTTCGCTATGGTTATCTTCACTTCGTGAAAAAGCGGGGTGTCCGTTTCCTCTTCCCTCTTCACCATCCTGTGCACGGACTCTATGTTGAAATACGACTGAAATTCAATATCGGTGCCTTTCACCTGAACCTTTGCCGTGTATTTGCCTGCGACTATGTCAGTGTGAATCGGAATCCTGTGAGTGACGTTTTTCTCGCCTTCCACGGTGCTTGTCCGCGTATCTGTGGCAACTATCACGCCGGAATCGCTCACCAGCGAGAAATCCATAGTGATGGCCTTTTCGGTTCTTGAGGACAATGTCATTTTGAAATTCACGCCTTCCGCGTCCTTCCATATTTCATGGCCAAGCACCTCGATCTTCTCTTCTCCCTCACCTATTACGTTGAGGTAGATCTTTTTGCTCACCATCATATTCGGCTTGCTCACCGACTGGAAAAAAACCTCGTAATCGTAATCCCCCGGCTTGTCATTTGGGTAAAAATTGAGCTTGAAATTTCTGCTTGAATGGGCAGGCATCTCCACATAACTTGTATCGATATTTACCCAGTTTGCTGGGGAGCCGGCTACAAACAGGTAAAAACTCTCTGCATGCTCGAGATTGTTTTCTCCTGTAATGTAGAATAAAGCGGGCTGTTTAACGTTCACTGTCCGCACCAGGGGCGAAACATCTATTTTCAGGTCCTGGGCAGCAGCTATGCTGATATTCACAAGAAACATTGCGGCAACAAGACCCAATACCAACTTCTTCACGTTATCAACTCAGCATATTATGGTCTTTAATTGTATATTAAATTTATAAATTCAAACCCTGCTTCGTAAGTTTGCAACTATACCCATGCTAACACCCAGGGAAATCACCGGCCCAATTTTCAGGCCTGATTTTTATTTATAATCACCAATATGATAGATACATGGGGCCGTGGTGTAGCTAAACCCTTTCGTGCAGGTAGACGTGCAAAAGCGTTTAGGGAAAATCCGCTGACGCATATGCGCTTTAATGCGTAGGGGTTCTGCAGTGGTCTAGCATCTGGGCTTAAAGCAACCCAAGGGTTAATGCCTATGGGGTGATTGCCTAGCGGGTGACGTCAGGCGTCAGAAATAGTCCAAGACCTGAGTTCAATAACCTTTTCGCGCAAGTAAACGCCATAAAAACGTCAACGAAAACACGCTGACGCAAAAATCGTGCAAAGGTTGGACGAATCTCGGCGGCCCCATCCCATATTTATATTAATTTTTCATACAATACATCACCCCCAAAACGGGGCCGTAGTGTAGCTTGGTCTATCACTCGAGACTGGGGGTCTCGTAACCGGAGTTCAATAAGCTTTTTACCCAAGTAAACGGCGGGAACAAGTTCCCTTGTTTCCGCTCACGCGTAAACGGATAAAAACAATAAGGAAAAGTCCGCTGACGCAAAATGCAAGGAGCTTGGACGAATCTCCGCGGCCCCATCAAATTTATTTCCTTTGCTACAAATATTACTAATGCTCGGCTTAATTTTGCTCGTTGTTGGAATAGCGGGGTTTGGCATGGGGGGATACCTGGATTTGCGCTACACAGAGTTCCCTGACTGGTTGCCATACTCCATGATAATCCTGGCGCTTGCGACAAGAGGGGTTTTTTCTTTCATCATGAACGATTTCTCAATCCTGACCAATTCGATTTTAATCGGTTTGGGGTTCCTAGGATTCGGCCTGTTGCTTTATTATGGCAGGCAGTGGGGGGATGGCGATGCCTGGATGCTGGGCGCTCTCGGCTTTCTGTTCCCGGATGCGACCGGATTTGCGCCTGTTATGGAAAGCGTGATACCCTTTCCAATGGCCATGTTTTTCAATTTTTTCATGATATCCCTTTTTTACCTCATTTTTTATGCTGTTGTGCTGGGTCTTAGGTCGCCTAAGGTGTACGAGACCTTCATCAAAAACCTCCGGGGCAATGTGAGAAGAATTGGTTCGGTATTCTTTGCTTTGTTGACCGTATCGTTATTATTCACCATCTATTTCGGGCAGCTGTTATCCATACCTGTCTACGATTTTTCCGGCATACTGAGCATACCCATTTTGGCGGTGCTTATACTCCTGTTCTTCCAGTACGCCAAGGCCGTGGAATCAGACCTGTTCAAGAAAAAAATTCAAGCGAAAGAGCTTAAGGTGGGAGATGTTCTGATAGCGGACAGGTGGAGGGGCCTCACGGAAAAAGAAGTTGAACGGATGAAAAAGAAAGGCAGGCAGGTCTGGATAAAGGAGGGTGTGCGCTTTGCCCCTGTTTTTATAATCTCCCTCATCGTCACGCTTTTTTACGGATCCTTGGGGCTGCTGCTGTTCCCGGTTCTCTAGTGCGTTAGTATGCCTTATATTTTTTCAGAATCGCAATCACAAAATCAGATAAAAAGAGACAAAAAAGATATAGTAAAGAATAAATAAAATAAAAAAGAAGTCTTGCGCCAGAGTAGGCTTAGAACTTCTTTACTCTGTCAACGCCGGCTTTGCCCACAACTGGCTTTTTGACTTTCGCTGGCAACCATGATGGCCTGTTAGCAGGTGCGCTGATTACCTTAACGGAACCCTTGAACTTGTGGATGGAGTATGTCCCGTCCTTGTTTCTCCTGCCCCTCTCTCTGAGCTTTATGTCACCGAAGCCTCTAGCTGCAGCCTTGAGAGCAGCCTGTCGTGGTGATTTCCCTGTAAATACGTGCTTCTTACTGCCGACTTTCATTTCATAGTATTTTTTTCCTGCCATGTTTATACCTCCTGATAAATTTTCAATATAACTATATTCCCCTGCTTTATAAATGTTACGCTTGATGTTTATTTCGGATTAAGAAGTAACAAAAAACAATACAAAAGCAAACGCATGAGCGTTTATGGAAATAAAAACCGGAATCAATCGAGGCCAAGATACCATTCCACCATCCGCTTGAGTTCGCGCCTGAGATCGGCTTTTGGCCTGTATCCGAGCTCGTGTTCGGCTTTTTCTATGACGTAGTGGCGGTTCATGGTGAGGACGTCGAGATAGGTTTTCATGCCTTTTAGCCTGGCGAGCAGATTCACCGCAAAGAACGGCATCCGGGTGGGTTTTTTCCCGAGCAGACTGACTATGGTCTCGGCAAAATCCACGAACGGAAGAGGCTCTTTGTCCGCTATGTTGTAAATGCCTTCCCCTTTACTGACAGCCAGTTCCAAGGCCTGGACCATGTCGGCCACATGGACGATATGGGTTTTGTTACGCGTGTTTGGTATGGGGAATCCCCTCTCCAGCAACTTGAGGTTCTTCAGCCAGCTTGGGCTTCCTTTGCCATAGGCAGGGGCTATCCTCAATATTACGTGATCGATCCTTGAATTCAGGATGAGACGCTCGGCCAATGCCTTGGACTCACCGTACGGTGTCCTCGGTGATAATGGATAATTCTCGTCGGCCTTCCCAATTATTTCACCATAGACCGAAACGCTGCTAGAGAAGATGAATTTCTCAACCCTTTTGCAATGCTTGAGCAGGTTCTTCGTTCCGGCTGCATTGATTCCATATAGAACCGCCTTCGGCTTCGAGTAGGAGACCAGCCCCGCGAGATGCACCACTGTGTCAACACCCTTTAACGCATTCCTCAGGGTTTCCGGTTTTGTTATGTCCCCCCTGACTACCTCTACTTTCGAAGAAAGGTCTCGGACGTCTTCGTCGGGGAGGCAAAGTATCTTTACGTTATACCCCTTTTTGAGCAACCTTGCAGTGAGGTTCTTCCCAACAAAGCCCGTTGCACCAGTAACAAGCAGCATAGATAAGTATATCTCGAGGACACATTTAAAAACTTGGGACCAATTTATTAGAATGGACGGAAAGGTAAAGCGATACGTTCAAAGGATAATACCCAGAAAAAGGTACAAGGTAAAGATAGGCAAGGTTGAGAAATACATAAACGGTATTATTTCAAGTGGCCGGGGCGTGTTCTTGGGTCTCATAGACCCGGACAAGCAGAGCCCGAACGAAGCCCTGCGACTTGCGAATATGATGTACGAGGGTGGCGCGGATGTTATAATGCTCGGAGGCTCCATAGGTGCCCAAGGCGTTGCGCTCGACGAGATGGCAAAGCTCATAAAGGAGAATGTCAGCATACCGTTGCATCTTTTCCCTGGCAACACCAGCAATATAACCAAATACGCAGATTCGATGTATTTCATGAGCCTGCTGAATTCAAAGAACCCTTACTGGATAACCGGGGCGCAGTCGCTGGGGGCGCCTATGATAAGGAAATACAAAATCGAGGCTATACCGGCGGCTTACCTCGTCTTCGAGCCTGGCCAGACGGTCGGGTACATCGGGGAGGCCAAGCTGCTGCCCAGGGATAAGCCTGACGTGCCGGTGGCATATTGCATGGCCGCCCAGTACATGGGGATGAGATTTGCCATTCTCGAATCAGGTTCCGGGGCACCAGCCCCCGTTCCGGTTCAGATAGTTTCTGCAACAAGACAGGTGTGCGACATAAACATTGTGATAGCCGGTGGTGTGAAAACGCCGGAGCAGGCGAGAGAGCTCATACACGCCGGGGCGAGTTGCATTCATATTGGAACGAAGATCGAGGAAGACAAGAATCCATTGGAAAGGGCAAAGAAATTCGCAAAAGCCATACACACAAAGGCCAAGGCCAAGCAGAAAACAAAATAAAATAAAAGAAACGGCTGAATTCTTATGAAACTAAAAAGTCTTGTCAAAAAGAAAAGGGATACACAATATTTCCTTTATGGAGGAAAGGGCGGCGTTGGAAAGACGTCCCTGGCCGCAGCCGCAGCCCTGCATTTGTCCAAGGCCGGCTCGAAGGTCCTGCTCATTTCCACAGACCCCGCTCACTCGTTGTCGGATTCCTTCGAGACGAAAATCGGAGGGAAATCCAAAAAGCTGAGCAAGAACCTGTTCGCAGTGGAGATAGAACCGAAACTAGCGATGCAGGAGTACAAGGCTCGGTTCATGCCGCAAATAGAGAAGGTAGAATACCTGCAAGGCATTGGACTGGGAGACACGTTCGATATGATGGGGATGACCCCCGGCATAGACGAGATAGCCGCCATAGACAAATTCCTGCATTACATACAGTCACCAGATTACGATGCGGTGATATTCGACACGGCCCCGACAGGGCACACCCTGAGGTTTCTCTCTCTGCCCGACGTACTGGATTCATGGGTCGGCAAGATGATAATGCTCAGGATGAGGCTGTCGGGAGTAACGAACCTTGTCAAGCGCTTCCTGCCTTTCGCGCAGAAAGATGAAAAAACAGACTCCGGACTTGAGCAGCTGCAGGCCATGAGAGCCAGAATAGCGCAAGCGAAAAAGATACTATCCAATCCAGACAAAACGCACTACAATCTGGTCATGATTCCCGAAGAGATGAGCATACTCGAATCCGAGAGGTCCCTGGCAGCCCTGCATCAGTACAGCATCCCTGTGCATGACATCATAGTGAACCAAATAATACCCAAAAATGTGCACTGTCCGTTCTGTAGCGAAAAGAGAAAACAGCAGCTTGATCGGCTTAAAAGCATACGGAAAAAGTTCAAGGGATTCAGAATCTGGGAAGTCCAAATGTACAGGAAAGAGGTTAAGGGGTTCAAAATGCTGGAGACGGTCGGAAAAGAGATATTCCCATGATGTCCGGTATCTCTGAACATTTCGTTTCCGAACAATGGATGCCTCCAAATAACGATTTGCCAGAATAATGACACTTTTACGCCTTACCAGTCTACACTAGTAGAGGCCCCACGGGTGGGAAAAATATCACCAAAGATAAATATCAGCCCTGAATAAAATAGTTAACTATGCGGAGTGGAGATAACTTTAAATACCGCTTATACCTTCTATGTAGGATTGCAGTCCAATTTTCGCTGGATGCAAGGCTTAGCTCCTAGGGCCTTGCTTCGTCCCAGGTCCCTGCTGCCATATTAGGGCTGGAGGACGGAAGCCAAGAATTCCTTTAACACAAGTTAGGACTGGCCCCTTGCACCCAGAATTCCAAAAAGCTCTCGTATCTATGTGGGTCATCTTTTAGGAGAAAAAGACTCATCCCCAAATTTAGTAGCACTTTGAGAAGAACAAAGTGATAGGGGATGCGTAGACTCCTGTGCCTGCCACGACTCTTCTATTCATGGCCCAGCACATATGGTTTCTTTGCATAGTCTACAGATAATAATTAGCGCACAAATATATAAAGGTTTGCCTCTTCATGTTGGTTTTACAATAAATATCTTTCTTGCTTTTGTTCAAAAATGGCCAAAAAATCTGGAAAAATATTCCAATCGCGATTTTTATTCCATTTTGAAAACACTTGCCTGATGAATTTTCTGTTACATTTCCCCGGCCCAAAACGTTCCCGGGTTTGGGTATTTTTTATCCTATTTTTTATCATTTTTTTATTAGTCCAAATCATTTAATACTCATGCCTATAAAAGCCGTCTTGTTCGACCTTGACAACACGCTGATAGATTTCCTGAAAATGAAGAAGATGAGCTGCGAGGCCGCCATAACAGCCATGATAGACGCGGGATTGCCGATGAAAAAAGAGGCGGCTATGCGCGTTTTGTGGGACCTGTACGACGAATACGGGATAGAGTACAGCAAGATCTTCCAGCAATTCCTGCTTAAAACGCTGGGTTCGATAGACTGGAAGATACTGGCCAGCGGCATTATCGCGTACAGGAATGTTAAGACCGGTTTTCTGGAGCCGTATCCGCATGTGATGCCCACGCTGCTCAAACTCAAAGAGCGGGGCTACAAGCTCGGCGTTGTCAGCGACGCCCCCAGGATGAAGGCCTGGCTGAGGCTGGCTGCGATGCATATTGCTGATTTCTTCGATGTTGTTGTCACGAAAGATGACGCTAATGGACACCTCAAGCCGCATCCGACGCCGTACAAGACAGCCCTGCGCAAAATGGGTTTCAAACCTAAAGAGGTCATATTCGTCGGGGACAATCCGAACAGGGATATCCTTGGGGCCAAGCGACTCGGAATCCAGACGGTCCTTGCGAAATACGGCGAGTGGACGAAGGCCAAGGGCAAGTCCCTGCGTCCCGATTACGAAATCAATGACGTCAAGGAGCTGCTGAAGATACCGGGCCTGGTAAAATGATATGGATATTGCCGCTGACGATAATATGCCTGGTTTTGCTGATTTTCTGGCTGGCAAGGTCCTACCTCAAGCTAAGAACCAAGCTGCTCGAGGCCTTGTCAAGGAAACAGAGCCTGAGCACCAAATACGGCAAGATGACGGAGCAGTTCATGCCCCTGCTGGACATGTACCCCTATGACGAGCACAACTTCAGGTTCTTGGGGAATCCCATAGACGGTGTCCAGTTCAACCCTGACGGCATAGTGTTCGTTGAGTTCAAGGCAGCGGACAGCAGGCTGACCCCGGAACAAAAACGAATAAAAGAACTGGTCGAGGATAAAAAAGTGGGTTTCAAAGAGATAAGGATCCCGAAACCTGATTAGCTAATTATTAGCCAATTCAATCAACGCTTATTCCGCCTTTGTCCTTTTGGGCTGCTTTTTCGTTGAGCTGTTGCAGCTCCAGACCTAGCTGATTCATGGAATTGCCGATCTTTTCCATCTCCAGCTGTAGCTTCGTTTTCACCCTCTCGATCTCCTTTTTCCTTTCCTCTATGATCGACACGGCCTCTGGCAGTGTCTTGTTCGCCATTATGCCCGCGCCTATCTCAACCATGAATTTGTTTTTATCCATCAGCTTCCCATGACCGTAGCACCCCGCACCGAGATGGAACAGCGCCCCCGAGTCTTCCTTGACGCTTTTCATCTCACGCAGCGCGTTCTCGGTTATCTCAAGCTCGCCCAGCCTCGTTTCCAGCACCGTTCCCTGCTTCGCGAATTCCTCCAGCTGGTTCTGCAGAATCTGATACACCAGCACCTTTTCCTGAATTTCCTTTTGCTTTTCATCCACCAATTAAACCACCACAATGTTTGAATACAATGCCAAGATATAATGGATTGTTATTTAGATTGTTATTTTAATATATTAAAGCATTTAAACCCACAACAAACTCACAAAATCATTCAAAGAAGGCCCTTCAAAGCCATTCACAGCATCTTTAGTTCCCCCGTGATCCTGTCTATCTCGTCCTCCCTCCACGGGCCTATGCCCAGAGCCGTTACCGTCCCTGGTTTCACCTCCGTTCTTCCCGCATCCTTGATGAGCGCATAAGGCATCTTGGTTTTCTTCACTTTTTCGTACACCCCGAGCATCTCTTTGAGGCTCTTGACTTTGAGCACGACCTTTTTCGAGCCCCACGCCTCCCATTCCAGCTGGGCCTCGAACGGGGACGCCTTGTAGGATTCAAGCGATGCGTGAGCGACCTGGGCGGCCAACTTCCCCTGGCTCAGCTTGAGATCGCGCCGGACAACAATGACCTGCTTCCACATAACCATATTTGAGCCGGTATATTTAAAAAAATAGAAACAACAGCGATTTCAAAAACCGCTACATGACACGAACGGATTCGATCCAAAATCAAACGGCCTAAACTGTAGATCCGGTGACAGTGCCTATGTCGGTCTGTGAATATACTCCGCTGCCCTTTGTGTAAGTTACTGATACTAGTGTTGAATAACTGCTGCCCGCTGGGGTCAGAGCTACACAGTCGTCAGCGTCGGTGTACAACTCTATTGTGCCGCCAGCGCCAACCGTCCAA
>Ga0315545_1003544_pt1 | contig 13303 bp, 15 predicted proteins | sample SalMarSW160210MG_FD_203096 | JGI IMG/M metagenome (GOLD analysis project Ga0315545, IMG submission 203096) | Salt marsh sediment microbial communities from the Plum Island Ecosystem LTER, Massachusetts, United States - Salt Marsh Sediment SW1602-10 ... | reverse complement strand
TGCATAGAGGCATCCTTCGTGGGATTCGAGAGCTACCCTGGCCAATTACTGTCCATCCCGCTAAGGTCTGTATTATATCTCCAGCATCGAGTGTTTTTGACCCAACGTATCTTCTGTTCGTCTCTTCGCCAGCGCAAAGCAAATTGTAAAATGGCTCGACTGCCCGAGCATTAATCGTTGTCAGGTTTGCTCCGGCCGGGGAATCCTTCTTCACATACCTTTGATTGTCAATAAGAAATATTGCATCGGCCACTAAGTAGGCAGATTTGAGACAGGTGGCCGTGTTATAAATAGTCCTTGTTTCCGTTGTCTCCTCTTGCCTGAATGGCAAAACGATAATATCGTATACTGGCTTTCCGATGTAGCGCTCTTTTAGGTGCTGCGTTAGTACTCCTATCCCTCCGGAACCAGTGCCCCCGGCGGCGGCAGCGACCAATAAGAAGGCGTCTGTGTCATAGAACCGTTCTGTTTTTCGTATGGAATCAATAATCTTGTCAGTATCCTCTCTTGTTATCTCGGCGCCCAGCTCGCTTATCTTACCTACTCCGTGACCGTTGGCCCGCTGACCTCCAACAAGAATCCTGTGTTTGTAGTCCGACTGAATAGTGCGTAGCCCACTCAAGTCAGCAACATCTGTGTTAACAGCAAAGGCATCAGCAAGTATATCAATCCCTCTCACAGCGTGTGCCCTCTTATTCAGTCGGGCGAACCTATCGGCAATTCTGCCGCCACATTGGCCTAAACCTATAACTAATAGTTTCATGTCGCCTATTTTAAAGAAGCTGATATGGTGATGTCAACAGCGTGCAGCGAAGGCGCGAAGTCATCGAAGGTCATGGACTTCAGGCTTCATGGTCTCTAAGTCGACCGTGGCTATTGTAGTTCTTCCAGTGAGCCAGCCGCCGCATTCTCCAGGATTGACTACCAACGGCCGCCCCTGGCGAATATCAACCTGGTGAGTGTGGCCGTAGACGATTAAATCGTATTCGCCGCTGGCGATGAGGGCTTTCAAGAACTTCGGTTGGTGCATCAACACGACCCTTTTGCCCTTTATCTCAAGCTCGTGGTAATCTTCGTGAAGTTCGCCAATGTTCAGGAATCGCTTTTGCAGGAGAAGTCTATCTCCGTCATTGTTGCCAAAGACACCGATGAGCTTTGCCTTAAGGTTCTTAAATTCCTTATTTTAACTCAATCTCCTTTCCAATCTTGGCGAGCGAAGCGATTTGATGCTACCTGGGTGGTTTGCTCGGTGACCCTTATCACCTTATTGCTGTTTGCCTTTCATCCCAAGATGTTCAAGACTCCGGCGCCACGGATTCTTCCCTCTTTGAGCAAAATTAAGGCTTCGTTTGCCTCTTCTAACCTGAATTCTCGAACTTCGGGCGCAATGGGAATTTCAGCAGCCAAGGGCAGAAATTCCTGAGCATCCCTTCTGGTCACATTGGCAACACTTTTTATTTCCTTCTCATACCAGAGATGTTCAGCGTAGTCCAATTCTGGGATAGGTGTCGTCTTCCGAATTGCGTTTATGACCACCCTTCCCCCTTTTTCTAAGTTCCTTAAAGCTTCACGCACCGGCACTCCTACAGGGGTGAAGTCAATGGCACAGTTGAGCTTTTCTGGGGAGGTATCTCCAGTCGCCCCAATCCAGTCGGCCCCCAATTTCTTGGCTAGATTTCGGTGTTCTTCCTGGCTAGGTCGAGTGAAGACGAAGACTTTGCCGTTGGGATATTTATGTTTAGCAATCTGAATGACAATATGGGCTGAGGCTCCAAATCCATAAAGACCAAGGGCCTTGCCATCTTCCATTCCTGTGAGTCTCAGAGCTCTATACCCGATCACTCCGGCACACAAAAGGGGAGCTGCTTGCAAATCGGTGAATATCTCCGGGATGGGATAGGCAAAGTCTTCTGAGACTATAGTATATTGAGCATAGCCCCCGTCGGCATCTTTTCCTGTCCATTTGGCAGTATCACATAAATTCTCCTCGCCTTTGAGGCAGAAGGAACATTGACCACAAGACCAGTTAATCCAGGCAATTCCTACCCTATCTCCCTGTTTAAATTTGGTTGCTCCCGGCCCCAGACTTTCTACTCTGCCGACAATCTCGTGTCCTAAAATCATGGGAAACCGTGATGGAGGAACCCTGCCTTCAATTTCATCCAGTTCGGTATGACAGACGCCACAGGCAGAAACCTTGACTCGAGTTTGACCCGGGCCAGGAATCGGATCCGCCAAATCCACTAACTCCAAGGGCATTTCCTCGACTGAGGAGATTTTCTTAAGCACCATCGCTTTCATTTTTGGCCCTCCAACTGCTTATACTAAAAAAAAGCTCTAACAAGTCTGCGCAAATTTGTCGAAACCTTTGACAGGAGCCTTTGTCAATGTTGATGATTTCTTGCCTATCCTCGCTTGCTTTTCCAGAGTCTATGCCTTCATTACAAAGGGCGTCATGACAACACTTAACAAAGGATGCATCCAAAGAAGGAAGATGATACGAGGACATACCCTGATGTTGACTTCGTCATTCTAATGGCGATGGAAACTCTATCTGGAAAGCCAAACAACGGCGTTGGGAGGACTATCCAAACTAAGCCAATTCTTGGGACTTACTTCTAACTCTTGAAAAAGACTTAAGGCACACCGCTAAGGCTTCTTAGGGTTTGGGAATATGCAAGTGTTTTCGCCCTGAGCTACAGCCACGTCAGCTTGATTTTTCAAAAACCAGGAATAAGTGACTATTACTCTGTCTCCCTTCGAAGTCACTCTTCTGTTCAGTAATTCACCTTCAACTCTAAGTCTGTCATAAGGATAAACCATGGCATTGAATTTCATATTGTTGGTGCCTAAGAACACTCCTTTTTCAATGAGTCCTGTTTCCCGGAGCAACGCAAATACTATTGCCAGTTGAAATGCTCCGGGCACGATTCTTCCTTTTGGAATCTGGCCGATCTCCGCCCCCACTGTCTTAGCGGCTTCGTCGTCAAGAAAAATGTCCTCTCTCATTCCAGTGACACTGCAAAATATATCTAAATCGGTTGCAGTAACAAACCTTGAGCCAGTGGCAAACTTATATCCAACTTCCTTATATCCCCAATGTTCTTGCTCCATTATGTCCTCCTCTATCTTTTTGCTGAGAGTCGGCTATACTTGCTTTCCATTTTAGCACAAGCAGGGAAGCGGCGCACTTGTGTGTCCGAACTGGAATAAGCCCCTATACTATCAGGATGCTGTCATAAAGATTTTTGGAGATTTCATCGAAGTCTGCTCTGTAACGCTTCATCGCGGCAGGGAGATAGTCCAGTATGTCCTGCGCTGTTGTACCGTCCTCGCCTTTATCAGCAGCGGCCAGATCTCCAGCAAATCCATGCACAAATACACCCATTCTGACTGCATCCTTAAGAGTTAATCCCAGGCCAAACATAGCAGCGATTGTTCCGGTCAGGACATCGCCGCTTCCGGCTGTAGCCATGCCGGGGTTTCCGCTAAGGTTGATGAAGACAGTCTCGTCTGGATAGCCTATAAGTGAGTGAGCCCCTTTCAGGACAATTATAGCGTCGAGTTCTCTTGCCGTATGCTGCAAGACTTCTACCTTATTTTTGTTCATTTCGCTTATCTCCACTTTGGTAATCCTCGACATCTCGCCCAGATGAGGCGTCAGAACTAGTTCGGATTTCCTCGGTTTGATCATCTCTATGTCTTTCGAGATAGCGGTAATTCCGTCGCCATCTATGAGCACGGGCTTCTGTATCTCTAATGCCAGTTCTCTCACCAATTCTTGCGTCTCTTCATTTAAGGATAAGCCCGGGCCAATAACCACCATGTCCATCCCCTGTGAAAGCTCAAGCAGCCTGTCCTTATTTTCCAGTGCAATGCTTCCTGAGCTCGTCTCTCTTTGAGGAGCGAAGACGATTTCGCTTCCCTTGTTTGCCAGGAATGATGAAATGGACAAAGGCGTAGCTAGACGGGAGTATCCTCCTCCAGCTTTAAGAAAAGACAAAGCGGAGAAATATGGTGCCCCAAGATAACTTGAAGCGCCGGCAATGAATAGAACCTCTCCAAAATCCCCTTTGTGGGCGTCCTTAGCTCTCCTGGGAAGTTCTATTGGGTTGTTGGTGCCTACTTTCATAGAGTCAGTGTCATAAAGCGAAGGCGGGAAGGATATGTGTGAGACATATAATCTCCCGCAGTGTTCACAGCCGGGGTAAAGCATATTTCCTATCTTGGGCAGCCCAAATGTTACGGTGTAGTCTGCCTCCACTGCGGTGCCCATCACCTCCCCGGTATCGCCATTTATGCCTGAAGGAATATCAACGCTGAACACTGTTTTTTTGCTTTCATTTATCAGCCTAATTACATCTTTATATATTCCGTCAACCTCCCTGGCAAGACCGGTGCCGAATATAGCGTCTATAATGGCATCGGAATGAAGCACAGCTGGTTTCATGGATCCAGTTGAATCAACCTTGCAGATTTCTACGGGCAACTTCGATACTATTTCGAAGTTCCTTTCTGCCACTCCCTTGAATTTGATTTCGTCACCGAGAAGAAAGACCGTTACCTCTCCGCCATTGGAATGAATCTTCCTGGCGATAACCAGGCCATCTCCACCGTTATTGCCTGCTCCGCAGAAAATGACAAAGCTCTTGTTTGTTATTCCCAATTCCTTCAATATGACGGAATACACTGCCTGGCCAGCATTCTCCATTAACAGGTCTGCTGAGATGCCAAATTCTTCCATGGCAGACTTATCCAAATCCCTCATCTGAGCTACTGTGCTTACTTTCATTTCCACCTCCTTCCCTTTGAGTTCAGTTCCAGCGTTTCGCAACTATCTCACTTAGCTCTTCCAACTTACAATTAAGAGCTTTCAAGCCATATTTTTCCAGGACAGCCGTATATTTCAATCCACCTCCCGTTACAATACAAACAACGGTGTCATTTTTGCTCAAAATGTTTTTCTTTTCTAGTTCTTCCACTGCTGCTAATGGAACGGCGGCAGCAGGTTGTCCAAAGATACCTTCTTCTGCCAGTCGTCTTTCTGCGTGGAGGATTTCTTTGTCTGTTACGGCAACGAAAATACCTCCCTCGCCTCTCAGTTTTCTCAGGACTTCATTTCCGCTAGGTGGATATGGATTTTCAATAGCATGTGCAACTGTATGCGGATTTTCAAATCGTGATATAGTCTCTTGCTGGTTGATGTAAGCGTTGTAGATTGGTGAGCAGCCACTGGCCTGAGCACAGATCAATTTGGGCACTTTTCTGACTAAGCCACAGGCTCTAAACTCCTCAAATCCCTTCGCTATGCCCCTGATGTTTCCTCCTGAGCTGGTGGGAACGACCACATAGTCAGGGACTTCAAAGTCCATTTGCTCGCAAATTTCAAAAGCGATTGTTTTGGAACCCTCAACTCTGAGTGGCACGTCAGAATTAATGAAATAGATGTCGTTTTGTTTACCAATCTGAAGACTCTCGAAGTAAAGTTCTCCATAATTGCCATCCACTTTTATTAAAATGGGCTTATGAACAGCAATCGGATTAAGTTTTTCGGTTGGAATGCTCGTGCTGACTAGAATGAATGTCTCCAAGTCCGCCTTAGCGCCGTAGGCGGCTACTGAAACAGCCATATTTCCAGTTGATACAGTCCCTATTCTCCTGAATCCCAAGGTGATGGCGTGTTGAATACCAGCAACGGTTCCCCTGTCTTTGAATGACCATGTGGGATTCTGGCTCTCATTTTTGAACCAGATACCCCTAATACCCAATTCAGAGGCGAGCTTCGCTGAATTTACTAGTGGAGTAAACCCCTCGCCAAGAGATAGATCCTTGTCTACTTTGTCAAAAGGGAAGAAATCGGCATACCTTTCCAGAATAGTCTGGTTGAAGATACTGCCTTCGTTTATCCTTCCTTCGCTCATTTTTGCTACTTCCAAAGGCTCGCTGCAAGTGTCGCAACGAGGATAAACCTGGTCAATAGGAAAGGATTTTTTGCACTTGGTGCAAACAAGATTTGTTTCTTTCATAGTTGCCCTGTCCGTTGTAGTTATTCTGGCTTTCTCCAGCGAAGCCATAGAGCCCAAGTTGTTGACAGCACTGCTAGCACAGCGACAAATATCTCCACCTGAAGGCTTGACATAAGCCCAGATTGCTTCAGAACAGCGCCATAGTTCAAGAAGGCGTGCAGGAAAGAGGCTATCAGGTAGAACTGCCACCCCCAATCCTTGGTCAGGCCATAACCGGCCAGCGCAGAAAAGGCGGTATGAGCGGCCACAACAAAGAATCTCTCCCAGAACCCAGCCAGCGCCATAGCACCGCCGGTTTGCACAGCCTGCCAGGTCCAGCCAGAGGCAAAGATGGTATTGTGTACCCATTGTGCTTCAAAGATACCAAATCCTGCTCCGGCTACAGCGCCTATGGCTATGCCCAGTTTAGGGTCACTATACCGGGCTCTACGCCACCAGTAGACAACTACCGGCACCAGCTTGGAGCCTTCCTGAACCAGCCCGCTGAGGAGTATTTGTGGTATTCCAGCAAGCAGAATCCAGCGCAAGAGAATCTCCTGGCTCCAGAAGTGGTTCAAGGCTTGTCCTGTCCAAGCCTGGAGTGGGATCTGAATGAAGGCAGCGGCAGCTAGCGTAAGAATGGCGCTGCTTACCAGAACTGCCCAAAGCCAAATTTGTTTGAACAGCGGTGGCCAGTAGCAAGCGAGCCAGATTGCACCAAAAGCTACAGCCAGACCAATCCCCAAGGCGCTGGGATTCTGGAAGAACGAGATGAAGAAGCCAACCGTGTACTCTGTCATACATCCCTCCTGCGGTTGCTAGACACGCATCCCAAGTAGCAATACGATTCGTCATCTATATTACACCATCGCTGATTGTTGGGGGAAGGGGATCCAAGAGGTGAGCCGAAAGTCTTCTTCCGTAATAGCTTTAGTTCCATTTCATTTCAGCAATGCAGTGGTAACACCATCGCCATCACTTGGTTGTCCAGAAAATGTACCATCGTATATTTCTCCACACCCACATGATGGGCTTATAGATTTCACTATGAATTGGCTAACTCTAGATAGCTTGGCAAGGTTCAGAGCTTCTTGCGCTCCCGTAACAAATCCCCGAGTAGCATCTTTTCCATTTCTATTCTTCGCCTACTGTTATCAGCCTTCGATTGAAGGTTTGATAATCGGGGGAAGCTCTGCATTTTTGTCACCACAATATTTAGTACTCCCCAAGGACAAAGATAGTGGCAAAATGCTCCCTTGCTAATAAAGAACAGCGGCAGCAGAATTCTTGAAACGATTATGGGCGATGTTGGGGCTGCGAGTTAGTATTCGCTATTTTGTGTTCTGCTCCGCTAGTTCTCACCTTGGCTTATTTCTGAGAGACAACTAGTACCAACAGATATTTGACGACATTCTATTGAGATGTTACCGTATTGTGTAGACGTAGGCTTGTTGTCAGTCACTCACTATCAAGGGAGGTATAGTATGATGGAAGATGTAGAAAAATTAGTTAAGACGACTGTGGAAGAAATTGAGAAGATGCTCAGTACCAAGACTGTGGTTGGGGAGCCAATGACTATCGAAGGAGCAACCCTGATTCCCCTGATAGGTGTTGGTTTTTTCTTTGGCGCTGCCGGTGGCTCCGGTAAAGGGGAATCCAAGGCAAAAGGAGAGGGCTTTGGAGAGGGCTCTGGAGGTGGCACCGGTGGTGCTGGTGGGGTAAAGCCTGTTGCTGTGCTCGTCATCGATAAGGAAGGCGTGAGGGTAGAGCCCGTCAAGGGAAGTCTGACATTAGCGATGGAAAAGATAGGTGAGGCCCTGCCCAGGATGATGGGAAAACAGCGAGAACAAAAGAAGGAAGGGTAGTGGTGGTTGTGGGCTGTCATAGCTCTATCTAGCCTGATCGTACTTGGCATCCTTATCCTCTGTGTGCCTCTTGATACAGCGTTGCGCATAGACGTGTACGGAAGGCCTGAGTTCAGGATAAGGTTCATATGGCTATTCGGCCTGGTCACTAAAGAGATAGGGGGCAGAAAGAAAAAGCCTGAAGAGAAGGAGAGGGCGGCTGACCGCAGGCGAAAGCGTGCAAAGCTGGGGACAGAAGCCAGGATAATTTTCAAAATCCTGCGAACCAAAGGACTGGTAAGACAACTCAAGCGTTTGGCCAAGGGTATTTTTCGTCATCTTAAGGTCACAAATCTGCGAGTAGACTTCAGGGTCGGAGTTGATAACCCGGCTGATACGGCACTGATGTTTGGGCCTATCAGCGTAGCTAGCCTACTTTGGGGCGATTGTCCCCCTTATGAGATATTAGTGCGGCCCTCTTTTACCGAGGCAGTCTTCGAAGGGTATCTATGTGGAGCGGCAAGATTGCGGCCTATCCAGACTCTTGCACCTTTGATACGATTTGCCCTCTCGCCAGCTACGATAAGGGCCGCGAAGATATTGGTTTTGAGTAAATGGAAAAGAAAGAAGTAACAGTCGCAAATCCCTTAGCGGTTGGGGAAACGACCCTGATTCCGGTAATAGAGGTTTCACTGAACTATGCACGCAGGAACGGCGGGATTTCACTTTTTGGCGTTAAACAGCCTGTTGCTGTAGTGGTGGTTTTGGCGTCAGCAAGGACGGCTTTTCGGATTACTGGAGAAGAAGTCTCAATCGCCCAGCTCATACGAGAATTCCCTAACATAAAAGAGAAGCTGGAAGCGACTTGAGGTTCCTTCACGCCCGTGACGATGGAGCAAAGCAAAGACCGGGTGACGTGGTTTTCCATCGCCTGGGGTGTGGGTACGGGAGCCGTGATCGGTCAGTTAAGGTCAACTGAGGCGGGCAGCTATATCGTAATGGCGAAACACACGGGGTTACCTTGACAGTGCTGCCAACAAGCAGTATCTGGCTTCGGAAAGCGGTCCAGTCATGGTTGAGGTTAGCAAAGGATTCAATTGGGGCGTCGTGATCGGCGGTGGCGTTGCACTGGTCGGTGGCGTAACTGTGGCTCTGGCGGTCAAAGAGGATCAGGTTCGGGCGCGCCTGATGTAACCCAAAGGTGACAGTGGAAAGTGCACTCAGTATGTGAAGTGTGTCGGCGAGGGGAGTCTCTGTAGTGCGTCTTGGTACTCATTTAACCTGCACTCTGCTTAGGTCGCAATCTAATTCTAGCTCTATCTGATTCTCGGCACTGGCAAAGTCCTGAGACATGTAATAGTCGCCCTTCCTTGGGAAGCGGTTCTCATCCACCTTGAGAATACTCAGGTCAGTATCTGCCAAAAGCTTGACGGCTACGCCGTCAGGAACAATTATCTCGAGATTCGAGAGGTCTGCATTGATGTGGGCGTGGACGATGCCAGCCGGAGAAGGCACCTTTATCGTATAATCAGCCAGGTCTGCGTCTACAGCAAGTTCAGTTATTTGGAGCTGGCTCAAATCGAGGCTGACATTGCCTGCTGCTGACTTGATATCTAGCGTTAGCGGTATTCTTCCGTTGAACATGACCTGCCAGCTATTCTCGCCTTTGCTCCAGAATTCCCATCCACCTCGCTCTAGGCTTAGAAGAAGTCTGCCTTCGCTGTCTTCCTGGTGAAAGTCTGCTTTCAGAGATGTCTGGCCATTACGGGTGGCGGAGCCCGTCTCCATGAAATTGAGCGAATCAGGTGGAAGGCTGCCTACAGTCAGGCTTCCCCCGCTGAAATCTATCTCAACCTGAGCCTGTTCCAAGCTGCCCAATGGCTTAGAATAGGCGCTGGAGATTTCTTCCGCTGGAGGAGCCGCTCCATATTGCCAGATGGTTATGCCAAGACAAGCGAACAGCATCGCCAGAACCAGCGCGCTCACCAGCCAGATATTTTGGTACCTGAGCAGGATGCTGGCCCCAATAGCAATTATCAACACTGGCCAGAAATGCCACAGCGTTCCCCAAAGCCCCCAGGGGAGAACATTTAAGTTCTGGAGAAGGAATACTACCCCCAGAAATAGCAGGAGGATGCCCCACACGGGGGCGTACCGTTCTTGTTGCTGCTCCTGGTCAGGCACTGCTATTTTCTCCTGGCGCCCACGATGATTAGTAGCCCGATGGCGACCAGAATAACAGGCCAGAGATAGCTCCAGCGGAACCACCAGAAAAAGTCGAAGCTGGATAATAAGAAAAAGATACCGACAGCAATTAAGATTGCGCCAAGCAGGTTGCGGCTGTGGTGGCGAACCTTGGCCGCTTCTTCTGATGAGCCCTGTTCCTTCTCGAAGCTAGAGTGTATTTCATGTCCCAACCCGCTGGCGGTTTCCTTCATCTCCTCCACATTTTCCTTGATTACATCCTTGGGCTCAGTAGCTTTTGAGCTTTCCAGGGGAACGACAATGGCCAGAATTATATAGGCCAGGATACCTATCCCGTTGGCGAATATCAGTAATACTGCAATTACCCTGACAATGGTGGGGTCTATGTTGAAGTACTCCGCCAGACCGCCACAGACACCCCATATCATCCGGTCGCTTCGACTTCTGTGTAGCTTCTTCATAGCACTCTCCTCCAACCTTAACCGATGCTGGCAACAATAATATGGCAAAACAGTTCACGTGTCCAATTAGCTTGTGATGGTCTTGCTCCCGCTCTTCTGGTGCAGCACCAATTGATAAGCACTACTCTTCTTCCACAAGGCTGATGCTTGACTCTTGCGCCAGCACAGTTCGGCTAAGCCTTGTGGCCAGGTAGATAAATGGAGTGTCAACTACGGCAACAAACCATTTCAAAAAGTAGGTTGTCGCTAGTATCTGTAACCATGTATTCATATCGAACAGGCCCCAGAAAGCGGTAGTGCAGAAGATGATGGTGTCAATTGCTTGAGAGACCATGGTGGAAGCGCAGTTCCTGAGCCAGAGAAACCTCCCCTTTGTTCTCCTTTTCCAGAAGTGGAAGGCGAAGATGTCATGGTGCTGGGATATGAGATAGGCAGTCAGGCTTCCAACAGCAATCCTTGGCATCAAGCCAAATATCGTTGAGAGTGCATCCTGAGCGAAGTCCGATATGTCCGGAATGAACTGAAGCCCAATCTGCATCCACAGCGTCATGAGTGCCATCCCGATGAAACCGAGCCATACGCTGCGTCTGGCTGCTTTCTTCCCGTATACCTCGCTTAAGATGTCGGTAGCAAAGAAGATGCTGCTGTAGAGCACGTTGCCCAGCGTGGCCACAAGTCCAAACAACTGGACCGTCTTGATTACCTGGATGTTGGCAGTAATGACCGAGGCCACTATGATGGCATACAACCCGAACTTGCCGAAGAAACGGTAGACAAGGATGGCAAGACTTAAATCAATGAGAATAAAAGCAATCCAGAGCAGATTGTTGAATAACATGCCGGGCTGTATCTCCATGTTTAGTCAGTCAAGAACGAACTTGCCATTCTTCGCTTGTCCGGTGACGATTCTGAGTATCCAGCCATTTTTGCTTCTGCGCTAGCCGCAGTTCCTCATCAGTGGGCTGGTAATTGGCTAGGAATCGGTCTCTAAAAGAGTCGAAGGTGCCGTTAGCAATCGCTTCTCTTATCTTGTTCATCAAAGTATGCATGAAGTTCAGATTGTGAATGGTGGCCAGCCTATAGGCCAGCAGCTCTTGGCATCCGAATAAATGATGGAGGTAAGCCGCTGAGAAATTACGGCATGTGTAGCAGCCGCACTCGGGGGCAACAGGCCCTTCCATCTGGCTATAGACAGACTTTGTGATGTTGCACCTGCCCTGCCAGGTGAACAGGGCGCCATTTCGGCCGACCCGGGTGGGAAGAACACTGTCAAACATGTCAATTCCCCGGGCTACCGCGTCAACTATGTCCTCCGGGGAGCCGACACCCATCAGGTATCTTGGCTTATCTTCAGGAAGTAGTGCCACTGTTTCGTCAATCATAGTTTGAGTTAGTTCTTTTGCTTCTCCCAGACTCAAGCCACCAACGGCATAGCCTGGGAACCCCAGTGATGTGAGGCAACCTGCTGACTGGCGGCGAAGCTCAGGGGAAATGCCTCCCTGTACGATGGCGAACAGGGCCTGGTCACTACGGGTTTGGGCTCTCTGGCATCGCTCTGCCCACCTGCAAGTCCTGTCCGTTGCCTGCTTGACTTCCTCAAAGCTATCTGTGCAGGACGGACACACATCCAGAGCCATAATGACATCGGCTCCAATTGATTCCTGCAACTGAACAGCCAACTCTGGGGTGATAAAATGCTGGCTTCCATCAATATGGGAACGGAATATGACTCCTTCTTCGCTTACCTTCTGCAGTCGGGCCAGGCTGAGTATTTGATAGCCGCCGCTATCGGTAAGTATGGCTCTGTCCCAGCCCATAAATCGGTGGAGCCCTCCTATTCCCTCAATCACATCCGCTCCTGGTCTCAGGTACAGGTGGTAAGCATTGGCCAGCACCATCCTTATCCCGATAGTCTTGAGCTCCTCGGGCGCGACCGTTTTAACCGTCGCCTGGCTGCCTACCGGCAGAAATACCGGCGTAGGGACTGACCCGTGAGGGGTGGATAACTGGCCAGCACGGGCTCTGCTATCTGGGCAGGTTTGTACTACACGGAAGCTGTTTGTATTGTTTATTGACTCCATCTCCTCAGTTGACTTTGCCCCTTCGGCAAAACAAAGTAACCCCGCTGTGCTCTCCCCCATTCCCGGTCTAATATATCATAATTAAAGGTGACAGAATTGTAGAGCATTAATACATATCGATTCAGTGGTATTGACCAGTGTCTAGGCTCGTGCTAGAATCGCCCACATTTCGATAGAGGAGGTTGCAGATGAGTAATACAGGTCATGTTCGGCAGTACGGGTATGCCGGCAAGGTGCTAAGAATAAATCTAAGTGAGGATCGGGTTGCTGTGGAAGAAATCAACCATGAAATATTAAGGGATTTTATGGGTGGGGTTGGGTATGCGGCTAAATTGCTGTATGACGAAATCCCGGTGGGCATCGATCCGTTGGGCTCGGAAAACAAAGTGGTGTTTGCCACCGGACCTTTGACCGGCACGATAGCTCCCGGGTCAGGGTCTGTCGAAGTTTGTTTTAAATCTCCACTCACCGGAGTTTGGTGCGAGTCAAGGGCTGGTGGAGAATGGGGCGGTGCTTTGAAAAGAGCAGGCTATGATTTCCTGGTGGTGGAAGGCAAAGCTAAGGAACCAAAATACGTCATGGTTGATGATGATAAGGTGGAGATAAGACCGACAGAGAGACTGAAAGGGCAAACAACGTCTCAGAAAGAGAAGATTATCAAGAAAGAAGAGTTAAAGGACGAGAAGTTTGAAACTGTAGCTATAGGT
>Ga0315545_1003543_pt1 | contig 13308 bp, 12 predicted proteins | sample SalMarSW160210MG_FD_203096 | JGI IMG/M metagenome (GOLD analysis project Ga0315545, IMG submission 203096) | Salt marsh sediment microbial communities from the Plum Island Ecosystem LTER, Massachusetts, United States - Salt Marsh Sediment SW1602-10 ... | reverse complement strand
AATAACAGATGTTGTAGACGCTTACAAATAATTAGTTTTGCGTATTAATAGAGGCGAAGCGATGCAAGCGCAAAAATCGTGCAATGGTGACTTATAATCAGGGGAAAGCTCAATGGTTGGTACTGGCTCCCCGAGCTGGATTCGAACCAATAACCTAGTGGTAAGCAGCTGCTCACTTTTGTCGACAAGCCACACCCCGGCTGGATACCAGCGTATAAGTGCAATTATACGCTAATAAGTGAATCTCCAGCTTCCGATTAGTGCTGCACACTTCGTCAGATAGTAAGGCCGCATAGTGATTGACTAACCAGTTATCCTGGCTATCATAGCGTTCTTCTTTGAGTTTGAAGCTACGGCTATAAGTTCAAAGGAAATCGCACTGGTTGCTATGCTGGGGACCATATCCGCAGTAGCCAGGGTCCCATTTGCCGTAATGCCAAATATTCAGCCATGCACTTACTTGATAATTTGTTCCGGGTATGTCTTCGGGCCGGTTACGGGATTTATGGTTGGGGCGATGACGGCGCTTGTTTCCAACTTTTTTCTTGGCCAGGGGCCGTGGACACTGTATCAGATGTTTGCCTGGGGTCTGGCCGGTGTTTCCGGGGCTTATCTCAAGCGATTTAAGCCGGGTAAAATAGCATTGATTATATCCGGTATTATATGGGGTTACCTCTATGGCTGGATAATGAACATCTGGTACTGGGCCTCTTTCATTTATCCTCTTGATTTCAGGACCTTCCTGACTTATCAACTGACGAGCATTTGGTTTGATACCTTTCATGCTCTGGGCAACGCCATTTTCTTGGGGTTATTCGGGATAAAGACCATAGCGATATTGCAGAGATTTAAGAATAGATTCAGTGTGGAATACTCTTCCAGCGGAAAGGAGCGAACCGGTCTGGGAAATCTCACGCAATGATGGGAGGTCATACTGCTCCCCCGGTTCGGAACGCTAATCGTACACTACGCTGGGTAACCACAGGATTATCTGCGGGAATATGATAACTAAAGTCAGACCAATAAGTTGGAGGCTCACGAAGGGAATAACGCCCTTAAATATGTCAGTGAGCTGGACCTCGGGAGGAGCCACTCCCTTAAGATAATATATGGAAACGGCAAATGGCGGCGTCAGGAAGGAAGTCTGTAAATTAACCGCAAAAACCAGGGCAAACCAGAGAGGATCGAAGCCAAGGGCGGGTATTATCGGAGCCAGAATGGGGATGAAGAGAGGGAGCAGGCCGGTTTTGCAAAAGTGACCTTTGGTGGGCCTGAGGGGACGATACCTAGAACCGAAACCGTCTCTTGTTCAGGTATTGACAATTATGCAAATAAAGGTATAATTGATTTATCCTGTTATAAAATTTCATTGACAAAAAGTGTTCTAGAAAGATGAGGATGAGGTTAATCAGAACACTGCAGTCGAGCTTTAATTTCGGTAATCAGTGCTCTTTTTATTCGATAATTTTTTTACAATTTTTAATATAAGGAGGTGATTAACTTCATATCAATAGATTTAAAAAACGAGGTATCCGAACCAAAAGGAGGAGATTATGAATAAAAGACTGATACTGGCTTTAGTATTGGTAGTAGTTTTAATCAGCAGCTTTAGCGCTGCCTGTGCGAAACCAGCCCCGGCTCCAGCGCCTGCACCAGCACCTGCGCCAGCACCTGCGCCAGCACCTGCACCAGCACCTGCACCAGCACCGGCGCCAGCACCCGCTCCCGCTCCGGCACCGGCCCCAGCACCAGCCCCGGCCCAACCAGAAAAAGCAATCAGATGGGTGGGGCAAGTCGGCAGTATGCTCGTAGACCCTAAGAACCAGAAGTGGATGGAGATGCTGGATAGAATGGTACTTGCCAGCGGTGGCCGCTTGGAGATTGACTGGTACGGCGCTGGTGACATTGTGGAACAGCAAATGGAGTTTGAGACGGTGAACCAGGGCGCTCTAGACTTGGCCCTGACACCCGCGGCACACTGGAAGAAATTCATACCTGGCCCCGCGGCTCTATTTTCTTATGTCTCCGGCGGATTGACTGGCGTCGAATTCCACGCTTGGCTGATGTACGGAGGCGGCGCCGAGCTAATGGATGAGATGCTTAAGGACTATAACTTTAACCTGCACGCGATACCCTATGGCGGGTATATCACCACTCCGGAGACGTGGCTGCATTCCGACAGGCCGTTAAACGTGCCAGCAGACCTCAAGGGATTGAAGATCCGGGGTTCCGGTGACGGCGCCGAGATTTTGAGCAAAATGGGGGTTTCAGCGAGTTTCTTCCCCTCCTCGGAAGTCTATGAATCAATGCAACGGGGAGTAATTGAAGCCTATGAGGTGTCCACTCCGGCTTCTGACTGGGCACGCGGCTTGCAGGAAGTAGGACAGTACGTTTACCTCTCACCGTCGCGCCAGCCCATGGAGTATATGCAGTTCCTCGTCAATGAAGAGCGCTGGGCGGAGCTCCCGGATGACCTCAAGCAGCTAGTAACGTCGTTCACGCAGGGCGTAATGATGGAGGTCTACTATCTCTACGCAGTCGAAGATGTTAAGGCCGTGCAGAACTTTAAGGACTACGGCACCACGGTGGAACTGGTTTCCGACGAGATAGAAGAGGCCTTTGCCAAGGAAGCACGTGCGTTCTACGCCGAGAAAAGTGCCACTGACCCCTTCATTGACAAGGTATACAAATCAATGATGGAGTTCCAAGACATGATAAGGGCAGGCTTCGCGCGCCTGTAGCGCGGTAAAAAGCCTGATAAAGTAAACACTCGACCCTGCCCCTCGCCCGGGAGCATCGGTCCGGGCGGGGGGCGAAGAAAAATTTACTGGAAGATACTGAAGGTCATTGAGAAAAGTACTCAAAGTTGTTGATGCAATTAGTGACTACAGCGGAAGGGCATTCAGCTGGCTGGCGTTAGCCCTTATCTTGGTACTTGTCTTTGAAGTGATCGCCAGGTGGGGCTTTAACCGCCCAACTGTATGGGCCCATCTGACCAGCCAGATGATGGGAGGAACCCTCGTCGCCATAGGTCTGGCCTATGCCCATGTCCATCGCAAGCATCTCAGGATTGATATTATTTACCGAAAGCTTCCAATCAGAGTAAGGATGATTCTTGACGTCTGCTTTTTCCTGCTTTTCATGGTCCCTTTGCTTTATGTGTTTCTGACCAATTCTGCCGAGTGGGCGGTGCAATCATGGGTTATGGGTGAAGTGAGAGATGAGAGCTGGTGGTATCCCCCGGCGGCTCCCTTCAGAACCGTTTTTCTGTTAGGATGGAGCCTCTTCGCCATTCAATGTTTGGCTCGATTCTTTCGTGATTTCTACTTTGCGGTAAGGAATAAGCCTTATGATTGATATAAGCCCAGAAGTTATTACCGTACTAATGCTTGGCGGCATCCTGGTCGGCGTGCTCACCGGCTACTACATCGCGGCCGTCATCGGTGCCGTGGCGGTACTGGTCGGGTTTGCCACAGCAGGCCCTGACATAACTGGCAACATACTCTATCTGCGTATGTATGATTTCTCGCAGAAGTACAGCTTTCTGGCGCTGCCCCTTTTCATTTTTATGGGACTGATGCTGGAACGCGCCGGGACCGTGGAAGACATGTATAAAGCCATGTATCTATGGCTGGGTGGCTACAGGGGTGGCCTGGCGGTAACCACGGTGCTGGTCGGTACTATCCTGGCTGCCTGTGTTGGGGTTATCGCCGCTTCCACCACCATGTTAGCCCTGGTAGCTCTGCCGTCAATGATAAAGCGGGGTTACGACAAAAGCTTAGCTTCGGGCACCACTGCGGTTAGCGGCACTCTGGGGATTCTCATCCCCCCGAGCATTATGCTGGTGGTTTTTGGTCCCTTGGCTAACCTCTCCGTGGGAAAGCTCTTTTTTGGGGCCTTTATCCCCGGCTTCCTGCTTGCCGGCCTGTATATTACCTACATCACCATCCGGTCTTTCCTGCAACCAAGATTGGCGCCGGTGGTTCCTGCTGAAGAGAGGGCAATCCCCTTCGGCCAGAAAGTGAAAACGCTCATTGTCTCACTGGTACCGCCCGGATTTATTATCCTTTCCGTGCTGGGGGTTATCTTTTTCGGCATCGCCCCTCCCACCGAGGCAGCCGCTTGCGGTGCTTTCGCCTCAATGCTTCTGGTCATGGCCCGTGGCCACTTTAGCTTTCAGCTACTGAAAACGAACTGTTACGAGACGATAAAGCTTTTTACCTATGTCTTTTTCATCGCCGGCATATCTTTCGCTTTCGTAGGCGTGTTTCTCCACCTGGGTGGTGGCAAAGTGATCCAGGAAATGCTTTTGACTGCCCCGGGCGGGGCATGGGGTGCCTTTGCCCTTGTCATGCTCATTGTCTTTATCCTGGGATTTTTCGTTGAGTGGCTGGGTATCCTAGCCATCATGGCTCCGATAGTGTTCCCCATTGTGCCGGTTCTTGGGTTCGACCCCATCTGGTTTGCCATAATGATAGCCATCAACCTTCAGATGGGATTCAATACTCCCCCCTTCGCTCCGGCCATATACTTTACCGTCGGTGCGGCGGCGCCAGAACTGAAAATAACTATGGCTGATGTCATCCGGGGGGTAATTCCGTTTATCCCCCTGATAATGCTGGGGCTTGCCCTCTGCTCATTTTTCCCCCAGTTGGTTCTCTGGCTACCTAGTATGATGATAAAGTAGCGCATATCAAGGAATATTAAATTAGAAAGATTCCTTTTTAAAGCCACATTGTCACGCCTGGCCTTCAGGCATGAAATTCAGCGGAACCTTTTTATAGGGTGATAACAAACCGTCATATTGTTACTACAAAGGGAAGTATCGCAATGCAAAAAGTAACCTCGTATACAATGTGACCTGCGCGCATTTGACAAAGCGGCTGTCTTTAATATATAGTATTAAGTAATTAGTTCCAGTTTGGGTTATTACAAGCTTCATAAATCATTTTAAACCATTCTAGTATTGGATGACCGGGCTCTAACTAAAATTTTAATGAGAGGAGGTCATGCAATGTCTTTTCAGGACAAGTCGATCCAATGTTCCGATTGTGGAACTACCTTCACCTTCAGCGCTGGGGAACAAGAGTTCTTCCAATCTAAAGGCTTTACCAATGAGCCTAAGCGTTGTCCCTCATGCCGTCGAGCCAAAAAAACACAACTTTCCAACGGTGGAAGCTATAGCTACAGTTCCAAGTGGTGAATGCTTTATGCCTTCTACGCCTGGTGCAGAAAAGACACGGAAATAACGTTTGAGCCTAATAAAGGCAGACCGGTATATTGCCGTGATTGCTTTCACAAAGTCAGACTGAGCAGATAAGCAAGGTTGAACATAAAGTTACGTCCGGGCTGGGCAACCGACCCGGACGTTATGCCAGAAAGAACTGATCCATCAAATGGGGAAAACAGAAAGGAGGTGTCTGAAATGGAAACAAGAAAACCGGTAGCTCAGCAGGCAGAGGCTTCTAATGAAGCTAGGAAACTATTGGACGAGGCTTGGGCTCGAGCTAAAAAGGTCTACAAGGAGGCTAAGGAGCAAGCGGATATAGTCTACAACGAGGCCAAGAAACTAGCCGTTGATAAAGAGGCTAAGAAACGGGCCGATGAAGCCCATAAGGAAGCCGTAAAGGAAGCCGGGAAAGTCCGTGACGCGATTACCAGTGAAGCCCAGGCAGTCTTCAGCGCTTTTTGGAGGCAAACAGATATAGACGCTCAGGAAGCTATCACCAGATCAAAGGAGCGTGGCGATCAGGCACAAAAGGCCTACAAAGAAGCTAAGAAGCAGGCGGATACGGCCCATAAAGAGGCCAAAGAACAGGCCGTTGATAAAGAGGCCCAGGAAACAGCCGATCAAGCCCGAAAGGAAGCCGTAAAGCAAGCCAGGAAAGACCGTGACGAGGCCATAAACGAATAGCAACAGTGTGAAATCCTTAAAGAAGGTTAGCTGAAAAACTGGTATTAGACCTGAGTGATATCCTCACCAAAACAGAGAAAGGATGCTACCAGAGTAGACTCACGTTTGATGTTTTACCTGGTGATTGGTGATAGCAGTGAACAAGGTGCAGGCGATAATAATGGCGGGGGGGGCAGGTGAAAGACTGCACCCCTGACGTCAGGGCGGTCTAAGGCGTCTATTCCCTTCGGGGGCAAATACTTAATCATTGACTTTACGCTGAGCAATTGCATCAACTCAGGCATTCGCCAGATTTTTATTCTTACGCAGTACCTGTCTGACTCACTGAATAGGCACATCCAGAATGGCTGGGGCATCTCGGGTTCGAGATTGGGGGACTACATTTACTGTGTGCCGGCTCAGCAGAAGGTGGGTGTAGGTTGGTACCGTGGTACAGCTGATGCCATACGACAAAACCTTGACCTGATCAAGGGCAAGGCCAGCGACCCGGTCCTGATTCTATCTGGTGATCACATCTACAAGATGAACTACCTTCAGATAGTCGCCTATCATCAAATGAAGAAGGCTGATTTCACCATTTCGGCTATCAGGGTGAGATCGGAAGAGGCTGCTGGAAGACTCGGGGTGCTCGAGGTGGATAAAGATAACAGGGTAGTCGGGTTTCAGGAAAAGCCAGCGCAGCCAAAGACAATTACGGATACCCCAGAACATGTCTTTGGCTCCATGGGAATCTATGTATTCAAAGCTGGTGCTCTGAGGGAAGCTTTACAAGAGCCAGAGAAAGATTTCGGCAGAGATGTCATTCCTGCGGCGATCAGCAAAGACATTAACATCTTCATCTACGACTACGAGAAGGAGAATAGGATTGAGGATTTCGTGGTTGAAGTGAAAGAGGGAACAAGGCGTAAGATTCTAACTGATAGAACCCGTGACTCTTCCTACTGGAAGGATATTGGCACCATCGATTCATACTATGAAACAAGTATGGATCTCGTGAGTTTTGATCCTCCTTTCAATCTGTATGGGGAGAAGTGGCCCATCAGAGCATATGAGAGATCACTGCCCCCGAGCAAGTATGTCTTCGAGGCAAAAGTGCTGGATTCTATCGTGTCCGATGGCTGTATCATTAGCGGAGGTACGGTGCGGAGATCTGTTCTATCTCCTGGTGCAATCGTGGAGAAAGATGCTTTGGTTGAGGAATCGATAGTATTTGATGATGTCAATATTGAGCCTGGTGCTAAGGTAAGGCGGGCTATCATCGACACTGCGGTGAGAATCCAGTCTGGCGCATCAATAGGATATGACCTGGAAGCCGATGTGAAGAAAGGCTGCACCATATCGGATAAAAAAATAGTAGTCGTTCCCGAGGGAATGGTTGTAGGGCCAAACTAGGTTAGCTCTTTTTGACGGGCACTTTCGGCTTTCGGTGAAAAGATAATTCACCGCTTTTTCTCTGGGAATGCGTAAAGCGTCATGGTTAGTGCTTCCCTTGGTTTCGCGGATTAATTGGAGGATGATCCTCCCAATGTCATCGGTGGTCAATAGAAAAGATGGAAGGTATTGATAGTATAAAAGGCTTGGAAAAAGTCTTGTCTTTTATACAGCATAGTCTAATGTTCTGATGGGGCTTTCTTATCCGCTATCTTCACAGGCCTGTCTGGGGTTATTGTGGAGATTGAGATAATGCCAACAACAGCAAGACCAATCAGCAATAACCAGACTGTATGGTAACTGCCCCAGTTATCATATGCCCACCTTGATTTTAGCTTCAAAATGGAGCTGGGGGGATTCGAACCCCCTACCTTTTGACTGCCAGTCAAACGCTCTCCCAATTGAGCTACAGCCCCACGATTACGAGTATAATTTATCACAAAGCAGGTCGGTTGACAACTGCAGCATGATACTGATTCATTTTATATATTATCCCGTGCAGAGTGATTGTTTTTCAGAGGCAAATCAGCTACAATCACAAGTAAAATTTATGCTTTTAGAAAAGAGAGGGCAAAATGATGAAGAGAATCGTTACTCTGGCTGTAATTATCCTTCTGATGACGCTCGCGGCGCTTTCCTGTGGTGAGAAGGCGCCGGAGGCCAAGCCGAAGTCCTATTCATCACCGCCGGCGATGATTATCGATACCGGCAAGCAGTACACGGCGACTATTGAGACGGAAAAGGGGAGTATGGTGGCGGAACTATTCGCCAGCGATGTGCCGGTGACGGTTAACAACTTCGTCTTTCTGGCCCGGGAAGGGTTTTACGATGGCTCCACATTTCACCGGGTCATACCGGACTTTATGGCCCAGGGCGGTGACCCAACCGGCACGGGAACGGGCACGGCCGGCTATCGCTTTGATGACGAGTTTACCGGACACAAACACGAAGCCGGGGCGCTCTCCATGGCCAATAGCGGGTCAAACACCAACAGTGCCCAGTTCTTCATCACGTTTACGCCGCAGCACGGGCTTGATAATAAGCACACCGTCTTCGGCCAGTTAATTGAGGGTATGGATGTCCTGCAGAAGCTGACGCCGAGAGACCCGAGCCAGAACCCGCAGTTTGCCGGCGATAAAATACTGCGGATAATTATTGAAGAAAAGTAGCTAGATTGGCGCCCCGAGCATCCTGAGCAGGCCGCGCAGCCCCCAGTAACCAGCATAGGCCACGGTCATGCCCTTGATTGTTTTTCCCACCCAGGTGATAATAAAGTATCTTTTGGCACCGAAGCGCAGTGCGCCGGCGGCCAGGGCTGCCGGGTAAAAGAAAGGGTTAAGTACCGCCGCCAGCACGAAGAGAATAAGCCACCCCCTCCGCTCCATCAGGTTCATCAGTTTCACGTAGGCATTGTGCAGTCGGCTATGGGTGCGGTTATATAATAAGGCCGAACCGCCACCGTATCCGGTCATGTAGATGGTCAGTGCCCCAATGGTCTCACCCAGACCGTTGGCAATGCCGACCAGCCAGGTGTATTCCATTACCCTGCCCAGGGCAAAAATGACGGCCAGCATCGGCACCGGGACAATAATCGTGGCACCACCCAGAACGCTGATGAGAAGCGCTCCGGCATATCCATATGCTCCAAGCGCCCGCACCCACTCCCAGTAATAAACGACAGCCGCCGCCATGAGTAGGGTCACTACGATACCGAAGATACCCAGGAGGTAGGCTGCCTTGGTGGAGAACTTCTTTTCCGGTTTCTGTTCCGCCATGCCCCCCTATTCTACCCGAACTTTTGCCTGCTGGCAAGCTTTGGCGGGGGCAGCAAATTTTGGTGCCTAGGCGGCTGCTTTAGCAGAAATACTGGCGACGAAGGTCAAACCTTCGTCGCCAAGGTCAACTTTCACCGTGTCACCCTCTTTGAATTCTCCCCTGAGAAGTCTGGTTGACAGGGGGTTTTCCACGTGGCGTTCAATCACTCGCCGCAATGGCCTGGCACCGAAGACCGGGTCATAGCCCTCCTTGGCCAGCCATGATTTTGCTTTTTCGGTGAGCTCTATATCCAGCTTTCGCTCGGCCAGGCGCTTCTGCAGGTCCTTGACCATCAGGTCGACGATGCTCCTCAGCTGCTCCTCGGTGAGCTCGTGGAAGACGATGGTCTCATCGAGGCGGTTGAGGAATTCGGGACGGAAGGTCTTCTTCACCTCGGCCATCACCTTTTCCTTCATCGCCTCGTATCTCTGCTTTTCTGTCCTGGTCTCATCTTTGCGTGGGGCGAAGCCGAGTCCTGACTCGCGCCTGATATGCTCGACGCCGGCGTTGCTGGTCATGATGATGACGCAGTTCTTGAAGTCGACTGTCCGGCCGTGACCGTCGGTCAGTCGCCCATCGTCCAGAAGCTGGAGCAGGCTGTTGAAGACCTCGGGATGCGCCTTCTCGATCTCGTCAAGAAGGATAACGCGGTAGGGACGCCGCCGGATCGCCTCGGTAAGCTGGCCGCCTTCCTCGTAACCAACGTAGCCGGGAGGGGCACCGATGAGCCGGGACACGGTATGCCGCTCCTGGTACTCGGACATGTCAAGGCGCACCATGGCGTTCTCATCATCGAAGAGGAACCAGGCAAGGGTGCGGGCCAGCTCGGTCTTGCCGACGCCGGTGGGCCCCAGGAAAACGAAGCTGCCGATGGGCCGCCTCGGGTCTTTCAGTCCGGCACGGCTGCGTCGGATGGCCTCGGAGACGGCGGCGACGGCCTCCTCCTGGTTGATTAATCGTTCGTGGAGCCTCTCTTCCATGTGGAGCAGTTTCTCCGCCTCGCCCTCCAGCATCTGGGAAACGGGGATGCCGGTCCAGCTGGAGATAAGCTGGGCGATATGCTCCTCGTTCACCGTCTCGCTGATTTTCTCCTGCTTGAGCCATTCGCTCTTGGCCGTGTTGTACTTTTCTTCCAGTTTGAGCCGTTCCGCCCTGAGCTGGGCCGCCTGCTGGTAGTCCTGCCGCTGCGAGGCAGCTTCCTCCTCATTGGTCAGCTGTTTCAATTGCTGCTCTAAAGACCGGATTTCCGGCGTGGCGCTTTCAGTGTCGATACGAATTTTACTTGCCGCCTCATCGATGAGGTCAATTGCTTTGTCCGGCAAGTGTCTATCTGAAATGTACCTCTGGCTGAGACGGGCGGCGGCCTCCAGGGCCTCATCGGAGATTTTGATTTTATGGTGCGCTTCGTACCTGGGCCTCAGGCCTTTTAGAATCTCTATGGTGGCGTCAACGGTTGGCTCGCCTAGGAAAACCGGCTGCAGACGCCGCTCCAGCGCCTTGTCCTTTTCAATGAACTTGCGGTACTCGTCAATGGTGGTGGCACCGACGCACTGCAGTTCGCCGTGGGCCAGTGCCGGCTTGAGCATGTTGCTGGCGTCAATGGCGCCCTCGGCGGCACCGGCGCCAACCACGGTGTGAATCTCGTCGATGAAGAGAATGACCTCGCCCTGGGCCTGGCGAACCTCGTCCATGACGGCTTTGAGGCGTTCTTCAAACTCGCCGCGGAACTTGCTGCCCGCCACCAGCGCGCCCATATCAAGCGCCACCACACGCCGCCCTTTGAGGGAGTCGGGGACATCATCGGCGGCGATTTTCTGGGCCAGCCCCTCGGCGATGGCGGTCTTGCCCACGCCGGCCTCACCCATGACCACCGGATTGTTCTTGGTACGCCGGGTGAGTATCTGCATCACCCGCTTGATTTCTGCCTCACGGCCAATAACCGGGTCGAGCTTACCCTGCCGGGCAAACTCGGTGAGGTCGCGGCCGTATTTCTGCAGCGAGCGGTAGCGGCTCTCCGCCCGGGCATCGGTAACCCGGTGCCCGCCGCGAAGCTTCTGCAAAGCGCCGTAGACTTTTTCCTGGTCAACGCCGAAACGTTTCAGGATGGAGGCGGCTTCGCCTCCTTCGGCAACTATGGCAATCAGCAGATGCTCGGTGCTGATATACTCGTCATTCCATCGTTTCGCCTGCTCATCAGCCATCTGGCCGACACGATTAATACGTGGGGTGGGATAAATCTGCGTACCCTCATAGGCGATTTTTGGTGTTCTTTCCAGAGCTTGTTCCACCTGCTGCTTGACCGCTTCAGTATCGATTTTCAATTCTCTTAAAATATCGCCGACTAAGCCTCTCTCCTGCTGGAGCAGCGCCAGTAAAAGGTGCTCCACATCCCACTGGCTATGTTTATACTGGCGTACAAGCTCCTGAGAAGCTGCCAGGGCATCCAGTGCCAGTTCCGTTAATCTCTCTTGCCTCATCTCTTACCTCCCTTCCAGTTCCTTTAACTCTGATTCCAGCTTTGCCATTTCATCCTGCATCTCGCCCATACGCTGCATCAGACGCAGGATGACCTCCACCCCGGCCAGGTTCACCCCCATGTCCTCCACCAGCGTCCTGACCCTGCGCAGCAGGTCAATATCTCTATCCGAGTAAAGCCTGATGTTGCCCTGCGAGCGTTTTGGCTCGACCACGCCGATTTTTTCGTAGTAGCGCAGCGTATAGGTCTGTGTGCCCAGAATCCGGGCGGCAATGCTGATAACATATCTCGGTTCGTCATTTTGTTCCATATAAACTCGCCTCCTCTCAACTGCGGAGCTTGCTCAGCTGCTGAAAAAGTTCCTTTTCTCTGTCTGATAACTTTGTGGGCAGGACCACGTTCACTCTGGCGAACATGTCTCCGCGGGAGGAATTGCCCGGGTGAGGCATGCCCTGTCCGGCAAGGCGGAAGGAGCGCCCGTTCTGTGTCTCCGGCGGAATCTTCAGCGCCAGCTTTCCTTTCATGGTGGGCACCTGCACCTCCCCGCCCAGCACGGCCACGGTCAGTGGCACCGGGACTTCCACGTACAGGTCGTCACCTCGCCGCTCGAATTGGCGGTGTGCCCTGACCGATACCACCAGGTAAAGGTCGCCGCTGGTGCCGCCGTTATAGCCGGGCTGTCCTTTGCCGGCTATCCGCACCCGCGAGCCGGTCTTTACCCCGGCGGGTATCTTGACTTCAAGTCGCTTCATGCGGGGTACCCTTCCGGTGCCCTGGCAGGCTGAGCAGGGCACATTCTGGAGCAGGCCGGTGCCCTTACAGGCAGGGCAGGGCTCTTCGGTCTGAATGCTGATGGTCCGGGTGGTGCCGTGAAAGGCTTCCTCAAGCGTTACCTCCACTGGGGTCTCAATATCCCTTCCGCGCATAGCTCGGGTGCGCCGCGTATAGGTGCGGGCACGCCCCCCGCCAAACAGCAAATCATTGAAAAGGCTTCCCATGTCCTCACCTTCAAAGCGGAAGCCGGTGGCCCCGCCGGCGTGACCGAAGTCCCGGAAAGGCGTCTGCTGGCGTTGTGCCTGTTCAAACTGGTCGGCGTACTGCCACTGGTCACCGTACTTATCGTATTTTTCGCGTTTTTCCTTGCTGGAGAGGACCTCATAGGCCTCGTTGATTTCCTTGAATTTGGCCTCGGCCGACTTGTCGCCGGCGTTAACGTCGGGATGATGCTGGCGCGCCAGCCGGCGGTACGCCTGCTTTATCTCCCGCTCGCTGGCGTTACGGCTGACCCCCAGCGTTGCATAATAATCTTTCTTGGCCATGTCTGATTAATACCTCTGAATAAATTGTATAACATATTTTAAATAAAATCAACAATAATTTATAATAAAAGTTAATAAATTGGTGCTAACTAGGCGGCGTATTAACCGCGTGGACTAGAGATGGAAATGCCTGTTGTATGTACCAGACCGAAAACGGGGGTGGTGGTCAGGACCGCGCGGCCCGGGCAAATATATCCAGCAACTGGGCCAGGATGCGGGCGGTTGCCCCCCAGATTACCCTGCCCTGATAATCATAATAGTATACGGTTACCGTTTCGCTGCCCCTTAATTCCTGGCGTGAGCGGCCGATGTCCATCAGCGCTGATATGGGGGCTTCGATAATCTCTTCTGTT
>Ga0315545_1003539_pt1 | contig 13320 bp, 11 predicted proteins | sample SalMarSW160210MG_FD_203096 | JGI IMG/M metagenome (GOLD analysis project Ga0315545, IMG submission 203096) | Salt marsh sediment microbial communities from the Plum Island Ecosystem LTER, Massachusetts, United States - Salt Marsh Sediment SW1602-10 ... | reverse complement strand
GATTTGATTTATTCATCTCCTTTTAAAAGAGCTGAACAGACTGCCAGTATTGTTGCTGAAGAGCTGGGATTAAAGGTTAATTTCGATGAGAGACTAATAGATACAGACTTTGGTATCTTTCATGGAAGACCTATTACTGAATATTATGATTATTTTACAAAAGAAAAAGACAGATTCTCGGAAAGATCGCCTCAAGGAGAAAACTGGACAGATGTTCAGGAGAGAGTGCTTGAATTTATAAAAGAGATTGATAAAAAATACAAAGATAAAAAAATACTTATTATCAGCCACGGAGATCCTATCTGGCTTTTAGCTGGATTCTTAAAGCAAGTAAATAATAAAGAGCTGGCTAAGAAAAGACATAATAGTTTTGGAGAGTATAAGGGTTTTTACGCTACTACAGGCCAATTTATAGAACCATGAATTTAAACCTGCCTAAAATAGAAAAAGAGATACTAGAGTTCTGGGAAAAGAACAAGACTTTTGACAAGCTGAGGGCAAAAAACCAAGGCAAAAAGAAATGGTCTTTTTTAGATGGTCCTATTACTGCTAATAATCCTATGGGGGTTCATCATGCCTGGGGAAGAACATATAAAGACTTATTTCAGAGATACAAGGCAATGCAGGGTTTTGACCAGAGATTTCAGAATGGTTTTGACTGCCAGGGTTTATGGGTAGAAGTAGAAGTGGAAAAAGAAAAAGGATTTAAGAACAAAAAAGACATTGAGAAGTTTGGAATAGGTAAGTTTGTCCAGGCTTGTAAGGACAGGGTTTTAAAATATTCTAAAATCCAAACAGAGCAGTCAATCAGATTAGGCCAGTGGATGGACTGGGATGATTCCTATTATACAATGTCTGATAATAATAATTATACTATCTGGAATTTTCTTAAGGTCTGTCAGGAAAAGGGATTATTATATAAAGGCCATGATAGTGTTCCCTGGTGTCCTCGTTGTGGCACAGCTATTTCCCAGCACGAGATTTTAACTGAAGAATACAAAGAGCTTTCTCATAAATCAATCTATTTTAAGCTTCCTTTGAAGAATGAGAAAAATGTTTATTTCCTGGTTTGGACAACAACTCCTTGGACTCTGCCCGGCAATGTTGCTCTAGCAGTTCATCCTGATTTAGATTATGTAAAGATAGAAACCAAAGATGGTGTATATGTCTTACTTAAAGAGAAGAAAGATTTAATTGAGAATGGGAAAGTTATAGAAAGTTTTAAAGGGAAGAAATTACAAGGATTAAAATACCAAGGCTTGTTCGATGAATTTAAAGGCGCTGATGTTAAGGAATACAAGGTCATTTTATGGAAAGACGTAACTTCAGAAGAGGGAACAGGCATTGTTCATATTGCTCCTGGCTGCGGTGCTGAAGACTATCAGCTAAGTAAAGATCTAAAACTGCCAGTTATTGATTTAAGTGATGATGAAAGCAATTATCGGAAAGGGTTTGGGCAATTAACAGGGAAGTTTGTTGGTTCTGATGAGGTTAGAGAATGTATATTCAAAAACTTAAAAAAGAAGAACAGGGTTTTTAAGATTGAGGAATATCTTCATCGTTATCCAACCTGCTGGCGTTGTAAAGAAGAGTTAATTTTCAGAGTAGTTGATGAATGGTATATTTCAATGGATAAATTAAGGAGTCAGTTGATAAAGATTGCTAAAAAGATTAAATGGATTCCTTCATTTGGCTTGGACAGAGAACTGGACTGGCTGAAGAATATGAATGATTGGCTGATTTCTAAAAAGCGCTATTGGGGATTAGCTCTGCCCATCTATGAATGTGGTTGCGGTAATTTTGAAGTTATTGGCTCTAAGGAAGAATTGAAGAAGAGAGCTGTTTCTGGCTGGGATAAGTTTGAAGGGCACTCGCCTCATAGGCCTTGGGTGGATGAGGTAAAAATTAAATGTTCTCAGTGTAACAAAGAGGTTTCTAGGATTAAAGATGTTGGTAATCCCTGGCTTGATGCCGGCATAGTTCCTTTTTCCACAATGTCTGATAATTGGTTTCCAGCTGAGCTGGTCTGCGAATCCTTTCCAGGGCAGTTTAAGAACTGGTTTTATTCCTTAATTGTAATGAGTACAGTTTTAAAAGGCCTTAATCCCATGGAGACAGTTTTTGGCTATGCTTCTGTTAAGGACGAAAAAGGGGAGGAGATGCATAAATCAAAAGGCAATGCTATTTGGTTTGATGATGCTGTAGAGAAGATAGGGGCAGATATTATGAGGTGGATGTATTTGAGGCAAAATCCGGTCTATGACTTAAGATTCGGGTATAAGGCAGCTGAAGAAATCAAAAGGAAGATTTTAACTCTCTATAATGTCTATGGATTTTTTACTACTTATGTGGAAAAACAAGACTTTCCCAAAAAGAAGCAATTCAATTCCAAAAACATTCTAGACAAATGGATTATTTCCAGACTAAACAGCTTAATCAAACAAACTGAGAAGGATTTGGATAGATATAATGTTGCTGGTGCAGTTTTAGTAGTAGAGAATTTCTTTATTGAAGACTTGTCTCTTTGGTATGTCAGAAGATCAAGAAAGAGATTCCACAAAGGAGCTGAGGGCAGAGAAGAAGCAATTGAGACTCTATATTATGTGCTTTTGGAATTAACAAAGATTATATCTCCAATGATTCCGTTTTTCTCTGAAGAAATGTATTCTGTTTTAAAAACAAAAAATATGCCAGAATCAGCTCATCTTTCTGACTGGCCAGAAGCAGGAAGAACAGATAAGGTATTGGAAGAAAAAATGGAAAAGGTCAGAGAGATAGTAAGTTCAGCTTTGGCCCAGAGAGCTGAAGCCGGGATTAAGGTTAGGCAGCCTTTAGCTGAGTTAAAGATTAAAGACAAGCTAGATAATAATCTTTTAGAGTTGATAAAAGATGAAGTAAATGTTAAGAAGATTAGTTTTGGTAAGGAAATTAAATTAAATACTAAGATTAGCAAAAAACTGGAAAAAGAAGGAGAATACAGAGAATTAATTAGGAATATTAATAAAATCAGGAAAGAGATAGGCTTGACTCCCAAAGATTTAATTATTATTGATTCTACTTTAAAAGTAGAAAATATTAATAAGTTTAAAAAAGAAGTCGGAGCCAAAGAGTTTAGATTCAAAGAAAAAGTTGATGGCAAAGAAATTAAAATAAACAATAAGAAGTATTATTTCCTATTGACAAAGACAAAATAATATGATATTATTATGGTATCGTTTTAGTTCTTTTTATCAACAATATTTTAAAAGAAAGGAGATACGGCAATGGCTAGAAAAGATAAGAAAAAAAGAATTGTCGTGGGTTGTTCGGAAAGTACGGGCAATCAAACAGGTATTACTAGTGGTCATATGGCAGAGTTTTGGAGACTAGCTGGACTCAGTCTTATAGACGGCCAGCTTATGAGTTGGATTTTAGACAACATTGCTAAAATCAGAGAAATGGCAGGAATAAAATGGTGGGATGATTATGTAAAAAAAGAAGAGAAGTCCTTAGAAGCTTTCTTTGGGAAGAAATTTGATCTATCTATTTTCGGAAAAACGCTTCGAGATTGCGGGATTGAACAGATAAGGCATTGGCAAAATAGAGGTTTTGAAATTCATTTTCTGCCAGATATATCAATGTTTCAAGCTGATGAATATCGTGGCTGGAGAATAAAACCAGAAGATTGGTATTATCAGCAAGTTGCCCAAGGAAAGATTTTCCTTCAGATTGATGACGAGTTAAAGCCTGTTAAACAAGTTAAACTGAATGGACAAGTTGTTTTAATTGACACTCGTCTGAAGCCAGCCTATAAAAACGGCAAACAAATGTTTTTTCAAGATACTTTGATCGGCGGAGTAATTATTAAGCTTCGGGAACAAGAAAGCATAGCTAGATATGACCATGGTGACCAAACTTCTCGTTTTGGAGTTTCAGCAAAAGAATGGCAGGAACAAATCAGGCCAGCTTTAGCCAGAGAATTCGGAGTAGAGATAAACAAAGTTAGATTAGAAACAGCTGTTGAGGCTAATGTTATTCCTCAACTGTATCCTTATATGCCTCGCAAAGATGATGGCACTACAAATACCCGGGTATGGTATGAGGAATGTTTTGAGGATGTTTCAAACCGTCTTTTCGGTGGTAACTCTGACTACGGTGGTCTTTCTGACGTTGACTTTTACTCGGTTGGCGATCACTGGCACGACCGGTCGTTCCGTCCTCTGGTAGTTCTTGCTTGATTCTTTATGCTTGAATACTTTAAACTTCTAAGGTATGTTCAAATTTTAGAACATACCTTTTTTCTTTTTGGAATAGTGATATAATAATTATAATAAATAATATATAAAAATAAATTTTTAAGGATATGGGTATTTATGATAAAAAATCAGAAGTTTCTAAGCAAGAACTAAGGTCAAGTTTTAAGAAAGACAGCGGCAGAATACCAGGCACTGGAGGGAAAAGCTATGACAGTTCCCAGAGGTATAAGATAGAAAAAGAAATATTCGGAGAAAGATACGGAGATGTTATTGACAGGAATGAGTACCGAAGAGCGATAATGAGGCTGGAGTCCAAGAAAAACGCTGCTAAGACTTCGGAGGAAAAGACAAGGATAAGGCAGAAGATTGATTACTTGAAATCAGTAGGGGGCTGGAAAGTAAGATAAATGGCTACTCATTACAGAACCCAGGGCTATGTATTAAAAAAGAATGATCTGCGGGAAGCTGACCAGGTTTTTACTGTTTATACCAAAGATTTTGGCAAGATAAAGGTTTTAGGAAAGGCTATTAGGAAGATTAAGTCTAAATTAAGATCAGGAATAGATCTTTTTTATTTGTCAGAAATAGAGTTTATCCAAGGAAAGAATTACAAAACCCTGACTGATGCCGTGGTTTTGAATAAGTTTAAGAATATTAGAGAAGATTTAGAATCTGTTGGTAAGATTACTGATTCTCTGGATAGTTTACTCGAAGAGCATCCAGATGAACATATCTGGGATCTGCTGACAGAGGTTTTTGAAAGATTGAACAATAAGATAGTCTATCATTATTTTGTCTGGAACCTGGCTTCAATATTAGGCTATCATATTGATTTATATAATTGTGTTGTCTGTCAAAAGAAACTTGCTCCTAATAAATTACACTTTAGCCCGGATCAGGGAGGTATAATCTGTTCAGACTGTTATGACCGAGCAGAGAGAAAGGTAGAAGTTTCCTCCGAAGCTATTAAAATATTAAGAATATTCTTTAAAAAAGACTGGAATCTTTTGTTAAGACTAAAGATAAAAGAATCTCATTTGGAAGAACTGGATTCAGTGACCGAGGAATTAAAGCATGGTATAATAAAATAATATATTTTAATATATTATTTTGCCTTAAATGTTAATTTAATATTTATATAAAACAATGAAACAAAAAGGCTTTACTCTGGTAGAAATGTTGGTAGTGATTGCTATTATCGGCTTGTTGGCAGCTGTGGTTTTGGTTTCCTTGGGAGTTTCGAGAGAAAAAGCCAGAATAGCCAAGGGTCTTCAGTTCAGCGCTAATGTTCATCATAGCTTAGGAGCTTATGCAGTAGGAATGTGGGATTTTGATGAAGGTTCAGGCGATACAGTGATAGATTTTAGCAATTATGATAATCATGGAACCATAAATGGAGCCGAATATAACGAAGATACTCCTTCTAAAAAAGGATATTCTTTGGATTTTGATGGAGGAAGCGATCATGTTCTGGTCGGAGATAACGCCAGTCTAAACAATATCTCCGAAGCTGTTACTGTTGCTGGTTGGATCTACTGCCGAGAAGCAAGCCCTCCTTGGTATCAATACATTGTTTCTAATGACAGGGATTGCTGTGGGGTCTACGCTGGCTATTCTCTCTTTATATCTGGAACCAGGGGGAATTTCCAGATTTGGGGAAAGGAAAACCCAGGAGATACAGCTGAAAGATATAGAATCTGGACCATCAAAAATATTTCTTTAAACAAATGGCATCATTTAGTTGGCACTTTTAACGGGACTGAATTGAAAATATACTTAGACGGAGAATTTGAAAATACCATGTCTTTTACCGGCACAATAGCAGTTCCTGCTTCTTTTGATTTAGCTATTGGCGGGTTAGGCTATAATCCTTCAACCTGGAATCTTAACGGCAGGGTTGATGATGTCCGTATTTATGATAAAGCTCTTAGCTCGTCAGAAGTAAAACAGCTTTATGCTGAGAAAACCTTGTTTTAAATTAAAATCTATAATACAATATTAAACAATGAGAAAAATTATTATCATTGTTATAATTATTGCTGTTGTTCTTGGCATCCTTGGTTTTTGGTACTGGCAGAGGAATCCTTATTCTAAAGAGATTCTCAAGTTAGAAATATTAGGCCCGGAATCAGTAGAAGCCGGGCAGGAGATTGAATACACAGTCAAGTACAAGAACAACGGGGATGTCAGACTGGAACAGCCTGTTCTTATTTTTGAACTGCCGGAATACAGTTTGTCAGATGGTTCCAGGAGAGTAGAAATCGGTCCAGAAGAATTAGGGGATATTTATCCTGGTGAGGAAAAAACCTTTCAGTTTAAAGCCCGGCTCTTGGGCAAAGAAGGAGATATTAAAACAGCCAAAGCCCAGATGACTTATCAGCCTAAGAATCTTCAGGCCCGCTATGAATCAAATAGCAGTTTGACTTTAGTCATATCTTCAATTCCTTTGAGCTTTAATTTTGATTTGTCTTCTAAAATAGAATCAGGTAGAGAGTTTGAGTTCTCTTTAAACTATTTTTCTAATTTAGACCATCCTTTAGCTGATTTAGGAATAAGGATTGAATATCCTGAAGGATTTGAGTTTTTATCAAGCGACCCTTCGGGAACAGACAAGACTGAATGGGATATTCCTCTCTTGAACAAGGCAGAGGGAGGAAGAATAGAGATTATCGGGAAGCTGTCAGGAGAGCTTAGGGAGCAGAAGATTTTCAAGGCATTAATGGGTGTTTGGCAGAATGACGAGTTTATTGTTTTGAAAGAGATAAGCAGAGGAGTAGAGATTGCCAGGCCCCAGATTTTCATCTCCCAGCAGATTAATGGCCAGAATAATTATATTGCCAGTCCAGGCGATCTGCTTCATTATGAGATATTTTTCAGAAACATCAGCGACGAGCCTTTTCAGGATTTATTCCTGGTAATCAGATTAGAAGGGGATGGATTTGACTTCAATAGTGTTAAAAGCGATTTAGGGGACTCCCAACAGGGAGACAATTCTATTATGTGGGACTGGAGAGAAGTGCCCAGACTTAAGTTTTTAGACCAGGGCAAGGAAGGAAAGGTTGAGTTCTGGATTGACTTGAAGGAAAGCTGGACTTCTGGAGAAACAAATGCTTTATTAAAGAACTCTGTTCTGCTTTCTGAAGTCAGAGAAGAGTTTGAAACAAAGGTAAATTCCAAGCTGGAGATCTCCCAGAGAGCAGAAGCTTCAGGACCTGATTATACTATAACCTGGGAAGCAAAGAACTATATTAATGATGTCAGGAATGTAAAAGTAAAAGCCGTTCTTCCTTCAGGCGTAGAATTAAAAGGCAATATTTCTCCCGAGTCAGAATCATCCAAGTTTGCTTTTGACAGCGGAAGCAGGGAGATTGTCTGGATGGTTGGTGATATAAATGCTGGAACAGGAGTTTTTGATACTGCCCCGACTATTTCTTTCCAGGTTTCCTTATCATCTGGAGGAAGAATCATTAACCAAGCAACGATTATTGGAGAGGACCAATGGACAGAATCGTTTATCAATGCTACTGCCCCTCCAATTGATTTATAAAGAGTTAAAAAGGCCTGGATTAGTTTTCCAGGCCTTTTTTATTTCCTAGAACTAGAAAGATTGATAAAATCTTTATTATTTTCAAGAAATAAGTTAAAATTAAATAATGGAAAACTTAATGGAGAAAATCGTATCTTTTTCCAAAAGAAGAGGATTTATTTTCCCTTCTTCTGAAATTTACGGCGGGTTCGGCTCCTGCTATGATTTTGGTCCTTTGGGAGTAGAGATGAAGAACAATATTAAAAAATCCTGGTGGGACGAGATGACTAAAAAGCATAATGATATTGTTGGTTTAGACGCTTCTATCTTGATGAGCCCCAAGGTTTGGAAAGCTTCCGGTCATTTAACAGCTGGGTTTGCTGATGAACTGGTGGAATGCAAGAAATGCCATCATCGTTTCAGAAAAGACTTTGTAAAGGGCAAATGTCCTGACTGCGGAGGCTCTTTTACCAAGGCCAAGAAGTTTAATCTAATGATGAAAACCTTTGTCGGTCCAGTTGAAGATGAAGCAGCGCTTACTTATTTAAGAGCAGAGACCTGTCAGGGCATTTATACAAACTTTAAGAATGTTCTCCAGACTATGAGGCTGAAGATTCCTTTTGGTATTGCTCAGATTGGAAAGGCTTTTAGAAATGAGATTAATCCTAAAGACTTTATCTACAGAATTAGGGAGTTTGAGCAGATGGAGATGCAGTGGTTCTGCTCCTCTAAGGATGCTCCTAAGTTTTTTAACTACTGGAAAAAACAGAGAATGAACTGGTACTTAAGTTTGGGAATAAACAAAAAGAATATTAAAGCAATAGAAGTGCCTAAGAAGGAATTAGCTCATTATGCTAAAAGAGCAGTTGACATTCAGTATAAGTTTCCTTTTGGCTGGCAGGAAATAGAGGGAATCCACAACAGAGGAGACTGGGATTTGTCCAACCATTCCAAGCATTCAGGAGAAGATTTGAAATACGAAGGCTATTGCCCCCATATTATTGAAACTTCAGTAGGAGTGGACAGAAGCTTATTTGCTTTTCTTTGTGATGCTTATACAGAAGTAAAGGGAGGAAGGACTAAAACGACTAAGCCTACTAAAGAACTAGAAGTATTCTTAAAGCTTGATAAAGATATAGCTCCAGTTAAGGTTGCTGTTTTGCCTTTAGTTAAGAATAAGCCTAATATAGTTAAGAAAGCCAAGGAAGTTTATCAAATGCTAAAGCCTGATTTTGTCTGTCTTTATGATGAGACCGGTTCTATTGGCAGAAGGTACAGAAGATTAGACGAGATAGGCTGTGTTTTTGCTCTAACAATTGATTTCGACAGCTTAAAAAAGAATGACGTTACTATTCGGAACAGGGATACAATGAGGCAGAAAAGAGTTAAAATAAAAGAGTTAAAAGAATGTTTAAGAAAGTCGCTTTAAAGAACGGATTAAGAATTATTATTGTTCCTCAGAAAGGAACTCAGGCTGTAACCTGTTTGGTTTTGGTTGGCACTGGTTCTAAATATGAGAAAAAGGATATTAGCGGAATATCCCATCTTTTAGAGCATTTGTTGTTTAAAGGAACTAAGAAAAGACCTAATCAGATTTCTATTTCTGAGCCTTTAGACAGAGTAGGCGGTATTTACAATGCTTTTACTGGAGAAGACTATACTGGTTATTATGCTAAGGTTGATGCCAAGCATTTTGACCTGGCTTTAGATGTAATCTCTGATATTTATCTTAACTCCAAGCTGGATCCCAGAGAGATAAACAAGGAAAAGAGAGTAGTTATTGAAGAGATTAACATGTATCAGGACCACCCGTCTTCTTATGTCCAGATATTATGGCCTAAATTATTATACGGAGACCAGCCAGCTGGCTGGCATATTGCTGGAACCAAACAAAGCGTTTCTGCTATTTCCCGCAAACAGCTCTTTGATTATATGAAAACCCAATATGTCAGCTCTAACACTATTGTCTGTATTGCCGGCAATGTTTCTAAGAATAAAGCCGTTAATAAGGTTAAGAAATACTTTTCAAAAACAGGAAGCAATGAAATTATTGAAAAAGCTCCAGTAGTAGAGAGCCAGTACAAGCCAGAAGTGTTGATAGAGAACAGGAATACTGACCAGACGCATTTCTGCTTAGGAGTCAGGGCTTACAATATTTTCCATCCTCAGAGATATGCTTTGGAGTTATTGTCTTTAATTCTAGGAGGAATGATGAGCTCCCGTCTTTTTATTGAAGTAAGGGAGAAATTAGGTTTAGCCTATTATATTAAAACAGATGTTTCTTCTGATCCTGATACTGGATTTCTGGTTGCCCAGGCTGGAGTAGACAATAAAAGAGTTGAAAAGGCTATTAAAGCTGTTTTAAAAGAATATGACAAAATGAGAAGAATTAAGATTTCAGCTAAAGAGCTTAAAAAAGCAAAAGATCATTTTAAAGGCAAGATGGCGCTGCTTTTTGAAGCTTCTGATGCCCAGGCTTCTTTTTACGGAAGCCAGGAGCTTTTAGAGAAAAAGATTTTAACTCCTGAACAGATTTATGGTAAAATTAATAAGGTAACCAGAGATGATATTTTAGAGGTAAGCAGGGATATTTTTAAGCCCGAGAAGTTAAACCTAGCTTTAATTGGTCCGACTAAAGATAATCTTGAGAAATTATTATGGACAACGAAAAAATCCTAGATATTTCCTGGAGAACAATAGCAAAGATTTCCATTGCTGTGGCTTTTTTCTACATTCTTTATTCAGTTAGGGATATCCTGATTTGGTTTATCTTTGCTTTAACTATTTCTGTTCTTTTTAATCCAGCTGTTAACTTTCTTCATAAGAGAAGAATTCCTAGGGGTTTGGGAGTAGTTATTGTTTACGTAGGAGTTTTTGGTTTGTTAAGCTTTGTGCTTTACTTAATAGTTCCTGTATTTATTACTGAAATCCAGGATTTCTTAGCTTCTTTCCCGGAATACTTTGAAAAGATATCTCCGCCCTTAAAAGGTCTTGGTCTGCAGGCTTTTGAAAACCTAGAGAGCTTCTTAACTATTCTCGGCAGCAGCCTGGAGGGAATGGCTACCAATATCTTTGCCGCTCTATTCAGTATTTTTGGCGGGGTCTTTACTACTTTATTTGTTATTGTTACTGCTATTTTCCTTTCTTTGGAGGAAAAGGGAGTTGAGAGAACCCTGATGCTTTTATTCCCCAAGAAGTATGAGGATCAGGTTTTAAGTGTTTGGTCTAGATGCCAGAAAAAGGTTGCTGGTTGGTTTGGAGCCAGATTATTGGCCTGTTTATTTGTGGGAGTGGCTTCCTATATTGTCTTCAGGCTTTTCAATGTAGAATATCCTTTTACTTTAGCTTTGTTCGCCGGAGTGTTTAACTTTATTCCCTATATCGGTCCTTTGTTAACAGGAGTTGTCTTGTTTGTTCTTATTTTCCCGGTTAACCAGCTTAAAGCAATCTTTATTATCATCGCTTTTACTGTTGTCCAGCAGATTGAGAACAGCGTTTTGTCTCCTATTTTAATGAAAAAGTTTATAGGACTGCCTCCAGCTTTGGTTTTGGTTTCTTTGGTTGTAGGAGGAAGCTTATGGGGTTTGATGGGCGCTGTGCTTTCAATTCCCTTGTTCGGCATATTCTTTGAATTCTTTAAAGAGTTTCTTCAAAGAAGGAGGGATAAGAAGGTCGTTGTAGTTTAGGTGATTTTGTGTTAAAAAGAGGCAATAACCTCTTTTTTTGTATGAACAAGTTTTATATCACAACCAGCATTGCTTATACAAATGCCCCTCCTCATATAGGGTTTGCTTTAGAATGCATTCAGGCAGATGTTTTAGCTCGTTATAATAGATCTTTGAACAAGGATGTGTTTTTCTTGACTGGTACAGATGAGCACGGTTTAAAAATCAGGAGAGCAGCAGAAGAAGCTGGGAAAAGCTCTCAAGAGTTTACTGACCAGGTTTCAAAAAGGTTTGAAGAATTAACCAAGCTCTTGAATCTTTCTAATAATGATTTTATCAGGACTACTGATGAAAAAAGGCATTGGCCAGCAGTAAAAAAGCTTTGGCTGAAATTAGAGAAGAATGAAGATATATACAAGAAGAAGTACAAAGGATATTATTGTTTTGGCTGCGAGGCTTTTATTACGGAAAAGGATTTAGTTGATGGAAAATGCCCTAATCACAATAAAGAGCCAGAACTGGTTGAAGAAGAGAATTATTTTTTCCGTCTTTCAAAGTATTTAAAAGAGATAGAGCAGAAGATTAAAAAAGATGAATTAAGGATTATTCCCGAAGCCAGAAAGAACGAGGTCTTGGGATATATTAAAACAGGCATAGAAGACATTAGTTTTTCCAGGGCTAAAGATAAGTACTGGGGTTTTTCAGTGCCTGGAGATGACTCTCAGTTAATTTACGTTTGGGCGGACGCCCTTCCAAACTATATTTCAGCTATTGGTTATACAGAAGAGAGCAAGCAGTTTAAAAAATACTGGCCAGCTGATATTCACTGCATAGGCAAGGATATACTAAAGTTTCATGCTTTAATCTGGCCAGCTATGCTTTTGTCTTTAGGATTAGATTTGCCTAAGAATATATTTGTTCATGGATTTATTACTGCTGATGGTAAGAAAATGTCTAAATCATTAGGCAATGTAATTGATCCTTTTGAATTAGTTAAGAAATACGGAGTAGATGCTGTTAGATATTACTTGTTAAGAGAAATACCTTCTGCAGAAGACGGAGATTTTACTTATGAGAAGTTTGAACAGAGATATAATTCTGACTTAGCTTCTGGTATAGGCAACTTATTAGCTCGGGTCAGAACAATGGCTGAAAAAGGTTTTAAAAATAATGATTCACTTAAAAAAGAGATTGATAGAGCTAAGAAAGAATATATTAAAGCTTTAGAGAGTTTTAAGTTTAATGAGGCTTTAAAAGCTGTCTGGGATTTGATTTCTTTTTGTGATAAATACATTGAAAAGGAAAAACCATGGGAAAAGGATTCTCCCGAAGTATTAGGAGCTTTATTGGTTTGTCTGGACAATATAGCGGAATTATTAGAACCGCTCTTGCCAGAAACAGCAAAAAGGATTAAAAAAGAGATAGTCAGAAATAATAAGTTTATTAACAAAAAAGGAAATCTTTTATTTCCTAAAATATAGCGCAAACATAGTTCTTTGAAAGGATATTTCAGATGACTAAATATGAAGAAATTAAGCTAGAATTAATTGAAAAGGTCTATAGGGAAGACCCGGGATGGAAAAAGAAAGATCTTCAGGGTTTCAGTGTGGATGATTTAAGGATTCTTTTATCAAGTCTCATATCTTATAATAGAGGCTTAAGAAGAAGATATGGAGGTTAATTAAAAAACATGGTTTTAAGGCCGTGTTTTTTATTTGAAATTATTCATATATTCAGATAAGATATAATATAAGAACCTGTCCCGCCAAGGCGGAACAGAACCTTGATTCGCTAATGTGTAAATATATAATCTTGAATTATGTTAATAGATTCTCACGCTCATCTGAACTTTAAGGCTTTTGAGAATGATTTTGATGAAGTGATTAAACGTTCT
>Ga0315545_1003530_pt1 | contig 13343 bp, 13 predicted proteins | sample SalMarSW160210MG_FD_203096 | JGI IMG/M metagenome (GOLD analysis project Ga0315545, IMG submission 203096) | Salt marsh sediment microbial communities from the Plum Island Ecosystem LTER, Massachusetts, United States - Salt Marsh Sediment SW1602-10 ... | reverse complement strand
GACCTGATTATTTTTGATCCGCCTTATTTTAAAAAGCAATCAAACAATTACGATTTCGATGGCATATCCGGGCTATCGAAAGAGAAATATTTAGAATTTCTGGAAAACTTTTTTGCGCTGGCACACTCAAACGCCAAAAAGAGCATACAGATGGCATTTATCAATGCCGACTGGCGCGATTTCCAAAACACCCCTGCCAAAAATGAGACCCGGGTGAATTCGATTTTAATCAATGATTACCTTCGGATTTTAGATCAAAGCGGCTGGCAGGAAACCCATATCTTTCAGGCGCCACTTTCCTCAGAGCGTTTCAAGGCAAATGTAGTATCCGCCATGCAAAAGAAAAAAATAATCGGTGTAACCAGCAGGTACGTCATCATTTCAAAGAAAAAATAGGTCTTTAAACAAATCAAGATTAAAGGAGGTATGTTATGCGATTAATTGAATGGGAAGTAGCTGAAGATGGGTACGAAGAGCAGATCATTATCCCGAAAGAGCAGAGGGATCTTGCTGCCGAAGAGGGGATTGGCACGGAAAATAAGCAGAAAGTAGCAGTGCGGATACTGAATCTAAAAACGGGAGAGTCCTACACAGGCCGCCTGGCCATTACCGGGAATCACCAGGTTTATCTGCCAACAGAAATTCAAAAGATGCTGGAAGGCGCAGGGCGAATAAGGATACAATTATTGTAAAGAAAGTGCACTGGGAATTTGTGCGTTATGCTTTTAACATTTTTCCATGAACCTTGCGTAATTATTCAATATGGTGTATTTTCCATAAAGGAAAGCATGATAAATATATTTATGGCTCCGGGATATGAAAAAATTCATCATGGATCATAGGAATCATAGGGACGCCCATGATTTATCGGGTAAGAAACCGGACCTCAGTCACCTGTAAGCAGGATAGTGCAATTTGGACCTGATCCTTATGTACTTCAGAAATGGAAAAAATGTTAAACATCAAAAATCTCTCTGTAGAGTTTTCAAATAAAAAAAATGCAGTTTATGCCGTTAATGACTTTTCTTTTGAATTAAATAATGGAGAGACCCTGGGTATTATCGGCGAATCCGGGTGCGGAAAAACCGTAACATGCCGGGCTGTTTTGCGGCTCAATAGAGGATCTCATGTAAAAGGAGAGATTCTCTTTGATGGACTGGATATATTACAACTAAATGAGCCGGAATTGCGAAAAATAAGGGGAAAAAGGATTTCGATGGTTTTCCAGAACCCCTCATCCTCATTAAATCCGGTAGTTCCAATCGGCAAACAAATGATTGAGGTCCTCCAGTATCATCAACAAATTTCTAAAGAAGATGCAAAAGATGCGGCAATCGTTTTATTAAAGGAGATGGATGTTCCCTCTCCTTCGGAAAAATTGGCCGAATATCCTCATCAACAAAGTGGTGGAATTAATCAAAGAATTATGATTGCAATGGCACTGTCCTGCAACCCCGATATCCTGATTGCCGATGAACCGACTGCTTCGCTGGATGTTACCGTTCAGAATCAAGTGCTGCAAGTATTTGAAAGATTGAAAAAGGAAAAGGATATGGGGATAATGTTTGTTACCCATAATCTTGGTCTTGTCTGCGAAATTGCTGACAGGATAGTAATTATGTATCAGGGCATGCTTATGGAAGAAGGCGGCACAAAAGAGATATTTGATAATGCCCTGCATCCTTACACACAAGCTTTGCTTTCTTCGATTCCTTTAATGGGAAAAGACAAAATAATTTTAAAAGGAGAGCCGTCTTCGCCAAGAACATTGCCACAAGGATGTCCGTTTGCCTCAAGATGCCAGAAGTTTATCGGGGATATTTGTTTAAACAGGCTGCCTGAAGTTATTGGGAATGAACGTAAGGTAAGATGTCATTTGCATAATATAGATCAATCCTAAATTTGAGAGATTGGACATGAAAAAAAAGTGGTGGATAGCTTTATTAGTAATTCTTGTTGCAGGATCAATTTTTTTCATAGCAAAAAAAGATACACAAAAACCGAAGATAGATAGCCATATCGTTTTAAACGATATTCTCCGCCTTCAGCAGGCGCAGATAAGTTCTTTTGACCCATTGGATGCCTACCATGCCGGTCATATACAGATAGTGAAACAACTATATAATACTCTGGTGGATATAGATCTTAACGGCAAGCCTGTTCCTTCTTTATCAGAAAAATGGGTAACCAGGGATCGGAAAACCTGGCGTTTTCATTTAAGAAAAAATGTTTATTTTGCAGAGAATCCTTGCTTTGCAGATAAATCGGAAAGAATGTTTACTGCAACTGATGTACAATATACCTTTGAACGATTGCTGGATAAGGCTTCCAGGTCACTGGGGGTCTCGTATTTTACAAATATTTCAGGGGCAAAAGAATACAGGGAGGGAAAAACAGACAGTATTGAAGGGATCAAGGTTGTGGAGGACCATATTATTGATTTCATTCTTGAAAAAGAAGACTTTGCCTTCCCTGATTTGCTCACCCTGTCTTATGCAAACATTGTCAAAAAAGCGGCAGTCGAGCACTACGGAGAAAACTTCAAACAACATCCAGTAGGAACAGGTCCTTTTACTCTGAAAAAATATGAACCGGACAAAGAGATAATTTTGGTTAAGAATAAGGATTACTGGGAAACACAATCAGGACAACAATTACCCTATGTTGATACTGTCACCATCCATTTGACCACAGATGATAATCTGGCGCTCCTGATGTTTAATAATAAAAAAACTGATTTTTTAGAACTGAGCCTCCCTTTATTAAAGCAGCTTAAAGCAATGGATTTATCATTTAGGTATAAAACAGAAACGAGAGAGAACCCTCAACTTAATTTTTACCTGTATAATCTTGAAAGAATAAAAGATGCCAATGTACGCAAAGCAATGAACCATGCCTTGAATCGAGATGAGCTTCAGAAAATACTGGCAGAGCAAGGAACTGTCGCCACGAGTTTATATCCACCCGCGCTTTTCAAAAACCTTGCCTCATCAAAGAATATCCTGAATTATAGTCCTGATAAAGCCAGGGCATATTTAAAGGACATAAATAGTCTTAGCCTGGTCTGTTTTGAGGATATCCTTTCAAAGTCTGTTGCTGAGTTTATCGCCAGGCCCCTTAAAACATACGATATACAGGTCAAGATAGAATCGGTTCCTTTCCCGGTTCTGGTGGACAGGCTGACCAAAGGAAAATACGATTTAATCCAGATTTACTGGGGGCCTCTGTATGCCGATGTCTGCCATTATTTGAATCCCTTTTTAACATCATCATTTCCTCCCACCGGCAATAATTTTAATAAGTACAGTAATCCCGAATTTGACAGGCTGGTCACAGAATCAAAATCGCTTCCGGCAGATAAACGCAAAGAGAATTTTCTCAAAGCAGAAGGCGTAATCCTCAATGATATGCCTTTTCTCATCCTCTATTTCAAGAATACCATAAGGGTTTCAAATGAAAGCTTTGATATGCCGCTTCATCCTCTTGGTTACAGGTTTTACAAATATGCGAAGAAAAGATAATCTTGAATGAATAAGTCAATTCAAAAGCGATTGATATACAGAATAGCCTTCTTAGGTTTGACAATCTTTATTATTCCACTTGTACCCATACTAATAATTTTTGCCGGGGTTAGTTCGCCTGAATATGTTATAAAGGGCACCCTGAATATGGATTTGTCGCAGACAGAGGCATTGAATTATCTGGATATCTACACCTCATTTTTAAAAAATATTGTCAGGTTTGATCTGGGGACATCAACGGCTTCCGGCAGATCAGTCATTAGTATAGTTTCTTCCGGAATAAAAGAATCTCTGATAATCGTTATACCTGGGATCATCCTCAGTTATATAACAGGAACGCTCATAGGTATCTGGACGGAAAAGAGTAAAAGAGCAGACAGTGTATGGAACAAATCTCAATTCATATTCTATATCCCAATGATAGTTATCTCTTATATGGTTTTATATTTCTTGAGCTTTATCGGTGTTGATTTTCTGTCAAATATAAAATACATAGCGGCCATGGCAGTTTTATCTGTTTATCCAGTGTATGTTATTGCCAATGCCCTGAAAAAGACTTTGAGTGAATTAAAAAACAGCGATTTTTTAATGTTTCACAACGCCATGGGTTTCACTGCGGGAAAAATATGGCAAAAATTTTGCTACAGGTTTATTGTTATTGATTACCTGTCATTTCTTGAAAATATGCTGCTATTTATGATCGGCTTCTTATTCTTTGTAGAAACACCATTTGGTATTCACGGCATGGGATATAAATTCGTGATAGCGATCCAGAGGTTTGATTATCCGGTTATAATTGGATTTTGTATTTTTGGGATTATGTTATTAAGCGTTGTAGGCTTGATAGTGGAGGCCATAAAGTTAAGGCTTGATCCGAGGGGGGTAAAGGTATAAAAAAAGGAGCCGTATTATGGATGAAAGAGAAATCCTCAGGGAACTCGTTGCTGGAAATTATTTTAAAAAGGATGAATACTTTACCGAAGGACAATTAGTCAGTTTAAGTGATTTAGTACAAGATTTTCGGCCAATTATTAAGGCGGAAGAAGGTAATAAATATTTCAAAAAAACAATCAAGAATTTAATTTCTTCAGATGATAAAAGGAAAGTGTTGTTTGGTATAAATTTTGGAAGGTTCTATTGTTATGATGAGGAAGTCGTCTCAAAATTAGAAGAACTTGCCGAGAGACCGACTGGTGATGACTTTCAGATAAGAGTGCAGGCTATCTATGAACTTCTCGATGATCAAGCCTCTTTGAATATTGATCTCGAAAAAAAAGAAAGATGGGTAGATCTTTTATTTGCAAATCTTGATAAATACAAACAATTGTTCAGGCAAGTATACTTAATTCATACTGATGAAGAGAAAATAAAGTACTGGGGAATACTGGAGAATAAATTATTAGGGGCCTCATATAATAAAAAGTGGGTGTATCTTATCGAACTGGTGGTATTAGGAATAAATAAAAAAGAAACATTGAGTATATTAAATAGGCATCTTGAGGGTAATGACACATTTACCTCGGAGGTTGCTAAAAGATGTTTAGAAATTTTCAACTAAAAAATAAGGCATTTTCTACAGTTCTTTGCTCAATAGCTCTGTTGATTATATTATCATATAGTTATAAACAAATATTTGTTGTTCCGGCTATTCAAAACCTTTCGGCTCCCAATCTGTATCATTGGTTTGGCACAGATGTTATTGGTAATGACATTTTTCTTAATTCATTAAATGCTCTATTTATTGCGCTAATAACTCTCGCCATGATTTTGCCTGCAATTTATTTTGGTGGATTAATAATCGGTTGTGTTCTTTCTTATTTTGATAATGAAAAATTGAGGGAATTTTTTCTCAACCTTGTCCATTACTGGGTGACATTACCTGTCCTTTTAATTGCGGTCTTCCTATTGATTTTAGTAGGGGCCGGCCAGGTGAATGTAATTGGAATCTTGATATTTGTGCTTATTCCAAGCCAATCTTTGTATGTCTACAATCAGATGGAAGAAGCCAAAAAGCAGGATTTCGTAATTGCGAAAAGAAGCTATGGTTTTTCAAAAAGATACATATTTTTTCATCATCTATTTCCTTTCACCAAGAATTCATTTAATACCTACACACTTTCTCGAATGCCTGAAATATTGATAATGGACCTGGCATTTAATTTTCTGGGACTTGGTGTGCAGTCTCCCAATTCAAGTTTTGGAAGGATGCTCTTTGATGGTCTTTCCTTTATGTTTTCTGCCTGGTGGATGTGGGTGTTTCCTGTGGTATTGGTGGTTTTGATTTTTGTTTTGACACACTCGCTGGCAAAGGGTTTTTCTGAACAACGCAACGAGGTTGGATAGGGATGACAAGTTTATCAGAGTTTGATGATTCTCAAAGAGAAGTATTAGGAGATATGCAAAAGGCACATGCCAACAAAAGGCTGATTCCATTTGTTGGAGCAGGATTTTCCAAAAATATAACTGGTTATCCTGGGTGGAATGAGTTTGTGAAACAATTAGGTGAAAATATTAGCTGTGATCTTAGTGCATTATTCAAGAATAACAATCTCGAAGCATGTGAATATTTTATTTACAAAAAAGGCGGTGATGATTTTAAAAAAGGCAAAAAAGAATTATTAAAAATCATAAACAAAATGGTTCTCGATAATCGGCGTAACGCCGCCAAAAATGATGAATGGGCTTTACATGATAAGTTTGTTGGCAAATTTGAATATATTTATACTACAAACTGGGATAACACTTTGGAACAAGCTGTGCCAAATCCACGGAAAAAAGTAGTGTCATTCTTCAGGCGATCGCACTTATCCAATCCCAATCAATATGACAATGATTTTATACAGCTCATAAAATTACATGGAAATTACGAAGGCATTAAGGCTGAATCCCTTATTGCATGTCAAAAGGATTACAACCAGCGCATTATAGAAGACAACCCATTTGATATTAAATTTAAGAATGATTTATTACATAATAATTTTTTCTTTATTGGATACAATTTTGGAGATCCCAATATACTGCTAATGATTGATTTGATCCAACAAATCACTCAAGGCATTCCGCAGAAAAAGAGCGTTAATCTATTCTGGATTTCAATCGAGCCTTTTGATGATGAAAGAGTATACCTACTGAAGAAGTCTATGCAAATTAGACCATATCATCTACTCACTGCTTACCAGCAAAATACTTTAGATCAGTTAAAGAAGCAATTAAAACAAAAATGTGATAAATGTGTGGTTAAGAAAAAAACTGGTGCGCATGATGCTATTTTATTTGATTTATGTAAGAATTGTTCTGAGCCAGAAATATCAAATTTTAAAGAAACAAAACGCCAATTCATTAAGAAGCGAACAGAAGCTTTTTTAGATGAATTTTAAGGAGGAAAGCACATGGCTATTGGGTGGTCAGGCAGTAGCGGCGGAATTAGCTCAAATTATAAAAGGATTTCCGCATATAATTTATATTACGAAATCTTTTCACAAAAGTATCCATATCCTATGGAGATATCTTACTTTATTAATAATGAATGCAACCTTAAATGCAGACATTGTTATGTTGCTTACGAGAAAAACAAAAATGCCCTATCCATCGAAGAATGGAAGAGCATTTTTGATGAACTCATTTCTATGGGTGCCCTTACGTTCGGAAATGTCGGCAAGGAACCACTTTTATCCTGGAATGAAACACGAGAATTGTTGCTTTATTTCAGAGAAAAGAGACAATCCATTCCAAAACTGAGGTTTGGTTTTGTAACCAATGGAATTCTTCTGGACAAATCAAAAGTAGAAGACCTTGAGAGAATCCAGCCTGATTATATTGATATCAGCCTCGATGGCACAGAGGATGCTCATGATTATATCCGCGGTTCCGGCAATTATAAAAGAACGGTGAAAAACCTTGAAGTCATGTCTGAATACGAGGTATTTAAAAAGGTCTTTATCAGCTTTACAGCGAACATGATCAATACTTCTACAATACCTGGAATGGTTGATGTTCTTTATAATATGGGCGTAAAGAATATCTTGATTTCACCGTATGTCACTCGTGACATGACAGATGAGCTTTATTTATCAGATCACGGGATATTGGATTGGATCGAAGCGCTAATGGACGGTGATGTGATTGATTTTAGCAAATATCACGGGCTGAATCTCTATATAAAAAATGACTACACCACTACCCTTAATTTAATGGAGAAGCTTGTAGACAGAGAGATAATTGATAAGGACAATTTATTTGTTGATGATTACGGAGTGATTTTTAACAGGTATTCTTTCAACGGAAATGATGTTTATTTTAATTACCTCCCCTGGGATGATTTTCTTGTACGAGCTATCAGAATCTCCCATGACGGATATGTGAGCAATTGCTTTGATATGTTCTTTTCAGATTATCCTGATAGGGCCATTGGGAATGTGCGTGTAAAGTCCATAAGGGAAATTCTACAGTATGATATCCCGTTACTAAAAGTAGCTATCTAATTTTCAGATCAAATGCGAAGTAAAGAGAAATCCTCGACAGAGTTGATAAAGCTTTTACAGAAACATGACGTCTTTCTTTCTTCAATTTCCGAATTCGAACTTTACCTTGGTGCGAGAACAGAACGACATCAAAAAGATCTGGAAATGGTTTTTAATGTAGTGGAAGTAATACCTTTCGATTTCGGATGTGGCAGAATAGCTGCTAATATTTGGAAAGGTCTCAAATTGACTCATCAACACCCGGAGATAAAGGACATTTTTATTGCAAGTATTGCAATCCGCAATGATGTATGGTTACGTACTTTCAATGAAAAACATTTTAAGGGAATAGAAAAGTTAAAGATGTGGCAATGGCAGTAAAGTCAGAGGGCAATGATTTTCGGGCAAGTATGACGATTATAAAATGGAGTTCCACAGGAAGTGCTCAATAGACCCAATAAAACCAATAAACAGTCATCAATATAAACATTAATCAACAATCTTTAATCTTCAATTGATCTGTCCAGCATCAAGAATCTATCGCGAGTCATCAACATGAGGTTATGCACGCTGTGCACGAACGTTATATATTAAAATAACAAAAGGTTATACCCTCCAGCATGGCACAGAAAAAATTTATTATCGCCTTGTAAAAAAATAACCTCCTGATAGCATAAGGTTGAGAAATTTTAAACCCATAAGCATGCCAAAAGGAGGTTATCATGAGTAATCAGGAGATTATCAGACGCGAGCAATTTTGTCAAATTGTAAAAGAAATACGTGGGTCTAGTGAGTATCTGGTAGTCGGCATAGACGTTGCCAAGGATAAGCATCACGCCTTTATGGGAACAGCAGCCGGAAAGTCATTACTAAGAAGACTGATCTTTGAAAACAACATTGAAGGATTTGCCAGGTTGCTTACAACCGCCGATGCGATTAAGTCTCAAAACGGCCTTTCCAAAATTGTCTATGGACTGGAGCCGACCGGCAATTACCATAAGCCATTGGCCAGACACTTAATCCGTTGTGACTGTGACGTTGTGCTGGTTACCGGCCAAGCGGTCAAAAACAACCGGCATCTCCTGGATGGGCGCTGGGACAAAAATGATATAAAGGATGCAGCCAATATCGCAGACCTGGTTTCCAGGGGAAGATGTCTTTACTATGATTGTCCGTCACCAAGCATTATTGAAATTCGGTCTTTACTGTCATTAAGAAGACGGCTGAAAAGAGAAGAGCACGGTCTTCGGATGCGAATCAGAAATAATCTTCTGGCCCAGTACTTTCCCGAACTCGACAGATTTTACAGCGCTTGTGAGAGCGAAAGCCTTTCGATCATACGATATTTTCTAGATCCCGATACAATCTCAGCTATGGAATTTGGTGAGTTCTTTCACCTGGTGACAAGAACTCGTCGGGGGACAGCCCAAACGCTCAGGCTGCGCAAGATCCATGGTTTGGCAATAGAATCTGTGGGTTGTCCTATGGGACCGGCAGGCGAATATGAAGCAGACCTTCTTGTTGAAAAGCTTAACCAGGTGCGCCAACAGATTAAAAAAACCGATGATTTAATTAAAGACTTTTGTCTTGAATTTTATGAATATAGCTATCTGCTGACCATACCGGGCTTTGGTCCTTACATATCGGCCAGGGTGTTGGCGTCCATTGGAGATCCTTTTCGATTTGAAAACCGAAAACAGCTTGTCAAGATGGCCGGATATGATTTATGTGCAGACCGGAGCGGAAGAACAAGCGACAAAGCGATTCCGGTAATATCTAAAAAAGGCAACGGTGAGCTTCGCTATGCCTTGTATCAGGCAGCTAAGGTAGCGTCCGCAAGAGTCGATCAATTCAGAATATACTTTACCAAACTTCTTCGAGGAAGAGAACGTGAGCGCGGGATTAAAACAAAAATGTGTGTTAAACTGGCAGCGAAAATGCTAGTGATCGCCTGGACTTTGATGAAGAAAAGAGAACCGTTTGATCCGGCATATCTGAACATAGAATAAGAAGTTTTACTATTTCGGCGAGAGAGCCTGTGCACGAACGTTGGGGCATACGACCTCTGGAGGGACAAGGATGCCTGTCCCGCCTTCCAAGCGGGAGGCCTCTCACCCTCCGGGGCGTAGGCCTTTACGGGCCGGAGGCTGAACTTTCAACTCTGGATAAGGGATGATCAGCGCTACTGATAGTACAGTAAGGCCGGATAAACGTAACGATCAGAGGTAGGGTTCGTACTCGTGAGAGATTCGCCGAAATTTTTTTAATAAACTATAAGGAGAAGTGCGCCCGGAAATTATTCGCTCTTATATCTTGTTGAAATAATTGGTTTATTAAAAATTTACACTTTGTGCTTGACAAAAGGAATATAGGATGTCCCGTATCATATCGTCATGTTTTATCAGAAAACGCCAATCTAATTGCGCCTAACTTTGCATCTTACTGCGGGGTTCGCCGCGCCTGAGCAGCGGCCCTATCTTGGACCGGACTTTTACGTTAAACCTCTATTTTCCTGCCGTCTGCTCCAGGCAGTAGTTAGAAATCGGTTTTTGTTGTCAAATAAATGATTTCTTGTACCACTTACTCTCGCCTGGGATTAAAAATCTAAAGCATCAAGCCAGTCCGAAATTATCTTATCCATTGCCTGAACCGCTTTTCTTGCTTTCGCAGGGTTCAATTCTCCTCGCTTATGTGCCTGGTTGAGTTCATAATAGACCTTCAAAATAGGCTTAGCAGACGCACTCATCATTTTCGCTTGAACCTCATCCTTAATATGGGTTAAAGCCGCATACTCTATTCGTTCCTGTCTAGTGACCAGGTCAGGTTTACTTCCTTTCTTTTTTGTCCACACTTTCGATTTACGAACTTCGTCATCAGGAGCAAGTAAACCGAAAAAATGATCATAAGTCTGCCGCATTAAATACAACGCCGTTCGTTCTGGATCAGACCGGGTTCCGTGAAGAGCCTCCCAGACTTGTCGATAGGTATCAGCTAAGCTGCTGTCGAGTTTTTCAAGGCGTTCTGCACGACTCGCATTGTCCCCTTGCTTGATGAATGGGCAAGGTTGGTACTCGATCTCTTTTCCCTCGAAAACAACAGCCACATCAGAGAGAGAAGCGGTATTCGCGTCTAATGTTGCGCACGAGCTTGCGACCATGACAAGCTTAGGTGTCTGGTCGGGCAATTGGTCATAAAGTTCAGTAAGCTGTTGGTTGTATAATCTCATAAAGTCTATGCCACTAGCTATCGTCATGTCCATCCCTGGATCGTCGGTAGAATGCTTTACGATAGTGGTCCAATACGTCTCGTCTGCCACTAGGCGGTCTCGGATGTAGCCGGTAACATTGGCACCTTCTGTATATCGTTTGTGCAATTTGTCTGCGGTGTCTATTGCAGTCCAAAAAAGACTTTTCAATTCGTTAGGATCATATTTATCATTAGTCATTTTCAAACCAATCTTTTTCAATTTTCGAGAACCAGGAATCATATTTTTTCATAATATCTTTGTAGGCGATTTTCAGAAGAGGCTTCTCCCATTTTTCGAGTTGTACTTCAGCACCCATGAAGTAATTAATAATTTCATTTTCAATTGGCACCAGAACAATTAAAATCCTTGGAAGCTCAGGGAATACATTAAAAGAAAAATCAGAGTTTATCTCGTACAGCTTGCCAGTATATTTCCATATTTCTAAAACGGGTAACTTACAGATATAATAACCGGTGGTTGTCAAATAGGCTTTCCAGGAGGGCGAAGAATAAGCTGAACATCCAGATCAGGAAAGCGGCGTAAACGATTTTGAAAAATAGTTCCATAAAAAATTTCGTAAACAACAGACGGTTAATACCCATCGAGGGAAGACATGGCCGGGGACCACTCCTTAAATAAGGGGTGCGTCCCCTCATTAATCAATGATCAAGGTCTGCCCCCTATCACACATTCACATCCCGATAAACATAATAAACATAAATACAGATTCAACCCTGAAGAGAGATTTCCTCAATAGCAGTTTTAATCCTTGTTGTAGCAACACCTATAGCTGCTTGTAATTCTAAATTACTGGGATAAGTGGCAGGTGTGACACCTGCTAAGTCACTTGGGAGCGATGGGGGGTCATCTGAACAATAGACGATGAATGTTCTATTACGCCCAAGTCTTCCCATGAATAATCCAAGTTCAAATAAGACGTTATCACGTGCAACAGGAAGCTCTTGACCACGGCTAATCTTCATGTCATCCGGCGTAAGTACAAGGACAGCATAGTCAAACTGATCAGATATTCTTACAAGAGCCTCAAGTGTACCCTCGGATAATCCAAACGCTCCCTGTGACCAAACGATTGGTTGCGTATTATGAATTAAGGCTTGCTGAATATACTCCGCGATTTTTAGTCCTTCTACAGAAGATCCAATGAACACTCTTGGAGCGGGACGCAAAAATTCATTGGGTACTTTTATCTCTGGCAGGCTTTTGAGCATCTCGTAATGCTGGATCAGCTTGCCAGCAAGATCATTGTCTTTCCAAATACGTCCGAGATATCCAATCTCATCCGCTTGCTTATGTATTGGTCCACCTTCTGCACAAATCGTTTTTTTTTGGTTTATTCTGAATACAGTAAAGTCATGGCCGGGGTGTTCCTTTAATATTTGTGGGCTAAATTCATGTATTGTTATGGATACTCCTGCATCTATCTGCGGTTTGTAGTAATTTTTTATAACAGAAGCAAAGTCACGTCTTGAACTTACCAAATTGTGATCTACAAGGAGAACTCTTCGAATAGTAGAGTTACGATCAATAGCATTTTTTGTAACTTCGTGAAATCGTCGATTGCCCGTAGATTTCAAAAAAGTCATATTCTCAGGAAGTATTGTTTGCAGTCCTGTTATAATACTATCTTCGTTGCAATCCTTGTGAAGATCGAGGACTGATTTTAGCATCTCTGGGCCTGTCTTGATCTCATAATATCGATCATGCACAATCAGTTTCAGGGATCGTGTCAGATCAGATATAAGTTTCTCTGCGTGCGCCCGAAGATCGTTATCTTCGATTTGATCCAATAGATCATTCACGGCGGACAAATCAATCATTATTATTCCTCCTGATAAGCAGAAACTATGCTGCAAGGTACTACGGGACGTACTACGGGACGTACATTAGTTTATAACTTCATTATGTTTCAAAGAGTAAAAAATTATTCCGATTAACCACCTGCTCTCCCCGTTTAACTGCCATACTTATTGCCGGTTGAGAAATGGAAAACTTTTTTGCCAAAACGCTCTGACTGATGCCAATCTCGCGCATGGCCCAATAGCATACGACACTGCGAGCCTCCACAACTTTTTTATATTTGCCTGGTGATAGGAC
>Ga0315545_1003528_pt1 | contig 13346 bp, 11 predicted proteins | sample SalMarSW160210MG_FD_203096 | JGI IMG/M metagenome (GOLD analysis project Ga0315545, IMG submission 203096) | Salt marsh sediment microbial communities from the Plum Island Ecosystem LTER, Massachusetts, United States - Salt Marsh Sediment SW1602-10 ... | reverse complement strand
TGTTCATTACCAATGGAGACAGAGCGGACTACCTGATCTGCTTCGTGGTGACCGATCCGGATAATCCGGACCGGCATAAACGACACAGCATGATCATGGTGGAAACGGACCGGACGGGATTTGAGGCGAACCATTTGACCGGAAAGCTCGGGGTGCGGGCCTCTGACACGGCGGAGCTGGCGTTCAACAATGTGCGGGTTCCCTGCTCGAATGTGGTGGGCGAGCCGGGACATGGTTTTCTTGAGGCCATGTACCTCTTTAACATGGATAGGATTATCGTAGCTGCCCAGGCAGTGGGAACGGCCCGGGGCGCCCTGGAGGAGAGCATCAAGCATGTGAAGAAGCGCATGGCCTTTGGCGCTCCCTTATCCTCGTTCCAGTCTATCCAGTTCAAGGTCGCCGATATGTTCACCTGGATCCAGGCAGGCAGAAGCCTGGTCCATGAGGCAGCCTGGAGGGTTGATATGGGCACCATCGATCCCAAGCTCATTGCTGCGGCCAAATCGTTCTGCGGCCAGATGTCGGTGAAATGCTGTGATATGGCCCTTCAGATGCATGGAGGATACGGGTATCTCGCCGAGTATAAGGTACAGAGGCTCTTTCGAGACGCCAAGATCACGGAGATCTATGAGGGGACAACGGAGATCGAAAAACTCATAATGGCCAGAAATCTCCTTGCGTAAGAGCGAGGTATGCTCAGTTGCCCGACGGCGGGGGATTGAGCACATAGGTAAGGAGGCAGTGCCCCTATGGCGGTACTGCCTCCTTTCAAATAAATGGCTATACATCCAGAAATACAGATGCATGTCGGTTCTCTCTGACAGTAACACAATGGGGGCAGAGAAAGGGGAAATGAGTCTCGCTACACCGGATTCTGTCTATTGGCAGCTCGAGGAGGAGTTTCGCAACACAGCCCTGTACAGGCCCATGAGGGTTAACCGCTACGATGCCGGTGCCGAGCTCCACTACCGGGTTACGGGGTTCAAGGGGTCGGAGGAAGCAGGCATCACGCTTGTGGTGGAGAGGTTCGTGGGCGGTGGATTTGCCGGGCAGGTCTACCAGGTGAGGGTCCTGGATATTGCAGCAGAGGAAACTCAGCCGGAGGGGCTTGTGGTTGGCGGGGTGTACGCGATGAAGCTGCTCATTCCTCCAAAGGCCTTTTCCCGGGTTTTTCGCAACCTCATCTACTGGATTGCATTTCAGGGGCCTTTTCAGCCTCAGGTAAACCCCGCAGCCGCGAGGGCGGGAGCTCTGTGGCAGAAGTTTTTAAGGCGGGGGGCCAAGACGCGATTCGGCGATGAAAGGGCGGTCGTGGATGTGTACGCAACCTTCGTGGATGCCAGCCTTGGGAGCTGCGGGGAGTTGAGCGAGTGGGTGGAGGGCCGGACCTGGAGACTGGAGGTTGATGATCGCCTTGATTTGCTCATGAGGTGGCGCAGGGGCGAGCAGGTCGATCAGGAGAGGCTCGGTTCCCCGGAATACCGGGCCAAGCGAGAGTTTATGGACCATTTCGTTCGGCTCATGCACGAGATGGGGGCCCATGAGTGTGCGAGGCAGTATGAGTGGTCCACCTGGAAGAGCCAGCCAAACTGCCTGAAACGGAAAGATGCGGAGGATTCACCCTGCGGGGGCCTGGTGGCGGTGGATTTCAGGGCCGGACTCGCCCTGTTGCCCTTCCTGCCCATGAGCCCGGGGGATTTCAAGCTCATCGGCCAGGGACTCATGAGGGGAAGCCTGGTGCAATTTGATCGGGGTGACCTCAAGGCACTCGAGCAGTTCATGGATGCTCATGAGGATGAGTTTTCCGATATGCACCGCACCCTGGAGGATCTAAGGGAATCAGAGAGGCTATACCGGGATTCGATTCCCGATATCACGCACCATCACCTTCGGCTTCTCGTGAGCTTGAGGCTGTGGAAAAGGTTGCTGGAGGGCGCGGTGACCGGATGGAGGGTACGGAACCTGATCGATACGTCTTTTGAGGAGATGCTGCGGAAGAGCAGGGCTTTGATGATCCTCTTCCTAACAATCGGCCTTATCCCGTTTTTGGGGAGAATTTTCAGGAGAGCCTGGGGTCAGGGGGATTGGAGGAGGCATTATGCGGGGATCCTAACGAGCAGGAAATACCTCAACCGGGCATTCCGGGGGAGGGTGATCGAGTTCCTTATAACTTGGCACCGGTCTGGAAGGATTGGTGGAGACCGGGCCCTTGGGATAGCGAGAAATCCGTGGACGATTTTCTATCATCTCCCGTTCGCACTGCTGCCCGCGAGATTTCATCGATTTCTCACCGACTGGCAGTATGCAAGGGAGCGTATCGTTTATCTCGTTGCTCGGCCGGTTCGGCTCTACTTTGACGCGGGGCAACGTGAGCAATGGCTTCGCGAGATGGTGACAGAGGGAAGGAAGGATCAGCTCGTGAGCGATGAGGATTCAGAGGTAATCCTTTCCAAGATCGGCGAGCCCTTTATCCAGAAATACCTCAAATCCCTTGCGGTGCACCTCTGCACCCTGCCGGTGACCCAGATCGTCTCCGTGCTCTTGGCGGTTATCTATGTGGCCCTGCACCCCGAGCTTCCGCGAGCGCAGGCATGGGCGATAGGTCTCGGGATCATCGCACTCTTTCAGGTGGTGCCCATTTCGCCCGGATCGCTAGTGCGAGGGCTTTACGTGCTGGGCCTCGTGATCAGGGAGCGAAACTTCAAGGACTATCATGTCGCCGTATTTCTCGGGTTCTTCAAGTATATCGGATACCTGGCGTTTCCTATCCAGATGGCCTATCGTTACCCGACGCTTGCGAGGTTCATGGCCGGTCACTGGGCAACCGAAGCAGTGCATATGGTACCGGTATTCGGAGAGAGGGGGGCCCTGCTCGAACGCGAAGTGTTTAATCTCTTCTACAACTGGCCCCTGACCTTACGGCGTCGTATGCGGAGACGGGCCCAGGTGCGGGCCGGCATAAAGCCGCGCTACTGGCACTTGGTATTATGTGCAATCGGTGGGGCGGGGATCTTTTCGCTCGCCGATCATGCCTACTTGAAAGAAGCCGGGGTGCTTCCCGGGTTAAGGGAGATCTGGGCGCTTGCGGCCCTGGTGCCTTTGCTCTGTGGTGCTTTGACAACCCTCGGCGCCGGTGGGGCTCGGCTGTGGAAGCGGGTCCTCGGGGCGGCGATCTGCGGCGGTGCCGTGGCACTGCTCTCTATCATTGTATCTGGATATATAGGGTACGGTGGGGTGACCGGATTTGACGAGATTGCGATAGGCTTCGCCTGGCGCGCCTTTGCCTTTATGGCCGTAACATCACTGGGAGCGATGATCACAGAACTCCAGCTACCCGAGCCCTAAGCGAAACGAAGGCCCTTTCCTTTTACTATGGTGAATTTCCAGCACAAATATAATAGCATGACACGTCAATACAATTATGCTATCATATCGATGTTTCGTGTATGAAAAGTATTGCTGCACCAGGTCTAGGCCGGGGGTTCGAGTGCGTTTTGACGGGGAACCGATCAACCCGGGTTTCAATAAGAAAGGAATGTGCTGTGGAAGAAAAACCGTCCTATGCGGAACTTGAGCAGAGGGTAAAGGAGCTAGAGAAGGAAGCAAAAAAGCTCAAACAAGAGGAGAAGGCCCTGAGAAAACGAGGGGAAGAGCTGGAGGTTAAGGCCGATAGCATGGAACAATCCAATAAAGCGCTACGGACACTGTTAAAACAGAGGGATGAGGCCAGAGACGGGATTGAGGAGAAGGTAGTAGCCAATGTACAGGAACTGGTGCTTCCTTTTGTTCGAAACCTGAAGGGGAGCGAGCTCGATGACAAGCAAATGATCAACGTAGATGTGATAGAGAAGAACCTCCTGAGCATTATCTCGCCGTTTTCTCGAACCCTATCCACAAAATACCTGAGCCTTACCCCCCAGGAGATCCAGGTTGCGGTGCTTATAAAGGAGGGCAAGAGCAACAGGGAAATTTCCGATGTGATGAATCTGTCGAGGCGCACCATCGAGGCTCATAGGGAGCATATGAGAAGGAAGATGGGCCTCAAGCACAAGAGGGCAAACCTCAGGGCACACCTGCTCGCCCTTGTATGAACCTAAAACCCGGCTTTGCTTTCCGTTCACTATGGCCCGGTGCCTTTTGCCTTCATGAGGGTGATCATGATGGCCTTCTGGGCATGAAGCCTGTTTTCAGCCTGGTCGAACACCACAGATTGCGGGCCGTCTATCACCTCGGCGGTTTGCTCAAAGCCCCGTAATGCCGGCAGGCAATTCATGAAGATGGCGTCAGGCGCACCAAGGGCCATTTTCTCCGCATTCACCTGAAAGGGCTTGAGGGCCTTTATCCTGGAATCGAGTGCTTCCTGGGGAACATGGTAACTCATCCAGGAGTCGGTATAGATCACATCAGCTCCTCGAACGGCTTCATGGGGATCTCTGGTCACCATAACGGTTGCGCCCGAGCGAGATCCTTGCTCGATCGCATAGCGTAGTACCTCAGGGAGCGGGCTGAACTCATCCCCATCAGGGCAGCCAACGCGGATATTCACGCCCACCTTGGGGCAGCTAAATAGCAGCGAATGGGTCACGTTATTTTTCGCATCCCCCAGGTAGGCTACGGTGATGCCTTCGAGCGACCGCTTGTGCTGGGTTATGGTGAGCAGGTCGGCGAGTATCTGGCACGGGTGGCTGAAGTCGGTGAGGCCATTGATCACGGGGATGTCGGCAAACCTGGCCATCTCCTCGATCTTCTCGTGTTCGAAGAGCCTGGCCATGATCAGATCCGTATACCGGCTCAATGTTTTGACCGTATCGTGAATAGTCTCCTTGCCTGCCCCGAGAGGTGAGGTGGATATGTCGTAGAAGATCGCGTCTCCACCCATCTGGTACATTCCTGCCTCAAAGGAGATGCGGGTACGCAGGCTCGGCTTCTCGAAGATCATGACCAGCACCTTGCCCCGCATAAAATCACGGTATCTCTCGGGCGACTTTTTGATCTTACTTGCCAGCTCGAGTACCTCCTCGATCTCCTCCCTTGAAAAATCCCTTAGACTGATGAGGTGTTTCATGCCCTTTCCCCATTCCTTTAGCTAACGAGATCCTCGTAGTATCTATCGATTTCAACTCCTCGATCGAATATGGTGAGCATCAATGCTGCCCGCACCCACATCCCATTCCTTACCTGCCGCCAGTATATGGCTCGCGGGTCGGAGTCTACCTCCACATCTATTTCCTTGCGGCGCGGCAGGGGATGGAGAAGTACGGCGTCGGGCTTGAGCATGGCGAGGTGTTTCGCCGTGAAATGGAATCGGTTCGAGTCGGTGAGCCGGCTCTCATGGGATGCATCCCATTCATCCTGGATGCGCGTCATGTAGATTGCGTCTACCTCCGGTACGACCTGTTCGAAATCATCGCATACCTCATACTCCATGCCGGCCTTCTCGATCGCCGCAATGATATCATCGCCGATCTGCAATTCCTTTGGCGCCACGAAGTACTGCCGTACGCCGGGATAGAGAAGGAGAAGGGTTGCAAGGGAACGCACCGTCCTGCCCCGGCCGAGATCGCCGACGAATGCGATCCTCTTGCGCTCAATCCCGCCGTGGCTCTCAAAGCTTCGCTGCAGGGTATAGATATCGAGCAGGGCCTGGGTGGGGTGCTGATCCTTTCCGGAGCCCGCATTCAAAAGCGGTATCGGCCGGTTGGTGTTAGAGAGCAACCAGGCGATTCGTTCCGCAAACCCGCCTACCGGGTGGCGCATGATGATAAGATCGAAATAGGAGCTGAAGGTTCGGACCGTATCCTCCGGGGATTCGCCCTTGACCTCGCTCGAGGTCGTGGTATCCCTGACTTCCGCTGGAGCTATTCCCAGGATCTGACATGCCGCATAGAACGAGAGAAAGGTTCGCGTTGAGGGTTGTACGAAGTACAACATGGCACGTTTCTCCGAGAGAAGGTCCTGGAGAAAGTGGATGCCGCCTTTTGTTTTTCCGATTAGCCGTATCTTGGTGGTGAGGTCGCAGATCCTCTCAAGCATGGGCCGGCTGAATTGCTGTGCGGTAAGGACATGATAGGGACGGTCTTCCCGGAGGAAGTATGGACCCTTTTGCTCGGGCGTGAGCTTTTGGAAATCATGCCATGAGATGTTCGTTAATGGATTATCTCGGTACATGTCCGCGCCTCCCGTTTCTGTTTATCCTTGCGGAGAGTATAAACCGTTGGGCATTCAATCGAGGCCTCCTGCTTTACCTTTACCAGGCCTCTGCCGTCAGCCTATAGAGCGGCTGGCGTGAAGAGGGTGATCATCGAGAATATGCTGGGAAACCAATGTGGTATCTATTTCTATGACATGGTTCTGCATCAGGGTTACGCCATGCTCCTGGAGATCAGTGTTTCACCGTGCAACCCAGTACCTCGGACACGGTGTCTGCCAGCACAGGGTCAACCTCTATTGTATTGATAACGGTTTGCTGCTCCTCTGTATGAGGCTGTTTCAGGGACTCATGTGCCTCGATGAGCCAGCGTATGGCCACATCCGATGGCACCTTGCCGGTGTCGATGACCAGATCAAAGGCGCTTGCCGGAGGGGCATCCAGCCATTGAATCTTGAAGAATGACTTGATGAATTCCGCCCGCGCCCTATCCCTTTCCATCAGCAACGACCTCGCATGGTCAATATCAGCGATCCTTTCCTTCTCCATCAGCCGCTGTGCCCGTATAGCAAAGGGCGCCTGAATACGAACGTTCAATACGTCGGCAACTCCCCCCAGCACGGAAAAGGCGCCCCGTCCCACTATCACCATGTTGCCGTGGTGGGCAAGGGCCAGGATGACCTGGTTCAGGAACCTCATCGTGGTGGACTTCATATCATCGAAGCGTTCCCAGAAGCCCAACACCGTATTATACACCTCCTTGAACTGAAAGATGCTGTGCTCTGCGAACACCTTCTCGATGGTGTTTTTGTCCGCAAAATGGTAGCCTAGTGCTTTCGCCACCTCTTCACCGATATGGCTGCCGTCGCTGTAAATCTCCCGGGATATCGTGATCACTGGCATCTGACGCACCCCTTTTCTATGAGAAACAAACCATTCGTTACATATAGAGATTCATCATGGGCTTGGATTTTTCTCAGAATGCCTTACCTTGCAGCAGATATCAAGGATTTTATGCACCTGTGAATCTCAGGAATTACTTGAAGTTTTGGAGAATTTCTGTAAGATAGCCCCATACGCGTGCACAGAGGCGATGAAGAGGCGAAGATGGAACTCGATCAGGTTAGCGCGAAAGAGCGATTTAATGCCCTTGCTGAGGATATCAGGTATCAGAGGAGACTGGAGCAAAAGGGTAGGCCCTTTGTGATCCTGTCTGGGCTGAATGAGACCGGAAAAACGGCGCTGTTGGGGAGGGATTTCATGATCCAGCGGTTTCCATTTACCATCGGAAGATTCTCCCCACGGCGGCCTTTTTCCTCGGCGAAGGGGGATCTTCTCATCGCTGATCATAGGACCGAACCGATCTCCGAGCAACACCTCACCATAGAGCGCAGGGATGATCAAATTATCCTGTCCGATCCAAACAGCAGAACCGGATCCTTGGTAAACAACAAGCTTCTCGGCACGAATGCGGGCGGAAAGGAACAGATAGAGCTCGAACAGGGAGAACATGAGGTCATTCTGGGTGGATCGGGCTCCCCTTTTAGGTTGCAGATGCGGGTCGGAAGGGGGGGCAAGGTTTCCATCGAAGAGTACTATCCGGGATTCGAAGAGGATACAGCTCGCATAATTTCGCTCTACCTCAGGGCCTGTCATTATACCCAGGACACCCTCACCTCGCCGGATTATACCGCACGGGAGCGCGTGGAAAGAGCCATTGATATCATCGGGGGCATTACCAAAGACCAGGAAACGATCGATATGCTCTACTGTTACGCATCGCACCCCCGTACCTTTTCAGATGTCATCGTCGCACACTCGGTCAATGTGGCCATTTACGCGCTCAAGTTCTTCGGTTCTCTGTCCTACCCAGAAGAGGAGATCGGAAACATGGGCGTAGCCGCTCTGCTCCATGATATAGGGCTCTTCGAAATCCCCAGGGAGATCGTGCAGAAAACGGAAGCATTGACGAAGAAGGAGTACGATACGCTGAAGACACACTCGAGTGTGGGCCATGAGAAACTATCCGGGATTCCCGATGAATACCAGTTCATAGCGGATTTGATCCTCGATCACCATGAGCGGATCGATGGCAGTGGCTATCCAAGGGGACTCAAGAACATACCAGGGATTGCGGAGCTCTTTGGCATGATGGATTTCTTTGAGGCCGTCACCCATAACCGATCCCAGAGAGGCCCAATAACTCCACACGAGGGCATGAAGATGATCCTGGACTCGGGCAGGCAGGGCGTGTTCAGGCCCAAGGCGGTCAAGGCCTTTCTCAACGCCTTCTCGCTCTTTCCCGCGTACAGCGTGGTGAGGTTGAATTTGGGCGAGATAGGGCAGGTGGTGAGTACGAACCTCAACTGGCCGCTCAGGCCAAAGGTGAGGATACTGTTGGGGAACGATGGGCACCCGCTTGAGAAGAAAAAGGAGGAGGATCTCCTTCATGACGACATTCTCCTCATCACACAAGATATTTCACAAGAAATCTTCACCGATACTTACTCCGAGCTGTAACGTGCATACCCTTTACCCTCTGAGCCCGGCGCCTCGCGCCTCTTGCCTTTTACCCTCCCCCCATGTAATATGCGCGTGATCGATGAGACCCGTTCACTATTATTCCAACTTGTAAGCCCTTAAGGTGACATGAGCCATGCCCAGACCCGATAAGGACGTCATTCAGAGGATTGAAGAGCTCCGGGAGCAGGTACACTACCACAACTACCGCTACTACGTGCTGGATAACCCGGAGATCTCGGACGCCGAGTACGACCGGCTCTTCGATGAGCTCGTGGCCTTTGAGAACAAACATCCGGAGCTCATCACCTCAGATTCCCCCACCCAGAGGGTAGGAGCTGCCCCCCTCGAGGAATTCAAGGCCGTCAGGCACAGCCTCCCCATGCTGAGCCTGAACAAGGCCACCTCAGAGGCGGAGCTCATGGACTTCCACCGCAGGGTGCGAGAACTCTCTGGGGCCGATGAGAAGAGGATCCGCTACACGGTGGAGCCCAAGTTCGATGGCCTGGCGGTGGAGCTCGTGTTCAACAACGGCACCTTCTCCCTGGGCTCCACCAGGGGGGATGGGGAAGTCGGAGAGGATGTGACCATGAACCTTCGCACCATCAAATCCATTCCCCTGAGGCTCATGGGCAACCCGAACCCCGCGTTGATCGAGGTGCGGGGAGAGGTGATCATGAACAAGGATGACCTCGATCGGCTTAACAGAACGAGAGAAGAGGCGGGGGAGCCCCTGTTCGCCAATCCCAGGAATGCCGCGGCAGGATCGGTGAGACAGCTCGATCCCCGGGTCACGCGCACCAGGCCCCTTGACATGTTCGTTTACGGCATCGGGAGGGTTGAGGGGGTGGAGGTCGCCAATCACTGGAACAGCATCCAGTACCTGAAGGGCCTGGGGTTCAAGATCAGTCAGTACATAGAGCTGTGCGAGAGCGTGGATCAGGTTAAGGACTACTATCAGGATATGCTTGGGATGAGGAACGATCTTCCCTACGAGATAGACGGGATCGTGATCAAGGTGAATGAGTTTCATCTTCAGCGCCGGATGGGCGAGCTCTCCAGGAGCCCTCGCTGGGCGGTTGCATGGAAGTTCCCGGCACAGCAGGAACACACGAGAATCAACGACATCATCGTAAGCGTGGGAAGAACCGGGGCGCTTACCCCGGTGGCCGTGCTCGAGCCGGTGAGGGTGGGCGGGGTGGAGGTGAGCCGGGCCAGCCTCCACAACGAGGATGAGATAAGAAAGAAGGATATCAGGATCGGGGATACGGTGGTAATCCAGAGGGCGGGAGATGTGATCCCCGAGGTGGTCAAGGTGGTGGAGTCCAAGAGGACCGGCAGGGAGAGGAGGTTCACCATGCCCGATCAATGCCCTGTGTGTGGATCCAAGGTGGAGCGGCCCGAGGGAGAGGCGGTTCACCGGTGCACCGGGATTGCCTGTCCCGCCCAGATCAAGGAGAACCTGGCCCACTTTGTGTCCAAAGGGGCCATGGATATTGACGGGCTGGGATTCAAACTCCTTGAGCAGATGGTGGACAAGGGGATCATCAAGGACCAGGCGGACCTCTATTTCCTCACCAAGGAGGATTTCATGAAGATGGACCGCATGGGGGATAAGCTCGCGGAGAACCTGCTAAGGGCCATTGAGGGGAGCAGAAAACCGCGGTTCACCAACCTCATTTACGCCCTGGGTATCAGAAACGTGGGCTTTCATCTGGCAGGGGTGCTGGCCAATCGGTTCACCTCCATAGACAATCTGGCCAAACAGGGCATCGATGAGCTCATCCAGGTTCATGAGGTCGGGCCGGTTGTTGCCGAGAGCATCTATAACTTCTTCCATAACCCAAAGAACCTCCAGGTGCTGGACAAGCTTAAGAAGGGTGGGGTTGTGTTCCCCGTCGAGGAGGTCGCGGAAAAGGAGGCCCCGCTCAAGGGCGTGACATTTGTGCTGACCGGGGGAATGGATTCATTTACCAGGGAGGAGGCCCGCGCCACGATAGAAATCCTGGGAGGGAGGGTGTCATCCTCGGTAAGCAGGAACACGGATTACGTGGTGGTGGGCAGGGACCCCGGATCGAAATACGATAACGCCCTGAAGATGGGAATCAAGACCTTAAACGAGGATGAGTTCAAGAAGATGGTAGGAGGCCGGCCTTGACCTTTCTGCCCGATGGGTATACCATACCTAACTGTTGATGCACGGTGGCACCGAACAAAGACCCATTCTCAAGAAAGGAGGAGAACCATGGTTGATCCGAACGATCTCGTGTGTGTGACTCGATACTGCCCGAACTGCGGTACAGAGATATTCTGCAGAACGGAACACGGGAAGCACAGGATATTCTATCTATCGGAAGATATGGCAGACCCCACCCATGAGTGCCCGCAGTGCGAGTTTAATCTGATAAGCATTCCCTTTGAGTTGCTGCTCGACGACCCTGATCTTGCGAGGGAGAGGAGGCTGCTTCCTCACAAGCTCCAGACCGGCAAACCTCTGGTCGAGGCGGTGTTCAGAAGGCGGCCGGATCTCTTTGGGAATAAGGCTGCGACAAAAAAGGCGATCGATGCCGTGGGGTCGGTCCTCTTTGATCTTCTTTCAAAGGGGGAGACCGTGAGGTGGTCGGGCCTCGGGAGCTTTACCATGAAGGAGAGAAAGGCTCGCAGGGGAAGAGATCCACGGACCGGAAGGGCTCTCCAGATCCCCGCGAAGAAGGTGCTTCGCTTTCGGCCTGCCAAGGAGCTCGAGGAGAAGCTGAACAGCTAGCTACCGGCGACAAGTGCCGAGCCAGGAGCCCCTTTGGATCTTGAGTTTCGGCTTTTAGTTATACTGTGAGCCATACCCTTTGATTAGGGAGCTATGAATTTCGTCGAAACGCAAAGAACGATGTCACAGGATCAGAAACCATTGCCGATGAATAGGGGTTACTCCCACTACTTCATCGTAGTCGTTGCCCTTTTTATCACCTGCCTGATCACGGCAAACATCATTGCGGTGAAGCTCATCACTGTGTTCGGCCTGGTGCTCCCTGCTGCCGTTATTGTGTTCCCCATCAGCTATATCTTGGGCGATGTTCTCACCGAGGTCTATGGCTATCGACAGGCGCGCAGCGTAATCTGGCTTGGCTTTGCCTGCAACCTCATCCTAGTAATCGCTGTATGGCTGGGAGGGATTCTGCCGGCCGCCTCATTCTGGGACGGGCAGTCTGCCTATGCGCGCATCCTGGGCTATACCCCGAGGATCTTAGTCGCCTCGTTCCTTGGGTACCTGGTGGGCGAGTTCTCGAACTCCTTCGTGCTCGCCAAGTTGAAGATCGCCACCAACGGAAGACACCTGTGGACGCGCACCATCGGATCCACCCTGGTGGGCCAAGGGCTGGACTCCATGGTGTTCATCACCTTCGCTTTTGCTGGGAACATACCGTTTTCAGGCCTTTTGTCAGTTATCATCGCCCAGTGGCTCGCGAAAACCGCCTACGAGGCAGCAGTTACTCCTCTTACTTACAAGGCCGTAAATTTCCTCAAGCGAAGGGAAGGCCTGGATGTGTATGACTACGACACCCGGTTCAACCCGCTCTTGATCGGGGGGTGAGCAGGCGGTGGTGGGATGCCGGCAATCGGATGGGCGCTCATTATGCTTTCAGCCTTGAGCTTTCATCTGCCTTGCTCGTGGTGCTCTGTGCCATGATACGGGTCACTCCATCAATTGCCATTGATGAACGCGAGATACAGGAGGAATTTATACGGAGCTCTGGGCCAGGAGGCCAGCATGTCAATAAGACAGCCACTGCTGTGAAGCTCCGCTTTGATGTGGTTCGCTCTCCTGCTTTGCCTGAGGACGTGCGAAGTCGGCTCATCCGGTTAGCCGGCCGGCGCATTACCGATGATGGAGTAATCGTCATCGATGCACGGCGGTTTCGCAGTCAGGAACAAAACCGCCAGGATGCAAGGGATAGACTCGCGGCATTAATTCGGAAGGCAGCCGAGAGGCCTCAAATGCGTCGTAAAACGCAGCCAACTGCCGCATCTAGAACGCGCAGGCTTGAGGACAAGCAGCGTCGGGCAGGGATCAAGCGGACCCGACAAGCCCCTTCTAAAGCCGGCGAGGAGTGAGAAACGGACTTGAAACGGGATACAGGATTGCTGGTGCCCAAAGAGAAAGGCGGCACCTTTACCAGGCGCCGCCTTCGAAAAACCATTCTTACAGTGATTCTACTTGTATAGCCTTAGGGCCTCGAGGGCTTGTCTCGATCTCAAAGCGGACTCTCTGGCCTTCCATCAGGGTTTTGAACCCGGAGCCATTGATGCCGGTGTGATGCACGAAAATATCCTCGCCGTCATCCTGCTCAATAAAGCCATAGCCCTTTTTCTCGCTGAACCACTTTACGGTTCCTTCTGCCATAGCGTCTTCCTCCTTTCTTCAATTTTTTGCACAGCCGGGATGAACGCTTTGGCAGAATGGAAATACTACTAGAGCCGCGCTGCCAACATCAGCGGTATCGGGTGATCCTCTTCCCCAAAAGTGTCAATCCGAACTTGCTGCGGGAACTGTAAGACCTCTTTACGGGATTGTCAAGATTATCTTAAGTTATTTTAGAAGTTTATCCCCAATCCCGCGATTGATCCCGAATTCAAGCGGAATAAGGTTGAAAAAACCTCGTTGATTCGGTAAGATACGTCA
>Ga0315545_1003527_pt1 | contig 13347 bp, 12 predicted proteins | sample SalMarSW160210MG_FD_203096 | JGI IMG/M metagenome (GOLD analysis project Ga0315545, IMG submission 203096) | Salt marsh sediment microbial communities from the Plum Island Ecosystem LTER, Massachusetts, United States - Salt Marsh Sediment SW1602-10 ... | reverse complement strand
ATTGAGAAAACCAAATATTATTGGGAGTGAAATGGCTAAAAATACCATGATTGTAGCTACTCTGATTGATTTTTTTATGCCATATCTTACTACAAAAGTTTGTATTTTATCGTTCATGTCAGCTTCGAAATCTCTCAGTTCTTGAAAAATTTGAGAGGCGACTTGAAAAAGAAATAGTGGAAGGATACAAAGGAAGGCGCATTGGTAGCTTCTTGCCACCGAAGGCAGAAGGATATCTAAGGATAACTGATTTGCTGCTAAAAGCCCAAATAGGAAGGGAAAAACTCCTGAGCCAATACCGGCGACTATTATGTCTAAAATGGGTTTTCCTTTTAGATGAAGGATTGGAGTAGAATATGCACTACAAAGAGCAAAATATGCCAAAAAGATTGGAATCAAATAGGGATTAAAAAACGTAAGTGTGATGAATCCAAGACAGCACAAAATCACCATGATAACTAAGGATGTTTTAGAGGAAACGTCGTCTGTGGCTAAGGGCAGCATATTTTTTTGGGGATTCTTTTTGTCTGTTTCTTTGTCAAAGTACTGGTTTTGGACAAAAACTGCTGAAGTAATACAAGAAAAAACAAAAGCCACAACCAGCACATTAGAGATTTGGGGTACCCCGAATATGAAACTTCCAACTCCAAAAATGGCTAGCCATCCAACCCAACTTCGAAATCTAAGCAATCGCACAAAACCCTCGACATTAGCGAGCATTCAATCATTCCATTTATGGTATGTTTAGGGTTTCTTATTGTGCTTGATTTATTTGAAGTTTTTCGCGCGTGTTGTTGTTTTTTTGGGTTTGGGGGTTAAATTTTAGCTAACAACTTGGAACATTTGAGCTCAGTAAATTAACTGTAATGACGGTTTATTATCTATCTATTCCTCTGGAAAGAGGTTCTTTTTCATTTTACTTTGACGCTTTCTGCTTGACGAATCTTTTCCACATATACCAAATTATCAGAAGAATTGCTTCCAGGATGATGGTGTACCAGATATGATGCAGTGTTGTCCATTCAATACCGAAGAACCAATAGTAAGGGTTCCACCACCAAACTGCATCTAAAGCCGGAAAGGCGTGTCCATATAGTCTGTGTACAATGAACCATAACCAGTCAAATGCTCCCGATAACCATTGATGAAACATTGTGTAGCCGAGGAGAAACATTGTCACTTTTGATTTCACAGTCTCATCTGCAAGCAACCAGTAGCCAACAGCCGACGCGACTCCTATAGAAACGACAACTAGCATCTCATCTATCCAGTATGGAATCGCCCATTCGAACGAGAAAGGTAATCCATAGTCTTCCCGAAACTTGTAGTGCACTAACCATCCAATATGTGTAATCGGCAGTAAGAAGATAGTCATAATCGAGAACCAAAGAATCAATTTGTAATCTGGAATCTTCACTTCAAATCTACTTCACTTTGCGCTCTGCCTTATAAACGTAGAAAGTTGAATTAAAGATTTCGAGGTTTTGCTTTTTCCAAAAAGACTGAAAAATCTATACTAACAGTTTAGAAGTATTTCTGTTGTGTATTCCCAAATTTCTTTCAGAAAATCGCTCATGGCTGGTTGCCAAGTATAAATTTTCAAGTCCTCAATAGCATGGGTTATAGCTGCATAAAAATTTGAGCCTTTATTTTTATGAGTGCTTTTTTCGTTTTTTCCAGAAAACTGCTAAGGCTGCTACTGTTATGGCTACTGCTGCAGCTGCGATTATTATCAACAGCAAAAATTCTTCTGGCGGCTTCACCGTTACGGTTATCTGATGTGTATCTGCGTTACCTGCAGCGTCTTTGACTGTCAACGTTACCGTGTATGTTCCCGTGTTGTTGTATGTGTAAGTTGTTGTTTCTTCTGTTCCTGTTGCGCCGTTGCCGAATTCCCATTCATAGCTGACTATGCCTAGGTTGTCGCTGGATGCGTTGGCATTAAAGGTCACGGTTGTGTCCACCTTCACTGTTTGGTTTTGTCCAGCATCGGCGGTAGGCTTGGTTGTATCCAACTTTATTGCTGTTACTGTTGTAGGCAGCTCCTCGTTTCCAGTGTTATCGATGCTCCAGTACTCCAAAGTGTTGTTTGCGCCTTCAGTGTTGATTAGCGGTTGCCCATTAGCGCTGACTGTTTTTGTTGCACCATCATTGATTCGATAATATGTTTCTGCAATACCACTTTCAGCGTCAGTAGCTACTAGGGTAATGCTGAAGTCTTCATTGTGCCACAGGACATTATAGTTGTCTGCGGTAACTGGAGGCACATCATCTAAGAACACCTCAATAATGGCGGATGTGCTGTTTGTGAATCCAAACTCGTCAGTTACTGTCAAACTTACGTCGTAACTGCTGGGAGTTGTATATGTGTGCTTGATTGTGGGGGATGACGTCGTGGTGATGTTGCCGTCGCCAAAATCCCAAGTGTAGTTGGCGATTTGGCTGTATTCGGCAAAGCTTGAATTTGCGTCAAAGTTTACTTCTCCGTAGGCGTATGCAACGGCTGGAGAAGTCTCGAAACTGGCAGTGATTGGCAGCGTGGGAGTGTCTGGATGCGGCTCGGTTAAAATCGGCAAATAATCGATGAAAGCGTGAATACCAATGTCGCTATGTCCGTCTTCTATCCATGATTCGATTAAATTCGTGTTTGTGGTGCCCCAATAGTTTTCTGTAGCATCCATGTTGCCCTGAGCGTTCCATGAGGTAATCAGCAAAACTGTTTCACTCACGTTGATGAATGTATTGTATTTGACAACAGCTTTCGGTGAAAAGCCAGTGTTAACGTACTCTTTTACGAGAAAGCCTCTATTTCCTTTGAAAAGGTTGTATCGTATGTATACGTGCTCGTCGGTGTCGGCAATATCGAAGCCGTTTGCGTCTATAAACATGTTATGTTCAATGTAGATGTCACTTTCAGAGTTAAGAATGTATGAAGAGGCCCCCCCAATTCGCCCCAAATTAATTAGCTCTGAGTTTGTCAAGTTGATGTATCCACATGAAGACTGCAAAACAGACATTCCATGTTTTATTATGCAGTAGTCCAAACTTAAGGAGGTGCCAGACACCGCTCCGCCAGTATTGAAGAAGACTACCCAGTCTCCTCTACCAATGAATGTTATTTTGTTTGTTGGTGTTCCATGGGCTTCAATTTTGCCATGCACCAAGAACATAATGTAGTCGGGTGAATTATCGGTGACTGTTACTCCGGGGTCAATCTTGAGTGTAACATTTTCAGGTATCTGAACTGTGCTTGTTACGGAGTATGGGCTGTTTTCTATTGTCCATGTGGTGTCTGAGTGGAGTATTCCCCCAACCTCTGTAGAATCCTGTGTAGCGCCGAAATTCAGGTTACAAACTAAAACAAATCCGCTAACCAGCAACACAATTAAGAATATGCATGAGAGCGATTTCATCTGCTCACCAGTTAGAATAGATTCTCTTGCTTTTTTATGCCTTACGTTTTTTTGAATGTTCAACAAACAAATAGTTACCATCAACTTATAATTGATGCATATTCTTTACGCGTACATGAACTGGCGCCTGTTTTTTCTTTGCGTTTGTGGGTGCGGTAAAGCACATACACCTGCACAAACACGCGTACGAAGATTTAGGTTTTTTGTGGGATAAAATTTAGCTCTCAAAATGGGTTTCAAAAGTAAACCAAGTCTTTATCTTTTTGACTGCCAGTTACTAAATGGGGGCTTACAAAATTAACACCATCGAAGTCAAAGAACTGACCAAAATCTTCGACAAAACCGTTAAGGCAGTAGATGGCATAAGCTTCAACGTAAAAGAAGGCGAAATCCTAGGGTTTCTGGGTCCTAACGGAGCCGGCAAAACCACAACACTTAACATGCTATCAACGTTATTGCGTCCAACCAGCGGCACCGCCACCGTAAACGGTCATGACATACTCACAGAACCGGATGCTGTCCGCCGCAGCATAGGCTACGTGTTTCAGGACACCACACTGGACATAGATTTAACTGGCAGAGAGAACCTGGACTTTCATGGGCGCCTATATGGTCTTGACCGAAATGCGCGGCAGCAACGAATCAGAGAACTGCTGGAACTGGTGCAATTAACCTATCGCGCCGACGACTTGGTGAAGACCTACAGCGGCGGCATGAAACGCAGGCTAGAAATCGCCCGAGGATTACTGCACCACCCAAAAGTCCTCTTCTTGGATGAGCCGACGCTGGGTTTGGACCCGCAGACTCGACGTTCGATTTGGGAGCATATTCAGCGCCTCAACCAAGAAAAGAACGTCACCATCATCTTAACCACCCACTACACGGAGGAAGCCGATTACCTGTGTAAACGCATACTAATAATAGATTTCGGCAAGATTGTGGTGCTGGATACAGCCGACAACCTGAAAGCCCGTTTGGAAGGAGACGTGATTAGTTTACTTTTCAAGAATCCAGCGTCGATAGAAACGTTTCGTCCCCTTCTGGAGAGCAAAAATTGGATACACCGAATTAACGTTGTTACCTCTGGCAACAATTACGCCGCGATGAGCCGCATGATGCATACTGTGTCAACAATGTCAGGTAACATGGATATAGGAGGAGCTATGCCGGAGATGGACTCTAGAACCATCGGAGACCACACAAAGATTCCAAAACCGTCTCAGCAAAAATCGGAACAGCCTGCGGCTGACGAAAGCCCTCAATTCGGGGGCGAGACATGCCCGAAATGCTTGAATCTGCTGGTAGATAAGGGTGGACACCGAATTCCGGAGATTGTTAAGTTAGCTGATGAAGCGGGAGTTATTCTGGAGTCTGTGGAGCTGCGTAAACCTACCCTCGACGATGTGTTCCTGTCGGTGACTGGTCGCAATATACGAGAAGAAAAAGGAAGCATCCTAGATATGGTGCGGCGTCACCGCATCATACGACAAGCCCGTGGACGGCGAGTCAGAGGTTAAGATGATCGGATGGAAAGGTGAAACTTGAGATGGTGCAGCCGTTATCTGGACAAGCGATATATGTGGTTTTGTTGCGAGAATTAAAGCGCTACTGGCGAGCTAAGGCAAGAGTCATCTCGTCGGTAGCCCAAAGCATCTTCTTTCTCGTCATCTTCGGTTTGGGGCTGGGAGGCTTCGTCGGCGGATTCGGTGGAGTCAACTACCTTTCATACATGGCGCCAGGCGTAATTGGCATGGGGCTTCTCTTTGGCTCAGTGTTCTCCGGCGTTTCAATTATATTCGATCGGCAATTCGGATTCATGAAAGAGATGCTGGTTGCGCCTGTCAGCCGAACCAGCATTATTCTAGGAAAAATTCTTGGCGGAGCAACCACGGCGACAATCCAAGGCATAATCTTAATGACAATCGCGGGAATTATGGGCGCATTCACGCCGTCTCTCGCATTCTTGGCAGGTGCATTTACCGCGATAGGCGCGATGCTTCTCATCACCGCTGGCTTCGTTGGCCTTGGAGTGGCAATCGGGTCAACTCTAAACGATTTCCATGCGTTTCAGTTGCTGTCAACTTTTGTGATGTGGCCAATGTTCATGTTATCGGGCGTGTTCTTCCCCATCGACGTGTCGCCTCTGCCTCTTCAGATTGCCATGTTATGTGATCCCATGTTCTATGGGGTCGAACTGCTGCGTTGGTGTCTCCTAGGGGTTGGAACACCGTTACTTGGTTCGCTTGGCTGGCTGATCAGTTTGGCAGTGGTGGTTGGTTTCGATGCTTTTATGGTGGGTCTGGGCACCTATCTCTTCTCCCGAACCCAAATCTGACACATCATCTTCAATTTGCTTCACTCTATTAGCGGAAACGAGAGGTAAACAGGCGATTTTTCGCTAGCAGGCTTTAGGTTAACTAAATACTTTTAAGAGTTAGTTCTGGTTTTGTTTGTGATTGTGAGGTTAAGTTTACTATGTCAACTGTAGTGGTAAATGTTTCTGAGCTTCAGAGTTTTGATAATGAGTGCGTAAAACTTTTGGCAGATTTTTTGGAGGGCAAATTAGACGCTAGTGTGGTTGCCTCAAAGAATGAGGTGAGCATGGAGTTTGAGGAAGGAAAGGAGGCTTCCAGATCGTGTCTGCGTTTGCTTCTTCGAAAGTTTTTGCATAAAGAAGCCTTGAAAGAGGATTTCAGGGTTATTTCTGGCGGAGAAAACAGTTTCATAGTGAAAGAGAGAAAAAGGTATTCTGAGTAGCCAATAGGTTATTTTGAATATTGATCTGTGCTTCATAACCCTTATCAGAAATTCTGGTCCATACCATCAATCTAACAAGTTTAGTTTGGGGTGTGCAAAAATTTGGAAATATTGAAGCGAAAGACATCTTCTAATCAATGCATGAATTGTAAAGAAGCACTAATAACTTCATCAAAAATCTATTGTACCCGGCTTGAAGAATACGTGGACGACGTAGTTTACTGTCCATACTTCGAGCCGAAACCCGTGGTTAAACTGCAGACAGTAGCATAGCCCGCAAGAAAGTCCCTCTAGCATTTTCTCTTTTTCTTCTCGAAAGTTTTAAGTGGATAAGGGAGTTTAGCGTTTAGTTCGAGGCGTGAAACCGGTTGAGAGACAGGTCTTTGGGTGTTCTGATCTTTGTCCTAGCTATATTGGCTATGGTTGGGTATTTTTGTTGGCTTTTCCTGTCTCCAGAAGACGTGACGTTCCTGGGGAAAACCCTCAGTGAATGGGCGATAATTGTCCAAGTTATAATCATAGTTTATGCTGTTCTTTTTGTGGTGGCATGGATCGGCTGGGCTTTGGCTTCCACAGCGCCACCCCTACCCGTTACCAGCGAACCCACAGAGGATTAAGAAAGGGATCTGGTTATTTCTTCATTTTGAGTATCAAAAAGATCACTAATGCCAAAGCAGCAGCTATCACTACAACTATTAGAGCAATGAAGGCAACCGGGTGTAGCCCGAATACTTGGGTTTGCCAGATGTTTGTTTTTTCCGCTTCCGTTCTCATGGTGAAATCTGGATAGGATGAGTTTGCTTCTAAAAGAAAGCCTGTGGACCTGTCCCAGTGGAATACTGTTTGTGAGTTATTTGCATATACCACACTTCGGGTTGCACCTGCACAGGTTGTCTCTTCAACTCCGCTAATCGTTAGGGTGCCCTCAGGTGACTCGAAGACATCACCAGCATCCAAGTTTGCGGGTATAATGAAGCAGTCTCCGATCTGACCGGTCTCAAGTTTCAGGGTTGAAGATACAGTTTCCTCTCTTCCATCAGAATATCTTGACGTTATATCGACGTAGACGTTTTTTTCTTTAACAGCCGTGACCTCAATTTTACACCATGTTACATCATGTTGCTCGGGAACATCACCAGTAATAGTTACATTGTATTCTATCCAGTCGCCCTTTTTCACGCCCACCACAATCTCAGCTGAGGCAAACGCCGAAAAAATCATGCTAACGAGAACTGCCAAACAAATCATATACAATACAAATTTTGTTGTCATAAAACCCATAACCAGATTGTTGCCTCACTTTTTTATGATTTGCGGAGGAGCTAAAACATGGGTTATCCCTAGCGAGGTCGGTCTATTTCCAGTCCAGAAGTCTCTTTTCTCCCTTAATCTTTTTGATGTCGGTGATGTCTTGGCTGGCTTCCAAGGTGCCTAAATATTTTCCATCCTTGTCTCGAACTGGGAAATATCTGATGTAAATCTGTCTGCCCTTCAGATTAATCCAGAATTCAGCCACATCTTTCTCTCCCTTTTTGAAGGCTTCCAAAATCTGGAGCACCTTGTGCACGCTCTTTGGGGGATGGCATTGCTGAACCTTTTTGCCAACTATGCTTCTGGGTCGAGGAAAGATGCGGTCACCATTCTTGTTGAAGTATCCGACTTCATCATTCTCGTCGACAAACGATACTTCAACCGGCATAGCGTCAAGCATGGCTTCAATAACTTCTGGTTTCAAATTTTCTATCATAAGGAACTCCTCTTGATTATGAAGGGGGTTAGAAAAAATAAACCTTTTTCACTCCTTCTTCCACATTATTGAAAGCTCTAATAGAGGGATTATTTCTCCGTGAAAACTTGGCTTTCCCCAGCCTCTTTTTCGATTCGTATGACATGCTCCGCCTTTTCTGCGAAGGCTTCGTTGTGGGTTACGGCGATTATCTGTTCTATAGCCTTCAAGCGTCTGACCGCCTCAGCCAACCTGTCCACGGAGCCGTCTTCTCTTCCCAGGCTCTCTGTTGGCTCATCCAAAAGAAGCATGTAAAGTCCATGACCGGTTCTAGAATGCATGATCAGTTGCCCAAGACCTATGCGGTAGGCGAAGGCAAGCAGTGTGCGTTCTCCGCCTGAAAGATTCGAAACCTCCCGCTCATAGCCTTCTTCGCTGCATACAAAAGGCGAGTAGGTCTCGTCGATTTTAAGGTTCATTGTGGGTCCCACGTCCCCGACTAGGCTGTCTAGCACCTGCTGAACGGTTATTTGGAGGTATTTTACGAATTCGCTTCTGAGTTTAGGCTGGATGCTTCTGTAGGCGCCTCGTATCCGGTCTAGGATTTCAAGGAGCTTCTCGATTTTTTCTTTTCGTTCCAGCTTCTTTTGAGCGTTCTCCAGCCTTTCCTTCAGTTCATCAACCCGTAACCCAAGATCCGCTTTTCTTTGCTCCAAAACGTCCATTTCATGCTTGGTATTAAGATGTTCAGTGAAAGCGTTTCTTTGCAGTTTTCGGGCGGACTCCAGTTCAGTAACATCGAATTTCGCTATCTCCTCCCGGGTTTCATCAAGCTGTTTTTGAAGCTCCTTCTTTTGTTTCTGTGCATCTTCAACTTCGGCAGAGAGCTTACTCAGTGCCTCCTTCTTTTCTGTAATCTGAAGTTTTATGTCTTCGATTCGAGGGAGGAGTTGCTGCAGATTCGAAAAGGCAAGGTTGACGACGCTGTGTAAGCTTTTTAGGTCTTCAAAGCTTTTCTGCAGTTCCGCCAGCTTTTTTGTGCGGTCAGCTTTTTCTTGTTGAAGGTTTTCGAGGAGGCTTTTTTTGTAGTCTCCGGTGAGGTCTTGTAGGCAGGTGGGGCACTTGTTTTCTGTTATTAGGCTTGAAATCCTGTTCTGGGACGCTTTCATCTCTCTTTTTGTGGCTTCCTGTTCACCGCCTATGGCTCTCAATTGTTCCTCCACATCAACAAGATAGTCTCTCAGCTCGTCCATTGTTTTGTCTGCTTCTAAACCAGTTTCTTGGAGCGTAGCTCGATGGGACTTTTTCTTTGTCACCATCTTTTCCAGCTGCTCCTCTAACTCGGCAAGACGCCTCTTGCTGGTTTCAGCTTGCTCAGCCAGTTCTCTGCCCCTGCTGCCGATGTTGGTGATGTTTGTTTGAAACTGAATCTCCCTTCTCTGCAGCGCCTCGGTTGTTTTTCGCAGCTCCTCTAGCCCCTCAAGATGTGCAGTCGCCTCTTTGAGAACAGACTCTGCTTGGACAACTTTTTCCTTTGCGTCCTGAAGCTGACTTGTAAGAGACGAAAAATCTTCAACTGCGCTGATATAGTCAGCCTCAAGCTTGCTAATGCGGATTACGTCTGCGTCCCGTTCAAGAACATTCTTCACAGCATCATATTCTCTCTCGAACTGGTGCAACTCACTCCAAGCCACATTGTAATCGGAAAGCCCGAACAGTTTATCCAGTTTTGTCTGGCGTTGCCTTGGCGTGATGTCCAGCAGCTTTTTGAGGTGTTCTTGGCGCACCCAAACAATTTCTCGGAACAGGTTTTTGTCCAGTCCAGTCAGAGCCTTCAGCTCCTCGGCAACTGCTTCGTTTTTGGTGCCTGCAACCAACCTGCCGTCTCGATAAAGCTTGAGTTGGTCAATGTCTTGGCTGATGCCGTTTCCGCGTCTGTAGAGTGCTCTTTGAAGCTTGTAGGTTCTGCCGTCCTGAACGAAAACTGCTGTTACTTTTCCTTCCTCGGCGCCCTCTCTGAGGAGGTAATCGTAGCTTCTGCCTAAGGGGTCTCCGAAGAGCACAAAATCGAAGGCGTAAAGAACCGTGGATTTTCCCTGTCCCAGACCGCCCACCAGACAGTTGAAGCCATCACCGAAGTGAACCACTGTTTTGACGTGCGACCTGATGTTCTCCAGCTGCAGGGACTCCAGCTTCAAAGAAACTCCTCCAGCTTCTCCTTCACTTTTGTTTCTCGTTTATTCACCAACGGGTCTATGAGGTCGAAGGCTAGCCGCGCAATCTGTTTGCTCTCCTCCCGCGGGTAACTTTCAGAAAAAATCTCGAAGAAGTACTCGTAAGCCTTTGTCTTCAGGTCCTTCATGTCTCCCCCGAAGATGGAGCGGATTATCTCCTCCGAGATTTCGGTTTCTTTAAGCCGAAGAACAGGGTGAACAAGAAGAGCCTTCTCCGCAGCATTTCTTATTTGTGCAAGGTCTATTTCGCTACGCGCAGCCTCGGCAGGTAGCACTCCCTTGATAACAGGAACAACAACCGCCTCCGGTTCTTCGCTCTCTTTAACCAGCTGCACCACTGCCTCAGTTATCTTCGCGGGCGTCAAACCAGTGTAAGTTTGCTCCACAATAACGAATTTGCGTGGCGTCTCCAGCTTTATTCTGTCCAGTTTTGGTTTGCCGCTCTTGCTGACCTTAACATGATAGAAGCCCTTCTCAATTTTCGCCTCATCATAGCTTGCCGTTTCAGTGCCGCCGCTGTAAACCAAGAGACCACCCTTGAAACCTGACTTGTACGGCTTATGGATGTGCCCACCCGCGTAATAGTTGAAGCCTTCAGGAAGAATTTCCGGTGCAGCTTCAGCCTCCATTTTGGGCGGCTTAATCGCAGGAATATCCAAGGCCATGTGAAAAACGAGAATGTTAAACAGCGACGGGTCAGGGGTGGGCTTGTTCTGTTCCAGAAATTGGGGCAGCTCTTCTTGGGTTTTTCTGGCTGTTCGAAAGTTGGGGATGCCGTAAACGTAGCAGCTTTCGTTTCTCCAGCAGGCGCCTTTATGGCGAGGCCGATACCAGATTAAACCTGCGCTGTCTAATGGGTTGAGGATTGTGCTTGTTATGACGTTGGGTGCTGAATCGTGGGAGCCGTCAACGGTGAGGACAGGTATTCCAGCGTCTTTGAGTCTCCGAAAGTTGATTATAGCTGCTTCGAGGGTGGAGTTTGAGGGGCGGGCGTGCTCAAAGATGTCTCCTGCGATTATCATGAAGTCTGGCTGCAGCTCGATTGTTTTGTCCACCAGCTCCCCGAAGACGTTGTTGAAGTCTCTGCGGCGCACATCCAGATTATACTGAGCATAACCCAGATGCGAATCAGCAGCATGAACAAAACTGAAGGGTTTCATTACCTCCTCGTTCTCCTTTCTCCAACCCATCAACTCATAAACAGTTAGTTGCTTCAGTGGCTTTTATAAGTTAAATCTCAACGCCTGAAGAGTTTTTCTCCGTCTTTAGATGCGCCTGCGGATTCAACATTCATATTAGGAGACTAATAACAGTGCTATGTTGAAAACAGTCTTTTTTCTGGAAAACCAAGCACACACTTCATTTGTTTTTGTTCTCTAAGCTTTGAATGCTGAGGGGCAGAGCTTGTTCAAGACGCAGGATTCACATTTTGGTTTTCTTGCCATGCAAACGTTTCTTCCATGAGATATCAGCAGGTTGGTGATTCTTTTCCAGTGGCTCCTCGGAACTATCTGCATAAGGTCCTTCTCGATGTTGTCTGGATTCTTGTTCTCCGTTAGCCCAAGCCTCTTGGAGAGCCTGCGAACATGAGTATCCACAGCTATCCCCGCAATAACTCCGTAGGCGTTCGACAACACTATGTTAGCGGTTTTTCGGGCAACACCGGGCAACTCAAGAATCTCCTCCATTGTATCTGGAACCTGCGAATCAAACTTTTCAACCAGCATCCGCCCGGCATTCTTTATGTTCTTGGCTTTGTTTCTGTAGAAGCCAGTGGACCTGATGTCCTGTTCCAGTTCAGCTAAATCCGCGTTGGCATAATCTTCCGCGGTCCTGTACTTCTTGAAAAGAGATTCGGTGACAATATTCACTCTTTTGTCGGTGCACTGAGCAGAAAGAATAGTGGCTATTAGAATCTCCAGAGGACTACTGTAATGCAGGGCAGTCTTCGCCCTCGGATACTCCTTCTCCAGCAACTCGATAATCTTCAGCGCCCTCGCCTTCTTGTCAGCGATTTCTTCAGATTCTTCCATTACAGCACCCTCCAAACTTTGGTTACCCCACCCAACAGCCTCATCAACCTTCCGCAACAAAGCTAACCTAACATAAAGCATCTTTGTGGCTAAATAGTTTAAGCAACACAACCCATTTTTTCTGATGCCTGCCGCAAATCGAGAGCTAAAAAGGGGAATGAAACGTGTTTCTTGGGAGAGCTGTTAGATTAGGAGCGTTATATCCGCGTCTGCAGCTATGTCTAGGAAGGCTGCTGCCCCTGCAATCTGATCCACCTCAGGAATCAGGGTTTCCTTCGTTACACCGAACATCTCCATGGTGGGGCTGCAGGCATAGATTTTCACGTTTCCCGAAGCCTTCATCCGTTTAAGCATCTCGTAGGGCGTGGGATATTTCATCTCTTTCAGTTTTGTCTTCAGCATCTCCTCGTGTTGCTTGTAGGTTGCTGGGAGTCCGGCTTTCTCCATGGCTCCCTTCTTTAGCATGTTGAGTCCCCAGAAAGTGAAGTATAAATGCACTTCCATGTCCATGGCTGCTGCTGTGGAGCCTAATGTGAAGGCGCAGAGGAGCTTGTCTATGGTTCCGCTGTGGATTATTAGGGCAAGCTTCTTTTTTTCGGGCATAAAAATTTCCAACTTTTCCGTTGCTACTATGGAATTAGTTATAACGGTGTTATAAATTTTTTGGAGTTGCCCGAGTTGTATGTTTGGGTTTGCCGCAAAGCTTATAAAATACACATGAATATATATTCATATGAAGTTTATCTCAAATAAATGGAGGAACCAACTGAAAAGGAGACAAAAAACAAAATGCAGAAAACCGTTATAAAAAACAAGAAAAAAGAAGCCCCATTTCAGCTGTTCTTCCTCAAAAACGATGCAACCCAAAACGTTGAGGTCATAGAATTAGATGAAGTCAACTTTGAAGAAGTGAAAAGCCATCTAGAAAGAGGGGACTCCGTATTTATAACCCGGAAACAAAAGCAGAAATCAGACATGAACTTCATCGCCTATGAGGTAGTAAAAGAACCGTGGTACCTTCTCAGAAGCTGAAAAGGGGAGAGGAAAAACATGGTGCTAAGAAACATCGTTAAAATCGATGAAAAGAAATGCAACGGCTGCGGACTGTGCATACCCGCCTGCGCCGAAGGAGCCCTCCAGATAATAGACGGAAAAGCCAGACTAGTCAAGGACATATACTGCGA
>Ga0315545_1003525_pt1 | contig 13356 bp, 8 predicted proteins | sample SalMarSW160210MG_FD_203096 | JGI IMG/M metagenome (GOLD analysis project Ga0315545, IMG submission 203096) | Salt marsh sediment microbial communities from the Plum Island Ecosystem LTER, Massachusetts, United States - Salt Marsh Sediment SW1602-10 ... | reverse complement strand
CGGAGAAGCCTGATTCGGGGCCGACGAGCAGATAGACGCTCTCATTCTGCCCCAACTCGGACAGCAGTTCTGGCAGAATATCACACGCCGCTCTTGCCTCGCCGCCTGGTGAGAAAAGCAGCTTCTTATCGCAGTCGGAAGGCATCTGAATGGCTTCTGTGAGAGGCATAATCGGTTGCACGGGAGGGAAGAGCGCACGCCCACTCTGAAGCGCCGCGGCCTGGGCTATCCTGGTCCACCTCTCGACCTTCTTTTTGAAGTGGCTGTCGTCTCCCCGGAACTTCGACTTCTCCGAGGCGACTGGGATGAACTTCGAGGCGCCCAGCTGGGTCGCCTTGTCTATCACTTGGTCCATCTTGCTGCTGGACAGGCAGCACTGCATCAGCACGATCTGGTTGCGCGTTTCTGGGCTCTGCGGCTTTCTTGTGGCCAGCACTTGGCAGCAGACCGCGTCTTTGGCCATTCGTTCTATCCTCAGAAGATAGTCGCACCCAAGCCCGTCGGTCGCCAGCAGTTCGTCGCCAGTCGCCAGCCGAAGGACATTCCTGAGCTTGTGCGCCTCGGCCCCGACGAGGGCAGCCCGATCATCGGCTATCGCTCTTTTCGGAAGAAATATACGGTGCATCCGTCCTTGCATCTAAATGTACGTGCAGATCACTCAACGCACATGATCGTCCGAGGCGGGTGAAGTGTCAATGCGGGAGGGAGGAGTTTCCCCATTGGGAAACGGGAGAAAAGGAAAAAGGGGAGACGTCTTGATCGAGGGGTCAACTGGCCGATGAGGAAACGGTCTTGAAGCTCAAAGGGCAAAGGCGTTTTGCGCCCGACCGAGAGGAACGGTTCATGCCGATTCGGGAATCACGCAGGAGTTGGGTCGGGCTCCAATGAGGCTATAGGCCAGTCCAGGCACGGGGCAGGCATTCGGAAGATTGACAAGCTGCTAAAGATCGCGGTAGTTTCATTCGAGAGAGACAGCGGGGCACTGAAGTGTCTGACGTAGTTTCTGGCTTTGCTGCGGTTTGGTGTTTTGAATACAGGTTCCCACCTGGCGATGATGGAGCAGGATAAGAAGTTAGTGCTCTCTGTGTATGGGAGCCTACTGACAAGGTTGTATCTTGAGGAGTGCCTGTCGTGCGGGAATCCCCTGTGTAGCTAAAGGCGGCGCGAGAGAATTGGTTGAGCCCAAGGTAGCCTTCAACTTATCCAGAGAACTGCTGGACGATGTTCTTGACGGGATACTCGTCCTCGACGAGTCGGGATGCGTGGTTTATGCAAACTCCTTCGCCGAGAAAAAGCTGTGGAGCAGTTCGGTTGGCGCCACGGAGCGGAGGATATCGGAGTTGCTGCCAGCGCCGGCGGAGATGTGTTGGGATGAGGCATGGCATCGCCTCTGCACGCGAAAGGAGAGGGTCGAGCTCGATTTCCTTGCGCTCGAATCGCTCGAGCGCAAGGAGATGTTCTTTTTTGACGCCATGCTGCTTCCTCGAATAGGCATTGATGGCGAGTTCCAGGGCGCGGTCTGTCTGCTGCATTTCGCTTCTCCCGCAGAGAAGTTGGCAATGGAGGTCGAGACGGCTAAGGAGACTATGGAAAAGCAGCTTCGGCAGTTGGAGGACTTCACGGCGATTGGCGATGAGATAGTAGGCGAAACCGACCTTGGGCAGGTGTTGAAGAAGGTTGCCGAGGCCATTCGGGAGCACTCGAATTTCCAGCGAGTCGTTGTCTCAAGATTCGCTGGTGAGAAAGGACAGAGGGAGATTGGATGCGCCGGAGTATCAGAAGAAGAGGAGAAGTCCCTTAGGTCAAAGAGGTGGTCAGAGAGGATCAACAAGGAGCTGTTCCGCGAGCAGTTCAGGATGGGGCATTCATCGTATTACGTTCCTCATGGGCTGACTGACACAATCCCGATCTATGGTGTTGGGAGCAAGATTCCTGCGCATGAGATGAAGGATTGGCATCCCAACGATTGCCTGCTAATCCTGCTTCATGGTAGGGGACGAAAACTGATTGGCCTTATCTCTGTCGATGATCCCAGGGATGGGAGAGCTCCCACTGCCGACGCTCTCAGGCCACTGGAGCTGTTTGCCTCGCAAGCGGCAAGGGCCATCGAGGAGGCCACGCTCAAGCGCGAGCTGATGGAGGCCAAAGACAACCTCAGGCGCCTGATAGACAGCACGCCCGACGCGATTGTCGCTACCGACGCTCACGGTGTTGTTACCTTTTACAGCGACGGGGCGGAACGTATGTTCGGCTATCTGCCTGAAGAGATAGTCGGCAAGCGCCTGGCGCAGTTCTATTCTGAGGACCCCGAGACCGGCTGGGCGAGAGCCCGGAAGATCATGGATGATCTTTTGAATAGTCCTACTGAGAGTATTACCGGCAGGATTCTTGAGTTTCCTAGAAAGAGCGGCGGCCGGGTGCCAATCATGATCTCTGCTGGCCTGCTCCGGAATGAAACGAATGAGGTAGTTGGCACGATCGGCGCCGCAAGAGACATAAGCGAGGACATAAAGCTCCGTCAGCAGATAATGGAGAAGAACCGAACGCTTGAGGCGAAGAACGCCGAACTGGAAGAGTTCGTTTACGTCGCCTCACACGATCTTCAGGCGCCTTTGGTTTCGATTCAGGGGTTTGGGACGAAGCTAGTCAGGGACTATGAACATCTGCTTGGCAATGACGGGCTGCATTGTCTGTCCCGGCTCAACGCTAACGTCTCTCGTATGTCCGTGTTGCTGAAAAGCCTACTTGAGCTTTCGAGGGCTAGCACAAAGGCTCTTCAAAAGGACCCTTGCGATCTCTCTAGCATTCTAGATGACGTCCTCGAGGATTACTCCGAGCAGATTGAGACGATGAATGCAGAGATTAGGAGGCCCAACTCACTGCCGGTTGTTTTATGCGACGGAATACAGGTCGCTCAGGTGCTTTCGAACCTAATCGGCAACGCGCTGAGGTATAGGTCAGAGGATAGGTCCCCGGTAATAGAGATAGGTAGCGAAGAGAGCGATTCATCCTATAGTATATACGTCAAGGACAATGGGATAGGCATTACGGAGCCTGAGGTTGAGGCGGTGTTTCTTCCGTTCAAGCGGCTTAGACATAAGGCCTCGAACGGGATAGGAATAGGGCTTTCCATCGCGCGGAGTATTGTCGAGCGGCATGGCGGAAGAATATGGGTTGAGCCGAATCTGGATGTTGGAAGCAAGTTTCGCTTCAATCTTCCCAAGGAGAAACGGGCGACGGAGGAATGACTGAGAGAGTAATTGATCTGAATCCTTGCGGGAACGAGGAGGCTGGGCTGATCGACCTCATTTTGATGGTTGAGGACGAGCGGGATCACGCAGAACTTGTCATCGACGCTCTGCGCGAGGTTGGCAGTGTCAAGAAGGTTGTGTTGATTGAGAACGGCCAGACGGCCCTGGACTATGTGTTCAGGAAAGGGAAGTACGAAGACAGGGCGCTTTCCCCGAGGCCCGGACTGATACTTCTGGACCTCAATCTGCCGGGTCAGAACGGACTAGAAGTCCTCAAAACCATACGAAGCGAGAAACGATTTTCCACAATTCCGATCATCATTCTTACAACTTCACAGAGCGCTGATACGGTCAAACAGACCGCTGAACTGGGCGCCAATGATTATGTCATGAAGCCGGCCAGCTTTGGCGAGTTCTTGGCTAGGATATCAGGCCTGGGAAGATACTGGTCAACGATCAGTGCGTTGCCAATGCAGAAAGGAATTGGGCAATGAGTGAAGAGCCAAGTAGAAGGATTCTCATAGTTGACGACGATTCTGACCACAACGATCTTCAAAAGGACGCGATCCTGAAGTCCCCCGGCAGCTACTCGGTTGCTCAAGTCTATGGACCGGACGAGTGCCTGGCAATCGTTGTCAAATCCCGGTTTGACCTGATCATTTTGGACTACACACTTCCAGGCATGGACGGTCTGACGGTCATGGAGCGCATCAAGGAGATGAACCTGGACGTCCCGATACTGATGGTAACCGGACATGGCGACGAAAGTGTCGCGGTTGATGCGATGAAGCACGGCGCCTGCGACTACTTGGCCAAGACGCCAGATATGCGGTTTCTCGAGGCGCTTCCGATCGTGGTTCAGAGGGCGTTGAAGCAGCACCGGTTAAAGGCAGAGAAAAAGCGGCTTGAAGAACAAGTTCGTCAGACAAAGGACTACCTGGAAAAGGTAATAGAAAACGCCGGTGAGGCGGTCTTAGTTCTTGATTTGACCGGAAGGATTCTCTCGATCAATCGCGCCGGGCAGGAGATGTTTGAGAAGAGCGGTGAGCAGCTGCGGTCGAGCACGGTCTATAGTTTGGCCAAGAGTAGAGAGGACCGGGAGAAGCTCAAACGGGCGCTGGATGCAGCGGTCGGGGAAACGAGGAGAATCAGTGTTAAGATGATTGGTGCGGCCGACAGAACGTTGGAGGTTTCGATCTGCATCTCCTTGATCGAGGTTAATTCCCAAACGCGAGCCGTCGTCATCATGCGAGATATGACTGAGATGCTCGACATGCAGCGTAAGCTCATTGAGAGAGAGAAGCTTGCGGCGATCGGCGAGCTGGTGGGCAGTGTCGCGCACGAGCTCAACAACAAGCTGGGCCCGATTTTGGGCTATGCGGAGCTGATGCAGCGTTCGGCGAAGGATGACAAGACCAGACAGCGGCTCCGTGTGATCGAGGATTCGGCCCTGAAGGCAAAGAGTATTATTGAGGCCCTGCTGGGGTTTTCGAGGCATAGAAAGCCTCTACGGAGCTACTTCAACCTCAACAAAGTTCTCCAGGATGCGCTCTCTTTGATGGAGTTCCAGCTGAAGAAAAACAAGGTCCAGGTGAACCTACACCTGGCGGATGACTTGCCGGACCTGTTTGCAGATAGCGTTCAAGTTCAGCAGATTTTCGTCAATCTATTGAAGAATGCATACCAGGCGGTTCAGGGGCTTGACGACAAGAGAATCGAGATCAAGACGGCAAGGGAGGAGGACTCGATGGTGTTCTCTGTGTGTGACAATGGTGTAGGCATTCCTGAGTTCAACCTGAGTAGGGTATTTGATCCGTTCTTTACGACTCAGAGGTCTGGTAAGGGCACCGGCCTGGGCCTGAGCGTCGCGTATGGAATAGTCAAAGAGCACAACGGTGACATAGTCCTGAACAGCAAAGAAACGACCGGAACGGAGGTGCTAGTCAAGCTGCCGATCTGCGATGGGCCAGTTGCTGTGCCTCAAAAGGGTGAGCGGAGGCGCGCGTGATAGTGCATTCGAGCGCTGGGTCCGACGAGGTCAAGTTCGTACTCAAGAGGCTGTCAGAGCTACCGACTTTGCCGGTTGCACTTTATCGGATGCTGGACGCCCTCTCGGACCCGAGGTTGTCGATGGCCAAGATATCGCAGACCGTTTCGGAGGACCCGGCTCTGGCCACCAAGATGCTAAAGCTTGCCAATTCGCCCTATTATGGGTTTCAGAAGGAGGTCAGAAGCGTTGAGCACGCGATGGTTCTCCTCGGCGTCGAGACCGTCAAGGCCCTGGCTCTTGGAGTCTCGATATTCAACACTTTTCACGACTCGAGCGACCTAATAGGCATAAACAAGGCCGGACTCTGGACGCATTTCTTGGCTGTCGCGTTCTGTGCGAAGCAGCTTGCCTCAATAGCCCGTGTTAGTGAGCCGGATGCTGCATTTACGTCAGGGCTGATTCACGACATTGGCAGGCTCGCCCTTCTTCGGTTGTTTCCGTCGGAGTCGGTCGCGGTTGTTGAGATGATTAAGGACGGCGGATTGTCGTTGCCTGAGGCAGAGGAGAGGGCATTTGGCCTTGACCATCAGGCGGCCGGCTCATTTCTGGCGAGGATGTGGAGCCTACCGGATGACCTACAGGATACAATAGCTTTTCACCACGACAGAACCGCACTCGACAAGGGCGATCTTGTGGGTGCTGTGTATCTGGCTGAGAAAATCTGCAAGTTGCGAGGGCTGGGTTGGACCGGCGAGGTAAGGGTCCCTGAGATCAGCGACGATGAGCTCACCCAATTCCGCATAACTTCAGACCAATTAGAGGAAGTTGAAAAGCGGCTTATGGAGAAGCAGCCTGAGATTAACGAGTTTTTCAGGAGTATATGGTAGTGCAGGGCCGAATGTCTGACAGCAACAGCGCCGGTCGGGATGATACAGACCTGCAACGCGACCTTCTGAGTCTCGTTGAGGAGATTGAGCGCATCCTCAAGCGCAGGGCATTTGACGAGCCGCTTCCGGAATGCCGCACAGAGCTGGGCACGCGATTTAGGTCCGCGCTGTCCAAGATGTCGGAGTTGCTGCGCGACCACTCCATCAAGATGATAGCACTTGTGGAGGCGCTTGCCGGCGCCAACCGGCTTTACTCAGAGAAGATCGAGGAGCTGTCGTCAATGCGTAGGGTCTCTGATGCGCTGAGCTCAACCCTGGACCTCGGTGAGACCTGTCGGCTTGCGTCTGAGGTCCTGGCCGAGGAGGCGGGCGCGGACTCGTGCTACCTATTCCTGGTCGATGAAGAGACGGAGGCCCCTGTTCTTCGCGCCCTGAAGACGAATGCCGAGACAGCCGCGGTCTTTTTCTCAAAGGATGCGCCGGGTGCTGAACCCTCGGTACTCGAGCTTGCGATTAGGGCCGTGAATACGTGTGAGCCAGTTATCTCCTCCGGCGCGGATGAGCCCGTTGGAGCATCGGCGGGGCTTGGGCAGCTGGTGTGTTTGCCGCTTCTGGCGTCAGGCAGGCCGATAGGTGCGGTTACGCTCGTTGGTTCTGGTAGCGGCCCTCGGCCTTACGCGGGCCGTATTCTCGGGATACTTGCAAGCCAGATAGCTGCTGCGCTCGTGCACAGCCATCTTTATGCGAAACTCGCCTTGGCGCAGAAGGTTCAGACCATTGTCGAGACCGCCGTAGCCGTCAACCATCAGATCAACAACCCGCTCTCAGTTGTTCTTTCAAGCGTTGGAGTGCTCCGGCGCCAAATGGTTAAGGATGATCTGAATGAGATCGAACCGAGGCTCGAAGATATCGAGAAGGCTGTATCTGAGGTCCAGGAGGCGACGCAGACACTCGCCTCAATCATTTCGCCCGTTGTTGAGGAGTATGCAAACGGAACCAAGATGATAAGCCTGACCGACTCGGATACTTCGTCTTCTGTTTCTAGGGGAGAGTTCCTGAAGAAATACAAGGCGCTCTTGGAGCAGATGAGGCATGACGCGGAGAAACGTTCAGGCTACGAGCCCGCTCGGACGGAGAGCATCGCACATATCGGCAGCATTCTTGGGAACAAGATAGGCCTTTCTGAAGCGGAACTTGAGGACCTGAAGATGCTCTGTCTCTGGCATGATATCGGCGTCGAGGCGATTGATGAGAAGATTCTCAGGAAGCCCGCGACACTTGATAATGAGGAGATGCTCAACATCAAGGAGCACCCCGCGATCAGCGAGCAGCTGCTTCGGCCCGTTCATGGGCCGAGTGGTTTCGTGAAGCTCGTCCGGCACCACCACGAAGACCTGAACGGCCAGGGCTATCCTGACAAGCTGCCTGGGGCTAAGCTGCCGCTTTCAGTCCGGATTCATCGCGTCGTTGAGGCATACATTGCGATGCGGTCCGACCGGCCTTTCAGGCCAGCGATGGAGCCTCAGCAGGCCCAGAACGAGCTCGTAAGATGCGCGGGACTCCAGTTCGACCTCTCTGTTGTTGAGGAATTCCTTGCGCTCCTGCGCGAGCGGCCCGGATTGGAGGAGCTCTGCTCGCACAAACTCCAGGACACGAGAGAAGACGATTAGACAGACCTTCAGCCCACGTTGCAGAGCAAGCTAGGCGGAAGACCCGGGCCGTTTGCCAAGATAGCTTTGGCTTGTTCTGATATTTGTTGTATTAGTTCTCTGGAGATGGGTTTTTGTGTCCCAAGGACGGCTGACCGACGCCTTCTATGGACCGTCTCATGGATGCTATGGAGAAGATGGACAACCTTGTGTTGCCGATAAAGAGGTTGGTGATTCTTCGCTGTTTTTGTCTGGAGTAGTTGAATCTGGAGCGACAATCTCGGTTTATTGAGTTTTGACACGCGATGCAGCTATTTCAGAGAGATACATACCACCTTGCGACGCGCCTTACGGTTACGTTAGTTCTTCTGCTTGGGCCAGTGTTCTTCAGTCTCTGGCCTTTCTGGTCCCTTAACTACGGCAAGGAGCTGTTGTTTCGGTTTCTTGCGGTGATGCTGGCGTCGTTCTTTGTTGCCGGGTCCATCTCAAGAGGTTCTTTGCGTCTCGAGTTAGCCTCGCTTGGCAAGCCCCTAAGGCTGCCTCTTCTGCTGGTCCTCTTGAGTCTTGCGCTGGCGCTGGTCCGGGGAGGGGCCCTATTCGAGGCGAGAGCGACGTTTCTCGACGTCGCATTGGGCTTTTTGTTCGCTCTGATTGTTGCCGAGGCCTTCAGGAAGCGGACGGTGAAGCCGCTATCGGTCTTGTTCGTGCTGATCTTTGCCGGCGTTGTGAATGCGGGGATGGCAATTGCACAATCGTTCGGCTGGGACGTTGTTTTTGCGGTCCCGATCGAGGAGGTGGGTGAATCCCTGGTCGCTGGACGCCGCAAAGTGATGGGGTTTCTCGGCAATCCGGTTTTTGTGTCTGAATACATCTCCGCCACGGTGCCATTTGTGCTGGCCGTGCTTCTTATTGGGAGATCGCGGGTGAAGAAGGTTGCGATGGGGGTCGTGCTCGCATTTCTCGTTGTGGCCCTACTGGTGACGATGACAAGGGCGCCCGCCATTTCAACCATTCTGGGATTCGGCGTGTTCTTGGGTCTGCTCACGATCGCCGCCGGGAGGACGCCTCATCTTCGCAAGGAGAAGCTGACCGTAGGGTTGGTCTTCCTTGCCGTGGTTCTGATTTACGTCGGCGTTTTTGCCAAGTACGCCGGCGTGCTTGAACGATACTCCGAACGGGGCAGCTTCGACAGGAGGCTGTCTATGTGGTCGAACACAAAGGCCATGATTGAGGAATCGCCCGTCCTGGGTCATGGTCTTGGCGCCTTCAAGTATCGGTATCTTGACTTTCAGGTGCAGCAGAACCTCAAAAAGATGCAACATTCGCCGCCCGAGCAAGTCAGAATCTCACCCAAGGGCGGGCTTGCACACGCTCACAACGAATACTTGCAGATGGCTGCGGAAACCGGCGCAATTGGCCTGTTCTGCTTCGCTTTTCTCATGGTGTCGGTATTCAGATTTGGGATCACCAGCCTCAGGCGGGCGCTGAGGAACAAGAACGACGCCTCGGCAAACGACGAGTGTATAATTGTCGTGTCCGCTCTAACTTCTCTCGCCATAATACTCGTAAATGGGCTTACCAGCTTTCCGTTTCACATCGCTCCAACAGCGACACTTGGTCTGACAGCAGTTGCGTTCGTAATCGGGCCTTCGATGAGATTGCGGAATTCGTCCCTGACTCGGCAGGGCAGTGGTAGCCCGGTGAGGATTGTCAGGACGCCCGGACGTCCTGCCAGATTGCTCCTGACGCTTGCTGTCTTTGCGGGAGCGATTTGGGCCCTGATGAGTCCAATCAAGGCTCTCATCGCGGATTATCACGGCTGCGTTGGCGACAGGCTGCGCAAAGCAGGCTCTACTGAACAGGCGTTCCATAGATATGGGTTCGCCGCTGCACTGCAACCGGACGATGGCCGGCTTCTCTTCAAGATGGGGCTCTGCCTGTCAACCACGGGAAAGCTTGAAGACGCCCAGGCACTATATAAGGCGTCGCGCTTAACTTACAATGTCCCCGTCCTTCTTGTCTCATCTTCAGAGAACTCACTGAGGCTGGGGTATGTATTCGAGGCCATACGGGGCTTCAGCCGCGCGTATGCATATACCCAAATGAACCGTTACAATCGACGGCTCGGTGAAATATACCTCCGGCTCGGTCAGAGCTTCGCGGAGAGCGGACGGTTTGACCTGGCGCTCGGCTGCCTGAATGAGGCGCGAGAGCTTGCCCCTTCGGTGCGCGTTTTAAAGCTGATTGCAGAGGTTCAGGGGCAGCGAGGTACGAAGCACGACGCGGCCCGGACGTTGACCGAGATCATCGAGATGGATGAGTTCGAGATTGAGGCGGTGTTCAGGCTCGGGGAATACTACGAGAGCCAGGGGGACCTGTTCCTGGCCAGGAAGTGTTTTGAGAGGGTCAGAAGGCTCGACCCAGGTTTCCGAGGCGTTGGGGACCGCATTCTTTCGCTATCGCTTGAGCTCTCGAAGAAGGAAGATGTCCCTGCCTGGGAGCGCAGCAAGGACCTGTATCTGATGGGCAAGCTCTTCCTGAACTACGGGCAGCATCATCAGGCGCAAGAGATGTTCAAGAGAGCCAGAAAGATGGGTGTTAATGTACCGCAAGCCTACTATTTCAGGGGGGAATCCCTTGAAAGGCTGGGCACACTCGACGAGGCCGAGAGAGAGTACAGAGAAGCATTCTTACTGGATTCTCACGACGCTCGGCCACTTGTGAATCTGTTGAGGCTTTATGACGCCAATGATGATGAGGAAGGCATCGAATGGGTTCTACAGAATGTCAAGAACTTCAAGCCGGAATACGAGCTTAAGAAGGTCTTTCTGATGCGATGTGTGAGTAGCGATATGCCGTACTTGCCGGGCAACGTGTCTAGAGGAATCCTGCGGGGTATATCGATTGACGAGCTCTCTGTCCAATGGGAGAAGAACGTGGCGCTAACGGTCGTTTGGGATTTGCAGCCGCTGCCTGGGTTGGGTCAATGCTCGGTGGAGCTCTTGCAGGACTTGGGGGGCCAAGTCCTAAGATGTGGTGGTCGGCTTGTTCTGGTCAAGGACACCGCCAACCTTGTTAGAGGCCGGGGTGCTTTTAGAATGACCGAAGGCGCTCCCCTGCTCGCAGGGCCGGAGCCGAAATCAGGTCCGTCATCTGGGCCTGAGGCCTTTATCCTGAACACTGATGCGAGCGTTTCGAGGGCAGTCGGCTATTCCGAGAGGATGCCCGTCGATTCCAGCAATGGCTACATCCTCTTCTACGGGATATGGGCTTCAAAATCTGGCGCGTATGTCGGCAAAGAGTTCTACGACCAGAATGGGCGCAAGCTCTTCTTCAATAGGAACCGCAGCAACGAGCGCGAGTGCGAGTGGGAGTATTTCCTGGAGTATTTCACCCCGCCTCAGCAAGCGAGGTTTGTTGTCCTTTTTCTAGTGTTGGAGCAGGCTTGGGCTGACGCATGGTTCGACAAGATAGTTCTAGCCCCCATCCCCTGGGTCCCCGACATCGGAATGCGGGGGGACATCCGCAGCACCGCGCAGTAGGGCCAGTTCGTGCCAATTGATCGCGCGTGACACGGCGATTCCGCCGCCCAAAAGCACAAGCCACACAGCCGCAAACGCTGGCCGGTTTCCCCAAAGCCCCAAAGCGTAGGTCAGCGCGAAAGCCAAGACCGCCGAAGCAAACGGTCGTAGTAGAACTGCCCTCAGTTGCCATCCAGAGAGATACTGGCTCAGGAGGTACGCGACGAGTGCGAAAAGGAGAAGCTCCGATATTAGCGTAGAAGACGCTGCACCAAGATAGCCCCAGGGCGGGATCATCAGGTAATTCAGCGCGATATTGACTAGCGCCCCTGCCATGAAGCAATACATCAGCCTGACTTGCTTGCCGATGGCGATGAACAGGGTCGTGAACACTAAGTTGCAGAAGATGGGCACTACTGTCAGCATCAACACCGTGAGTGCCTGGCTCGACTCCGTCCCGAAATCCCGCCCGAACAGCGCAACTATCTTCGGAGCCGCAAGCGCTACCATGACGGATATAGCGACTCCAAGCGTAAGAAGAATGACCAGCATTTGCTGCCCAGCACGCACCAACATCTTTTTGGATTCCTTGGCGAGGCGCGAGAAGATGGGCAACGCGATCAGCATTAGAATGGAAGGCACCAGTGCTGTAACCTCGAACACGCGATAGGCGGCCGAATACCAGCCCAATTCCGTCTCGGACCTCATCCATCCGAGCATTACCTGGTCTATCCGGAAATAGACGGTGGAGAAAAAGAGCGTCAAAGCAAGTGGGATCGCCTCTTTCATGAGCGATTTGAACAGAGCGGCATCTATTCTGAAGATGGGCCGACCAAATCTCTTCATGACCATTCCGAGTGCCAGAGCGGCCGCAGTTGCCGTCGCCACAGCAAAGGCATAGCCAATCCCCTTGATGCCCATTCCGTGCAGAACCAAGACGACGCCCAGAAGGACGGCCCCTCCGCGCTGCACAACGTTCGTAACCGCATCCAGGTCAAGCCGCTGATCGACAACGAAGAAGGTGTTGAACATCTCCATGAACGATAGCAAGATGCAGTACGCGGCGAAGAGATATGCCTCGGTGTGGCCTGTCATCGCTCCAGTTGCAGCGCCGCCTTTCGCGTTCAGACCGTGGATGATCACCCACAGAAGCCCGAATACAACGCCCGACAGAAGTGCCTTGAGGAGCATCGAAGCGCCCAGAAGCTCCCGGGCCTCGTCCCGCCTGGTCGCAACCTCCCTTAGCATGAGGGCTGAGAAGCCGCAGTCGGCGATCAGACCCAGGATGCTCGTCAGCACCAGCAGGAAGCTGTAGCGGCCGAGTCCGTCCGCGCCGAGCTTCCTGGCCACGAACACTACGAAGCCCAGGTTGACAAGCTTCTTGAAGGCCTCTGTCCCGGTCCGAAACGCCACATTCTTGACCAGCTTGCCTAGCGTCGCCATTGCTGCCTCAGCATTCAGCTGTCTCCGCTACTACCGGACAGTTCTGAATATCCACTGCCGCTCACTCCGCGCTTAGACACGGGCCCGCGAACTAGTCCTTCACAGCCAGCCGGAGCAATCTGCCGAAATATGGCCGGTTGAAGATCAGCAGAGCGGGCTTCGTTATTAGAAGTCGTATGACGATCTTTGGAGCAGGTGTGTTGAACAGACCCAGGACGAAGTTGAGGTAGCTCCGCCTCTTGTGGAAGAGCTGCTTGCGATACACCTGCTTTCTCCAGTCGGTGATGATCCCGGCTCTGGCGGCCCTGTCGCCAAGCTCTGTTCCTGGGAATAGCGTCAGGCAGAAATACTGGATGAAATACGGCCTCTTGAACCTCAGCAGAAGGCGAATGCTATCGATTACGTCTTCATCCGTCTCCATCGGGTTGTCGATAATAATGTCGTAGCGCGGAGGCAGTATCCTCGGGACATACTTGGCCAGCATGTCCGCAATCGAAATGACCTCCTCGTTTGAGAAAGGCCTCTTATACATTTTGCGTATCCGCTCGCTGCCGGTCTGAACGCCCATTTGCAGGTAAACCATGCCCGCATCGACCATCATCTTGAGCTTTTTGT
>Ga0315545_1003524_pt1 | contig 13356 bp, 13 predicted proteins | sample SalMarSW160210MG_FD_203096 | JGI IMG/M metagenome (GOLD analysis project Ga0315545, IMG submission 203096) | Salt marsh sediment microbial communities from the Plum Island Ecosystem LTER, Massachusetts, United States - Salt Marsh Sediment SW1602-10 ... | reverse complement strand
ACTTACCGCCGTCGAATACGAACATATTATGATTCACGCCCAGATTGGGGCCGGTATCGTGAAACCGGTGGTCAACGATAGGGTCGTCGAGATGATTGAGCACCACCACGACCGTTACGACGGCACCGGACTCAATCAGACAATAGCCGGGGAGGATATACCCCTGGGAGCCCGGATTATGGCGGTAGCCGATGCCTTTGACGCCATGACCTCGGACCGCCCCTACCGCCCGGCAATATCGGTGGAGGAAGCCCTGGGAGAAATCAAGCGGTGCGCCGATACCCAGCTTGACCCGCTGGTGGTCCGCGCCTTCATCAAGATAAGCAACTCTCTACCGGTGATGAAGAACGGCCAGGCTGCCAGAAAAGCCCTGAAGGCGAAAAGGTAAGGAAATAGGCGCCGAAGGTTATATCACCAAACCCCTCAACTCACGGGACTTACTCGACAACATCGGCCACTTCCTGGCCCCCGCTTAAATTCTACCCCCACCAATAAAAAAGGGGCGAACCCTTCGCCCCATTCAACACACCAGCCTGATCAGTCTCTACCCCCCGGACTTCTCCAGCTTTTCCATCATCACCTTGGCCTGGGCAGCCGCCTCCTGAGCCCCCTCGATAATACCCTGCGCCTTCTGGTGGGCGGCAGCGATAAGCTTATTGGAATCCTCAAGCGCCCTCTTGGCGGTATCCCTGGCCTCGGAGGTAATCTGCTCGGCCATTCGTTTTGCCTCAGCCACAATCTCAGCCGCCTCCCACTCCGCCTGCCGCTTCTTATCGGCCATCCGCCTGGCCGCCTCCATCTCCCCCTTCTTCCTCGCCTTCTCTATCGTCTCGCCAGTCTCCCGGTCCACCCTCTGTCTAGCCTCCTCCACAATCTTACCCCACCTCTCCTCAGCCTCCTTCTTGCCTACCTCCCGGGCACTCTTAAGAATCATCTGGGCTTCCTTCTGCGCCGCCTGCCTGGCTTCTTTAATCTCCTTTTCTACCTTCTTCTTCAACTCGGCCGCGGCCTTGGCCGATTCCTGGGCTTCCCGTTTAGCCTCCTCGGCCACCTTAATGGCTTCCTGCTCGGCTTCCTTGCTCGCCTCGGCGACTATCCTAGCCGCCTCCGCCTCAGCCGTCTCCTTAGCTGTTTCCACAATATCGGTCGCCTTCTGTCTGGCCTGCCCCATAATGCGCTCCACCTCCACCCGCCGCTCATCCTCAGCTTGCTTCCTCCCCTTGGCCTCAGCCTCGCTGGCCATCCGCGCCGCCAGTGCCTCAGCATCAGCAATAATGCCGGCCGCCTCTTTCTCCGCCTTCTTCCGGGTCACATCCTCGAACTCGACTATAGCTTCCTCAGCCTTACTCCGCGACTCGGCGACCAGCTGGGCTACCTCCTCCTCCGCCCTAGCCTGGACCCCGCTGGTAATCTGCTCCGCCTCGCTTTTAGCCTCGCCGATAATCCGCTCCGCTTTCTCTCGGGCGCCGGCGATGATATAAGCCGCCTCCTGCTCCGCCCTCTCTTTTACCCTCCTGAACTCGGCCTCAATAGCCTCGGTGAGCCTCCGCCTGTGCTCGGCAATAACACCGTCACCCCCCTCAACCCCCTGCCTGACCTCATTGCTCACTTCTTCCATAGCAATCACCTGCCTCCCGGGCCGGAATAGACGCCGCCGGTTTCACATCTTCGCAGTTGAGTTTAGTCCTTATCGGCCCAATTGTCAATCGATTTTCCAAAAAATTCGCCTACTTAACGCCCACCACGCAGAGCCAGCCCCGGCCGTCTTTAAGCCGGAACCTGGCTTCAGAAAAGCCAGCGGCGGTGAGCATAGCCACCATCTCAGCACCGGAGTAGAGCGGAAAACGCATCTTCTGCGCCATGACGGCGTATTTGGGGTGGTTATCCATCTCCTTGCTCCAGGCGGTAGTAATGGCCACCAGCCCCCGGTCTTTCAGAACCCGGCGCACTTCCTTCAGCCCGGCCACCGGCTCCGGCCAGTAGTTGAAGGACTCAACGGCGCAGGCCCGGTCAAACGAAGCGTCCTCGAAAGGCAGACTGGCGATATCGCCCCTTTTAATGGCCACCCGCCGGAGGCTGATGGCGGCGGCGTTACGTTTTAATGACTGCCGCACCATCACCTCCGAATAATCAACGCCGGCGACAAAGCCGCCGGTAACAATTCTGGCCATCTCCTTGATAGTCATGCCGCCGCCACAACCGATATCCAGTACGGAACTATCCGGCTGGACATCCAGCATCTCAATCGTCCAGCGGCTCAAGGGCTGATGCCGCCAGTTCATCAGGGTACCCATCAGACGGCCAAGCCAGCCGCTGGGCTTACGGCACTGGGCACCGAATATTCTGGTCAACGGCATAAACCTACTCCTCGGGAATTTTACGGCCTATTGATGAACAGGGGCACTACCAAACAGGTTAACAAAATATCCAGCTTAAGTAAAGAAAGAACAACCTTCAAAAGGGGCAAAATTGAACTAAAAACCTATTGACATCGAGGCAAGAATAGTCTATCGTTCTAGTAACCAAGAAGGAGGTCAGCCGATGCAAGCCTACTGTGTGAAGTGCCGATCCAAGAGAGAAATGAAAGATGCCAAGCGCATTACCATGAAGAATGGTAAGCCGGCAACCCAGGGTGTGTGCCCGGTCTGTGGGACCAAGATGTTCCGCATCGGGAAATAAGCAAACAAGCCCTTAAGACTTTTTCACCCGGTAGCCAAACTGGATATCGGCTCAGCGTTGGGGTAGCGGGGTATGTTGCCCCGGCTTGGTTATTTGTTGTCCACCACGTCAACCCATAGCCTGAGGACGTTGAAGGGTGTATTTTCGTCCCCCTTATACAGCCAGAGCTGAACCATTTGTTTCTCCCCAACCCCCAGAGGAGCAAAACTGACCTTCTGTTCCCACCCCTCTCCGGGCGCCAGGGTACTCGTTACCACCCTCTCCACCTCCCGCCCATTCACGGTTATCACTATACTATAGTCGGTTACTACCCCCTCGTGATTTACCACCCCCAGGGTAACCGTTGCCTCCTCCCCCAGGACCACCACATCGGGGTAATTCTCGGCCCTCCCCTCGGGACCGAGCATGTAAAACTCGGAAAACGTCTCCCCCGCATCGGGCGGCCGGGCCACACAGACCAGCGTGCCGATAGCCCCGATAATCACCACTACCAGCAGCCCCAGCAGGACGCTGTCCCATAGGTGCTCTCGCCCCCGGAACCCGGCAAGCGAGAAGCCAAACCGGGGCTCAAAACGCTCCTCCGGGGTCATCCGGCGCCGGCGGTACCAGGCGACGGCGGCGGCAGCGACAATAAAAACCAGCAGCGAAACCAGCACCGGATAGAGACCGATACCCCAGGGGGTATAGTTGAGGAAAAAGCCTACCAGCGGCACCACCACAATACTGAGACCGAAGCTCAAAGCCAGGCGCCGGGCGATATCAAGGTCATGACGTTTGGGAAAGACAGCCGCCACCAGGGTATAGCCGGGGGAGAAAAGGGCAAAGATTAGACCCAGAACCAGGCTCACCGGGCTCCCCCCCCAGAAAACGGCCAGAGGCACTAAAACCAGGGAAACAACGACCACCGCCAGCAAGTCCACGCTAACTCTCCCCCTCCCTCAAGATATAGACCCCGGGTCGTACCTCCACCAGATCGGGATTATCCAGCGGGAACGGGCTGTAGACAACGTCCGCGTTTTTCTCCCGGATATACTCGGTATCGGTGGCGCCCTTTAGCAGAAAATTAGACAGCTCCATGGCTAAATCCACGCCCCAGGGATAGGCAGTGGAGGCATCAGAATATTGCCCGCTTATGGTGACATAGGCCCAGCCAAAAGACGGGTTGATCAGAGTGATGGAGTTCTCGGGCAGCTCTTCCCCAACCCACTCAAAGGAATAAAAAGTACGAACACTAATAATCCGATAATACTCCTCCTTGGCATAGCCGTCCATCCGCTGAACCAGGGCAAATACCACCACCAGCGCCAGCGCTACATAGACCGAAAGCGTCCCCCAGCGCCAACGCCGGAAGAAAGCCAGCCCCACTTGGCGGAGCTGGCTCAGGCCGTAGCCGGCGATAAAGGCCGTCAGGAGCATAACGTAGAGCCAGCCCCTCTCATAAAGGATATCGGGCCCCACATCAAACCACTGCCGGTACAACATTACAAAGAAAAGCAGGATAACGGTAGGGACCAGGAGGGCATAGTTGCGCCAGCCGCCCCTGGCTATCAGAAAGCCAAAACCGATAACCGCCAGGGCTACCATTATATAGCCCAGCTGAGGCAGGGGAATCGTAATAGCCGGTAAGGGTATCTTTTCCGCATTAATAATATTTTGTATTTCCCGCAGCACAAAAGCCCGGTTCCAGAGAAAGATAACCAGACCCGAAAACGGGATAAGCAGCAAGCAGGTAAGAGACGGCAGCTTCTGCCGCATTGGACTCCGGGACAGGGCAAGGTAAAAAATCAGAAAAATCACCAGGACAAAGCCCACGGCGACAGCGGTGGTGCCGTGGGTGAGAAACAGCGCAATCAGGCTAATCACGATTAAAGGCAGCGGCCGCCAGTCTTTCTCCATTTTCTCCAGCAGTATCAGAGTCAGGGGGAAAAAGACCAGCCCCAGCGCCACCGGAACCAGAAAAGCCGGCCCCAGGAACCGGACGGTGGTGTGGATAAAGGTGGCAAAAAAGGCGGCTTCCAGGCCAAATCCCCGCTTTTTACCCCAGGCGTAAGCCAGAAAGGCTATCAGCCCCAGAACCAGGGCCGGCATCAGGCGGGCAAGCACCAGCCAGGTCGAGCCGGTGGCCAGCAGAGAAGTGCCGAACCAGAGGTAATAGCCCGTTTCAGGGTGTCCCCCCACATCCCACCGGCCGCCTTGGAAGGGATTGGGATAGTTCAGGTGGCCGGTTTCCAGAATCTCGTTGGTATGCCCAAGGTGCATCCACTCATCCACATGGAGGGGATAGGGGTAATCGAGGCGGGGGTACAAAGCCATATAGAAAGCCAGGGCAATTATGGCGAAGAGCAATATGGCTTTAATTAAAGAGGTTCTGTTCAACAAACATCACTCTATAACTTAAATTCCTACCATTTTAGCACCAACCTTATAGCGGGGCAAGGAAACCCCGTCCCCCCTTTCCAGGTGTTTTTCTTCCCACCCTGACCCGCCCTACAGGGGTGTTTCCCCTTTAAGACCCTCCAGCCTACCACTCCCCACCCCACTCCAGTTCATAGACAGGCAAGGCAGGTCTGTGGTAATCTGTTCAATGCCATGAAATGCTTGATACTAGCCGGGGGCTTCGGCACCAGGCTCTACCCCCACACCACCAACCAGTCCAAAGCACTGCTGGAATACCAGGGCAAACCGCTGTTGAGCCACCTGGTAGCCAAAGTTCCCCTTGACATAGCCGTCATGGTCTCCACCAATCTCAAGTTCGAGGCTGACTTCCGCCGCTGGCAGCAGGGAATAGACAGGGAGATAGACCTCTGCATCGAGGAAGTCCAGAGCGATGAGCAAAAAAGGGGCGCAGTCGGTTCGCTCAACTTCTGGGTCACCGCCAAAACTATCAATGAAGACCTGCTGGTCATCGCCAGCGATAACTACTTCGGCTTTGACTTCCCCCAGTTCATTGCCGCCTATGACGGCAACAACACCCTGGTCGCCGTCCACGATATCGGCGATAAGAGCCGGGCCAGCCAATTCGGCGTGGTACGGATGGACGGCAACCGTCTGGCGGGGCTGGAAGAAAAACCGGCCAGACCACAGTCCAGCCTCATCGCCACCGCCTGCTATATTCTCCCGCCGCGGGTCTTCCCCGTCCTGCAGCAGTACTGCTCCGGCGTCAAGCGGGACAACCTGGGCAGCTTCATCTCCCACCTTATCGAAATTGACCAGGTTCACGGCTACCTGTTCACCGAGGCCTGGTTTGATATCGGCAGCAAGGTCATGCAACCCTGATAAAAAACTGGGGATTAGGGCTTTAACCTCAATGAGTCGTAAAATGAACATAGACCCCGCCGGATTAGGCAATTTCCATCTGTATCTTTACCTGATCAGGACCTACTCAAGGTTCATCGCCACCGGGAAATGCCTCGATTTCCCGCGGACGCTGCAGATTCAGACGCAGTCCTTCTGCAACGGGCGGTGCTTAATGTGCCCCTATCCCACGGTGAGCCAGAAACTGGAGCAGGGGCAAATGGACTGGGAACTCTACCAGAAAATAGCCGGCGAGGCCGCCTCGGAACCCCTGCTGGAGACGGTGCTGCTGGAACTGCACAATGAACCCCTGCTCGATAAAAGAATCTTTGAGTGTATCAGCTATGTCAAATCGCTAAACCCGGATAAGAGATGTGCCTTTGTTACCAACGGAGAGCTGCTGGACAGGTTCAGCCCGGAAGATATAGTGCAGTCGAATGTAGACCACATAAGCGTCAGCCTCAACGCCCACTCAAAGGAGGCCTACGAGCGGATAAACATCGGCCTTGACTACGACCGGGTGATGAAGAATATCAACCGCCTGCTGTCAGACGAAACCACCCGGCACAAAATGGCGCTGAGCTTTGTCGCCACCGAAGAAAATGCCGGCGAGGTATATGAAGCCACCGGCTACTGGGAGAAGCGGGGAATCCATACCAGGGTCATCGCCGAAATAGCCAACCGAGGCGGCGCCCTGGACCGCTACGAAAAGCTCCGGCTCAAAACCGGCTACCGCGGCACCACCCCCACCGCCCGGCTCTGGCGGCGCCTGATGACCGCCGCCGGCAAGGTGATAGGGTGCCACCTCCCCTTCTACCAAATGAACGTCCTCTTTAACGGCGATGTCATTATCTGCTGCCACGACTGGAATAGGGCCACCGTGGTCGGCAACGCCAGGAAAAGCTCCCTGCGGGAAATATGGAACTCCCCCAAAATGAATAAAATCAGGCGGCTGATGTTGAAAAAGAGATACCAGCAACTGGATTCATGCCGTGACTGTTCCATTGTCAGAAGATGAGCATGCCGGGTAAAGAAGCGGAGCACTGGGGGAAAATAGCCAGGGGGTGGTCGGACAAGGGCTACGCCAATGAGCTGCTGGGCGAGCAAAAGAGAAAGACCTATATCGACCTTATCAGCCGCTGGACTGAGATAACCACCGGGCAGAAAATCCTAAAGACCGACCTCTTTGCCGAAGCTTTTGGCGTGGAACAGTTCTTCTTTGATATCATCCCGGCTAAAAGCGATGTCGTCGGTATCGACGTCTCCATCGATATAGTAGCCCAGGCCAGAAGCCAGGCCCGTCGTCGGGGCATGGACGCCGGCGGCTATCTCTGCGGCGACGTCAAACAGCTCCCGCTCAAGGATAGCTCCATCGACCTTATCATCTCTGATTCCACCCTAGACCACTTCCCCACCGAGGCGGAAATCATCAACGCGCTAAAAGAGCTGGGGCGGGTGTTAACTGACGGCGGCACCCTCATATTAACCATAGACAACAAGAGCAATATAACCTATCCCCCCTACTGCATCACCCGCCTCTGGATGAAACTGGGGCTGTCGCCCTATTTTATCGGCAAGACCCTCTCCCTTTCCCGCCTGAGACGCGCCCTAACGGAAATTGGGCTTACTGTTGAGGAAAACACGGCCATTCTCCACTACCCCCACCCCGACGGGCTGGTAAGGTGGCTGGAGCGCTCTCTGCGTTCTTTGAGCCGGGGCCGGCTGGACAATGCCATCAGAAAGTGGCTGGCCGGCCTCAACCGGCTGGAGGGGAGCAAAATCAAACACCTCACCGGGCGCTACCTTGCCATCAAGGCGGTAAAGCGGGCAAAAGCTTAAAGCTACCTCTTAAAGCCTGAAGCGGCACGATAACGTGCCCTCATAGCCAGTATAGCGTAAAGGCAAACCACGGCTTGGACGGCAAACCAGACGTAGCCGATGCCGACCATGCCGTAGACGGGCATAACTAAGTAGCTGCCGACGAGGGTAGCCGCGGCTCTGAAGCCGAAGATGAGAGCCAGTTCCCTCACCCTGTCCTCAACGCGGAGGGTACCGGTATAAATCCTGATTACGCCGATAAACAGGCTTGATAAACACAGAACCCGGAACAGCATCAAACCGCTCTCGGAATAGCCCTCGCCGAAAAGCAGCAGCAGCCATTTACCCACCAGCAGCGCCAGGATAACCGCCGGGACCAGTATCATAAAGACAAACCTCAGGGATTTAACCACATTTCTCCACAGGTCTTCCTCAAAGTGGGCGCCCTCGGCGAACAGGGATTGGGCCACCGCCCGGGGAATAGAAAAAAGCAGCGTGGCTATAATCCAGGTGACATAGAAATAGGCATTCTGCTCGGCCCCCAGCAGGTTAACCACCATTATCGGCAGAATCAGGGCCGGGGCGGAATCAAAGATGCGGGCAAAATAGCTCCCGCCGGAATAGCGCCACATACTGCCGATTATGCCCAGATTCAAGCTGGGCACCGGTTTGTAGTGCGGCTGAACCCGGGGGACGAAGAAAAACAGGGCCACCGCCAGAGCTACGGCAGAGGCAATACCCCACGAGGCAGCGATGCCGAAGGTATGGAAGAAGATAACCATCAAGATGGGAAGGGGAATCTTGAGCAGCGAAAAGATAGCGCTCTTGTACAGGGTAAAGTCGGCCCTTCTCTGGGCGATAAAGACCGAGGCTATCGCCCCGTAGAGCGTCTGGGCCAGGACAAAGAAAACGAAGGCGACGGCGAAGACTATATTCTTCTTAATGAAGGCCAGAGCCGGCGACCAGATATCCAGCCCGGCGATAAAGATTACCGCCAGCACCACCGCCAGCGCCCCGCTGATGGTAAGGCAGGAGTTAATCAACTCCTGGGGCTTTTCCGCCTTGGGCAGGAAACGGATAATGGAGGAGCCAAAGCCGGGGACGCTCAGCATAGCCAGCAGTGATATGACCGATATTATCGCCGACCCCCACACCACCTCGGCCTCGGTATAAAACCGGGCCACCACCATCCAGAAAAAGAAGCCCAGCCCCGAGGTCACCACGGTATTAGCCATCAGGAAAAAGGAATTGCGGTAGAGAGGGCTTTTGATATGCTCTGCTATGTACCGGGTATCGATGCGCACCTGCTGATTATACTCTGGCCAGACCCGCCTAGCAAGATAATCGGCTGATTTTAGCCATCGCCCCGGGGCTCCCTCCGCCGGAAAAGGCTCAAAAAACTATAGCTGAAGTAACCGCCGGCAACGCCGGCCAGTACCACGGCCACCGCCCAGAGCTGGCGCCAGCCGGTAGACGGCTGGCGGAACAGGCGTCTCAGTGTCTGCGGCAGGCGCCCCAGCAGAATACGGCGCAGCAGCTGGTACTCGGTGGCCAGCACCTCCCCGTCGTCGGCGCGGTACCAGCGGTTGAGCATGGCTTTGGCGTAGCCCTCCCAGTAAGCCCGCCGGGCTAAAAAGCCGCTGGTCAGCCGGTAGCCATAGACCTTGTGCCGCACCCTCACCTTGGGGTCATGGACAATGCGCTTGCCGGTGCCCCGCTTTACCCGGAGGCAGAACTCGGTTTCCTGGGCCGCCGGCTGCTGCCAGTCGCTCTTGCCCCACCCCCCACCCGCCAGGCTGGTCTTAAACCGGCCGCAGCTTTCAAAGGCCTCCCGGCGGAAAGAGAGGTTGGTGCAGTAGCCGTTCCTCACCTCGGCCCTCCCAACCACCTCCCGGTAGGTGCAGGAAAATATCCAGTAAAGCTCGCGGGGAAACCACTTCATCGACCTGTCCTGCCACAGGGGCAGGATGGGGCCGGTAACGCCCACCACCGAGCTGTCTTCGCTATAGACCTTCACCGTCTGCTCCACCCAGTCGGGAAAAGGCAGGGCGTCGTCATCAACGAAGGCGATAATATCGCCCTTAGCCTCCCCGATTGCCAGGTTGCGGGAGGGGTAAGAGCCCCACTCACCCTCATTAAACAGCACCCGCATATTGGCGTAGCCCTTATCGGTGATATACTTCTTGATGCTGTCGGCCAGCTCAACCGACCTCTCGGCAACAATCAAAGTCTCGGTGTCTTTATAGCTCTGGGCATTCAGGCTGTCCAGCAGCTCGGTTATGTCTTTGAGCCGCTCCGGGGTGTAGACGGTGGTAACTATCGATACCAGGGGTTTCATCCCCCCCGCCCCTTCTCCCCCGGCCTATCCAGCCGGCGGAACCGTCTGGTTATCAGCGCCCAGCCGATGCGGGTGCCGTCCCGCAGCGACCTCAGCTTGGGGGGGCTATAGCGCCGCCGGTAATCGACGGGAACTTCGGCGATGGAGTAGCCCCTCCTGGTCAGCTGGCTGAATATCTCGGCTTCCAGGTCAAAGGCGCTGGCTCTCAAGTTTAAATTTTTCACCACCTCCCCCCTAAAACCCCAGAAGCCGGAGCAGACATCGCTTATCCTCTTCCCGTAGAACACGGTGGCTATCAGGCTGAGCAAATAATTGCCCACCAGGTTGAGCCGGCTCATCGCCCCCCTCTCCCGCCGCCCCCTCATCCGCGAGCCGATGACGGCGTGGTGACTTCTCAGCAGCTCCAGCATATCGGGGATATAGCCGGCGGGATAGGTATAGTCGGCGTCGAGCATAAAGATGAAGTCGGCCTCAAGCGAGCTTAAAACTCTACTCACGGCAAGGCCCTTGCCCCGGCGCCGCTCAACAATCAGGCTGGCTCCTTTTTCTTGAGCGATTTGCCTGGTTCTATCGGTGCTGTTGCCGTCCACCACCAGCAGCTTGACCCTATAGCCCGCCCCCTCCAGAGCTTTCCGGGGTATCTCGTCAATCACCCGGCCGATGGTCGGCTCCTCGTTCAGGGTGGGCAGCATGATTAAAATTTCAGGCTGGCTCATGGCTTCAAGTCAACAGTATAAACCGACAATGGGCATTAAGACAATGGCTTTGATGGGGAGAAAGGCTCCATTAAGCCGTCTTGGAAATTTTTAGAAAGGCAGTATTGAGCCGGCCATCTTGAGCAGCAGCCGGCTGTGCCAGTCGAAGGAAAAACCGTTGCCGTTGCTGATAAGCTCCGGCAGCCCCTCTTTGCCAGCCAGGCGGAAGAGGCGGTCGATATGGCTGTTAGTTAAATTAGCCAGCAAAGTCCGGGCCCAGTAGCCGATAGTCAGCTCCCGGTTTAACCTGGCCCGCCACGCCTCCTCGTAGGCGGCCAGAGCCTCAGCGGAAAAGTCGTCGGCATCAAGGGAGCGCTGGAGCACCCCGGCGGCGATGTCGGCGCACAACAGCCCGTAATAGATGCCGCCGCCGGTGGTCGCCTTCACCTGCCCCGCCGCCTCACCCACCACCAGCACCCGGTCGGCGTAGGTCCGGGGCAGCGGTTTTAAGGGGACAACATCATAGCTGGGGTCAACCCGGTCAGCGGCTATCTTACCCCTGGCCGTAAGTATTTCCAGCAGATTTTCCAGGGAGCTATCGGCCTGGCCCCGGGTGAGCAGGCCAACCAGTCCCCGGCCGTCGGTGGTCGGCACCAGCCAGGCAAAGCCGCCCGGGGTCAGCTTCTGGTCAAAGTAGACCTCCACCTCATCGACGCCGTTGATAGCCACCTCGGCTTGAGCGCCGAGGACGAACTGCTTTATCTCCCCCAGCCCCAGTCTGGCCGGCAGCGTGGAACCAAAGCCGGTAGCGATGACGGCGGCTTTAGCCTTAAGAACCCTCTCCTCGGCCTGACCGTTTACCCTCACCTCGACGCCGTCGGGCTGAATTGAAATATCGCCGGCTTTGGCGCCGAAAAGGTAGCCGGCACCGCTGGCCTCGGCAATCTCCGCCAGGTGAACATTAAGGCGGGCGCGGTCAACCACAGCGGCCACGGGAGACTGGCGGCAGAGACGGAGGTATTCCCCGGAGGGGGAAAGAAAGCTGGCCGAGCTGGCCTGCCTCAAGACGAGGCCGTTATCCAAGCCAAAAGCGCTCAGACATTCCTGGCCGAGGATGCCGGTACAGCAGATATCATCACCGGGCCGGGGGTTCTTCTCAACAACAACGACACTATAGCCAAGCTGGCCTAACCTCTGGGCAACACGGCTGCCCGCCGGTCCGGCGCCAACAACTATGACGTCATGCCACATCATTCACTTATTGCAGATAAAGCCGCTAAACAGGGGCTAATCTTTAACCTTGGTCTCCTTCTCCAGCACCTCGGCCAGAGCCTTAAAACCCTCACCCCCAAAAGACTTAAACTGCAAAGCCAGCAACTCGGAATACTTAAAACCCTTGGAGGTAATCCAGTCCCTGTGCACCTTATCCCCCCGCCCAATCATATGGCGGGCTAAATCAAGGGCGCTCTTGTTGGAAACCTTATTACACACCGGGCAGTGATAACTCATAGCAGACCTCCCGCCTAGTTTAAATCAACGCCTTATTTTTTAGCCTTCCTGGTTTGTTTCTCTTTCTCCTTGAGGGCCTTCAAGACCTTCTCCGGGGTTATGGGCAAATCATAGATTCTAACGCCCACGGCCTTATAGACCGCGTTGCCGATGGCGCCGGCGGTGGGATTGGTCAACCCCTCCCCAGCTTCTTTAGCCCCAAACGGCCCCTCAGGCTCATAGGTATCAATCTCCAGAATATCGGTCTCGGGCATATCCAGGGAACGGATAAGCTTGTAGTCGGCGATGGACGGGTTAAGTATCTTACCCTCGTCCATGGGCTGGTCCTCACAGAAGCCGTAGCCTCCGGCCATCATGATGGCCCCCTCCAGCTGCCCTTCAATACCCAGGGGGTTGATTACGGTACCGCTCTCATGGGCAGTGGTAACGTTGACCAGCTTGTACCGGCCCGTTTCGGGGTCTACTTCCACCTCCGCTGCCTGCACGCCGAAGCTGTAGGCGGGGGATATCATGCCCTTGCGGTGGGGGGTATAGTGTCCCCGCCCCATGATAGCCACGCCGTCCTTGCCCCTTATCGCCTCTTTAACGATATCGAAGTAGGAAACGCCCCTCTCCGGGCGGTCGACCAGGTGGACCCAGCGGTCCTTGATATCCAGGTCGTAGACAATGTTAGCCCCCATCTTGGCGGCGGCGAACTCAATGAGCTGCTGCTTGCACTCGGCGGCGGCCCGCTTAACGGCGTTGCCGCTCATCAGCGTCTGCCGGCTGCCCCAGGCGCCCAGGTCGGGGGGACAGATGCCGGTATCGCCGGAGAACACCCGGATGTCCTCAAGACGCACCCCCAGCTCCTCGGCGCATATCATGCCCAGGGTGGTATTGGAGCCCTGGCCGATATCACAGGCGCCGGTATAGACATCAACCTTGCCGTCGATGTTTATCCGCACCACCGCCGCCGAAAAGGCGTAGGGGGTATTAAACCAGTTAAAGATACCGCCGGACATAAAGCCGTAGGCGGAAACGCCG
>Ga0315545_1003520_pt1 | contig 13369 bp, 10 predicted proteins | sample SalMarSW160210MG_FD_203096 | JGI IMG/M metagenome (GOLD analysis project Ga0315545, IMG submission 203096) | Salt marsh sediment microbial communities from the Plum Island Ecosystem LTER, Massachusetts, United States - Salt Marsh Sediment SW1602-10 ... | reverse complement strand
GCTATTTCAGGGTCAACGCCTTCCAGATTGGTAATGTTCCACAGTTGGGATGTTTCGGCAGGGCTAAGGGTACCGGAATAGAAGCCATGTTTGCAGGCATTCCGGTTGCCTTTCTGTCCACCGCGCTTCCTTTTAATCTGTGTTTGGTTTACAGTCAGGTTTTGAGAAACCTCACCCGCGGGATTTGATTCGTCAGGGTAGCACACGAGTTCCAAGCAGAGATTAGCACGAATTCTTCATTCGAACAAGGGGAAAATGTCGCTTCTTCCCCGAGACGAAATCAACAAACGCGCCAGAAATTAGGTTCTATTGCGGGAAATTGACCGTCTCAGCTTGGACCTATATTCAGGAAATAGAGAGAAATCGGACCTTTCTGACCCTGGCAGACATGTGAAATTAAGCACCTTGAAGCTGCCTAACTCTGGTGATCTCTGCATTTCCTACCAATTCGCTGTGGGATTTTCCATATATCCAATATGAAGTATATAATACTGACAAGTGGAGCTTTGAGGAGAATGGAAAAGACGGTATATTCGCAGATATTGATCAACAATGCTTTGAGGGAGCAGAGTACTCTTTCAGAATATGCGTGTGAAAGCAAAAAAGGAATTCGTAAAGAACCATCCAGAGAAAAAATACCGGATGAACAGAATATACGACCAACATTTTCACACGATGTAGATAGAATTATACATTCGAAAGGTTATTCCAGATACATAGACAAAACTCAGGCATTCTGTCTTTTCGAAAGTGATCACATCACACATAGGGTCTTGCATGTTCAGCTTGTTTCGAAGATTGGGAGAGTAATAGGAAGATGTTTGAAATTGAACGAAGATCTGATAGAAGCAATTGCGCTAGGGCATGACTTGGGACATGTACCTTATGGTCATGATGGAGAGCGTACGTTGCATAGGATATGCCAAGACAATGGGATAGGCTGTTTTTGTCATAATGCTCAGAGTGTAAGATTGTTGACCGAATTAGAGAATAAGGGAAAAGGCTTGAATTTGTCGTTGCAAGTACTTGACGGAATACTCGCCCATAACGGAGAGATACCGCTAAGAGAATATGAGCCAATTTACGATAAGGATTGGGACCTTTTTGATGAAGAGTACAGAAAGTGTTTTGAAGTCGAAGGATATAGCAAGAAAATCGTGCCGATGACTTTAGAGGGTTGTGTTGTTAGGATTTCAGATGTCATTGCGTATATAGGCAGGGATATAGAGGATGCTATAACATTAAAGGTCATCAAGAGAAGAGATATTCCTGGCAAAATAGCCGAGGTTTTGGGCTCAAGAAATGATGAGATAATAAATACCTTGGTATTAGATTTGCTCAAGAACAGCTATGGTAACCCTTACTTGTCTCTTAGCAATGACGTCTTCAACGCTCTAAGTGACCTGCTTCAATTTAACATTGAACGTATCTATCAAAACCCTGCTACAACCACAGAGCTGCCAAAGATCGTGAATATGTATGAGCAACTTTTCGAGAGATATTGTAGAGAATTGAGCGATGATTCCAAGGACTCTTTCATTCATACGTTTACACGGGATATGGACGATGCCTACCTCAATAATAACAGCGATAAGAGAATAGCAGTCGACTGCTTGGCTGGAATGACTGATGATTTCTTCAACAATCAATACCAGGAACTATTTGTACCGCAAAGCTATGGTTACTCGTTATGATTGCTGAGGGACGGAGAACACAGATAAATGCATGCTCTCAAATGGTTCTCACCATTGGCTACCCCACCCAGCATCTAATTGATATGGCAAGTGTACGCAATCATATATCCGTGAGATTTGATTCTATTCCCCGCAGGAGTGGGTGTCAATTGTTGTGCAGTGCTAGCCTTTGCTCTGTTTGTTCATGTCTTCCATACGTAATTAGCAAGTGATATAATCCCGCTAAACGGGAAACTCAGGTGGCACAAAGGCAACGGAGAATCAGACAGGAATTTTGGGTGGGGCTGATAGTTGTTGCCCTCCTGGCATACGCACTGATAGCGGATTGGTGGAAAGAACATGCGGTACTGGGTTGGGTAATAGTCGGGACTGTGGTGGCGTTATTGGCTTTCTCTATATACCGATTCCGTGCATTTCGTAGCTGGCTATTCAGGGGGGCAAAGAAAGCTGGCGAAGCGATAGTTTATGGAACAAAGGCTTCTGGGCGTGAACCCATACCTTCTGATAAGAGGAGGAGAATATTACAGAGGGCAAGGTATAGGTGTGAGAATCCAAGCTGTAGACCGAACGTTCGACCACATATTCATCATATAGATTTCGACAATAGCAATAACAACCTTAGAAACCTGATTGCACTTTGTCCTAATTGTCATCAGCAAGCGCATGATGGCGATTTTGGCTTCAGCCAACTGAGAAATTGGGCAAAGAGAAGTTGGGCGATATACAACAGCGGTAGACCAAGATTCAGATAGGGTGACGAAACGGATAAACGGAATGATTACCGTCACTAGGAGAGAAGTCCGTCTATCTTAGGTATTGTGGTGGGATGGAACAAGCATAAACCTACGGCTGCCGTTTCGGGCATCCACTGAGGCTCTAGCATCTATCCGCTAACGGATACCACGATTGGCATCCATTCAGCCCTTTTTAATGATCTTTTTGACTTCCCTTAGCGTTTTATTGGGGGCTCGCCGGCGGATCTCTTTGTCGGGATTGCCTTTTACGCCATGCTGGTGAACAATCTTCCGTCCCATTTTCTCTTCCTAACCACATAATTGTATCATGTGTGTATAGTAAGTCAAGTAGCTTTCTGGTGCGACTCGCTTAGTCAAAAGGCGGTACATTGAAGAGACTGGAGACTAGTAGAGATTGTTAGAGATACATTAGAGAGATTAGAGATTGGAGGCTGCAAACTGTCTGCCGTCGGTTGACGGGTAGCGACTGATTACCGACTCCTGCCTACTGTCTACTAGTTTCCTAAACGTGATTATCGAGCCGCAGAGGTAGATAGCGGCTGCTCTCTAAGTAAGCGAAAATATCAGGTAACAATCTGATGATTTGTGGCATACTCATTGTTAAATAGTCAATTCTTCTTTACCTGATAAGTGGCATCGGATGTCAGAAGCCATTATGGATGATCGCTATAAGCTAAACCTATATAGCTCGACTCACCCTATTGATGGTATCTCGAATATCAAATAGTGCTTCACTACCAGGGTAGAATTCATCCCGCCTAAGTTTTTCATGCCCCAGGGCTATAGCATACTCCACGAAGGCAATCTCGCGTGTCATCTCCTGAAACTGCTTACCATCAATACCACCCTCTCGAGCTGACCTAGCTATTTGCGGATGATCTAGATTTATAACAATAGTCCTAGACTCACTTTCGTAATGTGACCGTGGTGATTGTTCTTCTTCGTGTCGATAATCGACATGGAACATAGATTTCATCTGCTTTCGCTCAGATACTTTGCCAGGACTCCCCATCTCTTTACCCATCAAAATCGATATCCCAGGTCGTTCTTCCTCTCCTGGCCCCGCGAGTTCTCCTGCAATACCATTGCCATGTTCAGGTCCACCAAGTTGATAGTCGGTTTGTACCGTCCCTATACCAGGCACTAGGTCCTCGATGACTTCTCGTTCGCGTAAGCGGGCTAGCCGACGAATCTTCTCTAATTCCATCTGTAAACTACGAAAGTCATTATTTAGAAGCTCTTCTAGATTGCGTGCCTGTTTAGCCAATCTTCTTGCTTCTTCACTAGCTTTCCTTTCCTTTTCCTCCTCTGCTAACTCTCGAGCTATCTCATGCAAACATTCATCTATCCAGCCCAGTAAAGTCACCACCAGAGGGTTCGAAAGATTCAAGGTCATATTCCGAGTGTTATCAAAGGGTGGAATCTTCTCTTTATCATATTTCTCTTCCAAGATTGGTATATCTACTTCTCCGAAGATTCGCCTAGTAACTTCTCCTTCAAGAGTACCTAATGTCGTATCATGCCAAATTCCCTTGGAAAGAATATCTATGCCAGCGCGTTCCTTATCCAGTGGGATTGGCGATATATTTATCACTAACTCTATGTTGCCAATTATCTTTGCCACATTGGGCTTCGGTCTGAAAACTCGTCTTTGCCTGTAATAGGGTTCCAGATATTCACAGACGTGATTATTTATAACTACACTATGATTATGTAGTTGCCTGCCTAGATGTCTCTCTACATAAGCTATAGTAGCTGGCAATTCAATATTTCTTATGTTAAGTTCTGAAATTATAACTCTGGTTCCATCCTCTTGAGTTGTAGGTTGATTTACCACGATATCCCTAACAGGAAATGGTTTTCCTGATTCAGACAGGTTAATATCCCTACGGCTCAGCTCAACTACGTTGAGAACATTATCTTGGGATGTCTCTACTCTGAGGACATCGGCAATGCCAAAAGCAGCACACTTGCCAGTTCCATATCTGCCTCTAACACTCTTACCTTTACGTCGTTGAATGTTTTCAGCATGCATTTGGAAAAAGTTGCGGAGCCCCTCTCTAGACATACCATAGCCATCGTCACTGACGACTATTCTCTCTTTAGAAATTTTCGCCTCCACATTAACAGGCTTATTTGGCTTTGGGTTATCTACTGAGTTGGAGACATACTCCCAGACTACCTTGGGTACAGTATTAAAATAAGCCGAATTTTGAAGGAAATCTCGTGAAACATGGCTTGTCACCTGAATAGACTCACTCATTTTTTCACCTCCAATTCATTAAATCCCTGCTCCCTAAGATTGGTTAAAACAAAGCTGAGCTCTGAATCCAGCACAGCAGCATTGGCTAGAGCTAGTATCCGCTCTCTTCGGTCACGTGCTGTGAAATAGTCATTAACCCGAAGAAGCGCCTCCACTTCAATAACTGATACTTCCTCTACTCTACCACTAATCGACTTGCTAAAAGCTGCTGTTTTTTTAGCACGATCGATTTCTAGACGAAGTTCGTCCAACAGAGTTTTGTTATCTCCACCACTAGCTGTAGTAAGACACCATGAGAGACCGTCAGGCGTTAGCATCCAGCCATCACGAATGCTGCCTGAGACTCGCCTATTTGGCAATCCTAATTCTCCTTTGAGAGTTATCCTGACAGATTCAAGATTAATCTGTTCTGGATATTTCTTCCAGCAGAATCTTCTAGGAGAGAGTTCCGCCGCTTTCATTGCCACATCCTCCAAGTGTATATGACGCAGGACACCACCTAGTTGATATACGGCTATTATGACGATATCTCTATTAGTGTAATCTTTATTTTTTGGGTTAGTAGATTTGTTCATAATTTGCTATCTTAGTTATTCTAGCTTCCCGTGTCCACGTGTTGAATTCTATTTTGATTCTGTCCATTGGCATTAAACCCAAACTAACCACGGCATCTGAAAAGCCCCAAATAAAGCCACCTCCGACTACCAGTTCTGTATTGTTTATGCCATCAGCAACAAGTGTCCACCTTCCTTCCAGAGATGCTGCAGGACCAGAACTGAGTACGCCACTATAAATCATCCAAGTACCAATATTTGTCTCGAACTCTATTACACCATCGGGACGTGGCTTCATACTGGTATCAGCAGATACCCTCGTCACTTGAGACTTAGCCCGTTCAACATCCCCGGCGTCGTACGAAGTACCAATTAGTGCGTAGAGTCCAAATGCAATCCTTTCCACAATTGCAGAATAACGCAGGAGACTAGTAACCGATGCTGCTGAGAAGCCTTCCTCAACTATTTTGGTATGAAGCGATTCAAATGATACAACTGGTCCTTCACTTTGTACAGTCCTAACAAAGATTGACTCTGGCCCGGTGAGACGTGGTTTTCTGGTTGGCAATCTAATTAACTTAACGAATCCATCAGCCAAGGCAAAATTTCCCGTATGTTCCAAAACTTTTACCAATACCTCAGATGGTGGGGCTGAAAACTGACGCCGACTTAAGTGCCTTATGAAGGCTTGGCGTAAATTGGATGGGGACACAGCACCGCAGTATGTTATCACCTTTGTGGCAATGCCTTCAGCCACACTCTTGTTGCCCTTTTTCATCCACCAACCTGGATACACCTCAATAAATCCATCCAATGTGAGGATTTGCTTCACATCCGCTTCCAAAACCCTCTGACTCGTGAGAGTAACAGCTCTTACTGCACCAGAGTTCCGGCAGTTTCTCCGAGCCTTGCTAAGAACGGGTTTTTTAGCCCAAAGAATGTGCGGTGAGATACGTGGTTCAAGCATATGGTCAAATTCTTTCGGCAAAACGAGTGGACTGGTGTTGATAACCCTACTAATCGCAACTAGTAAATCGGCTGACGCTTCCTCTTTGAGAAAGCCAATATTAATTAGCCGTTGAATCCATGAGTCTACGGTTGCATCTTCGTCGAGGCATTCAATCAAGGCAATCCCTGCGACCGAGTACATGAGTTCCACTCGTGCAACCATCTTGATAAGTTTAACACGCATTTTGTATTCTATTTGCCTTGCCCTCTCACGAGTGAAATGAAATTGCTCTCCGATCATCTCAAGAGTAAGGTTTTTGCAAATGCCAAACCTGTTAGTTAATATGAAATGTTCTCTATCGTCTAGAAGTCGGATCAATTCATTAACCTCACAGTCTATGTTTCTATAGTTCAGTACCCAATAGAGACAGTCAACAGCCTGTTTCAGTGCATGGATTTGATAGTATGTCTGGCCCTTTTGCTCAGGAGCATTGATTTGGGAGTTATGCGATTTAGTTAGTTGTCTCAGGTCTGCAAGCGTCTTGGGGCTTTCACCAATAGCTTTATGCAAGGTTTGCTGAGCAAAATATGGCAGGCGAATTTCATCCAAAGGCACATAATCCTCAAAAGTACGACAAAGGCGACTAGCTAACTCCCATAGTTGTTTAGAAATTTGTATAGCTTGCGCCCTAGCTTGCTCCCTTAGTGAAGCCCCCTCCAACATTTTGCATAAACATGTATCTAACTTCTCCTTGATCTCCTTGATGGTAGTAATCCCAAGACCATCAATGCTAAGGAGATCTCTTTGAGTACAATCAAGCAACTGTCGCAAGTTGACAATATTAGCGGTTTTCAGCCTTTTAGATGCTCGCACACCTAAATCTAACCATTCCACACTAGTTGCCTTCAGATCAATTCCCTGTTCTTCAAGCTGTATCAGTAGCAGCGGATCAGCTATCTCTGAATGATGTTCTATGATTTTTGTTCTGAGTCCAGCCGATAAATCGACAGCGTGGAATGATAATTGAGCTATATTCTTGCTAATCTCTGTAGTATCTAGACTCCAATCGCATCCGCTTGATAGATTCACTAAATATGAATTTAACTTCTTTTTGATCTCCTCAGCGGTGGTTATTTCAAGATCTTGAACACTCAGGAAGCCATTCTTGGCACAGTTGATGAGTTCTTGTATAGTATTAATCTTGAACATTGCCAGTTCGTTTGATTCTAGCTCAGTTAAGCCTAGTACCTGGACACTAGTCTTATACAATGGAATCCCCTTATTTTGAATACTTTGCAGCAACGATACATCAATAACCTCTGTATTCAATCCTGCAATTTCTAGTTCCTGACTGCGTCCGCTTGATAAAGTCGCAAGTAATGAGTTCACTTTATTTTGAATTTCTTCCAAACTGACTACTCCTAGACCATCAATTCTAAGGAGGTCTCTCTCAGTACAGTTGACGATTTGTCCTATAGTGTGAATGTTGGCATGGTTCACAGCATTAAATGCCCGTGTACCCAAACCGAGTACCTCAATGCTGATTTGGTCAATGTAGATCCCTTGATTCTCAAGCTGTATCACTAGCGGCATTTCAGCCATATACTTGCGAGACTCTACTGTGTATCTCTCCAGAATTTTAGACGCTGAATTAGTAGAAGCTGCAGAGAAGGGGCTGCCCATGACAGGCGGGAGGCTTTCAGAAGAAACATATCCAACTTGAGCACGTCTATGAAGTGCTTTCATGATTTTACTTATTACTGACAAACATATCCTCCACGAGAATAATTCCACTCCACAAAACAGACGGCGTTTACTAAGAATATGAATTAATCTTTGCCTGCTTACAGTCTGAAATGTGTGTTTCTCTTGTTATTGCTATTGAAACTTTGCTCCGCATGACGAACCGCACTACGGATCTCTCTAAATATCTTCGCAATCTGTTCATCATTGTACTCATAGCTTCGCCGGTTAGAGCACTGCCCAAGTAGCCGCAACGATTGGAGCACACGTTCCGTACGCCTTGCCGCTATCCTTTTAAAGGCCTCTGCTTTTGCAAGTTTCCTTTTGCCAACTGAATCTTCAACTGCTGTGTTCATTTAATAAAAATATAACATATATGAATTTTATTGTCAAGGTATGATGCATTATTTACCAAAAAATGTACATTATTTGCATATATATGTATCGCCCTGTGATTGCCGATAAGCTATTGCATGGTGCTAATCCCACATCAATAAGAACACTTATGATTTCCAAGGATATAGTACCAATTAGCGAATTCCAGGGACACCATACCAATCAGGCCTGCTATAAATCAGGTATTATGTCCCCAGAATACCACCTCTCCATTGACCCGCATGCTATAATGATAACTAGAAATATTCAGAGGAGAAGGATTGCTATGACTAAGTTACTGCCAATCTACGGAGACAGAGCGGTTTATTCAGAGACTAGACTCGGTGAACTTGCAAAACGCATCGGCACGCTTCCTGGAATTTCCGACTATAATAATAGTTTAACTATTTTTAGTGCTGGTTCATATGCGCGCTATGAGGCTAGCAAGTACTCCGACATTGACATCTTCTTCTTATGCAAGCAAGAGCGTGAGAATTTGCCTAAACCGCGTACCACTGAGCTTCGTCTCTTTGCCGGATTGATTGATATTGCAGATAAGATGAGCTTCCCTGAATTCTCAAGTGATTGTCAATACTTAAAAATTCTGCATAGTCCCCAAATCCTAAAAAACATGGGTAGCTCTATAGACGATTATGAGAATTATTTTACTGTGCGCATGCTTTTACTTCTGGAAAGCAAGTGTCTTTTTGGTAACGCTTACTACGACGAAATTACTAGAGAAATTGTCAATTCATATTTCATAGATTATCCAGACCATGAGCAGACCTTTCAACCTATTTTTCTTCTTAACGACATATGCCGTTTCTGGAAGACCCTCTTAATGAACTACGAACACAGGCGCATTGGCTCAGTTGATATTGAAGCAAAAAAAACTAAACAGAAAGTTCGAAACTTCAAGCTCAAGTTTAGTAGAATGACCACATGTTTTGCGACCATAGCTTCAATTTGTAGCTACAAAGTCCCAGTAACACAAGATCAAGTAATCGAACAAACGCGTCTAACACCACGTGAGCGCCTAGACAGCATTCCAACGCGAATGCCAAAAGCAGAAGAGGCCGTGCAAAACGTACTCGACCGCTATGCTTTTTTCCTTGACAAGACAGGGCTGACAACTGACAAGCTTGAGAGTCATTTCTCCGACAAGAAGAAAAGGACAGAGATGTTCCAGATTGCTAACGAATATGGCGATTCTATGTATAGCCTGTTGCATGTACTCGATAACTACCAAGAAGCTAACTTCAAGTTTCTTCGGTACTTGGTGATATAGTGTGCGAACTGCTTTTGTGCTTTATGTTGCAGACGATCTTGTAGGTCCATGTCTACATCTAATCCGACGTGTATGTAATCCTGAATCAATTGCTAGACCGCACATCACAGTTAGATATCCGATCGACAGACTCCGGGAGAATCTAGCTTTATCTCTAAACACTAGCGTTGATGAGATCGATATCGTCGAGCCAGGGGCGTTTGGTTTGGAAAACGCAAAATCGACCCAAAACTATACTGTTTTCATAAAGTGCAATTCAGACTTATTGGAGGGAGTGTCTTACAGACCAGACTACCCAGATAGCATCATTCACATTACTTTGTACAATGGAAGGCGTCTGAAATTTGCTAAGCAGCTACTCCAAATATTACTCCACTTCGCCTGGGGATTTACTGTCGCACTCCCCAAACAAACGAAACTAACCAGAATTGAAATTGGAAGGCGCAAAAAGAACAACAGAACCGAGGACCGAGTATACCTCAAAAAACTTGGATTACTCTTTCACACAATTACATCCGAGCGACTAAGTGCAACCCTCCTCGCTAGTCTTACCGATATGCAACGATTAGAGTTCACAGAGGCTATCTGTGCTTACCTGCACGATGCGACTGCTAAATTTCCGAAAATAGCACCACGTTCAGGTTTAGCAGACGAGAAAAGTCGTAAAGATTCACTACGGACAGCTGAGCAGGAATTTGACTACTACTCACTAGGGTCAAGCAAGCGGCTATCAGAAGATTACGAACTTCTCATAAGGGATCAACTTCTGCACCCTACTCCTCCTGAGCTTGCCCACGATATTGTCAAATATGCGGTCAGTAAAATTAGCCCGGAAATTGGAGTGGTTGACTTCGGAGATCCAGCTGTCGGTACTGGTGTATTTTTCTCCGCACTCCTCAACGTCCTCCCCAATGACAAGATAAATTCGGCAATCGGAATTGATATAGATCCAAAAAGGGTTAACGAGACGCGCAAGCGATGGTCGCACAAAAGATTGACAGTTGAATCCGGAGACTATCTCCATATGGACAAACTACCTCTGAGAACCCTCATTGTTGCTAATCCACCATACTTAAGGTACCAGCAGATCCCGACAGCGTACAGACTTAAGCTTCAGGAACGTGCGTCAGTTCAGATGGGGATGCGGATAAGTGGCCAGTCTAGTCTTTATGTTTATTTTTTACTTCTCAGTCATGGATGGATGAAAAGGGAAGCAATAGCCGCATGGTTAATACCATCTGAATTCATGGAGACTAATTATGGCGCTGTGATCCGCAAATATTTGACCGAAAGAGTAGAGCTAATTCGGATTCATAGGTTCAAGCCTCATGAAATTCAATTCGAAAATGTCCTGGTCACATCAGCAGTGGTAGTGTTTCGAAACTGCCCTCCAACGCTAGGTCAAACGGTAATGCTAAGCAGCGGAGGAAACCTTCTTAATCCCGAACACATCGAGCATGTGACTCCATCAGAGTTGATAAATGAGAGCAAGTGGAAAGTCCCTTGGATTCGCCGTTATACATCGTCGACACTTCTCCCACGTATAGGCGACCTATTCACTGTGCATCGTGGTCTTGCTACAGGAGCGAATACTTTCTTCATCATGGAACGAAGCGTGGCCGCTCAACGTGGTATTCCAGAGGTCGCGTTGCGCCCAATTTTACCAAAAGCACGTACTCTGGAGACAGATGTAATCGAAAGAGAAAAGGATGGCTATCCGCGAGTATTTCCACAACTGTGTTTGCTTGATTGTGCGCTATCACAAGAAGAAATAAAAATAATGTATCCGAGTCTCCTAAACTACCTTAAGACCGCACCAGAGAAAGTATTGAAATCAACTCTGGTTCGTGGCCGGAAACCATGGTATCGTCAGGAGCAGCGACAACCCTCGCCTTTCTTATGCACATATATGGGACGTGGTTCAAATCGTTGCGTACCATTATACTTTCTCTGGAATAAGTCCGATGCCGTAGCTTCGAATACTTATCTCATGCTCTATCCACGTGAAAAACTTGGAAAGTTGGTAACTGAGCAACCTAATACTCTGAAAAAAGTTTTCGCTCTACTTAAGGAGATCAGTTCTCAGGACCTGCTTGCAAATGGTCGTGTTTACGGTGGTGGCCTCCATAAGATCGAGCCAAAGGAATTGCTAAATGTACGTTTCCTATCCTTTCCACCATGGTTGGAGGAAGTGGTACAAGAATACCTGCCTTTAGTTTAGGTAAAGGCAGTTTAAAAAAGCCAACTAACAATTTGGAATACTTGACACAATTCCAGGGACACCATACCAATCCCCGATTAAATCGGGGACCAGTCACGCCTGCTACAAATCAGGTATTACGTCCCCAGAATACCACTGCATCTTGAGTATTGTACAAAATAACGGATTGGGCAGCGAGGTTTATCTCTTGGTTGCTACCCCCATAATGTGTGCGCTTGTGCCCGTAAGCGAGGTATCTTTTTCTACGACTCGGATAGTGCGCAAGAGCAAGTTCCGGTAATCCTTGTTCTGCCATTTTTCTTGAAAATTGGGTATCAACCAGCCAAAGCTATCTATAGCAAATATATCTTCAAGCTTAAGCCCCGATTGAATAACTTCTTCTTTAAGCTCATCCGGCTTGTGAAGATATGCCGTTGTCCAATAATCCAGGTTCTCGGTGTTGTTTCGATGCTGCCCGTCTTTCAGATCGCGATTCATGATTTTGATAAAACGCGGGTCTGATATGAGATTCCTAAAATAGCCGTCGAACATTGATGCATATCGAGATACAGCTGCACAAAAAAGTATCCCGCCTTTGGACAAAACCCTCTTGGCCTCACTCAAGGCTTGTAGCCTCGCATCTTTTTCTGTAAGGTGGTATAAAGGTCCCAACATCAAAACGACATCGAAGTATTCAGAAGCATATTCCAAGTGTTGGGCTTCTCCAACAGTGATAGAGGAAATCTTTTTGTGGGATTCTATAGCGTATTTTCTTGCATATTCGACATGCTTCGATACAGGGTCTAGAAGATGAACTTCATGCCCGAGATCACTTAGCCAGAATGAATAGAAACCGGACCCGGCACCGACATCCAATATTCTTAAAGGGGTTTTGTGTAAGTACCGCAATATTATTTCCTGCGTCCTGACCCTTTCTAGCTGACTTGTTCCTACGTTAAGGCGGTTAAGTTCGATCCCAGAATCATAATGGTCAATAATATCTTTATTAATCATGTTTGCTACCTCTTCATCATTGTATCATTAGTAACGTACAGTATTGCTGTTTACTTCTTATAGGTCAAATCAATTCCTGGTTGGAACAACTGAATCTGTTTGAACAAAACTTACTATTGTGTGAAATAGCGGTGTTATTACTCCTGAATTCCAGGGACACCTACCAATCAGGCCTACCACAAATCAGGTATTATTTCCCCAGAATACCATGGCAAAGTGAACAATCCGATGGAAAGTGTAATGCCACCCGGTTGCACGAAAAGATTGAATGTTTGACAAACCCCTGCGAACTAACTAAGCTTGATAGTGGTCGGGGCTGCCTTTATTGAACCGGCTCTCAAGGGAGTTTGAAGACATGAGCGGGACGGACATAATTAAGCTGGTCATAAGTATAGCCGCCTGCGAAGGCGCGGGTGGCATCGGTGCCATTTTCACCACCCCTGCAATTACCACCTGGTATGCGGGACTCAAGAAACCAACCTTTACTCCACCTAATTCAGTCTTCGGACCTGTCTGGATCACTCTTTACCTTTT
>Ga0315545_1003518_pt1 | contig 13377 bp, 10 predicted proteins | sample SalMarSW160210MG_FD_203096 | JGI IMG/M metagenome (GOLD analysis project Ga0315545, IMG submission 203096) | Salt marsh sediment microbial communities from the Plum Island Ecosystem LTER, Massachusetts, United States - Salt Marsh Sediment SW1602-10 ... | reverse complement strand
GTTATTTTAGAATTGAACCTACTATTACAGATAAAATAGATGGTAGATTTAATCTCGATTTCTTCTCGGATGAAACTTCTACTACAGGTGGCGGTGTAAGAGTAAAGTATGCTTACCTTAGTTTTAGCGATATTTTGCCAATACCGGAAAGTAAAATTAGTGGCGGTATAATTCAGCATTATTTTGGTTTCGGTTATGATTGGGAATATATTACGATTGAGCAGGTTTTAGAAGAAGTAGAGGGTGTGGCTAAATCCGCGGATTATGGAATTGCTTTATGTGGAAATATTCCGTGTGATAAAGGAATATATTCGATTGCGATGTATAATGGTGAAGGGTATACTCGTACAGGCAGTGATTTAGATTTGAATCCCGAAATTTTGGGCAATTTAAGATTATCCCCAGTGACGGGTCTTACTTTAGGAGCTTCCGCGTTGTATTTAACCGATGCAAGCAAATTTGCTGTAATCGGTTTGGGGCGGTTTTATAAAGGTCCGTTTGAATTTAGGGGTGAATATCTTGTTCAGGATAAAGATGACATTAAAAGCAGCGGTTTTATGCTAATGCCTATCTTAAAGCTTAAAGAATTAATGAACGTTGACGTTGATATTGTTGGAAGATTCGATATGTGGGATGTAAATAATGATGCGGATGATGATGGACACACGCGTATTATCGCAGGGTTAAACTGGAATGTGTTTAGAAATGCAAATGATAAACCTCAAATCATACTGCAAATCCAGGGACAGAAAATGATCTACGAGAGCGAGACCCCCGATGTTAATCTTTTAATGGTTCAATTGCAGTGGGGTTTTAGCAATACTTTCATCCAATAATTTTGCTTTTGAAAAGCAATATAAGCTTTTAATTAAACCCGGGGTTCTTTGCCCCGGGTTTCTTTCATTGAGAAGTTCACTTTCTTAATTTCACGGAATTATGATAAGACAGCAAAATTCAGTGGCTTTATATGATGCTATCTATCAGCAACTTATATTCCACAACTTATTAACTTTTTAAGAGGATCAAAATTTCTAAGCTTATTTGCCTTGAAAAATTTCTAAAAATTATTTTTAAGAAATTTTCAGCCTAGAATTAAAACAAATCAAGAGTTTTCGTAAAGGGTTTTCCGTTAGGGTAAAACTCTATATTAAAACTCTCGAAAAAAGTTAGATTGTTGTACTTTGTTTAAGTTTTTGTTAAGTCCCTATTAATTAGGGGTTTATATTAAATCGTTGTGGATAAGTTATATAGTCTAACTTGTTGACTGATAAGGTTTTGTGGGAGCCTTTTAACTTTGCCAACAAGTTATCCACATTGTTTGAGCTTGCCTCTTTTGTTATTTTGTTATGGTGAAAAGTGTACTTACTTTCCATTTTTGCCATTGGGGAGAGTTCTTGACATTCAATAATTTTCTTCTATAATAACTCAAGATGTATTTTTTGTTTTTGTTGTGTTCGGCTGTATGTATTAATGAAATAATGTCAAACCCGATGGGTTCGAGCGGAGCGGGAGCTCCTGAAGATAGGAATGAGTTTATCGAAATTTTTAATATTGGTACGGACGCAGTCGATTTGAGTGGTTGGACTATTACCGATTTTGATGCAATTGATGAAATCGTTCCATTTGAGGCTCTTTCCGGCGATTTTAATTCTCTACTTTTGCCCGGGGGGTACGCTCTTATCATGGATCCTGAGTATGTAGATTCCGGTGAAAATTATATGCCATATGGTATTCCTCCGTGTCTTTTGCTTACAGTCGGTAACACTACAATAGGAAATGGGATTTCAACTACGGATAATGTCGCTCTTATTTCTCCGGCTGGGGATACGGTTTCTACTTATTATAATGCTTTCGACCCGGGAGATGGCATTTCCGTAGAGAGGGTTTATCCTAATATTGGTGATGTTTCTGAAAATTGGAAAGTGTGTGAGGATATTTCGGGTTCTACACCCGGAAGGCAAAATTCTGTTTATTCTTCTCCGGATTTTTTGCTCGATTCGCTATGGGTTGTGGGTAATAATGTTTCTTTTCTTTTGATTAACCCATATGATTCTGTATTAAGCGGAACAATAGAGATTTTTGATGATGGTAATAGAAATGAGGTTCTCGACGAAGGGGAATTAATTAGTAATTTTATTCTTACGGATGTGTCGCAGGATTCCGCTTGCCGGCTCGATTTTATGTTATCTTCGGAGGGTGTTTATTCTATTGGGTTTGATTTGATAAATGAAATCATTTTCAGAAGAATCAGGATTGGAGATGGTTTATCGGAACTCATTATAAATGAGATTATGTTTGCTCCAAGCGGACCTCCGGAATGGATAGAGCTTTTTAATCGATCTCTGTATGATATCTCGTTGGATTCCTTTTGTATAGATGGCATCCCTTCTTCTTTTATAGAAATCCCTTCGGGGGATTATGTTATCGTTGCTTCAGATTCCGCGGATTTTTTAAGTTATTATGGCAATATTCCTTCTCCTCTTTTGGAAATGAGTTTGTCTCTTTCTAATAGTGGAGATAGTGTTCTTCTATTTGATGATAATGGATTTATTTTTGATAAGGTTGTTTATGATGGGGATGAGACCGATGGGAATTTTTCTTTAGAAAGAGTTAATCCTGAAATTCCCTCTAATAATTCTACGAATTGGGGGCAATCCGTTATGGAAGGTGGAACTCCCGGAGCTGTAAATTCTGTGTTTGCGGAGTATAAGAAAGCAGATGTTTCTCTTGCCGTTAACCCTAAGCATTTTACGCCTGATGGAGATGGTATAGATGAGACATGTATTATATCTTTTAATCTTCCTTATCTTAGGAATGAAGTTACTCTAAAGATCTATGATCGAAGAGGCCATCTTTTATGTGAAAATGTTGGGAGCTATGGAGGAGAAAGTGGAGAATGGGTATGGAATGGTAAAGATAGGAAGGATGAAACAGTCTCTACAGGACTTTATATTGTATTTTTATTGATAGAAGATGCCGACAACTTCGCGAGAAGCATCGAGAAAACGGTTGTCTCGGTGGGAAGGTGATTTTGGGGTTTAGGTCTTTGGTTTTAGGTTTTAGTAAAATTACAAAAAACTCTGTGGTCTCTGTGAGTTCTTTTTTTTCTCTGTGTACTCTGTGGTAATTTTTTGGGGGGGGTGGGTTTAAAAAAGTTTTTCTTCAGGGGCGAATTTTCTGCCTATAACAATATTGCCTTTTCTTTCCGTTTTCATCATAGTATTTAAAAATCTTTCCTGAACTTCAGCCCGTCTAATGTTCGTCTCCGTTATTATCACAAGTCCGTCGTTTTTTAGGACCCGCAGAGCTTCCTTATAAGCCATAAGAGGTTCTGTTCCGAATTGTTCAAGCCAGGAAACAGAATAAAGAAAAAGTATTCCATCTATACTTTGTTCCGGAAAAGGGAGGCGGGCAGCATCCGCTTTTAAAGGAATTATTTTTTCGGAGTCTTTTTTACTGATTTTATTACTTTCAATATAATCAATAAGTTTTTCTTTGAATTGAGTCATTTTCTGGTAACGGTCTATCGCGAAAATGGTGGTTCCCTTTGATGCCAGTGATATCGAAGGTTCGATATTATCCCAGCATCCGATATCAATTACCTTTTTTCCGGGGCCGAAAAACGGAATTGGTTCAAATTCTTCTTTCATTGAGAGAAAGTTAGATTATTAATTCTCGTTGTCAAGCCTGAAAGATGTGCTGACAGCTTTCAGCTTACGGCTCACGGCTGACGGGAAAGTTGGGACTTAGGGTTAAGAATTTTGAATTATAAATTTTGAGTTTTGAATTAAAAATGATAAAAAATCCTGTAAATCAGCTCCTATTCTGTTTTCAAATTTTCAGTTTGCAATTTACAACTTGCAATTTACAATTAAATACTGAGAAGTGTCTTAGTGTCTTTGTGTGAAAACAATATTGGGGTTGGGTAAGTGTATGTTGGGTAATAAAAGTCTTGACACATGAGAAAGTAGTAATATATTGAATCTATGGATGGGAATAACGAAAGAAAAGAAAAAGTTCTTGGAGTAATTGGGTTGGGTTATGTTGGGTTGCCTCTCGCGATGGAATTTGTTCGTGCCGGATATAAGACTATCGGTTTCGATATAGATGTTAAAAAAATAGACAAACTTTCCCGGGGCGAAATATATTTAAAGCATATACAGGAAGATAGGGTAAAAGATTTATTTAATTCGGGTCTTTTTAGCGCTACCACCGATTTTCTACAATTGAACAAAGTCGATTTAGTTTCTATTTGTGTGCCGACCCCGCTCGATAAATATCGCCAGCCCGATTTATCCTTTGTTGAAAATTCGGCAAGAGCGGTCGCGGAAAATTTAAAACAGGGGGCTATAGTAGTTCTCGAATCGACTGTTTATCCCGGTACTACAAGAGAGATTTTACTGCCTATTTTTGAAGATTTAGGTAATGAATTGGATATGAATTTTTATTTAGCTTTTTCTCCCGAGAGAGAGGACCCCGGAAATAAAAAATTCAACACTAGAAATATTCCAAAGGTAGTGGGTGGGCTTAGCGAGCAGTCCGGAAGAAAGGTTGTTGAGATTTACAAAAATGTTTTCGATGAAATTGTGGAAGTCCCGTCTGCCGAAGTAGCCGAAGCAACAAAGATATTGGAAAACACCTATCGTTCTGTAAATATCGCTCTGGTTAATGAGCTTAAAGTTATATTTGATAAAATGGGTATAAACGTTTGGGATGTAATCGAGGCCGCGAAGACTAAACCTTTTGGTTTTAAACCTTTTTATCCGGGACCCGGGCTCGGAGGACATTGTATTCCCATAGATCCTTTTTATCTTTCCTGGAAAGCCCGGAAATTCGGTATAAATACAAGATTCATCGAGCTTGCCGGTGAGATAAATACGATGATGCCGGAATATGTTGTAATGAAAACCATATCCGTTTTAAATAAGAATAAAAAATCTCTCAAAGGTTCTAAAGTTCTTATCATTGGTGTCGCATATAAGAAAGATATCGACGATTCCAGAGAGTCGCCGGGAATTAAGATAATCGAGCTCCTCGAGGAAGGTGGGGCGGAAGTATCTTATTATGACCCTTATATTCCCGAAATATATAATATGAGGCAGACCGATCTGGTGATGAGCTCGGTAAAATTATCAGACGAACTTTTAAAAGAGCAGGACGCGGTTATTATAGTTACCGCTCATTCCAATATTGATTACAAAAATGTCGTTGATAATTCTTCTGTTATTGTAGATACACGTAACGCCCTTTCTAATATAAAAAGCGATAAGATTTTTAAGGCATAAATGAAGCTCGTTCATGTAGTTGGCGCTGCTTTTTTATGATATTAAGAGAAAAGAAGTTTGTTTTTGTTTTAAGAATTAAACCAAAAGCTTTGAATTTTGTATTACATATTCTTTTTATATTTATTGTATATGTATTAAACGTTTCGAATAAAACTCTCAAAAAAGTATTTCTTAAAGGTAATTATATATGAATTACTATAAAAGAGTTAATTGATTTTATATAATCTTGAGAATTCAAATGAAAAGTGCAAAAAATTTTAGTGATTCTATGAAAGTTGGTTTTTCTAACTATACTTCGTATGCTATAGGGGCGCTCATATCTATTATGCTTGCTAGGTGGTTGGGGCCTAGAGATTTCGGTATATTTTCCATAGGTTTTTTTGTGTTGACTATATTTGGTTCTGGATTTACTGGTTTAGACCAGACTTACGTTCATTTCGCAGTAAGGTCTTCTCAAAAAAAAGAAGAGTTATTTACAACTTATTGTACTGTTAAAATAGCAATTTCGGTTTTTATTATATTGGTATACACACTTCTTGTTTTCTTACCGGGTTCTTTGAAATTCTCGGTATCAAGGAGTACAATAATTTTATGTGGATTGATTGGTGGATTAGGTATACAATTGCTAATGATTGTTTTATCTTTCTTGCAAGCAAAGAAAGATTTTTATCATTACAGTGTGGTGAAGTTGGCATATTATGTAGGATTACTTTTTTGTGTTTTGTTGGGGGTTCAATTTAATATTAAAAGACTCCATTATTATTTGCTAACATATATAGGGATCAGTATTATTATATTTGTTTCTAAACGATTTAAAATTTCATTTGTAGAGTTCAATTCAAAGATAGCTGGTAGGTTTTGGAATTTCGGGAAATGGTTGATTCTTTACCATATATTAAGAATGTTAAATATGAGATTGGATTTCTTCTGGCTTAGTAAGTTTTTTTCTGGAGAAATCCTTGGGCATTACTCTGCTGCTCTTAAGCTGGTCAATATATTTGCTGTATTGATAGGGACCTTTCCTGTTTTGCTTTTACCCAAAGCTTCTTCTATGAAGACGATAAAAGATTTAGAAAAGTATTGGATAGAAAATAAAAAGATAATAGTATTTTTGCTTATATCTTGGGTTTTGATTTTTGCATTTTCCCCTTTCGTGATCAAAGTTCTATTAGGCCCTGAATACGTACAATCAATTCCCATAATGTTGATACTTCTTTTCTCTCTTCTTCCTCAAATATTTGTTCTCTCCTTGATATATATTTTTCTGGCAATGGGAAAAACTGTTTATCTATTTTTGATAACAGTTATACAGACTATTGCCCTTTTAATAACGGTCCCATTGTTAATAAAAAAAATGGGAATGATTGGAAGTGCATATGGAAAGGTGATAGCATTTGTTCTAACATTTATTATTTATCTCTTAGTATATAAATATAGTAAGAAGGAGTTTTACGTTAAATTAGATAAGAAAGATAATAATTAGGCTATAAATAACCATTGGAAAGAAATTAGATAAAGAAACTTAAAGTGTTCCTCAAACGTCTTAAAATAGCAGAGAAGTAAGTTGGCATCCAAGGTGAGTGATTTGGTATTTAAGTAGTTTATTCAAGGGTGACAGAGAAAAATTGGAGATTTTATTAAGTACTGTAATAATAGAACTACATTTATATTATAGTATAGAATGAAATATAAACGAGTATTCTTAAGAATTGAGTTAATAAAGATTTATTTTTGTCTTGGAGATTTTTTGGGCGATAGTCTACTTGACAATCTTTTTAACTATATTAGTTTTAATGGTTCTTATGGATTTTATAAAACACATAAACATTCAAAAATGTGAAGGTAAAATGAATTGTAAAAAAATAACTATTTTAAACATGTCTGACCCTTGCAACAAAGGAGATTTAGCAATCCTTGAAAATACATTGGGGTTATTAAAGAAATATTGTTCTAACTCAAATATATCGGTTATAAATGTAGATTATTCGTTTAAAGAGATTACAGAACTTGAGGGATTTGATTCCCTTAGAAATATGCTCGGTAAACAGCATTTTGGTGCTTTTTTTCCAAGAGTTTTTAAAAGTAGTAACAAATTTTTAGATTTAATGAATGGTTTAAAATATCTATTTCTTTCTGCATGGATTCTGTTTTGGACTAGATTATTGGGAAAAGGTGCGGGGATATTAATAATGGGAGAATATAAACAAAGTTTTAATGCGATTAAGGATGCTGATTTTGTTATACTGAAAGGAGGTAGTTATGTCTATTCTTATGGGGGTATCAAAGGATTCATATTTTTGTGTAGGATGATTTTTCCCAGCATACTTGCAATATTTTTAAACAAGAAAGTCATTGCTTTAGGCCATTCTATTGGACCTATAGTAGGATATCCTGCGAGAAGGATTGCAAGATGGACATTAAATAGATTTACTCGTATTGTTGTAAGGGAGGATATAACTTATAATTTTTTGATTAATGATTTAAATATAAAAAGGGAAAAATTATTTTTATTACCTGATCTTGCTTTTTGGAGAGATAAAAATGGATGTTCATCTGAATGTACTTTAAATCATATATTAGAGAAGGAAAACATAAAATTTGGAGATTCTACAGATTTAAAAATAGGTATAACGGTTAGAGATTGGGATTTTCCTTTACAGAGAGATGCGGAAAGGCTTTTTGAAAAGTATATAACTTCAATTATTGAGTCTATTAAATATTTATACTCGGAATACAATGTTTCTTGCTTTATTATGCCACATGTTCAAAGAGATTTGCCAATAGGAGAGCAAGTTTATTCTAGGACAAAATCTTATAATACATTTTTGCTTAGAGGAGATTATTCTCCCCGTATAATGAGGAAAATATATGGAGAAATGGATTTATTTATTGGTACACGTATACATTCAAATATTTTTGCAATATCGGAAGGTGTACCAACTATAGCTATTGCCTATCAAATTCCTAAAGGATTTGGTATTATTGGTATGGCAGGTCTTGATAAATATATTTTGAATATAGCTAATATATGCACTAAAGACTTGATAAAACGAATAAATATAGTTTTACATAATCGGGACCAAATACGAGAGGGTTTATTAAAAAGAGCTAATGAGATGAGTAGGGATGTGGAATTAGGGTTTTTTAAAGTTATAGATTCTATATTTGATTTAAATCATAGGATGGTTTAATTTAGCCAAGTTGAAAATGTTTTGAAATTATAGGAAATATTTTTGATTTGCGGATATTTTAAATGACTATATATATGATTTTCTAATCGAGGGATTTAATTGAAAGCATACGTAATCCTCAAATATGTTGAGAATCAATTAGAGGAATTCAGAAAATCCAAAAGATTTAAGATTTTTCTTTAGTGATTTGTTCCTTAAAATTTTCTAGCAGCCCTATGCCTCCGAAAAAAAAGAATGCATATAAAGATTGTGAGTATACAGGACTTGCTAAGCATTCTACTAAGTAATCAACAAAGAGGATTGTATAACCAATATATAATCCTTTTAGGAAGGGATTATCATCATTTTTGGGAAAGGAGATTAGTAAACTCCGGAATATAATTAATAGCAACAAAGAAAAAGCAATTGTACCCAGAATGCCGTATTCGCCCAGAATCATTGGCCAAAAAGTATCAGCCTTATGCTTATCGAGAACTGTTATCTTATATTTTTGATATATTTTGCTGTTAGTAATAATTGATACGTAACTTCCAAAGGTTCCTGGACCTTCACCTAATAATGGCTTTTCTTTTGCTATTTCGTAAGCTCCATAGTAAAGGAAATACCGGGGATGTACGTTGGTTCCGTATTCTTCTTGAGTCCCTTCAATTATATTTGAAAAACGCCCGAAAAAAATTACGGGTATTAGAATTATTATTACTAAGAAAAAGTAAACATATTTTTTAGGGATTCTAAACTTTCTGTAAAAAAGCATTACGAAAAGAGTGCCTAAGATTATTCCAATAATACTTCTCCTTACTGTGGATGCTATTAGTCCCAATGCCAATATAAAAGAAACGTATACCCATTTATTTTTTTTAGTACCAAATTTTAACCCTATTGATAAAGCCATCCCAGCGGCCATTAGAGAGCCAAACGTACCATGATGTGCAAATATTGAAGAGGCAGAACTTACTCCAAGACGTTCATTTAAAGGAAGAGTAAAAATTTGTATGCCGAAGTATTGAAGTACACCGATAATTGATGTAATTGCTAGAATATATATGATCGTTATGAAAAACAATTTGATTTTATACTCATCTAATTTTAGATTCCTTGATATCCAATATATAAAAAAACCTTTTAATGCCAGAAAAATCGAAGCTGATGCCCATAATATTGAGTTATGATTAAAGAATGTAGATAAAAGTCCAATAAAGGCAAAAACAATAGCGATTGGTTCTAAATTGGTTTTGTTAAATTGCCAGGAATTTCCTTTATAGTTATGTAGTAGTAAATATCCAATAAAGAATACCCATATAACTTCATCTACCCTCATGATTAAATTTCTAATTTCTTCAGGACCGCCTAAAACAACTATATTTCTCGCGACAGCTACCTGAAATATAAGGAAAATGCCAGCAATAAGGAATGCTTCTTTAGGATTTAACGTTATGAGCATAAGCGTTGCAAATGAACCTAAAACTATTATAGTATAAGATGGTTCTATTGCAGATATTATGCCTAGGACGGTGAGAAAAAGAACAAATATAAAAAAGGTCTTTTTCCCAACTTCTGTTTCAATTGTGTTTAGAAGCTTAGTTGAAAAATTCATCTAATATTTGCAGTTTTTTCCTTAAAGTAAATAAATAAAAGCCCACAAATTAAACCTGCTAATCCGGCAATTGCCATATTGATCTTAGTTTTTGGAAATGATTTTTCTTCAGGGATAAAAGAAGGACTTATTATTTTTACTATTGGAGATTCTGTTGTTAGCTTAAATTTTTCGTTAAGGTTTTTTAAATTATTTATATAAAATTCTACCATATTTTTACTAATTTCTGGTGAATGAGTTTCAACCGAGAGTTTGATGACTCCTTCGTCTGCTAAAAATTCGATATTAGTCATCTTTTCCTTTACAAATTCGATTGCATCTCTTTCTTTTTTAAAATCATAATATTCCATAATATTAAAGTGTTCAATAAATCTTTTGATCAATATGTCGCTTTTAAGCAGAGCAATTACTGCTTGAGAGGTAATTGCGGTTTCTCCTAATCCTGAACTTGAAAATCCCCCGAAGGGAGTTTGTATAATACCTCCTCCCGCAGCAACTTCAGGTGCCAAAAAGGTAGTTTCGGAAGTGTAACGTTTTGGAATTAAAAAGCTGACAATTAACGCAATTATAGCAGGGGTAAGAGTGCAAAAGATTAAAAAAAACTTTTTGCCCCATAATTTATGATATATTTCAATTATATCTAATTCATCATTATTAACCAAATTGAACCTCCTTTTAAAACTAGTTAAGAATATTTATCTACAATATTCTCCAAAATCCTTGATTTTAAAACGTTGGAGAAATTAGCGTAATAATATTTTTCTTTTTATATTTATAAACATATCTAATTATATTTTAATAATTTATCAAGTCAATAGTTGGAGAATATAAAGATTATGTATTTTAGTTTTTAATTTATCCTTTATTAATTAAAAAAGCGAGAAATTCCTTTGTATTTTTTTTGATTTCTCGAAGTTAAATTCATAAAATATACAAATGTGAGATAGACTTCATAATATAAGTATAATTGATTATATTCTTTCATATAAATTTATAATTTTCTTAGCTATTTCTTTATTTGAAAAGTGCCGGATTCTATTTCGGTAATTTATTTGTTTTTTCTCTTTTAAGACTTTAGCAGTTTTTTCAAAGAGTCTATCCTCATCATAAGTGGTTATATGGCATCCGGGTAGTTTATCCAGAATTTCTTTAGAGTCACCTACGTCTACTGATACTACGGGTGTATTACATGCTAATGCTTCCTTTAAGACAGTAACGGAACCCTCACTGAACGATGTGAATAAAACCATTTCTGCAGAGTTTAAAGCGTACATTACTTCTTTTCTATTAAACCCCCAGAGTATTAGTTCTTCTATATCTTTAAAATGAACCTTTAATAAATCAATTACTTTTTTGAATAGTGCATAGTTTTTTCTGATAACTTTAGGATTTCCTGGAAATAAAACGTAACTTTTTTGAAAATCTAAACCCAATTTGCTTTTAGCTTCTTTCTTATCAAACGGTTTAAACAGATCAAAGAATACCCCACAGGGTATTACGCTTACGTTCTTTGAGGGTAGTTTTTTCTTAATATTTGGAGATACTGCGATAGAATGTTTAATCAAAAGAGACGTTATTCTTGAAATTACCCCTTGCCATTGTATATATTGAACATCGCCACCATGGAAGGTACATATTATAGGTACTTTTCTTTGAAAACAGCAAACGAAACCAGAAAGTCCATGATGAGCGTGTATTATATCAAATTCTTTTTTCTGTATTAATTTATGTAAATGAAAAATTGCTTTGAGATAATTAAAAGGATTGATGTAACCTTTTATGAAAAATATTTCGATATCATAAGATGGTTTCAAGTCCTTGATAGCTTTTATTTGTTCTTTTACAAAAGTTCCATAATTAGGTCTATTTGTGTGTGGATACATATTTGTCACAATAAGTATTCTTCTTGGTTCTTTCATAATAATATTTTATATTTTGTTAAACAGAATTATTCATCGTTTTTTTGTGTAAAAAAGTATTAAAATAATGTGAATCCGCAAGGGGGAATTTTTTGGGAGAATCTTTAAGTTTGCGCATCTAATAATATATATTTTCTAAATATCTTTTTCACATAAAGACTTATTGTATTGGTAGAAGTTTAGATATGCCTATATTACTTAGGTTTGAGTTTTTTAAATTAACATATAAAGCAAGATACTTAATTGTAATAACTTATGTTTATATAGGGATTATATTTTTGTAAATGTTATTGGTACGGATAAATAGTTTTGATGTAATCTTTGATAAGGTAATATGCTTTTTGTGGCCCTTTTTCAGGGTCAATTATAGTATAGGGGTTTTTTTTCTCCTTAGCTCTGTAAAGTTTGATAGGTTTATTACCTCCAAAAAGAATACTTGGAGGATAATATCTCTTATGGGCCCAATTATCAAAGCAGAAAAAAAAGATTTTTAAATTGTTGAGAAGCTTTTTGTCATATTTGTTAAGAAGTTCTTGATATGCTATTGCTTGAATTTTATAAGAATGATTTATGTCCTCTAACCATATGTGATATATTTGAACTGTATCTCCTGGTTTCAGTACTGCATTTCCATCCTTATGCATTATTGTTCCTCCTTGAAAATTCTCCAATGTATCCCATTGGTGTGTGGCCCTATTGTACAATTGAATTGTGTCACCAAGATATAATAAGGTATCAACGATTACTTTTTCTTTATGATCATATTGTGCTGTAACTTTAGCGTATAAAGGTTTGTTAATTAAGCCAGTATATATACAAGTAGCTCTATTATTTGATTTTTTGTAATTGATCTCTATTACATCTGAATTTTTAGATCCGTATTCAGTAATCCATATTGACTTTTCTGCCTTAAATTTATTCTGTAATAAATCTCTTAATTCATTAACGTACTTGACAAAGTTAGTTGAATTTTGATATAAATGGTGAGAGATAACATCGATGTTTTCTATCCCTATACCCTTAATAATATATTCTTCCATATTTTTCCAATTAGCAAAAAAAAATGTTTCCACTTTGCCTTTCTCAATATTATAGTAAATCCATTTATATGGTTGTTCTCTTGAAGAAGTCAAGCAAGGTCCGACAATTTTAGCTTCCCGGTCGGCTTCCTTTATAGCTTTTCTGGTTTCTTTAAACATATAAATGAATTGATCTGGGGTACCCCAGAAATATTGTTTATTATGCGGTTCATTTGTAAATTCCCAGTATTTTATTGGTTTTATTAAGCCCGGCATGTCGTCTATTCCGTCTCCATCGTATCTTTCGACTAAGGTTTTAACAAAAACATGATAATCATGCCAGTGTGATGAATCTGGTGGATAACATTT
>Ga0315545_1003517_pt1 | contig 13378 bp, 14 predicted proteins | sample SalMarSW160210MG_FD_203096 | JGI IMG/M metagenome (GOLD analysis project Ga0315545, IMG submission 203096) | Salt marsh sediment microbial communities from the Plum Island Ecosystem LTER, Massachusetts, United States - Salt Marsh Sediment SW1602-10 ... | reverse complement strand
TTCCTCCAGTGATTTAGGGGATGATGTCGAGCTCATCTACCACTTCACCGTTTACTACGGATTTCATCTGGAGGAGATAAGTCTGGGGCTTCGGGTTACTCTTTCCAAGAAAGACCTCAGAATCCCCACCATAACCGACCTTATTCCAGGGGCAATCTTCCCCGAGCGCGAGACGCAGGAGATGATGGGCGTTGAGGTGACCGATATACCTGACGGAAGAAGATTGTTTCTCGTCGGAGATATTCCAGAAGGCGTGTATCCCTGGAGAAAGGATGAGACCGGACCGGAGAAATATCTGCGGGTTCTGCCGGGAAGGAAGCCGAAGGGGAAAGAGTAAGGAAGGGCAGCAGGGAAAATGGCAGTTAACGATATGGAAAAAACGACCTACACCATACCAATCGGGCCGATTCATCCGGCGCTCAAGGAGCCGATACAGCTCGACCTTGAGATTGATGGAGAACGGGTCGTTGATGTCGATGTAAAAGTAGGGCAGGTTCATCGCAGCATCGAGTGGCTGGGGATGAACCGCAACAACCCTGTCCAGTCAATATACCTTTCAGAGAGGGTCTGCGGCATCTGCAACGTCTGCCATCCGTTCTGTCTGGTTCTGGCGGTGGAGCAGGCGGCGGACATCAAGGTGCCGGACCGCGCTGAATACATCAGGGTCATTGCCGCCGAGATGGAGAGAATCCACTCCCATATCCTGTGGGCGGGAGTGGCCGCCCATGAGATTGGCTTTGACACTGTGTTCTATCTCACCTGGAGGGTCCGTGAGGAAATCATGGACATGATTGAGTACGTCTTCGGGAACAGGGTGACCAAGGCGATACTGCAGATTGGCGGGGTGAGAAGGGATATTACTGAAGAGCAGCTGCCCCGGATACGCCAGGGGCTGGACTATTACAAGAGCGTTTTCGAGCAGCTGAGACGGATTTTCCTTGAGGACGAGACGGTGAAAATGAGGTGCCGGAACGTTGGCATCTTGGGTTATGAGGATGCGCTGAAGCTGCTCACCGTCGGGCCGACAGTGAGGGCCAGCGGTGTCCCCAAAGACGTGCGGCAGGACCAGCCGTACTCCGCTTATGCCGACCTCGATGTCAGGGCGATAACGCCGGATATAGTCACCGGCACCGTGGTCGGCGATGTGTACGACCGCATCATCGTCCGTCTGCTTGAGGTGAAGCAGTCCGTTGAAATTATTGAGGAATGCCTGGAGAAGATGCCGGAAGGCCCCCTGCTGACTGAGCCAAAGATGCCGAGGCTGTTAAAACTGCTCACCGATGCCGCCGGCGAGGGTGTGGGGCGTGTTGAAGCACCGCGCGGCGAGGACATCCACTACGTCCGCATGGAGTCGGGGGTGAGCACGCTCTCAACCTGGAAAATCAGGGCACCAACGTACATCAACCTGGTGGCAATACCAACCATACTCAGGGGCATGCAGATTGCCGATGTGCCCATTGCCTTCGCCTCTATCGACCCCTGCATGTCCTGCACCAACCGGGCGATTGTCACGGACCGGGCCTCGGGAGCTAAATCAGTCCTCGGCTATGAGGAGATGCACCGGCTCTCCGTACAAAAGACGAAAGAGTTAAAGCGATGAACTTACTGGGAAATAGCATATGGATTAATGCCGTAGTCATCATCATTGGCTCGGCCATAGTCGTGGCCATCGGCGCCATCTTCGGCCTGCTGTACCGGGGCGTTGACCGCAAGCTGGTGGCCCACATGCAGGGAAGGGTCGGCCCGCCCATCGTGCAGCCCTTCCGTGATGTGCAGAAGCTGCTTATGAAGGAAAGCATTATACCCAGAGGCGCCATTTCCTGGCTGTTCACAGCGGCGCCTTTCCTGGCCATCATTTCCACCGGTGTACTGCTTCTGTATATTCCGCTTTTCGGTCAGCCGGCACTGCTCGGCAGGTACGGCGATGTGATACTGGTGCTGTATCTGCTCATCGTGCCCTCGCTCGCCTTTGTCGTCGGCGGTTTCGCCTCCAGTTCACCGTATGCCACCGTTGGCTCCCAGCGTGAGATGATAATCATGATGAGCTACGAGCTGCCGCTGGCAGTGGTGGCACTGACCATCGCCTGGAAAATCAGTCAGGTTACGGCCGCCAATCCGTTCCTCATGACCACGATAACCGCCTATCCCATATGGAGCCTGCTGGGGCCGGTGGGGGCCGCCGGGGCGCTATTGATGCTGCTTGCCCTGGCCGTGGTTACCGTTGGAGAGGCAGCCAAGGTTCCGTTTGACATCGCCGAGGCGGAGACGGAAATCGCCGGCGGGCTGCTGGTTGAGTATTCGGGAAGAAACCTCATGCTTTTCTACCTGTCGGATGTCATCAAGGCGTTTGCCATGGTGGCGGTGGTGGTGGCGCTGTTCATCCCTTATAATTTATCACCGTATATCGGGGTGCAGGCCGCGCTGCCCGCGGGCATCATCGATGGACTGTTCTTCCTGGTCAAAGTATTCGTCGTCATGTTCTTCAGCATCACGCTGATACGTGCCGGCATGGCGCGGTTCAAAATCACGCAGGCCAGCACGGTGTACGTTCTGGGCATGACTGCCATCGCTCTGGCCGGCATGTTGCTTATCTGGGTTGATTCCATGATTTTTTGAGGTATGATATGTGGGAAGCTGCGATTACCATAGCGAAACAGCTTTTTCTTAAACCGGCGACCAACCTGTTCCCGGCCAAGTATGCGCCGGAGTCGACGCTCGGCCTGCTGGATAAAGTAGCCAGGCAGGAAGTGGTGCTGAATCCGCCGGTAGCGGTGCCGCCAAATTTCCGTGGTAAAATAGCCTATGACCGTGAGAACTGCATCGGCTGTCAGCAATGCGTGAAAATCTGTCCCACCCGGGCCATTGAATTTCTGCCCGAAGAGAAAAAGGTCAAGATATTCGTCTCCCGGTGCTGCTTCTGTGCCCAGTGCGTGGATGTATGCCCGGTGCATACGCTGGCCATGACGGATGAGTTCCTGCTCTCCAGCTACGATAAATATGCCGACGAGCTCATCGTCACTGATAGCGGGGAACTCCCCACTTCAGTAAAGAGGAAGGCGAAGGGCACCGAGGCGGAGCCGCCATCAGAAGAGCAGTAAGCTGGCGCAGCCGGCTCACTCAATCAGGCGCTATTTCATTCAGGCGGCCTTCAAGTATCAAGTCGGCCACGCGTTCACCGCTTTCCTGCACGGGTTCAGAGAGCCTGTCTCCAACTTCCGTCTGCGCAGGCTGAATGCCAATGACGTATATCTGCCCGCAGAGTTCCCCTGCGTATGAGATAAGCGCCGATAGTGGCATACTGTGAGTTGAGAAGGACACGGTCTTTATTTTATCCGGCGATAACAGCCTGACTGACCCCGGGGGCAGCCCCATATCCGCCGCATCAATCAGTATCAACTGTTCCGGCCTGTTCCTGCGGATAACCGAGGTGTAACTCTCCGGCGCGGAACCAGCGTCTATGGCGATGACTTCATGCGGAACGGATTTTTCTCCCAGCTTCTCCTGTACCATTCTGGCGACATATGGGCCAACGGCATCGTCACCGCCCAGCGGGTTACCGACGCCCAGAACAACTATCTGGCTCATCAGGTTGCCTTTTCCTCGCCTTTGAGCTGCTTCCATCTCTCCTCGCCGAGGCACTGTCGGGCGGCAGCACACCAGTCAATGCAGGAGGGAGTTTTCTCCCTGTACACGTACTGTCCACACTTCTGGCACTTCACCCGCATCTCATCGGAGAAAATCTCCACCTCGGCGCCACAGTTGGGGCACTTGTGAAGGGATACTCTGAGATTTCTCATATCCTGGCCGGGACACCGTGCCATGAAAAATACCCCCTTCGTCCGGTTCAATTACTGTTTTATGAAAATGGTAACGTGGTTCTATCTCGCTGTCTGTGACTTACGTCACACAAACGCCTTCCGCTGAGGGTTATCTCTACCTGGCCACAGCACTTTTACCGGCGATTTTCTGGTTCAGATACCACTGGCGGACCACATCAACGATTTCATCGGCGTCATCGCAAACGCGGAGCAGGTGCAGGTCCTCTTCCGAAATAAAATTTCTGTCCAGCGTGCAGTTTCTCAGCCAGTCCAGAAAGCCGTTCCAGTAGCCGCTGCCGTATAAAAGCACCGGGAACGGCTTTATCTTGTGGGTCTGCATGAGGGTCAGCACCTCGGTGAGCTCATCAAGTGTCCCGAGACCGCCGGGCATGATGATGAAGGCGGTGGCGTACTTCACCAGCAGCACCTTGCGGACGAAGAAATGGCGCAGCGAGAGTGAGACATTGGAATAGGTATTGGGCATCTGCTCCTCCGGCAGCTCGATGTTAACGCCCACCGATGTAACACCGGCCCTGGAAGCCCCCTTGTTGGCGGCCTCCATAAGGCCGGGCCCGCCTCCGGTGATTATGGAAAACCCGGCCTTGCCCAGCCGGCGGGCGATTTCTTCTGTTTGGCGGTACAGCTCCTCGCCCGGCTTCACCCTGGCTGAACCGTAGATGGAAACGGCCGGCTCCACGCTGGAGAGCCGGTCAAATCCTTCCACCAGCTCGCCGATGATGCGGAACATGCGCCAGGACTCTTCTTTGGCCAGTTCATTGATTTCATATTCCTGTGGCATGGCTCTCTCCCTGTCTAAATGAGTATCGTTTATCTATTGCTTTCAGTATCAAACGCGGACGCCAGGAAGCGGGAAATCTTACGGCGGATGAGCGGATACCAGAACCAGAAGGTGGTATGTGTTCCCGGGAACCAGTTTAGGGCCGGTTTGCCGGAGGCTTCCCAGAGGTCAAGCGTGGCTTCCCTGGGAATGTATTCGTCCCAGAGGGCATTAAGCATCAGAACAGGGCGCTCCTGCAGGCGGTGACCGAAGGTCATCGGGTCAATCAGAAAGCCCCTGCTGGGGGGCGTTACGCTATCAAAACCCTTCTCGACGACCTCGCTCAGGTACTGCCGGTAGACCTGTTGGTCATGATTGTATTCCTCTTCGGTCACGTTGTAGTCCTTCCTCATGGAGCGCTTGCGGCTGAGATACCCTATCTTCTGTGAGTTCCCGCCGGTGATGAGGAAGGCCCCCGCCTTGATGCGCTCATCTATGCCCATGGTTATCGCCGAGATGAAGCCACCGAAGCTTATGCCGATTACCCCCACCTTCTCGGCGTTTATTTCAGTGCGACTTTCTGCCCAGTCGATTGCCTGGCGTACGTCGGTCACGGAAATAATATAGTGTTCAAACCATTCACCCGGGGTGAGGGAAGGGTAGCGGTGTTTTACGTCGTCCGGCAGGCGCCGGGAATGAAATACCGAGTAAAGGACAAAACAGGCCATCCCTTTCTTGACCAGCGAACGTGCCAGCATTTTACAGGGGATGACGAGCTGGTCGCCGATGCCGTGAAATAAGATTACCAGCGGGGCGCCGATGATGTCCAGCGGTCGAAAATATTCGGCCAGGACGGTATTGTTTTTTTCATGGCGTGTCGGGCGGGCGGTGGGATAGCGAACCGTGTAGCGCGCCCACTCGCGGTGCGTCTGCTTTAACTTCATATGGGCAGGCAGCCCATCGCCTGAGTAATGGAATGGATTCATATCCCACCTGGTAAACAGCGATAATTTAACGACCGGTCCATCTTGGTATCTCGAACAGTATCGACCGTTTGCCGGTGATTAACAGTTGCTCTATAGTCCGAACCCTTGAAGCGACCACCTGCAGGAGACTCTTGGTTACCTCGTAGCCGATATGTGGATGGCTTTCAAACAGGTTTCGGATGTCGCTGCCACCGATAGCCAGGACCTGAACCGGCGCCTTGGCAATCGCGGTGAGGCTGAAAACATGCGGCGGCACGAGGGCCGGCCAGCCGAAAATACTGCCCTTGCCAATGATGGTTATCAGCGTGGGCCTCAGCAATTTGGACGATGGTGTGGATACCTCGGCTACCAGGTCTACCTTTCCTTCAACGAGGATGTAGAGATGCTCGGCGGGCTGACCGGCGTGAAAGATTTCCTCCGCGGACTGGTATGTCTCCTCCTGGCAGGATGGCAGGTCAACGATTTTCTGCAGGTCGGAATTGTCCAGCCCGAGAAATATCTCACAGCGTTTCAAAGCATCGATGGCACTCATAATTGCTCGCTCCGTTATTTAATTTATTGTAATTGGAATGACCAGACAAGGTCAACTAGTATCGCCATATCATTGCGTTTTACCGTGCCTGGCGGTGGTGCGGATGCCGCCGCTATTGACATTTATTCATTCTGTTTGTATCTTAATACTTAGTGTTTTTAAGCCAGTTGCTTTCTGCTGCCTGCGGGTTACTGGGACGTTATCATCTTTGTTTTTCCCCGCAGTAAGGGTAGTTTTCCACCAGCAAAATGTTCCGTGGTTGCGCAGTATCATACACGGTCAATAGCAAACAACGTTCGGACGGAGGCCTTGTCGGGAAATGAGCATTATTGATCTGGTAAAACAGGGCAGGTTTGTGGTTACTGCGGAGATTGGCCCGCCTAAAGGAATTGATATTCAGGAGATGCTGGAAACAGCCGAGACGATGCGCGGGAGAGTGGACGCCATCAACGCCACCGACCAGCAGAGTTCGGCGATGAGGCTGGGCTCGCTGGCCACCTGCTGTATTCTGAAACAAAAAGGTCTGGAGCCTGTCTTTCAGATAACCTGCCGGGACCGAAATCGCATTGCCCTGCAGTCTGATCTGCTCAGCGCCTATGTCCTGGACATTGAAAATGTGCTCTGCCTGACCGGGGACCACGTTTCTCTTGGTGACCATCCTCAGGCCAAGCCCGTCTTCGACCTCGATTCGGTTTCTCTCCTTCAGGCGGCGAAAGAACTGGAGCAGGGGAGAGACCTGGCGGGAAAAGAGCTGGTGGGGGCGCCCAAGTTCTGCCTCGGGGCGGTGGTTTCACCGGCCTCCGAGCCGGTAGAGCCGCAAATCATCAAGATGGAGAAAAAGGTGAAGGCCGGGGCACAGTTCATCCAGACGCAGGCGGTCTATGAGCCGAAGAAGTTTGAGGAGTTCATGAAAGCAGTCGCCTATCTCGAAGTGCCGGTGATGGTGGGCATTGTGCTTTTGAAATCCGCCGGTATGGCGCGGTTTATGAATAAGAACGTGGCCGGAGTGCATGTGCCTGATGACCTGATTGAGGAGATGGACAAGGCGGAGGACCGGGCGAAAAAGAGCATTGAGATTGCCGCCCGCCTTATCAAAGAGATGAAATCAGTGTGCCAGGGCGTACACATCATGGCCATCGGCTGGGAGAGAAAAGTCCCGGAAGTGCTGGACGCGGCCGGAATCTGATAATAACCGGACAGTTTTTCCAGCGTGGAAACGATGCGGATAGCATATATAAAGGTTAATGGTAAAGCTTGTCACCCGGTATGTAGCGATATAGAATAGTCTGGGAGGTATATTATGACCACTGGGTCAGGTGGTCGTGCCGCACCCGGAGAAAAAAAGAGTCCCGGGCTCAACCCGGAAGAATCAGCTCTGGTCCTCAGGATCGGCGTCTTCGTCAAGATGAGGTGGCTGGCGATTGCTGGCGTGCTCATCGCCGGCCTGCTGGCCACTCAGGTATTCGGCATTCAGTTTTCCCTGGTGCCAATCTATATCATCTGTTTCGTGATGGCCCTCTATAACCTTTTCTTTTTCTACCAGGCAAGGCACCTGAATGCTGAAGCCAGCGGTTCGCTGCCGGAGGTGCTTACCGTTCCGCTGCGCCGTTTGCTTATCGTGCCAAAGGCAACTTCTCCATTGATTGAGAAAGTTCGGGCTACGGGCAACATCCATATCACTGTGGACCTGGCGGCACTCACTGTGATTCTGCACTTTACCGGCGGCATTGAAAACCCCTTTATTTTCTATTTTGTCTTTCACGTGATTCTCGCCGGCATACTGCTCCATTACCGCGTTGCCTATTTAGTAGCCACCTGGGCCATATTACTGGTCGTGTTGCTGGTCGGGCTGGAGTACTACGCGATAATTCCCCACGTCCATCTGGAGGGATTTGCTGCGGCTGGCCTTTACCAGCAGGTTTCTTATATATTAAGCATGCTCGTCGCGCTTTCCACCTGCCTGTACGCTTCCGCATATATGGTTACCAGCATATCCGGGGAACTGAGGAAAAGGCAGCGTGAAGTGGTTGCCCTGCAGCAAAAGGGGCTCACCGAAAAGACCCGGGAGCTTGAAGAAGCGAGCAAGGAGTTAACCAAACTGGAGGAAGGCAGGCAGCACCTGCTCCGCTTTCTGGCCATGGCGTCGCACGACCTCAAAGCTCCTCTCTCCGCAGTGCAGAGCTACATTCAGCTCATGCTCGGCGGCTTTTCCGGCGAGCTGACCGACAAGCAAAGGCAGATGCTGGGGAGAAGCAGCACCAGAATCACCGAGCAGCTGGAATTAATCAGCGACCTGCTCGACATCTCCCGGATTGAAGGGGGACAGATGGTCAAAGAGGTGGAGGAGGTATCTCTCGTACAGGTGGTGCAGGACTCGGTGGAAAACGTGCGCGCTCTGGCCGCGGATAAAAATATAAAGCTCAACACTCAGATGTCCACCTCCCTGCCGAAGCTAAAAGCCTCCGGAATCCGTCTGAAGCAAGCAATTACCAACCTGCTGGCCAACGCCGTCAAGTTTACCCCGGAAAAGGGCGATGTTCTGCTGAGGGTAACCGAGCAGAACCGGGATATTTACTTGGAGGTCATGGACATGGGCACAGGCATCAGCACTGAAGATATGCCCAAGATTTTCGATGATTTCTACCGCGGCGGCGACCGGCAAAAGCCTGGCACCGGTCTTGGGCTGTCCATAGTCAGAAGGGTGGTTGAGGCACATGGCGGGAAAATATGGGCCGAAAGCCCCAACCCGGAAGATAAGAAGGGCCGGGGCAGTAAGTTTACCTTCACGTTGCCTGAGAACCTGATTATGGCCGGGAAGAAGCCGAACCAAAGGGAGCGTGTCAGAAACCGGAAAAAATAACTTGTCAATGGTCGGAGAACACGTGTTATAATTTAAGGAGGTCAGAAATGGCGTATAAAGTACTGCTCGTCGATGATGACCCGGACATTCGCGATGTCGTCACCATGCTCCTGGAGTCGAAGGGCTATGAAACGGTTACGGCCTGTGATGGCATCGAATTTCTGGCAGCGCTGCGGGCGGAAGAGCCGGACCTGATGATAATTGACCTTCTCATGCCCAAGATGGATGGCTTTGCCGTGTTGAAAGAGCTGGAGGATGGAAGGTGGTCGAAATATCGGCACATCCCTATCCTGATCCTGAGCTCGGTGCGCGAGGAAGCCAGCCGAAGACGCTACGAACTGGAAACGGCGCTCGAGTTCAATGTCGATGACTACGTGGAAAAGCCTATTAATCCAGAGGTTCTTCTGGAGCGCGTGGAGCGACTGGTAAATAAGCAGAAAAAGGCCTAGCTCCTGAATCTTTGTGGAGAAAGGGCGCAACCATGACCAAAATACCCAGAATCCTTCTCATTGATGATGACGTTGATTTTGTTGAGGCGACCAGAACTGTTCTGGAAAGCAAGCCCTATGAGGTAATCGTATCGTACGATGGCGATGACGGACTGCGTAAGGCCAGGGAGGAAAACCCGGACCTTATCATCCTTGATGTAATCATGCCGGTAAAGGACGGATTTTCCACGGCGGAGCAGTTAAAAAAGGATGCCGACCTGAAGAATATCCCGGTCATTGTTCTTACCAGCTACGCCGAACGGGGTGGCGAAAGCTCCATCTCCTTGAGCGGCGGGCTCACCATGGAAACCGAGGACTACATCGACAAGCCAGTCAGCCCCGAAGAGCTGCTGAGAAGGGTGGGAAAATACCTGAAAAGGGCCGGGCTTGACCTATCTGAATAAAAAGTTCAAATCTTAAGAATCCAACCGGAAGCCAATCTCCAGGATATTACGCTATAGAGGTTAAACCTTAACTTATACCATAATTAAAGCTATATTCTGACAGAAGGCAAGAGGAAAGTGACCGTAGCCGAAACTAAAGATAAGATTATACCCAGACCATCGCTGCGGAAGAAAATCGAGGACTTGAGCGGGCAGCAGATATCTGCCTGCTTTCAGTGTGAAAAGTGCACCAACGGCTGTCCGGTGACCTTTGCCATGGATGTGGTGCCTCACCGGCTGATGCATATGCTTCAGCTGGGGCTGCTGGGTGAGGCAATCCGCAGCGACACGATATGGGTCTGCGCCTCGTGCGAGACGTGTACCACGCGATGCCCCAATGACATCGATATCGCCCACGTCATGGATACCCTCAGGCAGCTTGCCCGGAAAGAGGGGATAAAGACAGCACAGAAGAATGCTCCCATTTTCCATTCCGCTTTTCTGTCTTCGCTGCGGAGGCACGGTCGCGTGCACGAGACGGAGATGGCGGTGGTCTATACGTTGCGGAGCGGCGGGCTGGGCGGTCTGCGCAGACAGGCGGGCACCGGCATGGCCATGTTCAAACGCGGCAAGATAAAGCTCCTGCCACCCCGGGTCAAAGCCGGGCGGCAGGTGAAGAATATATTTAAGAAGGTGAAAAGATAGGACAAGCCATGGAGGTCTCATATTATCCCGGCTGTTCCATCGAGGGCGTCGCCAGGGAGTACGGCGAGTCCGTGGAAGCGGTGGCCCGGATGCTGGGCATCGACCTGAAAGAGTTAAAAGACTGGACCTGCTGCGGCGCCGCCTCGGCGCACGCCACCGATGATATGCTGGCGCTGGCCCTGCCCGCCCGCAATCTGGAAACCGCGGACAAGACGGGGCTTGACCTGGTGACTCCCTGCGCTGCCTGCTACTCAAGATTAAAACACGCCGATAAAGCCCTGCGGGCCGGTGAAAAGATTGAAGGCGTGAGCGACGGGTACAGAGGCGATTTCAGTATAAAACACCTCGTTGACTTCATCTGGGAAGAACTGGGCGAGAAAGCAATTCTGGAGAAATTAAAAAAGCCGCTGCGAGACCTGAAAGCGGTCTGCTACTACGGCTGCCTGATTACCAGACCGCCGCGGGTAACCGATGCCGGCAACCCCGATAACCCCGAGTCCATGGACAATATACTGCAAACGCTGGGCGCTGAGGTGAAGAACTGGAGCTATAAGACCGATTGCTGCGGCGCCGACCATGCGCTCACCATGCCTGAAGTGGCCTGGAAACTTGTCCAGAAACTGTTTGATATGGCCGGGGAAGCCGGGGCCGACGCCATCGTGGTGGCGTGTCCCCTGTGCCATTCAAACCTGGATACTCACCAGGAGGAAGTCTCGGCACAGGCGGGCAAACGGTATCAGATTCCCATTTTTTACTTCACCGAGCTCATGGGCCTGGCCTTCGGCGACTCAGGGGCGGAGAAGTGGTTCGGCCGTCACTTTGTCGACCCGAGGCCGCTGCTAAGGCAGAAAGGTCTGCTCTGATAAAGTTGACATAATGAATAATGGCAGTAAAGGAAAACCGGATAAAAACAAAGTAGGCGCGGTGATGGTGGTGGGGGGCGGTATCTGCGGCATGCAGAGCGCTCTTGACCTGGCCAACTCCGGCTTCAAGGTATATCTGGTGGAGGAGACCACGTCCATTGGCGGCCGGATGTCTCAGCTGGACAAGACCTTCCCCACCAATGACTGCTCCATGTGCATGCTCTCCCCGAAGCTGATTGAGGTGGACAAGCACCTGAACATTGAGATTCTGTCCAACTCTCAGGTGCAGTCGGTGGAAGGAGAAACCGGCAACTTTAACGTTAAGGTGCTCAAGAAGCCGCGCTACGTTGACATTGAGAAATGCAGCTCCTGCGGCGACTGTTTTGATGTCTGTCCCGTTGATTTAATCAACGAGTTCGAGCAGGGTCTGAACACCTACAAGGCGATTAACAAGCGCTACCCGCAGGCGATACCCAGCGCCGTGGCCATCAGCAAGTCGGCGCGCCCGCCCTGCAAGCTCACCTGCCCGGCGGGTTGCAACGGCCAGGGGTATGTTGCCCTCATTTCCAAGGGCAAATATCTCGAAGCCCTGGACCATATAAAGCAGTGGATACCGCTGCCGGCGGTGCTGGGTAGAATCTGTCATCACCCCTGCGAGCAGGAGTGCAACCGCAACGAGGTCGACCAGCCGGTGGCCATCGCCCCCCTAAAACGATTTGCCGCCGATATCGTGCGGCAGAAACGGAAAGACGGTGAAATCCCACCGGAGGAAAAGCCGGTAATCGATAAATCAAAACCAAAAGTAGCGGTGGTCGGTGCCGGGCCTTCCGGCCTCACCTGCGCCCATGAGCTGGTGAAGCTCGGCTACCCGGTGGCCGTTTTTGAAAGGGATGCAGCGCCCGGCGGGCAGCTCTGGTCGGCCATTCCCAAGTACCGCCTCCCCAAGGATGTGCTGGCCGCCGACATAAAAGATATCGTTGACCTGGGGATAGACCTCAAACTCAATGCACCGGTAAACGGCCAGAACGGCCTGGAGGCGCTGAAAAAGCAGGGCTATAAGGCGATTTACCTGGCCATCGGCGCGCAGAAGAGCCGCAGCCTGCCCATTCCCGGCGTTGATTTGCCACGGGTGCTGCTGGCGCTGGATTTCCTCAGGGATGTCAATCAGGGGAAGAAGGTTGACATCGGGAACAGGGTTGTGGTTATCGGCGGCGGCAACGTGGCCATGGACGTGGCGCGGACGGCGCGGCGGCTCGGTGCTGAAGACGTAACCGCCATCTGTCTGGAATGTGCCGGGGAAATGCCCGCCCACCCCTGGGAGATAGAGGAGGCAGTGGCGGAGGGCGTCAAAATAATGAACTCCTGGGGGCCGACCGAGATAGTCAGTAAAAATGGCAGCGTGGCCGGCGTGGCGTTCCAGAAGTGCACATCGGTGTTTGACGGCGAGGGAAAGTTCAGCCCGACCTTTGACGAGAGCGTCACCACGTCGGTTGACGGCGATACGGTAATTATTGCTATCGGGCAGGCGACCGACCTCTCCGTGCTGCCCGAAAAAACGGGCATCAAGACCACCCGCGGCGGCTGGTTAATCGTCGACCCGCTGACGCTGACCACCGAGGAAGAGGGGATTTTCGCCGGCGGCGACGGCGTTACCGGCCCCAAGTCGGCGGTGGAGGCCATCAAGCACGGGCACGAGGCGGCCGTATCCATCGACCGCTACCTCAATGGACTCGACCTCGGTGAGGGTCGTGAGCCGAAACAGGAAGAGCCGGCGCCGCTGCCCGAAGGCAAACACGAGAAGAAGCCGAGGCTGGGAACCAAATATATCGACCTGGGAAGAAGGCTCTCCGGCTTTGATGAAATAGTGACCGCGCTTACCGAAGAGGAAGCGATAAAAGAGGCGGAACGGTGTCTGGACTGCGGCCTGTGCAGCGAGTGCCTCCAGTGCGTGGCTGTCTGCCAGGC
>Ga0315545_1003516_pt1 | contig 13378 bp, 14 predicted proteins | sample SalMarSW160210MG_FD_203096 | JGI IMG/M metagenome (GOLD analysis project Ga0315545, IMG submission 203096) | Salt marsh sediment microbial communities from the Plum Island Ecosystem LTER, Massachusetts, United States - Salt Marsh Sediment SW1602-10 ... | reverse complement strand
TGCTGTTCGCGAACGATAGGATAGTCTTGTCTGACGATGAAAAGAAAAAGATAGTGAGCGCGGTCAAACGCCACAACAAGTGAGCATGTAAACTTCCGCGGTTCCCGGTTCTTTTTCTAGCAGCTTTTGGAACCAGTGATGAACCTTAACTTCATATGACCAACTTTTTAATTGCCACTTGGCAGCTAAACGTATTTACTGGAGTAACGATAACTTTATAAATGGATAGAGAAAAGAATATATTACCATATCTAAGATATAATTACTAAGAAGGAGTAAATTATGGAAGAAACCCCAAGAAAGAAGGCAAAAAACAAATGCCCAGAGTGCGGAAGCGATGATATCAAGTACGATTCGGCTAGGGGAGAATCCGTATGCACGAAGTGCGGGCTGGTTATTGACGAGTCCATGATAGATTTTACGCAGGAGTGGAGGGCCTTCGACGAGGACCAGAGAAGCAGAAGGGTAAGGACAGGAGCGCCCCTGACGCCAACAAAGCACGACCAGGGAATTACAACCGAAATGGGAAAAGGCAGGGGCGAGTTGTTCAAGGTAGCGCCAAAAAAGAGGGCGCAATATTACAGGCTGACGAAATGGCACAAAAGGCTGATCAAATCAAAGGACAGGAACCTGTCTTTCGCTTTTTCCGAGTTGCAGAGGCTTGTCTCGTACCTGGGACTTTCCCAGTCCATACACGAAAGGGTTGCCAAGCTGTACGAAAAGGCTGTGGACGGGGGTCTCGTTCGAGGGAGAAGCACGGAATCCATAATAGCGGCATTGCTCTATACCATATGCAGGGAGGAAGGAGCACCGAGGACCCTTGATGAAATTTCAAAGGCATCAGGCATCAACAGAAGGGACATCGGCAAGACATACAGGTACGTTGCCAGAAAGCTTGAAATGAGGATACTGCCTGCAAAGTCGCAGGACTACGTCCCGAGATTTGGTTCCTTGCTGGGATTGCCCGAGAGGGTTCAGGTCCGGGCCGTGTATGTTCTTGATCGGGCCAGCCATTTCGACGTGACCTCAGGAAAGGGGCCAATAGGCGTCGCAGCGGCTGCGTTGTACATAGCCGCGGTGCTTGAAGGGGAGAAGAAAACCCAGAGAGAAGTCGCGGACGCTATAGGGGTGACAGAGGTAACCATCAGGAACAGGTACAAGGAAATCATAGAGAAGCTTGGGATAAAGGACGAAGTGGAAGAGAAAGTGAAGGAAGAAGATGAACATCTGAGCAAGAACGAATAAATATACCTATACTACTTATATTTTTTAATCAGTTAATCCAGCCTTGAGTGATTCTTATGGGAGTTCATGAAGCAAGAATAAAGGATAATAGGATAGTTCTGCCAAAATCTTTATGTAATTATTTAGGACTTGCCCCAAGTATGACATTATATCCTGTCCTAATTTCAGATGGTCATTTGGATTTGTACACAGAGGATCAGTTTTGTCGGCTTTCAAGTGAAACAGGCACAGGAGCAGGCAATGATCATGATACCTTTTATGAAGCCTATCTTATTGCCAACCATCATACCACATCTCGTGATTCTGGCGGTGACGATCCTGAGGTTGCTTATAAACTATTACATGCCCTTTCGTCACGTGTCGTTATCGACAGTGGAGGAGGAGTTCGGCTACCGACTCGGGCAATGTCCGGGTTCAATGGATATGGACTTATAGTTTTTGAGGACAACAAATTTGGAATATGGGACCCGAATAGATACTACAGGAATAAATTAGGACTTGACGGTACATCATCCTAAAAATCCATGGCGGTTGCTATCTCTTTTCTCAGGCCCGGCACCTGTTTTGCCAGTTCTTCTTTGGTTCTTTTTATCTGGTGTTTAAGCAGCATTCCCATTTCCCTTTCGCTTCTGTGATTGAAGGGGTTCAGCTCCCTGAGCCTCTTTTCCGGTATTCCGGGAACTTTCTTTGGTACGAGCACCTTTCCCTTCCAGAAGGGATGGGATTCGTAACCTATCGCCCCTCTTGCTGCCTGTAAAAGAAAGATTTCCGTTTCCTGGATAGTTGGACCGGTGCCGCCAACGGGCTTTTTCTTCCCGTCTATTTTCTGGAATATCGGCTTGGGCACGCCGTTTTTTGTCTCGTACTCCGTGCCAACCCTGCCTGTGGTGTTGATCAGATAGCATTCGAGCGTATCCTTCCCTGTTTTTCCCAGCATCGCATCGCGCTTTAGCTTGAATTCCAAGAATCTGTGAACGTGGTCCGCTGTCTTGGCCCTCTTGCCAACTATAAAGGGGTTGTAAAGGGCAACATACTTTTCCTCCCCGACACCCTCGGCGCTCTGAGCGGGATGGCCGACTGTCCTGCCGGCAGCGAGGGTAGCAGCCGCAAAGTTGGCATCCGCTATCCTAAGCCAGGCGTAATCTGTCAGATAGCCGGGTGAAATGAACACGGCCATGTTCGGCGGGAATTTTATGTCGATGCTACCGTCGAAATAGCGTCCCATATCTTGCAGGTACAGAACGGTTCTCGAGTTTTTGTTTGGCATGCCGCGATATTGCAGCCTTTCGCTTAAGAAGTCGGGCTTCCCCTCACTTCCCCTGTCGGTGTTTTCGTGGTATGCCCTAGGGCTCATGCACGCCATGTATAGGGCTACCTGATTTTCGTCAAGGTCCTCAGTCTTCGTCCAAGCACCGAACTCGCTTCCCCTGACGGAATTGGCAAAAAGCCCTACAATGTCATCGTTCTTTACGTGCTGGTTTTTGACGAGACTTAGAACATCAATTCTCCTGTCCACATAAAACTTGGCGCTGTCCTTGTTGAATATGTACATTCCGTGAGTGCTCTTCCCGCTTCCCGTCAACCCCCATATAACCATCCCGATATCCTTCCATTCCCCATTAACGTCCTTTACTGTGAACTGCTTTGAGCCGGCGTGAACGCCGATGCCGCCATGGAGGTAGACGTGGTATATCCAGTGCGTTAATGCCATCTTCTTCCATTCGCCCATGTAGCTTGATACTGTTCCCAAGGTGAACCAGTGTTCCGGGAACCTTATGACAAACATAGGCGTTTTGCCATCAGAGCCCGGCATAGTTGCGGGAGTCCATAGTCCAGGCAACATCAAAGCCTCCATGTCCGGCTCGTTTTCTGGGTCTGCAAGGAACGTTGTTTCCTTCCATCTGAGCGCGAGGTCAGGATATTTCGAATCCGTCCAGACCCTGCAATGAAACCTCACGCTTTTGTGTTGCCCGTAAATACCATCCGTTTTTATTAACGGATTTGGCGCAAGCACATATTCTAGGGCGCTTCTCATCATGAATTTGTGCTGATCGGTTAGCTGGTCGTTATCTTCTACGACATCCGTGTTCCTCTTGCTTCTGCTCCAGATGTTGGAGCTCCACCCGACGCTTCCGTTCGCATACCTTTCACCATAGAAATCTGCATGTTTTAGTAACTCTTCCCTTTCAGGATTATCGATAAAGGTCTTCCATCCACGCTTTCTCTTCCAAGCAAGTATGTTGTGAAAGGACGATATGAAGTTCTCTATGGTTAGGTCCTCTAAATCTGGTATGAGTCTCATACAATTCTCCCTTAAGAAGAAAGATATTTTTGCGATATATAAATATTTATAAAGACTTATTTGACAAATGATAAAATGAAAGTTGAAAAAAAAGACAAAATGATAATACATGAGCTTTTGGACGACGGAAGGATGAGCTTCTCGGATTTGGGAACACGCTGCAAAATCAGCAGGCAGACAGCATTCAACAGGGTGAAGCGGCTAAAAAACACTGGCGTGATAGAAAAATTCAGCGTAAGATCGAGTCACAAAAAACTGGGGCTGGACTTCAAGGCATACCTGCTGGTGACAGCGGAACCCGGCAAAAAGCACAGGGAAGCGCTGTCTAAATTCCTGATAAAGAAGAAACAGGTTTCGCAGATACATTATCTTTTCGGTAGGTTTGATTTCTTCTTGGAGGTGATAGTCACAGACAGGGAGGAGTTGGCGCAGCTGCTTAGTGAGATACATCAGTTCGAGGCGGTCAACAGGACAGAAACATTCATAGTTTATGACACCATCAAATACGACCCGGAAGGACCCGTAAAGCGTCTGCTGGAAAGCGGTTAACCCGTAAAGATGCAAGAACCTTAGTCCAGGTAGTAGTATTCCCCCCTTCTCTTCTGCTCCCTGTCGAGCACGGAGTCAGGTTTATTGGCCCTGGCCCTTCCGGTGTGCTCGTCCCGGCGGAACGTGATGCCAACCCCAGAAAGAAATTTGTTCATCCCGTCCCTGAGATTGGTAGGCGCATGGCCAAATCCATGAACCCCCCTGACGCCCTCGAACACCATCACCCTGTCCGCAACCGCGTCTAAAATCTGCAGGTCGTGGTCGACTATGAATGCGGCAACCTCCATCCCTTCCACGACCTCCCGGACGAGGTGCGCAACCCTAAGCCTCTGCTCGACATCAAGGAACGCGGTGGGCTCGTCCAGCATCAGTATATCAAAGTCTTTCCCGAGGGTGGACACTATCAAAACGGCCTGCAGTTCGCCACCTGAAAGCTTGCCCATCTTCCTCTCCATGATATTTTCCAGTTCCAGCACGCGCAGAATCCTCTTGCTGCGCTGGCTTGAAACGTCCTCCATTTCCCCGGTTAGATACTCCCGGACGGTCATGCCCGCATCGGCCTGGCCCAGTCCCGTCCTCTGGGGCTTGTAGGCAAGCTTGAGATTTCCCAGCTCCTTTCCCTCGTCCGGCTTGACATTGCCCGTCAGCATGTTTATGAACGTGCTCTTTCCGGTGGCGTTTGGTCCCATGATCCCGATAATCTCACCCTTGTACAAGGTGGAACCTTCCGTGGCCAGGGAGAAACGAGCGAATTTCTTCTTGAAGGCCGGAAAAGCCATGAGCGGCTTTGTTTTCATGGAAGGGCTGGCGCTCGAGCTGAAAAATATTCCCTCTTCCCTGAACCGGACGTTCTCCTCCTTTATGTACCCCTCCAGATAGGTGTTTATGCCTGTCCTCACGCCGTGCGGCTTCGATATGATCCCGAAGCATGCGGGCTTCCCGTACAGGATGTGCACCTGGTCCGCGAGGTAGTCCGCCACGGCCAGGTCATGTTCCACCACCATGACCATGGAATCAGACGCCAGCCTCCTTATTTCCCTTGCGACCAGCAGCCTCTGCTCGACATCGAGATAGGAGCTTGGCTCGTCGAAAAAATAAAGCCCGGCGTCTTTGAGGATGGTGGCCGCGACAGCCAGCAGCTGCAGCTCGCCTCCCGACATCTTTAGTACATCCTTGTCAAGCAAAGAATCCAGGTTGAGCCCCTTTTTCATCTCTGCCAGCTGGTTTCTCTCGTCCACCTTTTCCAGCAGTTCCAGAGCCTTGCCGGTCCACATCTTTGGTATGGAATCGATGTTCTGGGGCTTGTAGGCCACGGACACCCCCATGTTTTTCAGATTGGTCAAATAATCCTGCAGTTCGGTGCCCTTGAATAACTGAATTATCTCAGCCCAGGCAACGCTCTTGCCAAACACCCCCATGTTCGGTTTCAGTTCGCCGGACAATATTTTTATCGCGGTGGATTTCCCCACGCCGTTCTGGCCTACAAGCCCCACAACCATTTTATGCTTGGGGATCGGCAGCCTGTACAGTACGAACTGGTTCCGCCCGTATCTGTGAACCGGGTTTTCATGCAACTCCGCCGGCATGTTTATGACGGTTATGGCTTTGGTTGGACACCGGTTGACGCATATGCCGCAGCCGATGCACAGGGACTCGTCTATCAGGGGCTTCTTGTCAGCATCGTTTACGGTTATGCAGTCCTCTTCGGATCTGTTTATCGGGCACATCTTTTTGCAGAGATAATTGCATGCGCTGGGTCTGCATGTATCCCTGTCTATTACCGCTATCCTTTTGGCCATAGAATCACGCACTCACTACCTCGACATCCTTTCCGAACAATGTTTTCATAATTCGCCTGAAATCGCCGGCCGGGATACGAGGACCGGGACCCCTGCCGACCAGCACCTTGAGAACTTCACCTTGCGGCCTGTACAAAACATTTACGCCGGCAACAGGAACCGGATGTAGCAGGTTTAGTATGAATTCCTTGATATCGGATGCCTCTTCCACTATCCTGACGGGCTTGCCCAATTCCTTCTCCAGTTTTTTCACCACCAGACCGTTGCGGCCTATCACCCGTGCAGCGTCGCCTTGCTCGCAGATGATAACCATGAGGCTGCCTGATTCCACCGCGTGCTTGAGCGTGATGTCTCGCAGGGATTTGATATTCGCAGACAAGCGTAAAAGGACCCTGGATACGTGTACATCGGTATCGCTGACTACCCCCGTCTTCACCTTTTTCCTGCACGTCTGGCAGAGCATTCCGCTCCGCAGGCACACACCGCATATAGGAGCTTGCATGATAAACACCAAGCATCCAAAATTTAAATTTGCAATTTTGTTAACCCCATCCCCAAACTAAATCCTATAATTTTCCCTTTAAAATTGTATTTATTCGATAATTATTTAAAGATAATTACTTATTAAGTAATTATATGGTAAAAAATATCTACCTTACGCGAAAGGAACAGGCAATCTTCAGGCTGATAAGGAAAACCGATATTGTTACGCATGCGGAGCTGACAGGCTTTTTCCCAAAAGAAAAGAACATAAACAAAACGGTTCACGGCCTTATTTCAAAGGGCTACCTTTTCAAACTGAAGAAAGGGTTATATCTGGTTAACGAGGAGGGCAAGCTTGTGATAAAGAACCCTTACACCATAGCTTCTGCCCTGTTCAGGGGCTACATAGGAATGTCATCAGCCCTCAAGATACACGGTTTGCTGGACTATGAGCCGTTCACGATCTTCGTAGTGACACCCAACACATCTAGCGAAAAGAGGATAGCAGATTATGCGTTCAAGGCTATTAATCTTGGTAAAAAAGCAACTGGGCAATGTTTTTTGGACGGGGTCTACGTCTCCACCCTGTCAAAAACACTGTTCGATTGCTTTTACAGACCAAGATACTCGAATTACGGGGATATAACCAAGGCAGTCTACGAAGCCAATGGGATAGACTGGAAAGAGTTCCTTTATTACTTCATGCGGTTCGCATCACCATCCCTTTACCAACGGACCGGGTATGTGCTCGATCAGCTGAAAAAAGAAACCGGTCTTGACATCCCAGAGCATGTAATCAAGCATCTCGGTTCGCATCTGAGAACAAGGACAAGGCTTCTGCCTTCCGACAGGCGTTCAGGCGTTTATGTGAAGGAGTGGAAGGTCATGGACAACGTAGGAAAGCAGAGGTTCCTTTCATGGTGGTATCATGGCTGACTTGGAGATGATAAGGCTTGTTTCGCTGAAGACGGGGCTTGGTATGAAGTTTGTCTCAAAAGAGGAGAGACTCTCTTCCATGATATCCCAGCTAGGCAGCATATTCGAGGGAAAAACGGTAATCATGAAGGGCGGTACCGCCCTGAACAGGATATACATCAAGAAAAGGTTTTCTGAAGACATTGATCTGGATTTCATTTCCGGGCTCTCAAAGGCCAGGAAGCTGCGAATTGTTGACACGCTTATGAAAAAAGTGGAAGGATTCCGCGTTGAGAAGCCCCGCAAGATGGGAGAAGTCTTCAGGTATGACTGCTTCTACACGAACGATTTTGGTGAAAAGGACAAGATAAGGGTAGAGTTCAACCTTTCCTGCAACAGGCTTGTTTCGGCGGAGAAGCCGAAGAAGACAGTAATCAATTCGTTCATTCTGCCTACTAAAGCTTCAAGCATGCTTGCATATTCCCTGGAGGACATGATTGCACGAAAGCTGGGTGCGCTTCTCGGGAGAGAAGAAGGAAAGGACATTTTCGACCTTTTTTATGCACTCGATTTGGCGTACAAAAAGCATACCCTCCGCAGGGCCATCAATCTGGTAGGATTGGGGAATGCGGACAACATCAAAATGGAAGCGAAAAAGAAACTAGAAACGATTAAAGAAAGAACTCCCTATATCAGGGATTCAACAAGCCATTACATCCCTGTAAGCATGAGACCGGAATGGAAGGGTTTCATTAACACCCTTATATACAAACTAGGGCGAATCTGAGAATCTGATTATGCACATTGTTGTTCACTTCGAATTACAGGATATCAAAGAATGAGTTCACTGACATCCTGACGCAGTCGGCGTGAACCAAGCATACGGTTTTCATAGATAATATGTAGTGGTTGATAAATAAATAAACATTTCTCGGTGTAACTAAGATACGAGAGCTTTTCTAATACGTAAATTTGGGAATTTTAATTCAGGTACTTCACTTCGATAAACTCTTTCGATTACTTTTCCAGTTACTGAATATCCTTTTCCTCGATAAAAATCTAAAGTTGGAACATAAACTAGTGCATCACCATCTATTACCCAAGTTCCTTCACTCAAACTTGCTTTTTCTTCTGGATACCATTGATTAGCTTGAGCTTCTAGTACCCCCAATATTAGGCTACCAGCACCCATTCCTTGATTTTCAGGGTCTATGTACAACTGTGATGTATAAGCCTTCCTACCAAATACTTTACTATCTTGACGTACAACGTTACCACCACCAATGACTTTTCCATTTCCCCCCATTCCAACTGCTGTGTAACCCTCTTTTGCTTTTTGTGCATAGTAATTAATCATCCCATCCCGTTGTCTTGCAATCATGTCTCTTACTCTTCCATATGTTTCCGCAGGACTTTCCACTATCCTTTTTGTTGTATCAAATCTACCTAAAGATGGGTCTTTATCAACTTGTTCAGCAATGTCGGTAAAACAATCTATTAATATATCTACTAATGCGGGGCCAAAGTTTCTCGGGTCTCGTTTGAAATCCACAATTTCTATCTCCATGTAGAGAAATTATCAACATTATTTATAAATATATCACTTTATAGTGATAAAATTATTCATTATATTCTTATAAATGGAAAGGAAAATTATTAAGCGGGGACAAATTGCGTGAGACGGAGAACTTCTCCGTCACAGTCGGCGTGGCAAAGAACTACGGTTTTCATATCAAACCCCCAGAAGCGACTTGATTCTATTCTTCATGGAGAAGATTTTATTTATTATTTCCTTCCCCGGTTCCAGTTCAACCTTAACACCGTAATAATTTATCCCGTTCCTAATGTAACGCATCCTATCGAATTCATGGTAGTCAAAATCTTCCAGCATATCCTTAAGCAACTCGCCAATGCAAATGTGAGACAAGACTTTGTAGCCCTTTGAAACGCAAAGCGCTTCCAGAATCTCCCTGAGGGAATCGTAAGCCAGCGAAACATACGCTGAAATGTTGACGTTGTTGATTTTAGCTGTTTTTACGGTATTTTCCTTTATATCGGACATTTCAGTTAATGATTTTATTAGTTCGCTGTCTATTCTTGTCTTCTTGATCAGTCCCTTCCTGAAGCATTCGTTCAAATCCATTTTACTTTACCCTGTATCGTTATCCCGTTCAAAACATTATTTATCAGTTGCGGATTCTTCAGTTCTTTGACGTCCTTGACCGCGAATATTTGCAATTTCCTGTTGATTTTCTTTTCAAACACTTCAAGACCCTTGAATTCAACCGTCTTTTCTGCTATTACCAATATGTCAAAGTCACTCGTTTCTGTATCCAATCCTGTAACCGCCGATCCGAATAAAACTATTGTCGGTTTAAGATAAAACTTGTTTAGAGAGTCCAGCAAACCGGAATCTTTGATTTTTCTAATGTTATAGAATATTTTCAGATCTCTGTACTCCTCCCTTTCCAAATCAGCTTTGTACAATTTCAGGTTCCTTTCTCCTCTCCAAGTCAAAATACCTTTGTTGACGAGAGAATTCAAGCGACTGCTTGCTGTTGCAGGCGATATGCGCAGAATTCTTCCCGCTTCCCTTATGTTAAATTCTCTGGTTGGCTCTTCAAAAAATATTTTCAAAATGTTTAATTCTTTGAACATATGTTTAATATTATGAACACTTGTTTAAATATCTTACTGTTCTGATAATTAAATTTATACAGAGTGCGTCAGTACTGTCGGTCTCACACAGTCGGCGTGTGTCAGAATTTTATAAACACGCTTTGCTAATGTCCGTATAAGTTTACACTTGAGTTCTCACGTCCACCCTCAGGCTAAATGTTTATGCGGAGCGTGTCTAATAATTCCCTCTTGATATCGGTTTAAAAATAATGGGATTTCAATCAAAAACAGCGGAATTTGGCAGTTTTCCATTTTTCTGTGCGTATCGATTTCCAACCCTTGAAAATATCCATATTTTACCCGATTAATTAGACACCCCTGTTTATGCGCCAGCTTTTTAAGACGGACAACCAAAAGGATATAATGGTTGAAAAACGGGGCGCCAAGGCGAAAAAAATCATAAGCCAGTCAATAAAAAACCTCAAATCGGTCAAATGGGCGGCGTCCGTTAAGAAAAGCGGCGGTTTCTGCATCCATCCAAAAAGATTCCTGCCTTTCTTTGCCGCGGATTTGGCTGCGGTCTCCCTTGCTTTCTTGCTCGTAAGCAGCAATGCCCTTTCGCTAGAGATGTTTTCATACGGATACTCCCCACCAGAACTGTCTTACATCTTTGCGGGGGCAGGGGCACTGCTCATTGTATGGGTCCTGGCCACCATCTGGATAAGCGGGGCCGTGATTTACCAGAGCTGGAAGCCGGACGGGTTCAGGCAAAGCTGGACCGCTGCTTATCGAAGATATCCTAGCCTGCTTGCGGTTGCAATTATAGCGGGGCTGATATCATTTCTGGTGTCTTCGGTGCCTTATATCGGGATATTGCTTTCACTCATAGCTTCCCTGGCACTCCTTTTGGTGAACCAGTTCGTAATCGTGAGGGGGTCAGGCTTTTACCTGGCGCTCGTCAACAGCGCCAAGACATTCAGATACAGGGTGTCACCCGTTATCTTGGCATGGTTGCTGGGCGGCGCCTTTTCATCGATAATCATAATAATTTTTGCGCTGCCGCTCGTCTCGACCTTTGTTTACTTCATTGAGCAGTACGGTATGGAAGAAGCCTTAGTGTACATGCTGGTTTATGTCGACAGGACATGGCTTTACCTGGAAGGGGGCATATTTTTGCTGGGCGTGGCGATTTCCAGGGCCTTTGGCCTCAAGTTCCTGACCGAGATATACCTGCAGCTGAATAAGAAGAAGTTTTTAATATTCTGATCATTTCCGATTGCCTTGGCAAAAGCTTATTTTTATATCTCTTTGCCGGAAGAATAAAACTATGTTGCTGGGTTTGGTGGGAGTCCCCAATTCAGGAAAATCGAGCATGCTAAAGGCTTTAACTCTTGTAGATGTTCAAATAGCGAATTACCCATTCACAACGATTTCAGCAAATCAGGCTGTTGGCTACGTGATAACGGAATGTGCATGTAAGAGGCTGGGGGCCAAGTGCAATCCCCAGAACTCAAAGTGCGTAGATGGCAAAAGGTGGATACCCGTGAAGCTGCTGGATGTTGCCGGTCTCGTGCCGGGGGCGCATGCCGGCAAAGGTCTCGGCAATCAGTTTCTCGATGATTTGCGGCAGGCTGACGGCCTTATACACGTTCTGGACTGCTCGGGCTTGACGGACGCGGAGGGGAAGCAAAGGCCTGCCGATAATCCATGGGATCCTGATGAAAACATCAAGGTGCTCGAGTCCGAAGTCGATGAATGGTTGTTCGGCATAATCCAGAAGAACGTGGAAAAGGTTGAAAACCTCGCCAGAATGAAGAAGACGCCCATTGCCAGGCTGCTGGCAGAGAAGCTGTCAGGTCTTGGAATAACGGAAGACGACATAAAAAATGCGATGAAGCAAAGCGATATCTCCAGCAGGGAATTCGCCACTATACTGAGAAGGGAATCAAAACCCATAATCATAGCGGCCAACAAGATAGACCTGCCGTCAGCGCAACTCAACTTTGAAAAGATTAAAGAAAGGCACGATCATGTTATACCAACATCTGCGGAGTCAGAGCTCGCCCTGAGGGAGGCAGCGGAGCACGGACTTGTCAAGTATACACCGGGCAATCGCAATTTCGGGATAATATCCGATAAAATCAACGAAAAGCAAATGGAGGCCCTCGATTTCATCCAGAAAAACGTCCTCGGCAAATACGGCTCGACCGGGATCCAAAACGCTCTGAATGCCCTGGTTTTCGACATGCTCCAATACATTGTCGTCTATCCCGTTGCCAGCATAAATAAGCTGTGTGACACCAAAGGAAACGTGCTGCCCGATGCCCATCTGGTCAGAAAGGGGACCACGCTCAAGGAGTTCGCCTACAAGGTCCATAGCGACATGGCGGACAAGTTCATCGGCGGGCTCAATTTGGAAAAGAAAAAGGTCGGCGCTGAGTACGAATTGCATGATGGCGACGTGATAGAGATTTTGTTCTCAAGATGAATGGGTGATTAATAGGTGATTATGTGCTGTACATCATAGGTCTCGGGGTAGGGGATGAAAGTGACGTTTCCATCAAGGGCCTGGAAGCATGCAGAAAATCAGCCGGGGTCTTCGCGGAGTTGTACACGGCCAGGTGGCAGGGCAGCCTGCCCAGGCTGGAGAAAACCATCGGCAAAAGAATCAAGGTTCTGGCTAGAAAAGACTTGGAGGAGAAATCAGCCCAGTTCGTCAAAAAGGCAAAAAACGGTGACGTTGCCCTGCTCGTCCCTGGAGATCCCCTGACCGCGACGACACATGTCAACCTGTTGATGGATGCAAAAAAGTTCGGAGTGAAAACCAAAATGATCCATTCAAGTTCGATACTGACGGCGGTTGCTGAGACAGGGCTTAACCTTTACAATTTTGGCAAAACAGCGACCGTGGTCAGGCCGGAACCTGGATACGCTCCGACATCTTTCTACGACGCCGCCCGGCTGAACAAAAAACATTCGATGCACACCATGTTCCTGCTGGGTGTGGACATGGACACCAAGCAAGGCCTGGAAATCCTGCTGGGCATAGAAAAAACAAAGAAAAGGAGTTTGCTCAGCCCTGATATGAAGATTATATCCGCTTCAGGGCTTGGTACCGAAAAAAGCATTATAAAATACGATAAAATAAAAAACCTCCTCAAAAAGCCGCTGCCACCGCCCGCCGTTCTTATAATTCCGGGAAAGCTGCATTTCATCGAAAGGGAGTTTCTGGATTCTCTGTAGAAACGGCCTCCCTTTCCTCCCGATAACCGAACACCAAATAACGAATTTCTGAGATCACCCGATAACTTAACATAACCACTCCAGTAACGGCTGTGCAGAAATCATCCATAAGACAAAACAACATCTCACATATCTGTGCATATTGTATACAACATATTTCAAGCATACCTCTTTTATCTGCAAATCCAATGACCTACTCTGCAGACATGAGCCCATCAACCTC
>Ga0315545_1003512_pt1 | contig 13393 bp, 12 predicted proteins | sample SalMarSW160210MG_FD_203096 | JGI IMG/M metagenome (GOLD analysis project Ga0315545, IMG submission 203096) | Salt marsh sediment microbial communities from the Plum Island Ecosystem LTER, Massachusetts, United States - Salt Marsh Sediment SW1602-10 ... | reverse complement strand
CTACATCCACGCTCTGGCCACCATTGGGAACATCGCGCCCCTCCTTGGCCTGATGGGAACCGTCCTCGGCATGATCAAGGCATTCATGGTGATCGAGCAGATGGGGGGCAAGGTCAATGCATCGGTCCTGGCCGGGGGCATCTGGGAGGCGATGCTCACAACCGCTGCGGGCCTTGCCGTGGCCCTTCCCACTATGGTGGCCCACAGCTACCTCACCCACCGGATCGACCGCTATGAGGCCCAGCTTCAAGACGGCACTGTGGCCTTTATCAAGGCCCTGAGTAAGAAACATTGAAGGAGAAATCCCATGCTGGTTCACAGGAAGAAGCGGGAGAGGGCCCAGGTCCAGGTGCCCCTTACGTCCTTGATCGATATTGTGTTTCTCCTCCTCGTCTATTTCCTGCTTACCACCAATTTCATGGTGGATGAGGGGATCAAGATCAAGCTGCCCCAGGCCAAGGCCTCGGCTCCCCAGACCGAAGAGGTGATCACGGTGTACGTGGATGAGCAGGGCCGTGCCTACCTCAGGGAGCGTGAGGTGCCTCTGAACGAGCTCTTCGATCGTCTTCGGGAGATGATCGGCACGGAAAAGGACAAACTTGTGGTCATCCGGGCAGACCGCTCGGTGATCCTGAACCATGCCGTAAGAGTGATGGACGTAGCTAAGGCGGCCGGGGCGGGAAGGTTGTGCTTGGCAACGGAAAAGAAGTTTTGAGCATGGCACGGGGTTGTTCATGAAGAAGGAGAGAAGGTCGAACAGGCTCTTCATGGGAATCCTGATCCTCTCTGTGGGGATTCACACGGTTGTGTTCCTGCACATTGCAGGGATCTACAGCTCCCGAGCCCTCAGCGTCATCGAACTGACCATCCAGGATGTATCGAAAACGGTGGAGAGGAATATCCCTCGACCGCGACCTAGGCTGAAGCAGCACCCTGAACCGGTGAACCCCAGCAGAACGGTCATCGAAACCCCTCCCATCCCTTCATTAAAGCCCATGAAGATCGAACCCGTGGATTCGGTGCTGTCGGAACGGCTCATGGAGAGGATCGAGAGTGTTTCCGTGCCCCAGGTGCCCAGGGCCGTCATCTCCGGTGGCGACTTCGGAGCGGCGGATTCCTCTTCTTTCGGTGATTATAATACGTCCAACGCATACCTCGAAATGGTGCGCTTGAGGATAGAGAGTCGAAAGAGCTATCCCCCACAGGCTAGGGCGGCCTTCAAGGAAGGGAGGGTCGTCGTTCGTTTCACGATCACCACCGATGGAGGCATCCGGTCGCTCGAAGTCCGGAAGAGCTCAAAAACAAAGGTTCTGGACGAGGCGGCTCTTCAGGCTGTGCGCAGTGCAGCGCCTTTTCCCGCTCCACCGCGACATCTGTTCAAGAGGGACATCCCCCTGGAACTGAGCATTGTGTTTGAACTGACATGATATGGATTAAACGAAGAAGGCAAAGGAGGTGATCGGAGCAGGTCCACTTCAAAACAGAGAGAAGAATAGGCAGGGAAGGCAGTCGGTTCTTGCCGGAATCCAGAAACTGCCTTCCCAGGCAAGCCCCTTAAGGAGGCTCACTCGGGTATGATACCGTCTTTGCGTCACCTTTTCAAGACACTTCTCCCCCGAGCCCTCCTGAGGATCGATTGAACCCGTAAAAAAGAATCAAAAACTCAAAGGAGGACTCAAATGAAAAGGACATGGATAGGCTTGATCGGATTGATCGGTTTGATGACAGCCATGACGGCCCAGGCTCAGGAAAAAGCGACGAGTCTGGGGGAGATCGTCGTCACGGAAGAGAAGCTCTTTACGCCCACAAAGCAGACAGACGAAACGGTTTATACGGGCAGTGAGATCACCCAAAAAGGTGTGGAGATCCAGGGAAGCAAAGCGGAGACCAGTGTCTATGAAGCCATCAGTATTCTTCCCGGAATCAGCGTGGAAAGCGCTGATCCTTACGGCCTTGCGGCGGAACAGAGGGTGATCCGGGTGCGAGGGGTTCGGGGTTATCTCGGTGCTTTGACGGTGGAGGGGGTGCCCAATTGGGGCGGGAACCCCATCGGTCCAAGGGAATATCTCTATGACACGGAAAATCTGGAATCCATTTCAGTGTACAAAGGGGCTGTGCCGGCCGACCTCGGGACTGGCGTCGGATCAAGGGGCGGAGCCATCGAGTTGAAACCGCGATGGCCAGAGGAAAAGTTCGGCCTGCAGCTCAATCAAGGCCTGGCCACGGATTCTTACCACCGGACCTTTGTGCGCATCGATTCAGGCTCATTGACGCAAGCGGATACGAGGCTTTCCGGGTCCTGCTCCTACACCCAGGCCGATAAATGGAAGGGGCCGGGCGAGCTTGGACCAAGGAATAACGCGAACCTGGCTTTGACACAGCCGGTGGGTGAGATCGCGGACGTGAAAGTCTGGTTCAATTATAACGATCTTAAACAAGATCTATACAGGCCATTGAACTACAGCCAGGTCCAGAGCCTCGCGGAGAATTACAAGTTTGATTACAATGAAGAGCGGACAGGAATCGCGGCCCGAGACATCTATTATTATGATTATAACAAAGGAAGCTTCACGAATAAGGATCTTCTTGCCCTGATCACGGTCAAGTCCTTCGAACCTTACCGTTTCAGCTTGAAGCCCTATTTCATTAATGAGTATGCGGAGATCTATCAGGGAGTTACTTCCGGCGGCGGGCGGATCCAGAAGAGGAACAGAGACATTGAACGCACAGGCGCCATTGCTGAAGCCGGTTGGGATGCCCAGGCGTTCAAAGCGGTCCTAGGCTACCTTTTTGAGAAATCAGACATGAATATTTTTTCTGAGAACTACGGCATCACCGCTTCTGGGCTCACCTATCAAGGCTACGGTGTCTTTGCCACGTCCGGTGACATCTATATCAATAGCCCCTACCTCAAGATTGCCGGAGCTTATCGAGACTTTGATTGGCAGGCAGGACTCAAGTATTTCAGGTTTGAGGATTCTGCCAGCGAGGGGTATGTCTCCCCCGCACCGACCTATGAACTTCAAAGAGCGCCTGATCTTGATCGCGAACCGCGAACTTACGACATCCTGCTTCCCACCGTCGGAGCCGGGTACAAGCTTTCAGAAAACCTCCAGGTGCATGCGAGCTACGGGAAAAACTTCATCCGCCCCTATGCGTACATGCCTTTAGTGAATCTGTATAATTCAAATAGGGCGGTTTTCCTGGCCAACGGAATCACGCTGAACGATCTTTTCAAGGGGTATGACATGGAGGAATCGGACAATATCGATTTGGGTGTGCGGTTCAAAACAGCCCATTTGGAGATCGCGCCCACCGTTTTCTATGCCAAACACAAGAACTTACTCACCACGGTCTATGACCCGCGGGTCAACCTCAGCTACCAGCAGAATATTGGAGAGGTCACCGGTTACGGCCTCGATCTGGAAACGAATGTCTATCTTCATAAGTCCCTGACCCTCTTTGTCAATCCAAGCTACACGATTCTGGAATACGATGAAGATCTGACCTATCAGGGGAGTAGGCTTAAGGCGGAAGGAAACCAGGTCGTGGATACTCCGGAATTCATGGTAAAAGCCGGGCTGCTCTACAAGTGGGGTGACCTGGAAATTATTCCGTCGTTGAGATTTATCGGCTCACGATATGGAGACGTGGAGCATAAAGAAAAAATCGATTCTTACCTGCTTGCGGATCTGAGATTGACCTATACGCTGAAAAGAATCCCCATAGCCCGCGCGTTGAAACTGTCTCTTGATCTCAATAATCTGTTCGATAAAGAATATATCTCCGTTGTCAACGTTTCGGATGACAATAGGGGTGGCACTGCAAGCTATTATGCCGGCGCTCCATTCTCGGCTCTAGTATCGGCCTCTCTAGAGTTCTAGGCTGCCGGGAAGAGAACTCTTGGGAAGACCTGGGGGCTGAAAAAGCCTAACCTGTGCCAGGAGTAGGACATCATCCGGTTTAGAGCGGCAATGGATCGCTCCCCAAACGTAAAAGAGCAAGCTCCCTGCTGCGACGCTGCCAAGGCCTTATCGCAGCGGCGCAGCAGGGGCCGATGTTCTTATACTGCGGCTGACCGCTCGCGCCGCAGTCCACTGAAGATGAACAATGTTAAGGTGGATCTCATAGGTCGCCATCAAGACTCTTCAAACAAGATCTTGTGATTGACCAGGTTCATGCTTTTAAGTTTTCCTTTGATGATCTTCTGCTCGCCGAAGATGTTCACCAGTCGGATCTGACCTTCCTCTTCAGGCTCCACGAGATCGACGCCCTCGAGAAGCAGTTTTTCTTCACCGTTCCTGAAAATAAACGCATTGGCTTCACACATCTCTTAAAACCTCCTTTAAATATTCATTCATCATGGCCTCGACGAGATGGGGCAGGGGCTCCCTGCTTGCACCCACGATGAACACGTTTTCCTGGTGCAAGGGGATGAGGATCTTTGGAGCAGGGCTCGACATGATCGCTTCAGCCATGGAGGGGGTGAGTTCTCCCATCATGGCATTGGGCCACGTCATGGCGATAGGCCCCAGGATCAGGTCGGCGCCTGCGGTCATGCGGACGACGGGATTCTCTCCCGTGGCGCCTCGGTTGGCCCCTGCCTTCAGCATTTGAGAAGTGGCAATGGCATTGGTGCCGAGAGCCATGATCTCAACCGATTCCCCAAACCGCTCTTTGAGTTTTTTTATGACCAGGGCGCCTATGCCTCCGCCCTGGCCATCGATAACGCAAAGTCGTTTCATAGGACATAAACTCATTTCCTCCCGAGCATCATCGTGGCGCCCGGGATGTCTCACAGCGTTCACTGGTTCCAGACCACGGCGTAAGGATCGCCGCCCGCCACCTTGTCGGCCAAATTGGCCTTTCCGGAGAAAGACTTGAGCTCCACCACATAGGCAAGAAGCTGTTGCTCCGGCAGGCGGGCCAGTTCTCGCGACATCTTCACCCTGGCGATCCAGAACATGGGGTTGCCAGGCCCACCTTGGGGCGCCATTTCCTCAGCCTTCACGCCCGTGTCCCGGTAAGCTTTGTCCCAGTCAAATCCCAGCACCATGCCTTTGCAGGTGTCGGTTTTCCTGTTGACCCGCATAGCGATGGTGGTGGGTCGAATTTTGCCGCTCGAATACTTTGCCAAGGTCTCATCACCGACAGCCATGGTATACCCGGACGATTTCCCTGCCGTGGTGTTGAACATCACCTGCAGGGCGTCGGCCGCGCATTTGCCGGGAGCGGTGACGAATACGTATTGGTCGCCGGGTCCGAGAGGCATCTTTTTCATGAGGTACTGCCCGGCGATATAGCCTGAATTTACACCCGGACAGAAATGGTCATGAAACGTGGCCGCCAGAAGCAGTGTCCACGAGGGTTCAACTGCCCAGGCAACACAAAGACTTACCACGGAGAATATCTTCTGACCGATAACACCCGAAGATGCCTCCCTCCAACCCTCTGGAGTCAGGATCCTGGCCGGGGATGCATCTATCATTTGTTGCTCGAAGCCCTTTCCGGTCCACTTGAGGAAAAGCAGCTTACCCGTATCCTTCCGGTAAAGGGAGCACCAGAGCGGTTCCTGAACCCCGGTGTGCAGAGGAAGAAGGGAACGAGATCCCATGCTGCATCCTGTCTCCTGCACGGCCGTGTCAAGAAAGGCTTCCGTGCTCTGGTTCCCGACCGTTCCGTATCCGGCGTTTGTCAGTACCAGGAGACCGGGATCAGCCTTGGACACGCCGATTTCGGACATGGCACGGTTGAGTGCTTCCCTGCCCGGGGCGAGCCAGGCTGGCTTTTCCGCAGCCCAACCCGTGGAAATCATCATGAATGAAATAGTTAAGAAAAAAATCGCCATCCTTTTAACGTTTCGCATGGTAAACCTCCTATTTATTCTTCGATCTTATGGGCGTCTTCTTTCTTCTGAAAGCGTCAGTTCCTAAGTCCAATCAAAATGGGATATCATCATAAGCGGCTTCTTGTCCCTCATTCATGAACCTTTACACATAAGCAGAGGATTTGTTCCCCGAGCTAGCGTTTTTCCCTGGATTTAAAACAGGGGATGCACAAGAGCTGCCCGCCGTAATGACGGGTACGCGTCTCCATGACCGTCTCTCCGCACGACTCGCACACCATGGGAGCCAGGATCCGGGCCATGTTCGGAACAGGGTCAACCGGCGTCTTGATCTCAAAGAGATCCGTAAGGTCGGAGTTCATGATCCGCTTCGAAATGGCGGCCCTGGTCTCTCGCCAGAGCTTTTCCTCTTCCTCGCTCAGCCCTTGATCCAGCATCTTTCGATGAAGTTTGCCCAGGGTCCCTCCAGTATCACCGTAAATACCCGGCCGGGCGACCAGGCGGGCAGCCTTGCCGTCCCTTCTGCGGTAGAAGCTGAAGGCGTTCTTGCCATAGTCCTTGTGGATCAGGTTGCCCTTGCCAAAGGTGCAGCCCGTCAGGTACTGGATGGCATCCACGGCGCACATGTCGGTTTCCACCACTGCCACGATCTCTTCATCCGTTGCTTTCCCCATTTCCTGTAAGGCCCATTCGGCGGCCCGGATGCCGATGGCAAGACCGGGACACCAGTGGCCGTGGAACCTTGTTGTCTGTTCAATAAGCTCCTGTGTTATGGTCACGCTACTCATAGTTTCATCCTGAATGGGTACCATTGCATTTAGACTCCTCACACCCCCCTCTTGACAAACTCGTAAAAAGTCCAATCTCCCCTCCCCTTGTGGGAAGGGATGAAGGAGAGGGGGATGTAAGTACTTGAATTGCTGCCTTTTTCACCCTCACCAAACCCTCTCCCATCGAGGGAGAGGGATTTTTTCGACTTTTTACGAAAGCATCACTCTTATTCAAAGAACATTACCCCTCTATGGAGTTGGTGTTTGTTATCATGAGAGGCCGGAAGCAGCAAACCAGATGATGCCCCCCATCCGGGCTGACTTGCGGCGGTAATTCAGAGAAACACGGTGGCTCGGCGCGGCTGCACCGTGAGGCAAAAGGGCAGCCGCCCGCACGGGGCGCTGCCGACCTCTTCGCCAGGTCCTTGCCCTCACCTTCTGCACTCTGGATCAAGAGCCTCGTATAGGGATGAAGCGGGCTGCCCAGCACCTGGACCGACGGCCCGATCTCGACCATGGTCCCGGCTACCATAACACCGATCCTGTCTCCGATCTTGCGGGCCAGACCGATGTCATGGGTCACAAAGAGCATGGTCAGCCCCTTTTCGATCTGGAGGTCCAGGAGGAGCTTGAGAACCTTGGCCTGAACGCTCGGGTCAAGGGAACTGGTCGGCTCGTCCGCCACCAAGAGCGATGGCTCCACGACCAGTGCCCGGGCGATGCAGATTCTCTGGATGGCGCCCATGTTGAGCTCGTGGGGGTATCGCTTCAGAAACGCCGGTTCTGTGGAAAGACGCACATCTGCCATCGCCCGGTTGACGCGCACACCAACCTCCTCCTTATCACCCTCAAGCCCTTGAATCCTGATGGGCTCTGCCACGATATCGAAAACCGAAAGCCGATGACTCACCGATTCAGCCGGGTTTTGATAGATCACCCCCATCCTGCTGGCCAGAGACCGATAGTCCCTCTCCCTCCACTCGTCCATATCCCGACCGTCAAAAACACGATGGCCCTGGTCAGGATGGAGCACCCCGGCAGCGATCATGGCCAGGGTGGTCTTGCCGGACCCTGTTTCGCCCACGAGGCAGAAGACCTCTCCCGCGCGCAAGTTCAGATCTGTTGGGTAAAGGGCCGTGACCTGACCGTATCGCTTGCTGACCTCTTTGAGCTCAATCCGGCTCGCAATGCCTCCGCGAAGGCAGCGAACCCGGTGGCCTCCCACTTCTACCATCGGCACATCCTTACGGAGACAATCTTCTATGGCCTGAGTGCACCGCGGCTCAAACAGGCAGCCCGTGGGTGGCGGATGTCTATGTTCATGGAACGATTCAGGGCCAACCACGTGGGCGTGAGCCTGGGGTGTATCTCCCATTTCAGGATGACGGTGGCTTACTCGATAAAAGGCATCCCCACGTATGCCGCCGAGATCGCGCAGGGTCTCCATGCTCGGGTAGGACCGACCAAGCGCCAAGGTGTAAGGATGCAAGGGGTGAAGGAGAAGATCCCTCGCCGGCATCGTCTCCATGATCTGCCCCAGGTAAAGCACCACCAGGTCATCGGCCAGCCTTCCGGCCAGGTCGAGATCATGGGTAATCAGCAACACGGAGGCACCCTGACTGCGCACATCTCGTATTACCTGGGCCACAAATGCCTTGGACATGGCGTCCAGGGCCGAGGTAGGCTCATCCAGAACCAGGACCTCAGGATCCATGATCAGCGCCATTGCCAGGAGCGCCCGCTGGATCTCTCCCCCGCTTAATTCATGGGGAAAACGGAGACCCTGTTCGGGAAGGAGCCCCATGTGCTCCAGGGCCTTTTCAGACCGCTCCCTCGCCTCGGCCTTATCGGTGCGCCCATGCTGAATCAGCGGCTCAGCCACCTGGTCGATAATGCGGTGGGCAGGGTTGAGGTTGGCCGCCCCGTTCTGGAAAACCATGGCCACCCGGGACCACCGGATCTCGTTGAACCTCCTTTCATCCAGGCCGATCAGCTCCGCCTTATCCAGTTTTATACTCCCCGAGATTTCGGCATTATTCGGCAGAAGCCCCATCAGGGCCTTGCCCAGGGTTGTCTTTCCAGATCCTGACTCTCCCACCAGGGCCGTAATCCGGCCAGGCTTCAGGGAAAGGCTGACCCGGTCCAGGGCAAGAATAGCGTGATCGCCGTCCCGGTAGGTCACGGTCAATTGGTCAATGCTTACTGTCACATCGCTTCCTTTAATCGTGGATCAAACACCTTTTCCAGGCTGATGGCCAGGAAGGTGACCGTCATGATCAAGAGGCTTAAAAGAAAAACCGGCGGCAGGAGCCAGTTCCACCAGATATCCAGGTAATAGTACTTGAGGGCATAACTGATCATGATCCCTAAGGACTTTCGGCTCGGATCGAACAGCCCCAAAAAGGCCAGCGAGGCCTCCATGAACATGGCCATCCTAGCCTTGGTGGCAAACCCGATGAGATACAGAGGAAAGAGCTCCGGCAGCAGATGCCTCACGATAATATAGGCGCCGGAAGCCCCCATCTGTCTGGCAGCATGGATGTGAAGACGGTTCTTCACCACCAGGGCCTGGGCCCTGATGCCCTTGGCGGTGGTCGGCCACAGCATGATCGAAAGCGTCAAGGCCAGCGCCAAGGGAGATGGCCTGAACAGAGCGGCAACCAGAATCAGGATCATCACCGCAGGAATGGCAAGCAGGATATCGGCCAGGCGCATCAAGAGCTGGTCCGGCACCCCGCCGAACCAGGCAGCAGCGAGGCCGATGGCCACCCCGAGGGCAAGGGAAATAAGCCCGGCCACCAGGCCGAATTCCACCGTGTTGCGCATCCCATAAAGGAGTTCGGAGAAGATGTCCATACCCCCGTCATTCACCCCCAGCCAGTGCCCTGCGGAAGGGGGGCTGAGCGGGAAAAAGGACATGTCATAGGGCTCGTGGGGGGCCAAAGATGGCCCCAGCAGGACCAGAAGGAGCAGAAAAAGGCCAACGCCCGCGCCTGTTACAAACCAGGGGTCTCTGCCCAATTCCTGGGGAATCCTACGGTGCATAACCTACCCTCGGATCGATCCAACCATAGACATACTCAAGGGCCAGATTGACGAAGAGCACCATGAGAGACGAGATAAGGACAATGCCCTGGATCAGGGGCACATCTCGCATCGAAATGGCGTTAAACAGGAGCGTTCCCAGCCCTGGATAGGCATAGATGGTTTCCACCACCAGGGCCCCGGTGACCATAAAGGCGATGCGCAGGCCGAAGCGTGTGACCATGGGTAGCAAGGCGTTCCGCGCCGCATGGGCATACCGGACCCGTGCCGGAGGGAGACCTTTGGCCCGAGCGGTTTCCACGAACTGCTCCCTGAGCACCATGACCATGCTTCCCCGCGTGAGCAGGAAGTTCCCGGGAAAATAGGCCAGCACCAGGGTAGCAAGGGGTAAGGCCAGATGCTGTGCCACATCCCAGGCCCGCCCTAATGGGGAGAACATGGCATAGGATGTCTCCGCCCCTGAGGCCGGGAACCATCCCAGGTAGAGGGCAAAGACCAAGAGCAGTATCACCCCGGTTCCAATCTCAGGTATCCCCTCCAACACGGTCATACATCCAACGCCGGTTCTCTCAACATAACCGCCTCGACGCCAGGCTGCCTCCACACCGGCAATGAACCCGACGAGCATGGAAATCACGTGAGCGCCTCCCATGAGCAACAGGGTCCATGGGAGGGCTTGCAGGATTAATCCCGAGATCGGGGTCAGGAAAGCATAGGAGTATCCCCAGTTGAGCTTGAAGAAATCAACGAGGTATCGGCCAAAGCCTTGCCGCTGCGTATAATAAGCTCTCAGATCCCGCTCCTGATCGGCGTTCAGGGTCACGTGGGAACTGGCATACATGGCGGTTACGAAATCTCCGGGCAGCAACCTGGGAAGGCTGTAACTCGCAACCATCATGACCAGGCCTGCAAGGAGGTAGGCCAGGATGTATTGTCTGTGACGCATTGTTTTCAGATTTCCCTTCATGAACGTGCCTGCCGTTTCGACTCAATTTTTTCACTCGTAACTAGTGTCATGTCTCAAGAGTTTCTTAACAAAATCCAGCTTACCACCCCCACCTGCCCTCCCCCATCAAGGGGGAGGAAATTCACAGCATTCCAAGTACTTCCCCTCCCTTGGTGGGAGGGGCAAGGGGAGGGGGACCCTCAAGGATTTTGTCAATGTATTTATTGGACACAAACCTGGTTACTTGTCACTTTCTTTGATCAGGGACATCTTGTTCTGGGGGATAGGGATGCCCTTGCTGATTCCTCCCTTGGTATAGAACCATACAACACCTTTGTCGGGGTTGTAGGCGGCCATAGAATCCGGGTAATAAAGGGAGATTGCCGGCAAATCTTTAGCATAGATCTCCTGGATCTTGAAGACAATGGCCTTTCTCCTTTCCTGATCCATCTCGAGCATCTGATCTTCCAGCAGCCGATTCAGCTCGGCGTTTGCATCATAACGGGCGCTATTGACGGAACCGGCCCCGTACTGAGAGGAGATCATTTCGCTTAATATCCTAGGGTCGCCGGAGATCGCTCCGTGCCCGGATACGGCAAGGTCAAACTTCCACTTCTTTACCCTGCTGTCGGTCGTTGCCTGTTCCATGTTCACAAGGTCCGCTTGGATCCCGACGGCTTCCAGTTGTTTCTTGATCACCTCACCATCCCGGTCAGCCACGCTATCGCCTGCTACCGTGATATTCGATGACAACAATTCAACCTTGAGAGGACGACCGTCCCGGAGAAAAAAACCCTCCGGGCCGCGCCGGTATCCCAGGGACTCGATGAGTGTCCGGGCCTTCTCAGGGTCATAGGGATACGCCGGTGTCCCGGGGTTGTACATCTCGTGGTCGATGCTGAGCAGTCCGTAGGAGGCCGGTGCGGCAAATCCCCGCTGGGACTTCTCAATGATTTCCTGTTGATTGATGGCATTGCCCAGGGCCTGGCGAAAGCGCTTGTCGTTGAAAGGGGGCTTCGTATGGTTAATCATAAGCTTTTTATTCCAGCCCCTCTCGTCCTTGATGATGACCATGCCCTTCCGTTTAAGCAGGTCTGCCATATCGGGCTTGATATTGGCTAAATCCACTTGTCCTGTTGAGAGCGAGACCAGGGGCTTTCCCGAACGGACATAGATGAGGCGGTCTGCCTTGGGCCCGCCCTGGTAATACTGATTAAAGGCCTCGTACAGGTAGGTTCCCTTGGCCTTGTCGAAATCCTGGAATATATACGGGCCGCTGCCGATAAAAGCCCTGGGGTCGTTATATGTCTCGGGATTTTCTACCGATTCCCAGATGTGCTGTGGAAGGACGGGCATGGTCCCGCCGATATCCGATAGAAACGGCGAGTAGGGTCTTGAGAGATAGATGATCACCGTGTGCGGACCTCTGGCCTCGGCACGGCTCACGTGGTCAACGGTGATCCAGCGGTAAGGGTGCTTCTTGAAGTACTCCAAGGTGAAAACCACATCCTCTGACCTCAGAGGCCTGCCGTCATGCCATTTCGCCTTGGGATTCAAGTCAAAGGTAAAGGCGAGCCTGTCTGCGTCAAAAGACCAGGATTCGGCCAGGGCAGGTATGTACCCCTTTTGGTCCTTCCAGATCAGGGTATCGAAAACCCAGCTCATCCTGACATAGCCCGGCCCGCGCGGATAGTGGCGGTAAGGATTGGGGTAGCCCCAGTCACCCTTGCTGTCTGAAATGCGGATCTCCCGTATCTGCGATGCCACGCTGTTCGGTAGGTTACTAAAAATCAGGGCCGCCAAAAAACTCAACATACATGCTGCTTTGACTACTGATCGCTTCATTCCGTTTCTCCTCTTTAAAAGCAAAAAGCCACGCACGTGCTTCCCCTTCATGGAGAAATCACCTTCGTGGCTCTTGACTGTTTCAGATTTTTCGCCACTGAAAGGGCTTCCTGCCCTCGTTGTTCACGCCTCTGTCTTTTAGCCTTGCAGCTTTATTTTGTCAACAACAAAATCGAAAATCTGCTTCTTGTGGGGCCAAGTAAAGGGTCTTGGCCTGTCCCCGAAATGTCTCTCTCCCCTGTCCCTATCACCTTGTCGTCTAGGCGACGATGAAATGCCTCAATCGATTTGAGAAACGCCAGTAGCTTGGCAATGTTTTTCGGGGATTGCTTGTGGACGATGTCCACGCCCATCGTTGCAACGGGTGCTCCCTGAATAACGGCGGCAAGGCCGCCGACGAGAAGAAACTCTACGCCCGTCCCTATGAGCCCCTCAAGTATTGCGCATAGGTCCGGGCCGGTTGGTTTTTCGCCGCTGGTAGGCATTCCTCAACTCTAAAATAGTACGTATCGCGTTATCATTAGCCCGCATGCGCTCCTCGGGTGACATCCTGAGGAACATCGCGACCAACCCCTTATCAACCAATTCCTTCTTTCTTCTTGCTTCCTTAACCATCTGACCTCTTCTCATGAAGCACGGTGGGATGCTATCAGCCAAACGCCGCGCCTGATTAGCAGGCTAGGTTTTTAGCGCGTATCCGTCAAGGCGTGAGATGGGATGATAAGATGATAAGCACCTCCTTTTTCAGACTCGGACTATATGGGATTCGCCATTGTGTGTCAAGCCAAGAGCAAGCTCATGATGTTGTGCTGGCAACTCGCTGGCTAGATTCAGGCACTCCGGCGAGCAGAGAAATGGATACTAAGACGGTTGCGATGGGCTTGAGGTTGACTTTATCCCCTGTTTTGACCACTCTAAAACCGGCAACTTGCACTTTTTCGG
>Ga0315545_1003511_pt1 | contig 13395 bp, 14 predicted proteins | sample SalMarSW160210MG_FD_203096 | JGI IMG/M metagenome (GOLD analysis project Ga0315545, IMG submission 203096) | Salt marsh sediment microbial communities from the Plum Island Ecosystem LTER, Massachusetts, United States - Salt Marsh Sediment SW1602-10 ... | reverse complement strand
GAGGATCGAGTGAAAAAAGCTCTTGAACAAGTTAGACCACAATTGCAGGCTGACGGCGGAGACATAGAATACGTGGGATTCGATAACGGCATCGTGAAAGTGAAACTGAAAGGCGCATGCAACGGATGCCCAATGTCAACTATGACCCTACAATGGGGAGTAGAAAACTTCCTCAAAAAACACATACCTGAAGTAACCAAAGTAGAGGCAGTCCAGTAGCCAACCCACCAAGAAACTTTGAATCTGCCATCCAAGGCATCTCATTTTTTATGCGTATCAGATCGTGTGTACATGTGAAAAAAAGGCTGGTTAGCGATTCTGGATTCTTGTTTTTGAATTTGCAATAGCAGCAAGAACTAAAATATGTTCCCCGTATAGTTCTTACTATTTAGAGGTTGAAGCATGAAAGTCAAAATCAACAATACCCTCTTAGAACTGACGCAGGGAGACATAACAGACCAAACCACAGATGCCATAGTTAACGCTGCAAACGCTGCTTTACAACTCGGCGGCGGGGTCGCAGGAGCCATCAGAAGAAAGGGCGGACCAAAAATTCAGGAAGAGTGCAACAGGATAGGCGGCACCCATGTGGGCGGAGCAGTAATAACAACTGGAGGAAACCTAGCGGCTAAATACGTGATTCATGCTGTGGGTCCGAGGCATGGGGAAGAACATGAGGATGCAAAGTTGAAAGACGCAACCTTAAACTCCCTAATCTTAGCTGACCAAAACCATTTGAAGAACATAGCCTTCCCTGCCATAAGCACAGGAATCTTCGGTTTCCCAAAAGACCGGTGCGCCACCATAATGCTCTCAACCACAATAGCGTATCTTGAAGGTCCAACAAAACTGGAGAAGGTAGTTTATTGCCTTTACGACCAGAAAACCTTCGAAATCTTCAAACGCACTCTTAAATCTCTGACTCAGAGCCGCTAAAGCTTGAAGTAACAATTGGATGTAGAGTACTCGCTTAACTCTGGTTTTTAAAGCCAAGTAACTATTTTTGCTCTTTGTCCTTCAGGTTGAGAGTGGCTTTTGCTTCATCGTTTATGTATTGGATGGTGAATCCTCTCTTCTTCAAAAGTCTGATTGCCCTATAATTGTTAGGTAACGTTAAGGCGTAAACCGTTTCAAGCCCTCTATCTTTGCAGATTTCAATCATATGATCAACCATCTTGGACCCCAAACCTAATCCCTGCCAAGGATCTGCAACTATAAATGCGATCTCACCATTCTTTCCATCCGCTTCAATTATTAGCCTCACAACACCCAAGATTTTGCGTCGCCCTTCTTCCTCCAGTTCTGCCACGATGCCTATCTCTCTGTCGTAGTCAATGTCACAGTATCGGGCTCTCATCTCATGGGGCGTGTCCTTTATTATATGGAAAAACCTGTAGCGCACCGATTCTTCTGAAAAGTTTTGGAACATCTCAAGCCACAAAGGTTCGTCTTCAGGCCTTATGGGTCTCAAAAGAACGGTTCTGCCGTCTCGCATCCTTACCAACGTTTCATACTTTTTTGGGTCAAAATTTCCTTCGTTTAACATCACAATCCAGACCCCCTTTTTTGGCTAGTGGCTTCATAAACAAATACAAAATGAACCCCGTAATTAACTTTCACATATTGCCCACTAGATTCTTTACAAACAGAAAATAGAGGATTAAACGGGAAAAGAAGAACATCAAAGGCTTAGAAGCGAATGAAAAACTTAAATACTGCCTTAAAGAAAAAAGACGCTGCGAAGGGGTGTATTATGAGAAATCCTGAATTATCTGTAGCTCCAATGCACAGAATATGCAAGAAAGCGGGAGCGAGCAGAGTAAGCGAGGCAGCTGCGAAAGCGCTGGCAGAGGAACTGGACGAAATCGGCATCAAAATAGCTAAAGAAGCTATCGACTATGCCATGCACGCTGGAAGAAAAACCGTTAAATCAGAAGACATCGAGATAGCAGCAAGAAAAGTCTTGGCAAAATAAACAAGCTCAACTCCCTTTTTTCCAAAAGAGGCACAACAGCAGCCTCTTATCGTTTAGTGAAAAACTTTATGTTTCTAATTTCAAAGCATTTTTGTTCATTCAATTATCTCTTTTGGAACCTACAGAATTTAGAAACCTAACGTTTATTTAACTAACCAAAGAATCTTAAATGAAGCGTTAGTAATCTTATTTTAGAAAAATGGAATTTTCAGTGTTATCTATGAAATTTTAGCTTACTGCAGAGAAATCTTTATATCTCAAGGCATTTTCTAGTGTTCCGAAACAAAATAAGGAGAAATGATTAAGATTGTCTTCTGGATTAGCTGGAACGCCCGTTCTCATACTCCGTGAAGGAGCATCCCGGTCAAGAGGGCAAGAAGCCCAGCACGCCAACATCATGGCTGCACAAATAGTGGCTGAGTCAGTAAAAAGCGCCCTTGGACCAAAAGGAATGGATAAAATGCTGGTAGACAGTTTTGGAGATATAACTATAACCAGCGACGGACGCACAGTTTTAGACGAAATGGACATTCAACATCCGGCTGCCAAAATGATGGTGGAGGTTGCCAAAACCCAAGACGACGAAGTGGGAGACGGCACAACAACTTCTGTGATTATAGCCGGAGAACTGCTTGCAAAAGCTGAAACTCTCATAGAAAAAAATGTTCACCCAACAGTCATCATCGACGGATACAGAAAAGCCGCTGACAAAGCTCTCGAAACTCTAGAGAAAATCGCAATAAAAATCAGTCCCACCGACAAAAAAACCATAAAGAAAGCTGCCATGACATCCATGGCTAGCAAACTAGTGGCAGGAAGCAAGGAATATCTAGGGGAGATTGCTACTTCAGCAGTTTTACAGGTTGCCGTAAAGTCTGGAGACGGATACAAAGTAGATATTGACAACGTCAAGGTGGAGAAGAAACCTGGCGAGTCCCTTACCGATACAAAACTCATAAACGGCATAGTTCTTGACAAAGAAGCCGTTCACTCTGGAATGCCGAAAAGGGTGGAGAACGCCAAAATTGCTTTGATAGATACTGCCCTTGAAATAGAGAAAACCGAGTTTGACGCCAAAATAAACATAGAAAGCCCAGAGCAGATGGATGCTTTCCTCAAACAAGAAGAGAACATGATAAAAGATATGGTGGAGAAACTTGTTGCTAAAGGCGCCACTGTCATTCTCTGCCAGAAAGGCATCGACGACTTGGCTCAACACTTCCTCTCTAGAAAAGGTATCCTAGCGGTTCGCCGAGTGAAAAAATCGGACATGGAAGCATTAGCTAAGGCAACAGGAGGACAAGTTGTTACAAACCTAAATGATCTAAGCAAGAATGACCTTGGCTACGCTCAACTTGTAGAAGAACGGAAAATCGGCGATGACAAGATGACTTTCATAGAAGGATGCAAAAATCCGCTGGCTGTCACGATCCTCATACGCGGAGGAACTGAGAGAATAGTTGACGAAGCAGACCGTTCGTTGCATGATGCTCTCTGCGTTGTAAGAGATATCGTTGAAGAACCCAAAATCCTAGCTGGAGGCGGTGCACCTGAAATGGAAGTCGCCAAGGTACTCAAAGAGTATGCTGAATCGCTTCCTGGAAGAGAACAACTTGCGGTTATGCAGTTCGCTGAGGCTCTTGAAGTAATACCAACCACGTTAGCTGAGAACGCTGGACTTGACCCGATTGACATTATATCTGAACTACGAGCAAACCATGAGAAGGGAAAAGTATGGGCAGGAGTTGACGTTAACATAGGCAAAGTTGGGGACATGGAAAAAGCTGGCGTCTTCGAACCTATAGTAGTTAAAAAACAAATCATCAAATCCTGTTCCGAAGCCGCGTGTTTGATCCTAAAGATCGACGATGTAATAGCTTCCGGAAAAATGAAGGCTCCCCCCATGCCACCAGGCGGTGGTGGTGGAATGGGCGGAATGGGTGGAATGGGAATGCCCCCAGGCGCAGGAGCGTTCTAGAGAAACGAAAGAAGAAAATGAAGTTTTTATCGGGCCTGCCAAACTGACCCGTTTTGAGAGGGCTCGGATAGTGGGAGCTAGAGCTCTGCAGATTGCCATGGGTGCGCCCATCATTATTGAGGTTCCAGAAGCTCGTGTTGGTCCTATAGACATCGCACTTTTGGAGCTAGATACGGGGATACTTCCTCTCACTATACGAAGAACGCTACCAAACGGAACATACCAAGATATACCCCTCAAATGGCTACTACAAGGGTAAAATTTGCTAGTATAGGGCTATTTTTTTAAACCCTATTTCCTTTTTTTGAAAACTTTAAGATCGTCCACATCGCAAACGTATTCGAATCCAGTATCAACTAATTTGCAGACTTCTTTTGCTGTTTTTGATGTTTAAATGAGGGTTGCAATGCGTGCGCTTGAGTTCTATGTGACTATTTCTGCTTCTGCGCTCAGGAGGTCTGTCTTCGTGATCGTTACCTTTATGTGGTCTCCAGGCTTTGTGTCGTCAATTAAAATTAAGAAACCTTTGATTCGGGCTATGCCTGCCCCTTGTGGGGTTGTTCCTGTTATATCCACTTCGTATTCATCTCCTATCTCAACGGGGCATTTCTTAACGTATCTGCCACGTCTATTCTTGGCATTTCTCTGGCTTCTTTTCATGGACTTATCAGCCATCTTCCTCTTTCTGCATATGCGATAATTATTAGCGCCCCTTAAGGTTTAAGTGTTCTGAATTTTGTGCCGCGTTCTTTTGTAGCACGCACGCCTTTTCGGCTAGGTGTGAAAGTGGTTTATCAACAAGAAAGAACTGATTTCTGGTTCTATTAGGAAGAACGGAATCTGAAGCCAGTATCCATAAATCCTTTAAACGAGGAAAATGGATATGAGAAAAACGAGATACATGACTGAAAGCGAAATTATCAACGACTGGCTTTCTGAATATTCTGGAACAACATATTATAAACACCGAGAAGGCATCTTGAAATTTCTAAGTTTTCTGGGTAAGAATATAGAAGAAGTAATGAAAGAATACGAAGAGGCAGAAGACAAAGCTAGATGGGCTAGGGATATGGGGCATGAAATCGTTAAATTCTATCATCAAATGGTTAATGACGGGTATTCAGTAAATAGCGCAAGAACTTGGACAATCGCCCCTAGAGCTTTCTTCTCTGCTAAAGCTACTCCATTAAAGGTCAAGAGAGGAGCAATTCCAAGAGCACAAATAGCAAAGAACGAACACAAGTTCCTACAACAAGAGCTTCAAGAAATGTTCTACTATGCTAATACCTTCGACAAAGCTCTTCTAAGTCTAGGAGTCTCAATTGGATACTCAACTAAAGATTTCCTCAATTTAGAGCGATCTCATATAGAAGCGATAATAGAGCAAACAATTAAAAATAAAATAAAGTTTCCACGCTTTGACACTCAACGATCTAAAACTAATGTTATTTGTATAAGTTACGTAATGCCCGAAGCAGTGAAATCTCTAAAGAAGTATTTTGATACTACCCCAGCTAATAAGAATGGTAAACTCTTCGATCTTAGTCCAGATTCTCTAAATGATCATTTAAGAAAAATGGCTAAAGCTGCTGGAGTCAAACAAACAGGGGCAATAAAGTGGAATCTCTTGCGTAAGTTTCTGTTTTCTGGACTGTTGAAAGCTATGGATTTGCTATCTGCTAAGTTAATTATGGGAAAACGAATCTCAAGTGATCTCTTAACGTATTTCATTACTGAAGGAGACACGATCAAAAGAAGATACACCAAAGCCTACCCTTACATCAGATTAGCTAGGAACGGAGATAGAATATCGCAGGCAGAAGAGCAACTGAATATGTATAGAAAACTATTCAGAAAGATGATTATCGACAGCGGTCTATTACAGGATATAAATGAAGACTTAAGCGATGAGGATGTTCTAAGATTATATCTACAAAGATGAACAGGAGAACAACTGTATGAAATGTCCGCAATGTGGCTCAGAAGTAAGTCTTGAAGATGAGTTCTGTTCTGAGTGTGGTAAACTATTGTTACTTGATGAGGCTTATGACGCTATTAGTGATGAACAAGACGAAGAGGCGGATTAAATCACTCCTCATTTTTGGTTCTGCCGAACCTTTCAATGTTTGCTTGTTTCATTGGTAAGGGTGCCAGAAGTTGAAGTTAATAGTTAGTGTTTGTGACTAATGGCTAGGAATTTTTTCTTTTCTATTGATGAGAAAGGATAGCAGAGTAGCCCATCGAGGTCATTATTTTTACGTGCTTCCTCGTTGTTGAGCTTTACAAGAGTAAAGGTAATTTCTTCAACTGCGCTTGGGTTTATTCTATAAAGGGTTCTTCTGTGGTTGCGGGGGTCTTTCTCTTTCACCACAATTCTTCCTAAACTTCGAATCACATTAAGTATCTGTCTTTCAGTCAAATCCTTATCATAGTATTTTTTCAATCCCCTCTTTATCCCTTGGATGGAAATAGCTGCAATTGTTTGATTCAGCTTTCGTGATTTCTTGACAATAATGACTAACACTGCGAGTTTGGTCTCAGATTTACTCCAGTTAATGGCATCCTCCCCATACAACCATTTTAGAAATCTCTTTTCAATCTGATCCATGTTAATCAAACTCGCTAAAACAATATAGTAAGAAATATGTCTTACTAATAAAGATTGCAAGTCCATTTGCCGAAACCGCATTTCTTGATGGATGCCCCGCATCCCATCATTGAACGAGATTACCAATTTCGTCAATCTATGTTAATCGATGAAATAGTTCATGTTAAACACTTCAGCAATTTGTAAATAAACAGCTCAAGAATCTTGTAACACACTCTAGAAGTGCAAAACACATACAGTAACTAATCGCAGTAAGGTTGACCTGAATGGTTTGTGCTACCGTAAAACCGAGGCTAACTGCTTCGGAGGCGTGTCACCGCCTAGCCCTAAGTGAAGGGCAGAAAGAGAACGAATAATGGAAAAGATGAGAACACGAGGCACAGAAAAATGATTAAAAAAATTGCTTGCCTTTTGATTGTGATATCTGCGCTGACGATACCAATACTGCACATAGCAAGTGCCGTCCAGCATGATATTGACGGATGGGATTATGGTTACTATGACTATGAGGACCCCTGGTACTGCGAATGCCATCACGACGTGTGGATGGGTGATTCAGAGGACTCTATGGCAGGACTTAGTCTAATCGCAGAATACACCATTGTTTATGACCCATACCCAACTCCCATGTTTGGTTGGGCACAATGGGCTTGGGAAGGCCAATACGGAGATGGAGATGTTCAAATGGTTATCGGGCTAAGTGTCGATGCCTGCATCAACGGCGATGATCACCACTATTACACAGACTACAGTAATCCTGAGTGGGGATACCCACCCCAGTCAGAGTATGAAGCCTGGTTTGTTTACCTACAAGCCGACGGCGAAATAGACCCTGTAGAGTCAGTTGAATCTTCTTGCACAGCTGCCTTCTATCATCCAAGCGATCCGCCATGGCCACCCACATTTGGAGAACTTTGGTGGCTTGATGCGTATACACAGAATCCGTCATACCATCCATACGGAAATGGATGGAGCTTCATATATGCACACTGGTAATAAGGAGAGGTTAAATTGATAAAAAAGCCTAAAGTAACCAAAAAACCCCGTAATGCGATACTTATTGCAGTTTTCACAGCCATGCTAATTCTTTTCATGTTTGCAGCAATATACGCTTCTACACAGTTAACACAACCCGGTAAACCAGTTAACCGAGTTAAGTCCTCCATAGAGTCGGCTGGTCCTGAATCTTATTTTCAGGTCAAAATAGCGTATGCATATGCCGGTCCTCTACCGCCAGACAAAGCTTCCTATGTAGACCCAAAAACTAATGAAACCATGGTTCATACAAGTAACTATCCGTCTGCAGTTTTCTTGGACTTTACACCCATTCCGTCCATGACTAGTTCTTTCGACGCAGTTATTGCGGCTTACGGAGTAAAGATAGTTGCAGATACAGGGCCAACCGAATATTATGGATGGAGCGCCGGAACGGCGAACTATAGCGCATTCACCCAAGACGACTTCGCTACCTTAACCAGTTACAGAGGCGACATGGTATACCATAGCAACTATCGATCCATAGGGGGCACCTTCAGCTATAACTGGGCAGCCGATAGGTCTATCTTAAGCCACACCATCGGCTCTGTCGGCACATATTCAACGAACAAAACGTTTACCCAGCCGAGCCTTTATGATTTATTCAGCGCAGGCATACCAAACGCAATCTCAGTAGAAGTCTACCGAATTGGATACATTACGATGACTAATGGCTCAGTTACCATACACGAAGATACCGTAACAGACAACAAACCAGTAGCTTACGCCCAACTTAGCAAGTATGAAGACGGCTTCATTTACAACAACATAGTACCAACAGAACAGCTACCGCAAATTGATTTATTCCACCCCACGAGCTAACAATAAACAAAAACACATTTCATCTCCCCACTTTTTTCTTTCCTCATGATCTATTCGAGACTATGCGTTTGCACTCCTCATACCAGAATATCGTTTGATTCTGATCTGTCTCACGTAAATGTCCTTTTCGAGTTTATGCGCCTTTTTGCCATGAAAAACGCACATATGCACTTTCCCCTCGATTGTAACTTGCTTTTCTGAGCGGAAACAAGACAACTGCAAACTTCAAAGTGAAGACTTGAGTGAAAGTGAAGAGACCATAAAAATCAATAGTGACTAGAAATATCCTGTTTTTTGTTTATATAGGGGGAGTCTGTGTGTCACTCAGTACAGTAGTTGGAGTAATGGTTTGGGGTTAAAATTTAACTCTCTCTTTTCTTCTACTTTATTTCTTTTACTTGTCTTCTCTTGTCTTGTCTAAACTCTCAGCTCTCCACTCCTCTAACAAAAAAAAACACACACATGAGAAATAGGTCAAATATTCTTGACTACCTAAAGGCGGGTTTTGGTCAAGGTTTCTTGACAAAAAAGCTTATCAGCTAAGTTAAGACATGTTAAATTAGGTAATTTAGTTGGGGGAGCAAAAGACAGCGTTAATTCTTTCGATTATGCTTCTTTTTGTTTTAGTTAGTTTCCCTTTTGTTGGTTCTGTTGGGGCATCTTCGGAGATGTGGAGCCAAACATACGGAAACGGAAAAGAAAGCACGCCCTCGCTGGTTGAAACATCTGACGGCGGATTTGCCATAGCTGGAACCACTGATTCATTAGGTGCTGGTGGCAACGATTTTTGGCTGGTAAAAACGGATGCGAATGGGAGCATGGAATGGAACCAAACTTATGGAGGAGCAAAGTCTGAAAGTGCTAAAAAGGTGATTGCGACGTCTGATGGAGGATTCGCTTTAGTGGGTGGCACATATTCTTTTGGTGCGGGCCTTGAAGATTTTTGGCTTGTTAAAACAGACAGCTATGGAAACATGGAATGGAACCAAACCTACGGAGGACCAGGTTCTGACTTTGTTAGATCATTGATTGAAACGTCTGATGGAGGATACGCAATTGGAGGTTCCTTTGATCCGTCTTATGAAGACGCCTTTGACCGTGATTCTTGGTTAGTAAAAACTGATAATTACGGGAATATGCAATGGAACCGGACATACAGCGACTTACCTCTCAATTATTGTTCCGACTTAGTTGAAACCTCTGATGGAGGATACTTGTTAGCGGGGAGCACTGGTCGTTATCTTCTTGAAGCTAACATGTGGATAATAAAAACCGATGAACATGGAAACATGGAATGGAACCAAACCTACGGAGGAAGAGAGGATACAGAGGCTCGCTCGCTGGTTAAAACCTCGGATGGAGGATACGCCATTGCTGGGATCATAAAAGACAGTTTTGGTCATTACGATTTTTGGTTGGTTAAGACCGATGGGTCAGGAAATATGAAGTGGAACCAGACATATGGTGGAGCAGGGACTGAAACGGCTCACTCTCTGGTTGTGACGTCTGATGGAGGATACGCATTAGCCGGAGTAACTTCTGGTGGCATTGGTAATCAAAGCTACATTGATGCATTGATGGTTAAAACTGACGCTGATGGAAACAAAATTTGGAATCAAACATATGGGGGAACAGGAGATCAATACATTTTTTCATTAGTTGAAACCTCTGATGGAACATTCGCACTAGCTGGTTTCATATCTTCTACTTATGCGGGTCCTAGTGATTTATGGTTAATAAAAACTGACAAGTACGGCTATATTCCAGAGTTTCCATCATGGACACCAATGCTATTCATGCTCATTGTGCTTGCAGTTGCCCTAGCCGTCTATAAAAGAAGACTAGAATCCTAAACCAACTAACAATTAACATTGAATATATTCTAAGATTCTAGATTCGTAACAGGAGAGAGAAAGCTCTCGCCCACCCCTAGAAATTCTTTCTTTCCCAACGGTTATCACGACTTTGTCTTTCTTTTAATCAATTCAGAATAACAATATAATCAAAACCTGTTTCTTCTTTGGTTTCACTCAAGTCTGTATCCCTCAAATATCGTGTTCTGTATTCTATTCAAATTTACATTAAAAGTTTTAAGGTGAATAACCCATAACGATTAAAACGTCGATTAGAACTATCTAGCCTTTAGATTTAGAAATGTAAGGGGAGTTACATAAACGAGTTCTAACAAATCACGAATTGTTCACTCTGAAAATCCAATCAAAGAGATGTGGTCTCCAGGCTTTGTGTCGTCAATTAAAATTAAGAAACCTTTGATTCTGGCTATGCCTGCCCCCTTGGGGGTTGTTCCTGTTATATCCACTTCGTATTCATCTCCTATCTCAACGGGACATTTCTTAACGTATCTGCCACGTCTATTCTTGGCATTTCTCTGGCTTCTTTTCATGGACTTATCAGCCATCTTCCTCTTTTTGCATATGTGACGATTATTAGCGCCCCTTAAGGTTTAAGTGTTCTGAATTTTGTGCCGCGTTCTTTTGTAGCACGTACGCCTTTTTGGCTAGGTGTGAAAGTGGTTTATCAACAAGAAAGAACTGATTTCTGGTTCTATTAGGAGCCTAATAATACTTCATTGTTGAAAACAGTACTTTTTCTGAAAAACCGTACCCCGCTTACTAAAAAGTCGCTTTTTTAGACTGTGTTGTGTTTAGAAGGGAGTTAAATTATAAAAAATTAGCACTAATCTATTTTGTTTTCTGGTCTATTCACCATTCCTCGTCTTCATCCTCTTTATCATCCTCTTTATCTTCTTCCCAGTCTTCTTCCTCAATCAAACTTTTTCACCTCACATTCTTTGTGCCTCTGTATTGACATCTTTGAGAATTTTCATAAGAGATTCAAATAAGGATTACGCATAAAACAAAAAACAGAGAAAACCACACTTTCAAAAATTTAAACAGAAAACAAGCCAAACTAGAAAAAACTACCCCTGCCCAAGCTTACTCTTTGCTTCTTCCAAAGTTTTTTCTATCCTCTTCCAGTGCGCTCCCCGCCAATACACTTTACCGCATCCCGGGCACTTCCAGAAATCATTATAGTAAACGGACGTTGCTTCAGGAATCTGATCAGCCACCACCTCTTTAGAGACAGCCTTAATCATTTCATTGCATTTGGGACAACGGGAAACGCTCAAGTCGATTTCCAGCTTGAAACCGAATCGCCTAGCTAAGTCAGCAAGTTTTTCAGCTTCATCTGTTGCCTCAACCAAAACCGCTTCCGTTCCCCGGGTCACAGCTTGCTGATACAGTTTAAGGTCGCGGGTAAGCAGAACCCGTTTCTCAGATTTCGCCATTTCAACAAGCTCTTCATCATCAGCAGACCGGAAATAATTGACATCCTGCCCCAGCATACGAAGCCAACGGGTTAATTTGCCAAGCATTCCATCAGTTATGAACCTCAAAACCAACAACCAAAGACTACTAGCAACGATATACAATTTAACAGTGACCATAAACTCAATGAGAGCCACAGAGAATTCATTAGAGTATCCACTAAGTATCCGCTGATAGTCACGTTATTGTGTGACAGAATTACAGCCGGATACAATATGACAAAATTTTGATAGTTGATGCTTGTTGCAAGTTAAATTTAAATAGATATAACGGTGTTATGTTCCTGAGTGTCGCAACATGAAAGTTTACATGGACTACGCCGCAACCACACCCGTTGACCCCAGAGTTCTCAAAACCATGAAGCCCTACTTCAGCGAAAAATATGGAAACAGCGTCTCCCTACACAAACAGGGCAGAGAAGCAAAAGAGGCACTAGAACAATGCAGAAAAACAATCGCAGCAATTATGAACGCCGAACCTAACGAACTCATATTCATGGGTAGCGCCACCGAATCCACCAACATGGCACTGAAGGGAATAGCCTTCGCCAACAGAAAAAAGGGAAAACACATAGTGGTATCCTCGATAGAGCATCACTGTGTCCTCGAACCTGCCCGATGGTTGGAAAAACAAGGATTCGAAATCACTCGTCTCCCAGTAGACAATTTTGGATTCATCGATTTAACCCAGTTAGAAAACGCGATAAGAAAAGATACAATCTTAGTCTCGATAATGCACGCCAACAACGAGATAGGCACCATAGAAGACATCGAAAAAATAGGAAAAATATGCAAAGAAAAAGGCGTATACTTTCACTCCGACGCTGCCCAAAGTTTCGGCAAGATTCCCATTGACATAAAGAAAATGAACATAGATTTGTTATCCATCAGCTCCCACAAGATGTACGGCCCCAAAGGAGTGGGCGGACTCTACATAAAGAAAGGAACAAAAATTGAGCCACTTCTGCACGGAGGAGGACACGAATTCAGAAAGAGATCGTCAACAGTAAACGTTGCCGGAATTGTTGGCTTCGCCGAAGCAACCAGAATCCAAAAAAAGGAAATGGTTTCTGACGCCAAAAAACAGACTATCCTCAGAGACAAGCTGATAAATGGACTTTTGAACATAGACGATACACATCTAACTGGGCACTTAACAAAAAGGCTGCCCAACAACGCCAGTTTCTGGTTCGCTTACATCGAAGGAGAATCCCTGCTCATGCAACTAGACATGAACAGTGTATCCGCTTCCACAGGTTCAGCGTGCTCTTCTGAGAGCCTAGAAGCAAGCCACGTCTTGCTCGCCATCGGATTGAAACCCCAAGAAGCTCACGGATCCCTAAGGCTATCTTTAGGAAAATACACTACAAACGAAGACGTGAATTACGTTCTGGAAGTAGTGCCAAAATCGGTTGAACGGTTAAGGAAGATTTCACCCTTCAAGAAAGGATGGAAACAGTAAACATACCCAAAATTTCTGAGAAGCTATGAAAGCAGCTCCAGTTGACAACCATTAACCTTAAAGACTGAAAAAACGTTTTAGTGCTAACAAAGGGCGATGCAAATAATGACGCTTGATTTCTCTGAGATTCTTGTAACCGGAGGCGCAGGATTCATAGGCAGCCACA
>Ga0315545_1003509_pt1 | contig 13397 bp, 12 predicted proteins | sample SalMarSW160210MG_FD_203096 | JGI IMG/M metagenome (GOLD analysis project Ga0315545, IMG submission 203096) | Salt marsh sediment microbial communities from the Plum Island Ecosystem LTER, Massachusetts, United States - Salt Marsh Sediment SW1602-10 ... | reverse complement strand
GCAGACGTGATACGGCGATACATCAAACTGCAACATAAGGATCAACTCTGCTTAGACCTTTAGGGTTTTGCCTTTTAATGCCCCGCAGCTTGCTGCGGGGTTCTTTACTGCACGTGCGTCTGTCATCATCAAAATCATGCCTCCTATGATTCGACACGCGCGCGTGCGTTACCAGTGTCATCTCATGCTCATCTCGCACGAGAAACACCCCCTCGCTTCATGCTCATCTTGTATGAGACAACTCTTCCCCTTGACACAGTGTCATTAATATGGTAAAAGTTTTGTTGAATAATACTTCGACAGAGAGGTGATTACAGTGAGTGGAGAAGAGGAAAAAGCAATACGCATACACAAGGAAAGTTTGATAATAGACACTCTCAGCCCTACCTTTTTTCTAAGACCGCTGGGATACACGGAGAAGATGAGAACTAGGATGAAGGAGATGCTGGATAAGGGAGAACCACTATCTGAGATCCGCAGTGAAATGACTGAGATATTCAACGAGCAGCTATATGAGGGGGAAACGGATTATTGGCGCTGGTGGGAAGAAAGCGGTGTTGATGTGGTTCATACTACGCTTGGAGAAGTTGAAGGGGTAACTCCACCGCTAGCCTATGAAAGTGCTATCGATCAGATAGCGGGCTGGACCAAAAGATTCGATGCTTTTGATCAGCTTATAAAAGTGACCAATTCAAAGGATATTCAAGAAGCGCGAGCAGCGGGAAAGTATGGGGTTATCCTGGGATTTCAGAATAGTCACCATATAATGAGGGATTTGGGGAAACTAGAGTTATTCTATAATTTGGGTATCCGAATCATGCAGCTTACGTATAATCTTAGGAATAACATCGGCGATGGTTGTACTGAGCGAACAGATGCTGGTCTGAGTGAATTTGGGGTGAGGGTTGTAAAGAAAATGAACGAGCTTGGAATGTTGATTGACCTTTCTCACTCTGGATATCAAACCACCATGGATGCAATTGAGTTATCAGATGATCCAGTAATATTTACTCACACCTTCTGTCGATCGGTTTATGACCATGATAGAGGGAAGGGTGATGATGAGATAAAAGCTTTGGCGGAAAACAACGGGTATATGGGGATCCTTCTACTACCTGATTTTATTGCTGCAAAGGAGGCTTCGCTAGATGATTTTCTCGATCACCTTGAGCATGCAATAGATATCCTAGGGATACAAGGGGTAGGTATCGGAACTGATAGTGGTGCGGACGCCGAACTTCTAGATCGGTTAGGTAGGGAAAACAGGTGGAAAGAAATCGAGGAGAAAGGAATTACAGAAAGAGGATGGCGCGCGCAACATTTTAATAAAGTATTAACGGAAGTAAGAGGCTTCAAGGAGTGGCGCGATTTCCCTAATATTACCAAAGCATTAATATCAAGAGGATTTAATGAGGGAGAGATCAAAAGGATTTTGGGCGAGAATTTCCTCAGGATATTCGAAGAGGTAGTAGGATGATTTTCTCTGATGTAGGGTTGGGTTTTGAAAGCATTCGGTTTGTGGAAGAGTGAGTACAATACTGGCTTTTGGATGAGTGGGTAAGTTGTCTCAATATAAGAAGGAAAAAGGAACAAAAATAGCGCATTGAAGAAAGGTAGAAGTAGTTCTTAGTACATAGTGTACGGGGGTGATAATTATGAAAATAATAGTAAGGGAAAAAGAGAGGGAGTGGTCTCCTCACCCACAAGCTAGGGGTGTAAAGCGAAAGTTCCTCATATCGAAGGCAGAGCAGGGGGAAAATGTTACGTGTATGTTGGTAAGAATACCGAAAGGGGCGGAAGTCCCTATACATACTCATGCTTCAGAGAGCGATATTTTCTATACCATTTCAGGTAGATTCAAAATATGGGCGGATGGAGTAGGAGAATTTGAGGTGGACAAAGGCACAGTTGTAAGAATACCGAAGGGAATTAAACATAAGATTTACGATGTTGGAGAGGATGCCCTAATTTATGATGTTTTCAGCCCAGCTATAAAATGATCATACATAAAAGATGTGGGATTAGATGAATTTCAGCTTGTTTATGTACTTCTACTTATTAAAAGCGAGAATAGTTTTTATGCTCGAAATGATAGCAAGGAGCAGAAAATGCGGTTTAGGTGCAATTTTTGGGGTGGCTTGGAAGAATTACGAAATAGGAGGCAAAATCTAGCTGAAGGGTTCGCCTAGTGTTTCATCGCACAATTAAACAGATTTATTTGGGGAAGTGACTGAGAAATGACCGAAGATGTCACCTACGAATTAGTTAAGTATGCTGTTGGAACGGAATATGGAGATTTGCCTTCTCAGGTAGTTAGAAAGACAAAAATGCTCCTTTTAGATGCACTTGGTTGTTGTTTTGCTGGCTCCTCTGCGTGTGGGGTGAGGGAAATAGTAAACCTTGTAAACGAGTGGGGAGGTAAAAAGGAAAGCACAATATTACTTTATGGTCATAGAGTCCCTGCTCCCTCAGCGACATTTGCCAATAGTGTGATGCTCCATGCTAGAGACCTTGAAGATACTCAGGATATTGCCGTTATTCATTGTACTACGCCTGTTTTACCAGCGGCTCTTGCACTTGCGGAGAGGGAGAATGCAAGTGGCGAAGATCTAATTGTGGCCGTTGCTTTGGGAGTTGAGCTTTTATGTCGTATGGGGTTAGCCTCTCCTAGGCCTCAGCGTAAAGGTTGGTTTCACACAACTACTCTTGGTTGTTTCGCTTCAACAATAGCAGTTGGAAAAATTTTGAGATTAAATGAAAAGCAAATGATGAATGCTGTGGGGATCTCATATAGCCAGTTTGCTGGTAATCAGCAATGTCTCGAAGAAAAAACCTTAACTAAGCGATTACAACCAGCATTTGCTGCAAGAACGGGAGTATTTTCAGCTTTACTTGCTAACAAAGGGATCACGGGCCCCAAGAATATATTAGAAGGTAAATATGGATTCTATAACCTGTACCTAGATGGTCAGTATAACCGCGATATTATACTAGATGAGTTAGATAAAACATTTGAAATTTCAAATCTTAGCCTGAAATATTATCCGAGTTGTAGAGGTACGCATGCTTCAATAGATGTGGCCCTGTCACTTTCGCAAGAGCATAATATAAACGCAGATCAGATAAAGGCGATTCTTGTTTATGTGACACCGCTAACCAATTCCCTAGTTGGGGATCCCTATGAAATTGGTGAAACCCCTCAGGTAGATGCTCAGTTTAGTATCCCCTACACGGTGGCTCGAGCTTTCCTAAAGCGGGACGTGTTTATAGATGATTTTGAGGATGAAGCTGTTAGAGATGTCGCGACCCTCAATCTAGCGAAAAAGGTTAAGGTTCTGGTGGATCCTGATGCGAAACAGTCTAGTTCCTTCCTCCCTTTAAGAATGGAGGTAAGAATGAAAGATGGTAAAATTTACCGAAGGGCAGCAACTACTATTAAAGGAAGTCCTGCAAATCCTATGAATAGGGAGGAGTGTATTAGAAAGTTCAACAAATGTGCGGATTTTGCTATAAATCCGATATCGAATGCAGCCCGGGAGCGTTTTGTCTGTGCGGTGGATCAGCTTGAGGAGCTAGATGATGTAAACCAATTGATTAAGGCATTAAGAACTAACTAGCCACGGGAAGATTTAGATGATTAGTGAGGTGTATTATGTGATTTCACAATAAGATTTTTGTGGTAGAAAGGGGGTTGTTGGACAGAAATAATCTATAAAAAGTAGAAAAGTCAGGAGAATACGTCACTCCAAGAAAGTAGTGCGAACTGCCTGTGCATGAAATTCTAGGGGGGCGATGAAAATGGGGCATGGCTAGGATAGTGAGCTGCTGTTGACTGAAAGGGATAGAAACAGACAGACTTAATCCGGCAATAATGTGCGGCTTGTTCTATTTGAGAACACGAATCATGGAGGAGATTCTTATGGAAGAGATATTTCGGAAGTACATGGAAGAAAAACTAGGGATTCCTGGAAGAGATTTATATGCTATAAAAACTTCCAAGAAGAAGTTCCCGGATGGGGCCAACTATAGGTTGGAAGTTGCCCCCGTACAGACCCCGGAGGGCGTGAGGGCAGTGATAGATGCCGCTGAGGAGTATGGTTGTACAATACATAGAATTACTGAGACGCGTGGTATAATGCGTCTCACAGATAGACAAATCAAAGATATGCTCAAGTTAGCAAAGGAAGCCAAGGTGGAATTAGCCCTTTCTGTGGGTCCACGCGCTCACTATGATACAAGTGCACAAAGGGCTACTGGGACCTACGAGGGAGGTAGATTAGGATATAGATTAAGAGGCTCTGATCAGCTCTTGTACGCAATTAGGGATATAAAACGGGTGACCGACTTGGGATGCCGCCTGATACTAATTTACGATGAAGGTTTATTGTGGGTAGTTTCAAACCTGCGAAAGGATGGGCTTCTCCCTAAGGATACTAAGTTTAAGTTATCAATTCACTGCGGGCATGGAAACCCGGCTTCTATAAAAGTACTTGCTGACTTAGGGGCAGATTCAATCAATCCAGTTGCTGATCTTCAACTCCCAATGATTGCGGCAATTCGGGAAAGCGTAGATATCCCAATTGATTTATTCATCAGCATGCCTAAAGCGGACGGAGGGTTTGTCCGCATTCCTGAGGCGCCGGAAATGAGTAGGGTGTGTAGCCCAGTGTATCTAAAATGCGGCCCTAGCGAAATAACGACCCATGGAGTACCTACCACTGAAAGGGAGTGTAGAGCATTTGTAAAAGAGGCTAGCCTAGTACAACAAGCAATTCAAATGTATTATCCTGAAGCAAAGGCTAGTGAACCGGGCGCAGAAGATTTAGCCATTCCTGTATAAAGATGCGTTCCAAACGTGAAGCTCCTCGCCAAAGGGCGTAATTGTGCCAAATGGAATTAGGATTTGGCCACATAAGACCAGGAGGGTGATAGCTTAGTATGAATATAAAACAAATTAAGCGGATGCAAAATGTCCACTTGTCCGGGATAAGGATGGTGTTTGAAAAAGTAAGCCGGTTGGAGCAGCAAGGTAAAGATATAATTCATATGGAAATAGGAAGACCGGATTTTGATACGCCGATACCTATAAAGGCAGCGACTAAGCAAGCCCTGGATGATGGTTTCGTTCACTACACTGAATCTGCAGGAATCCTTGAATTGAGAGAGGCTTTGTCTAAGAAATTGAGGAAGGATAATAGAATTGATTTGAATCCTGAGGAGATCATCATTACTGCCGGTGCTAGCGAAGCTATCTTTATCTGTATAATGGCCTTTCTCGAACCGAACGACCAGGTATTGATCCCGGATCCGATGTATGTCTATTACCAGGACTGGCCAGAATTTGCAGGGGCAACGACAGTGCCCGTTCCCTTAAAAGAAGATTTCCAACTGGATCTGGCCGCTATCAAGCAGGCAATTACTGACCGAACTAAGATGATTATTCTCAATACTCCTCATAATCCAACAGGGTCAGTTATCAAGGAGGAGATATTATCCGAGTTAGGAAGTTTAGTGCGACGCCACGACCTTTTAGTTTTATCCGATGAAATATATGAATTGCTAACCTATGATAATGCCAAACATGTAAGTATTGGTTCTCTACCTGGAATGAAAGAGCGAACATTAACGGTAAACAGTTTCTCCAAAACTTATTCTATGACTGGATGGCGATTGGGATATGTTGCTGCGCCCAAGAAACTTATTGAGCCATTGCTGAAGACCCGCCAACATACTAGCAATTGCCCTTGCTCATTTGTCCAAAAGGGGGCTCTCATTGCAATTAATAAGTGCCAAAGTCACGTTAAAGAAATGGTAAAGGAGTTTGATCGTAGGAGAAAACTGGTGATAGAAAGATTACGGGAGATAGATGAGTTTGAATTTGTAGAACCAAAGGGGGCTTTTTACGTCTTCCCTTCCACGGAGAAGTTGGGAATGGATGGGAAACAGTTGGCAAGCTATCTGCTGGAAGAAGCAGGAGTTGCCACGGTTCCAGGTGAAGCATTCGGGAAAAGCGGCAAAGATCATATTCGTATAGCTTACTCTACTGGGTACGAAGAATTGGAAGAAGGTTTAGATAGGATAAGTAAATCATTGCAGAGATTGTAGCCTGTGCGTAATCAGAGTCTTTTATAAAGATCGAGGAAAGCTTTCTCAGGGGCAATGGAGTCTTGATGGCGAAAAACAGTCTGAGAAATACGTCAGCGATTTAGATATCCAGCATCTTTAAACCGCTTTCAAACATGCCACGACGATCGGAAAGATAGCACAGAACCATAGAATCGTAAGACATGAGGATATACATGCCTGGGAATATTGTGTCCTTTTGAGGCAAGGAAGAGGATAATACGGATTCACCGACTATAACGCCGAGAAGCGATATCGAGCCAGAGATTACATGATACCAAACAACGAGGATCAAGGTGCGCATGGGGCTACGGTTGTCAGGCCTTGCTACAGGGCAGACGATCGCCAACTTCGACTTTGCGTTCCAGCCGTCGGTAGAACGGTCTCGGATTGAGGCCACTGGCCAACGTGCGCGTGGATCGGTCAGCGGCGATCACTGCTGCTTCCTGGGAGATGCAGTAAGTCCATCTCCGAGTACTACATCCCCCCAGGTCCACCAGGAGTAGGAAAGATGCACCTTGCCATCGCGCGCTTGGGGTAAAGAGCACTGGAGAATGGCTTCTCAGTCGCCTTCTACCAACTGGAGGAGCTGCTCTACCTTCTGCGCAACGATGAACAGGTCTCTCCTGGTCGGCTGCGGCGCAAGAAGTACATGAAGGCAGGGTTGTTGATCGTTGATGAGATGGGGTTTCAGCCCCTTTCGCGCCAGGATGCGAACCGGTTCTTCCAGCTGGTAAGCTATCGGTATGGACGGCGCTCAATCTGTATCACATTGAACAAGGCGATTCGAGAATGGCCAGAGATGTTCGCCGGTGAGGAAGCCATCACCGCAGCAATACTGGATCGGCTAGTGCACAACAGTCACGTGCTGAACATCCGTGGCCAGAGTTATCGGCTGCGGAACTGGGAATCTGTTACAACAAGATACCCCCAAAGTCGAGAAAGGAGATTCGATGGAACATGTGGTGAACTCCACCTCGTAAAAGATCGGGTTCACTAACCTCGTAAATGTTCGTGCCCCTTGACATTTGTTGCCAATCAGTCCAACAACTTTGGCACCAAATCCAATAGTTGAGAGGTGGAAAGCCCATCGCATTTACTGTCGAACGCCTGGTCAGGTTGTATTGGTATCACCTAAACTCAGTTTATAACTTCAAGAGCTGAAGCTGAGGCCTGCGTAACGTTATCTCTGTCCTTACGACGAATAAATTCGAGGATCAAAAACATCGCGAAGGCTTTCCCCTACCAAGCTAAGTGCATAGATGGTAATAGTCACACCAGCACCTCCACTCAATATCATCCAAGGAGCAGTGGTTAAATAGTTAGCTCCCTGACGTATGATATTTCCCAAGCTGGCTGTAGGGGGCCGGACACCCAGTCCAAGGAAAGTAAGAGAGGTCTCGATTAAAATAGCAGTCGCGCCCCACAGGGTAACACAAACCAAAAGCGAACTCAGCACATTTAGAAACATGTGAACGAGAATTATCCTTTTGGGCGAAGCCCCTAGGGCAAGACTGGCCTCAATAAAGCCGCTCTCTCTTATAGATATCGCTTCACTGCGTATAAGCTTAATAAAGCGAGGTACAAGAGCTAGAACTATCGCCAGTAGAAGATTACTAAAACCAGGCCCAAGTATGGCAACCACCATGATCCCCATGACCATTGTAGGAAGCGTCATCATTATATCAACTACTTTAACAACTAGAGCGTCAACCCAGGTGTTGTGATAGTATCCTGCAATTAAACCAATTGCTGTGCCGGATAAGGCTGCGGTTGATAAAGAAGTTACTCCTATTAGAATGGTCGTCCTTAAGCCGAACAACAGTCGAGACAAAAGATCACGCCCAAATTGATCTGTCCCTAATTTATGGGCCGAGCTTGGTGGTTCTAATCGGTTACCTATATGCATTTCTGAAGGGCTAAATGGGGCTAGCCAAGGTGCCAGTATAGCAACAATGCATATGAGCAAAAGTAGAACTATTCCAACCGTGCATGGTATATTCTTAAATAAGCCCATTCTACACTTCTTCACTAACTTACTTGTATTGGATTCTTGGGTCAATAACACCGTAGGTCAGATCAACCAGTAGGTTAACGATTATAACTATTACACAATACACTACAAGGACGGATTGTATAACCGGATAATCATCTTGAAGTATCGCTCCTACTATCAAGCGCCCGAGGCCAGTTCGTCCAAAAATGTTTTCTATGACCACGGAACTACCGAGAAGCAAAGTGAAATTAATACCAGCCATCGTAATTAGAGGGATCAGGGAGTTTCTAAGGCCATGTTTCAATACAACCTTAAACTCATTCAATCCCTTAGAACGCGCCGTTCTCAGATAATCTTCACTGAGAATATTAAGAAAAGAAGATCTTGACAACCTAGCAAATATCACAATCTGCGTTTTGGAAAGCACAAGAGCTGGTAAAATGAGGTATGTGATTCTGGAGCCGAATTGCAGTAGACCAGCAGGACCACTGCCTAGGAGGGGGAACAAGTTCAGTTTTAAGCTAAACCATATCATCAATAGAAAGGCAAAATATATACCTGGAAACGCCAAGAACAATATGCTAATCCATCGCCCTATCTGATCAACTAAATTGCCTCGGTTATAACTGAGGAATATGCCCAGGGGGATACCGACAATCGCGCTAACTAAGGTAACAACGAGAGTTAGCTCCAAAGTTCTAAGTAACGGAGGACCCAACAACTTTGTTATGGGAGCGCCTGTGATTAAAGAGTTTCCTAGATTACCTCTAACCAACGATCCAACGTAATCAAAGTACTGGACAGTGAGAGAGCGATTTAGCCCCATGTCCTCTCGAATTTGCTGGACGATCTCCGAGTTCGCATTTGATCCCGCCACCACCCGCGCGGGATCCCCACCACCAAAATGCATAGCCAAGAAAACGAAGGTTATCAAAACCAAAAGGGTAGGAATTGATCCTAGAAATCTTCGAGTAATATATCTAATCAAGCTACCTCTTCCCCTAAGATGGACCAACTAACAAGAGGGGGTATTTATCCATCTCCACACCTCACTGAATGTACAACACCATTTCAATGTTTCCCTCTATCTATGACACTGAAAAAATTGATATATAGAATGCATAGGACCCTAGGTAACCAATCTCGAAACCCCTAAGGTCCTATACAACTTATTCACCCCATTAATCTGCTCAGTTAACAGAATAATCTAACCCCTCCTTGAGATGCTGAGGGATACCGATTCAGGACTTCGATACTAGGTCCACTCTTTCAAGGAAGGGACCATAGGGATAGAAGAAGTCATTGCCCTGATAGAGATATTTTAACTCTGATCTTCGAGCAACAACCACTGTTCTCTGGCAGACCAAGGGAACAATCGGAAGCTGTTCCATAGTAAGTTTCTGTGCCGCGCTTACCAAAGCCGTTCGTTCCTCAAGGGAGGGAGTGGCTTCAGCCGCCTCTAGCAGGGCGTCAACTGCTGGGTCGCTAAAGAAGGCTGCATTAAGATAGCCTCCTGGTTTCCCAGGTTGGGATCTGGAGTGGACATGTTGGATCATATAGGTAAGAACATCAAAACGGCCCGATCTCGTTAGACCAATCGGAGGGGCATCCACGCTCATTAGCGTACCGTAATAGCGACTATGAGTTATGACGCTGAAGTTCATTTTGATACCAACGTCAGCGAGTTGAGCTTGGATAAGCTCGGTCATGTTCGGCCAGATTGAAGCATCTGATGTGATAGTCTCAATGGTGAATCCCCCAGGATATCCTGCCTGAGTTAACAAGTCCCTCGCCTTTTCCGGGTTATACTGATAGACTGGAATGCCTATTTCCTCAGCCGTGGCACCGCAAGCCCAACTTGATGGTGCTAGGGTGTTTGTAGCTTCAGTGGTTTCAGAGCCGAAGAAGTCAACTATGTCCTGCTTGTTTATAGCATGAGCGATTGCCTTACGAACCTTCAGTTCGTTGAACGGCTCACAGGACGTATTGAGTATTAGAGCTGCTTGGTTTTTCATGTTCACTACGTCAATGAGATAGCCTTCCGCTTTCATTTCTTCGATCCAATCTGGATCGGTAGCACCCAGAATAACGTCTAGCTCGCCTTTTCTTAATCCCAACTCTCGGCTGGCCAGTTCAGGAAGATAATAAAACACTACGCCATCCACTATTGCCTCTCTGTGTTTGCATTTTTCGAACTTGCGCAGGACGAGTCTATCATTGGGTACATAGTTAACAAACTCAAAGGGGCCAGTGCCGACTGGGTGTATTTTGATTTCTTCTCCCAGTTCCTTAGTAGCCTGCTCGCTCATAATATATATCCTACCTTCAACTCCAAAGGTCGTCCAGAGGGATAGCGGATTTGGATGCTTCAGTTTGAATTGCACTGTGTACTTGTCGAGAGCTTTGATCTCAGCCAAATTCTCGGTAAAGGCAGTTCGAAGAGTCCCCTCGCTTGCCCGATCGAAGGAAAAGACTACATCCTGGGCTGTCATTTCACCGTATCCTTGATGGAATTGTACTCCCTGACGAAGATTAAATGTATAGGTACGCTTGTCTTCAGAAATCTCCCAACTTTTCGCTAACCCAGGCTTCAGTTCATCAACGTTTCCATACTGATGAGTTACCAACAGATCGTAAGTATGGAAAAAGATAGACAGGCCACCTGGCCACGTGCTCATATGCGGATCCAGCGTCCCTGGATCCCCAGTTGCTAGACCAAAATCGACAATCTTTTCAGCATCCTGCTGGGTTATACCAACTACACTCATTACCCCTATCAAAAGTACTCCCACTAGAAGAAACAAACCTACACGACGTTTCACCGTAATACCTCCTTAGCTTTCTTAGCTCTCTATCCACCTATCCACCCACCTATCCACGCTCAGCATACTCGCCTCCAATCACCTCCTTGATACACGATTCGGAGACTACTAAAATTCGGAATAAGAATCAAGGCTCAGATTTGTCTCACTGAAGTTCCAGTATAAGCTTATAAGCCGCGAAAGCGGTTGGGAACTGCAATTAAGGCTCTTGGAAAACTTCTATGGTAACTTCATCACCAACTGAAGCGCCCCTTCTGGGGTGTTGAACCACTAGACATCTACTGCACGAGACAAGTCTGGTCCTTGACTTAGCAACAATTAGTACTTAAGATGGTAAAAGATTTCCATCGCATATCCGAGAGCTATGAAACCAGTGCGAGTTGTCAATATCGACCAAAGCAAGACAGAAAAAGGTGTGTGGGATAACCCGATTTTGAGGAAGGAGGCGGGTATTCTCGTCTCAGATAATGCAAAGGAGAGTTAGGCACCAATATCAAGCTATGAGACCAACGATTGGGATTACGACGTCTGTAAGTCAGGATGAACAGGCCTTCCGGCTTAAAAAAGGCTACGTGGAGGCAGTGGCGAAAGCTGGGGGAGTTCCAGTTATCCTTCCTCACAGCCAAGTCGAAGCTGAAGAGGTTGGGAGTCGGATAGACGGCCTGCTTCTCTCTGGAGGGCCTGATCTAGACCCCATCTGCTTTGGCGAGGAGCCCAGGTATGAGCTTCTTAAGATCGATCCAAAGCGCGATCATTTCGAACTTGAGCTGGCCAGGCTCTTCTTAGAGGAGGAGAGGCCGATCCTCGGCATATGCCGGGGGATCCAGGTTTTAAATATTGCTAGTGGCGGTGACATTTACCAGGATATAAGGGCACAACTGAAAGATACCCTACGCCATAAACAGGATGGGCCCTACCGGTATCCTACTCACCAGGTGATAATCAAGAGGGATACACTTCTGTTCGAGCTACTCGGAAAGGAGAAGCTTCGAGTAAATAGTTTTCACCATCAAGCAGTCAAAAACGTCGCTCCTGAGTTTATCGTGAGTGCTAAGGCGAATGATGGAATCGTGGAGGCGATCGAGCGACCTACCGGGATCTTTCAGCTTGGGGTCCAGTGGCATCCAGAGACAATGTGGCGCAATTATCCGCTCTTCAAGAAACTGTTCATCGGGCTGGTAAAAGCGGCTGAAAAACAAAAAAGTGATCCTTTATTAAAAGAGTGAGCTTTAAGTGCGATGCAGACTATAGTGCTATGTAAAATCTAGTTAAAAATGCCCCAGTCAATCCGGTCCAAAATGACCCACTTGCGAACATGTGATATGATTTCCCAGTTAACGCGCACCCGTAATAGTTACGCTGGAAAGGAAGGAGATGTTAGCTCAAGTGGAGAGAAGCTGCATCAAATACTTATAGAAGAGAGGGAAGTCGAAGGCCGAGATCGCTTGGCGGGCAGAGCACACCAGAAAGACCATTCGCCGAGTGTTGAGGGAACCCACAGACAAAGGACTGGAGAGGAGACTGATGGGATCTAAAGTTGACCGCTACCGAGCTGATATCAAGCGTTGGATTGAACAGGGCATCTCCATAAAGAGGATGCTGGAGAAGGTGAGAGAAGACGATACCCATCCCTACCGGGGGAGCAGGAGCAACTTCTACGAGCGGGTCGATCGGATCCGCGAAAAATACCCGTGGTACTTCTATCCTGATGTCTCCTTCGGCGATGAAGAATCGACCATCACCGAAGTGGAGGAACAGGTTAATGACGCTAAAGTACAGGCGTTCCGACGCAAAGTGGGTGTTAAGAATCTAGATAACCTAAGCGTCCTCGCGGTCGACTTCGGCAGTACCTTTACCAAGGTGCTTACCTTTAACACCAAGGACGAAGAGGTGAAGCTGCGCTACGTTCCAACGATCGTTGAGGATATCCGTCACTCCCTTGCCAACGGTCTTGGTCTAGGTGAAGAGATCGCAAAGAGCGGTAGCTGGAAGCCGTTAGAAGAGAAGCTAGTCGAGTTTGACATCAAGCTCCCCTGCTCCAGTGCGAAAGGCGGCTTGAAGATGGTCACGATTTCACTCACCGACGCGGAGAGCGGGTTTGCCGCGGATACAGCTGCTTTGACCGCCGGAGCAAAGATCGTCGGTCGTTATCACGGTAAGCTCACAGAAGAGCTGGGACGAAAGATCTACGAAGGTGACGAACCAGAGATCATCCTCATTGCTGGCGGAACCGATGAGGGAGGCGAGACCAAGACGCAACTGTACAACGCAAGAATTCTAGCCGATACAGCAAAGTACGTCACGCACACCAAGTACGGGGTGCCCGTCATCTACGCCGGGAATCAGGATATCGCAGACGAGATAGAGGCAATCTTCAAGGAGAAGAGGATCGATATCCGCGTGGTGGACAACATCATGCCGGAGGTCAACCAATTCGCTATTGAGACGGTTAACGA
>Ga0315545_1003508_pt1 | contig 13398 bp, 13 predicted proteins | sample SalMarSW160210MG_FD_203096 | JGI IMG/M metagenome (GOLD analysis project Ga0315545, IMG submission 203096) | Salt marsh sediment microbial communities from the Plum Island Ecosystem LTER, Massachusetts, United States - Salt Marsh Sediment SW1602-10 ... | reverse complement strand
CCCATCTCCAGGTTCTCACGCACCGACATGTCCGGAAAAAGCCTTCTTCCCTCGGGTATATGGGACATACCGAGTTCCGCAATAGCGTGAGGCGTCAGCCCGTCGATCCTCTTGCCTTGGAACACCACGCTGCCTGAAGCCGGATGCAGTAAACCGGATATAGTATTAAGAAGTGTCGTTTTACCGGCTCCATTGCCACCCACCAGGGCGACAATTTCCGCCTCTTCGATTTTTAATGAAACGCCCCACAACGCCTGTATCTTGCCATAAAAAGTATCTATGTTGCTAACTTCCAGCATGGGCCTTTTCTCCTAAGTACACCTCAATAACTTTCTTGCTGGTTGCAATCTCCTGCGGCGTTCCTTCAGCAATCTTAGCACCGTGATGGAGTACCATAATCCGTTGACACACGCTCATAATTGCTTTCATGACATGCTCGATCATAACAATGGTAATCCCCTTCTCCCGGATCCTGGTTACCAACTCCATGGCCTGGGCTAACTCAGCGGGATTTAACCCCGCCATGATTTCATCAAGCAATAGGAGTTCGGGATCGGTTGCCAACGCTCTGGCTACTTCAAGTCGTTTCTGGTTAGCCAGGGTTAAGTCTTTAGCAGGAGTCGCTTTCACTTCGGATAACCCCACAAACTCTAATGTTTCCGAAGCCTTTACCGCGGCATCCGACGATGACAACCCGGGTGACATCCCAAAATAGGAGCCCAGCGTAACATTGCTAAGAACCGGCATATTGGCGAAAACCTTGACCGTTTGAAAGGTCCTTGCCACCCCCATTCTGCAGATCTTATAGGGTTTTAAGGCGGTAATATTTTTGCCTTTAAATTGTATTGTCCCTGATTTGGGAACAAGCGCAGCCGATATTAAATTAAACAGTGTTGTCTTACCTGCTCCATTGGGACCAATCAGACCGAGGGCTTCACCTTGTTCCACGTTAAAATCCAAATTTGATACCGCGGCTAACCCGCCAAAATACTTGGTCACCCCTTTACCTTCAAGTATCGGCATGTTTCCTCTCCGAATTTCGTTTCCATAATTTTTGTGTCAATCCTACAAGACCGTCGGGCATGTATAAGATAGCGACCACCATTATAATGCCGAAAATGAGCATATAGTAATAGGGAAACCTGGTTATCAGAAATTCTTCTAAGTAAGTAAAGATAGCCGCGCCGATTATAGGACCGTAAAGTTGTCCCATGCCGCCAAAGATGGCCATCAGGACCGGCAAAAAAGAAATGAGTGGATTAAAGGCGATTCTTGGGTCAATATACGTCCATCTTGTCGCCATGATTGCCCCGGCCGCCCCCATAAAAAAAGCGCTGATGGCAAAGGTGATAACCTTCACCATCGTTACATTAACACCGGTGTGGGCCGCTGCTTCCTCATATTCCCCGATGCTCTGCAAGGCCAAGCCATATTTCGAGCGTCTGATAAGGTAGGTGGTGAGCATTAGTATCACAAAAATAATGAGCATGAGGTAATACACAGTCGTGTTGCTCACGGTGGGAACCACTCGGCCAGTCGTACCCGTAATATTTACCTCCCACCAAAGGATAAAATGCAAGAGGAGTTCAACGAGTCCAAAAGTGAACATAACAAAATATATGCCCCTTAGCCTTAGGGTCAAAGCACCGACGAGAAGTGCAAGACAAAAACTGACTAGGCCACCCATACAGATAACAAGCGGCAGGGGTAATGCTTTTCCCAATATGGCCGAAGTATAGATGCCAACCCCGAAGAAGGCGGCAGACGCCAGCGAGATGTAGCCGGTAGGACCCGAGAACATCGTCCAACTCACCGTAATGATGATATACATGAAGATGCTGGTTAGGAGTATGACAGTGTACGGCGGGGCATAGAGGGGTGACGTAGCTAATAGGATTAAGATCAACAAAGATAACCATTGCACAAAGGATCTTTTAGAAATAACTCTTACAATATCCATTTCTCTATTTCCCCAAAATGCCTGTTGGCTTTGCCACGAGCAGAAGCATGAAGATGACATAATAGGCAACCAGTGATAGGCCCGGCTGTATATAGGTTACTATGCTGCCGACAAGACCCAGTAAAAAGCCCCCGATAAAACTGCCGGGGATACTGCCCAAACCTCCTAAGACTATTACGATGAGGGCGATCACGGTATATTCGAGTCCCATCGTTGGTTGAATCTGGTAGGATATGCTTATAAGCGTACCCCCTAAACCCGCCATCAAAGCACCAAAGCCAAAACATAAAGCCAGCACCTGGTCGATGTTTACCCCCATGAGTCCAGCGGCTGATGGGTCCTGGGCGGCCGCCCTGATCGCTTTTCCCAGGCGGGTGCGGGCCAAGAAAAGATAAAAGACCAGGCCTATGATAATTGCAAATCCGAGGGTTACCAGGCGATTAGCGGCAAATTTTGCTCCCCCGAAATTGACCGGAAAAGCCAAATAAGAGTACCCCTTTATGTCGGCACCCCATATCAATATGGCCACATTTTGAATGATAAAAAGAAGACCGAAAGAGGCTAACATGGATTTACCCTCAAAGACAGCTGGTGATGCTGACGAGTTTCTAAGGCTTGTGAACAAAGTTCTATAAAGTATAAAACCGATTATAAATACAAGAGGACCGCAAATGGCCAGAGAAACCAGCGGGTTAATGCCAAAGATGGTGTACAGCGACCAACTGATGAAGGCCCCGAGCATGATAAACTCTCCGTGAGCTATGTTCAGCACCCGGGCAACACCATACTGCAGGCTGAGCCCCACGGCAATCAAGGCATAGATACCGCCCATCATTAAACCGGCAATCGCTACGTCCAGGATTCTTACAATCATTGTGATGGCTTCCTAAGTTTTGTCAATTACAGCTGCAGGCTGTCCAAAAGGCACAAATCATCGCCTGCGGGAGAATAACCACCCTCAAGGGTTGTTATTCTCCCACCCTTTGAGACAGCCTGCTTACAATTTTTGCTCACATGACTCGATTCATTTCTTCTTTTGTGGCCACGGAGGCTTGGGATATAAAGGTGGCGCCGTACGCTTCTTTCCAGGGTCTATGACCTCAAATACGCCCTTTTGCCACTGGCCTATCTCACCGGGATGATTTACAAAGTATCTATCTTTATCGTACCAGAATGGTCCCAAGGCCGTGTCGAACCTCTCTTTGGCCATGATATCCGTTATCTTTTTCTGATTCAGGGTTCCCGCCTTCTCGATAGCCTGCTGGAAATGCTGCAGCGATGACCAATAGTACAGGCCTCCCCAGTAGTCGGGCTCTACCTTGAAGCGCTTCACGAATTTGTCAACGAGTTCCTTGGCTCCGGGAGAAGTTTTCGCATTCCAGGCACCTCCGCCCATGACTCCCTCCACCCCATCTACGCCAAAGGTACCCCTATAGAGGCTGGGGGAAAATGGCAAGACGGTAAGAAAAAAGGCATTGAAGTTAATGCCAAGCTCCATTGACTGACCTGTAAGAAGCATACCGCCGCCAGGATAGCAGGCAGCACAAAAGGCATCGACACCAAGTGACTTGGCCTCCTTCAATAAGGGCGATAAGTCCTTAATGTCCGGAGGGAAGCTCTTGTTAATTTTGACTTCAATTCCCTTCTTCTTGAAAAACGGAACCATGGCATTGCCATACTCTACGCCGTGGAGGTCACCGCGGTAGATCACCGCCACCGACTTCACGCCGACTTCCCTGAAAATGTCCGCAAGAGCAGGAGCCTGAGTTTCTGAAAAATTCAAAACCTGGAAAAAGTAGGGAAGACTTTGTTCCTTTAGCTTCAACGCGCCACCGGGGCCTCCAATCAGTATATATCCGTACTTGTTGGCGATAGGAGCGGCAGCAAAGAGCCAGGCGGTGCCCCAGGGGGGGAAGACGAAGTCAACCTTGTCCTCCAATATTAATTTTTCCAGCAGGTTCGTCATCGTGCCTATATCACTTTTATCGTCATATCTTTTGAGCTCCACAGGCAACTTTTTGCCATACTCCTTCACATATATCCCGCCATTTTTGTTGACCTCCTCAACCCACATCGTGTAGATTCGACCGCCCGATATGGCAACACCGCCCGCTAACGGGCCTGAGAGAGCGATAGCCTGGCCAATGACGATTTTGTCCTTGGCTAATGCTTTTGTGGCCCCAGCACCAACTAAGAACACCACAGCTACAGTAATCACGAGCAACCCAAGCAATACTTTATTTTTCATTTTGTCCCTCCTTTTCTGTTTTTGAACCCTCTGTTACACATCTCGTCCCGCTTTTTCTCTTCTATATTTACACCTCCTTTTCTTAAATGGGTTATTGAGCCTTTCATCACACCCCACTTTCAGCGGACACCGCACAAAAGGCACCGGCAATTACTAAATTCGCGTGTGACCCGGCACCCTTGGTTTATCTCTCAAGATCTCTGCTGCTATACCTTGTGGTCTTTTCAATTTATATTGCCGTTTCCAAACTCAATATCTACTTTTTCGACTTTTTCGGCCACGCCGGCTTTACTATAGGCGGTGCGGTGCGTTTCTCTCCAGGGTCTATGACCTCAAAAACACCTTTTTGCCACTGACCGATTTCACCGGGGTGATTTACGGAGATTTGCCTCTTATCGTACCAGAATGGACCCAGGGCCGTGTCGAACCTCTCTTTAGCCATAATGGCCCTTATCTTTTTCTGGTCAAGAGTTCCCGCCTTTTCTACAGCCTGCTTAAAGTGTTGCATCGCAGAGTAAAAGTATATTGAGCCCCAGTAATTACCCATCTCTTCTCCCGTGATTTCTTTGTAATGCTCAGCGAATTTTTTTGCTCCGGGAGAACTTTTCGCGTTCCATGCACCACCACCGATTACTCCCTCAACCGTTTTTGCACCAAACGCATTTCTGTAAAAAGTAAAAGCAGGGCCGACACTGAGTGCGAAGACCTTAAAATTGATGCCGAGCTCAATGGCCTGGCCGGTAATGAGCATACACTCATCCGGATAGCTAAAACCTACAAAGGCATCCGCTTGAAGCGACTCCGCTTGCTTCAGCAGGGGGGATAGATCCTTAATACCCATCGGGTAGCTCTTTTTCATCACCACATCCATTCCCTGCTTGGCAAACTCTGGGGTCGCCTTAGTCGAATATTCTACACCATGTAAGTCTTCATGGGAAATCATCGCTACTTGCTTCACGCCGAGCTCAACAAAGATGTTGGCAAGCACTGGCACCTGGGCTTCTGAAAAATTCAGACTCTGGAAGAAGTAGGGCAGCCGAAGATCCTTGAGCTTCTCTGCGCCACCTGCACCGCCGATGAGTATATACCCATACTTGTTTGCGATAGGGGCGGCAGCAAAAAGATTTGCAGTACCCCATGGGGGTAATATAAAGTCAACCTTATCCTCCACAATCAATTTTTCCAACAGCCTCGTCATTGTGCCTATATCAGACTTATCATCATATATAAGAAGCTCCACCGGTATTTTTTTGCCGCACTCTTTTACATAGATACCGCCCTCGGCATTCACATCCTTCACCCATAAATCGTAGTATGGGCTGCTTACCACCGCATTACTGGTAGCAAGTGGACCGGATAGAGAAACGGCCTGGCCAATACGGATTTTATCCTTCGAGTGGGCAGTCAATGGAAAGGCCATAAGCAAGGCCAGTAACATTCCGAAAACTGCACGTTTTGCAAAGGTAGCCTCCCTATACATTTTTCTCCTCCTCTCTCTAAAAACAACTGCTCGAAACACCTTGATTATTGTCAATACCCTTTGTGGGAGAAATGTGAGCATCACCTCCTTTCTTGTCTCCCCTTAAGAATCAAGAATCCGATCAATCTCCTCGTCACCGGAAAACCACTGAATTGTAAGTACTGCTTATGTTATTCAGCTTCCCTCAGGTGCCTGACATGAAGAATGGGACTATTATGAGGGACACGTTAGTGATTGAAATCTTCTTTATGACGAACGCATATTGTTCTTAATTAATTTTTTGAGCTTGTTCAGAAGTTCCGTTTTCTCTTCCTCTGAAAAACCCATCAGGATGAGTTCAATGCTACGGTCCTTCTCCGTTTTTATATTCTTTAAGGTCCTCTTCCCTTTTGGCGTGATTTCGAGAATGGTCACACGTTCATCATTGCTATCTGATTTCCTGATTATAAAGCCATCTCTCTCCAATCTTTTGGCTAGGCCCGTCATATTTGCCCCTGGAACGAGCATGATTTTGCTTACCTCAGAGATTTTGTTCATACCGTCCCGTGATGCATCCAAGACCCTAAGCACATTGTACTGCGGGAAAGAGAGGCCATAGTTTCTGAAGATGACAGAGTGGGTTCTTTTAAACATTTCAGCAGCCCTCAAAACCGCCATCAACACTTTTTCGTTGGTGCTCAGATCACTCACATATCTTTGTGTATTCACATTACTCCTGAAGCAGGATTACTTGAAAGTATATCATTCATATAATATCAAAATATTGAATAATTTTTCCCAATTACCTTGATATTAAATTTTTTCTCCATTAGAAATAATAGGTTAGGGAGCCGGGTAGATTTTTTTAGAGGGAAGTTTAGTAGGTTTCTCAGCTTCTTGTAAAATCTTATAGGAGAATCGCCCATTTTTATCATACAAATCTGATCTAGTATAACTATTTGATTTTACATTATATTATTCATCTAATCGTATCGGCAGGTAAGAGATTGATTAAGTAAAATTAAAGTATAAAGATATTAATAATAAATAAATTGACTATTTATTATTCATATCTTTAATGCAGTACTGTCAAGTTTTTTGTCATGGTAATGTCCTCTGGGCGTGGATTCTTTACTCAAAAGATCGTACACTATCGGCTGGGGGCCATCCCATCTCTTAGTATCCTTCAGAGCGGTTCATTGGTATAGGTTTGGATGACAACTTCCATATTTTCGAGGCCTTATCAGAGGGATCGTCCAGGATATTCCTCTTTGGCTTCTCTCAAAGGTCATTTTCGGATTGGAAAGCTTGCAGGGGATACCTCCTGCATCAGATCGGGGCGAAGCGGGCCTCAATGTTCTTGGCGATGCCTTTGAGAAATTCGGCGTGGGAATCAAGGAGTTCATCTTTGATCTGGTCTTTCAGGCCTACGGCCCAGATGGCGGCCACGAGACCTTCTCGATTGAGGTTCAAGGGAACTGCAAAGGCCCGTATGCCTTCAATGTACTCCTCCATATCAAAGGCGATGCCTTGCTCCCGGGTCTTTTGAATCATTGCCTTGTATTCTCGCTTTTTTGTGCATGAATGTGGCGTGAATTGTTCCAGTTTGTTCTTTGAAAGGATTTCCTCGATCTCGGCATGGGACAGCTGTGAGAGCAGCGCCTTTCCCCCGGCTCCTGCAAGCAGGGGGATTCGCATTCCCACCTCGGACATCACTTTTATGTCAAAGGTCGAGTCAACCTTGTCCAGGATGATTGCCCTCAGGCCTGATCGGATGCCTAGGAAGGTCATGAGCCTTGTTTTACGGTTGATCTCCTCCAGGTAGGGGTGAATCGCATTGATCAGCTCAGAGCGTCTCATGACAGCCCTGCTCAAGACATAGAACTGGGTGCCGAAATAAAATTTATTGTGATCCCTTCTTTCAAGGATTCCCAGATCCACCAACGTGTAGGCAATATGAAAGACGGTGCTTCTGTTATAGGTGAGGGCCTTGGATAGGTCGCTGATCCCCAGGGGATCCTTTGACTGGGCCAGGAGCCGCAGGATACGAAAGCATTTGTCGATTGCGGGGACCCTCTTGAACGGTGTTTTCATGATTTTTGGGTATGCGGAAGATATTCTCTATAGAAAACGACCATTTCTTATATAGATAATTATAAGAATTTTGTCAAGAAAAAATGAGCTTCAGGTAAAAGGCTCTTTCAAATTGGTGGCTTTAAGGGAAACATGGGCGGCTATGCCGTCAGGATGGGAATCGATAATTAGTTGCCATCAGCCGGATAACATGAGAAAAGGATTCTATGTTAGGTATCCCCACATGCCGGTGCTCAAAGAGATGCTTTACGGGATAAGGCTCGCAAATTGCAGATTAAAAGATGCAAACCGCAACCACCTACACCCTGGGGACCAGCATTCGTAGCGAGGAGGAGTTCATCGCGATCCTCAGACACTATCACATTGAAACGGTGGTGGACGTGAGGAGCTTTCCTCAGAGCAGGTTCGAGCACTTCAGACGCGAGCATCTCGAGAGAATGCTGGAAGGCGTGGGAATCGGCTACGTCTACCTGGGAAAGGAGCTGGGCGGGTTCCGCAAGGGAGGCTACCTCGCCTACACCGGAACCGCACCCTATCAAGAGGGCATAGGGAATCTGGAGAGGGTCGGCAGAGAAGGTGTCACCGCCTTTCTCTGTGCCGAGCGGTTTCCCTGGAAGTGTCACCGCCGCTTCATTGCCTCAAGCCTGGAGGAGAGAGGGTGGAAGGTGCTCCACATCATAGAAAAGGGCAGGGTGTGGCGACCGAAACATTGACGACTACCATTAGCCTTGGACGTAAACGTAAAACGTTGGTTCCAAAACGATTTGATACACGGCATTAATACAAAAGCAGCCATTCGTGCATTCGGGCAGAATAGTCTGTAAGGTAGCGATAAAGATCATAGGTTACACAGGCGCGGATGTCGACCTCTTTCCTGGTATAGATACTTCTACTGTAAATCGTTTAGCCGTTTCTGATGACGTCTCCAAAGTAGAGAAATGATTTAATCGTTTAGTAACCTATATCCCCCTTTACGGCAAAACCTTGGGACACGCCGCGCTTCGTCAGCAGAATCCCCGATTCCGCCGCCGTGAAATGAACGTACGCTCAGTTTCTGGCTATACCCGCGGTAAGCCTTCCTGCCCGGCCATCTTTTCCTTCTCTCTCCGGCGCAGGATGTACTTCTGGACCTTGCCCGCCGAGGTTCGCGGTATCTCGCCAAACTCTATCTCTCTGGGACACTTGAAGTGGGTCAGGCGCTCGCGGGTGAAATCTATAATCTCCTTTTCCGTGGGATTTTTCCCCGGCTTGGGGTGAACCAGGCACTTGACCACCTCGCCCCACTTCGGGTCGGGCTTGCCGAAGCAGACAACCTCATCAACATCGTGGTGCTCATAGATGGCGTTTTCCACCTCGGTGCCGATGATATTCTCCCCTCCGCTGATGATGAGGTCCTTGAACCTGTCCTTCACCTCGAGATAGCCATCAGGGTGAATCACGCCGCCGTCACCGGTCTTCATCCATCCCGCCACGAAGGCCTTGGCATTCTCTTCGGGTGCCTTGTAGTAGCCCTGGACCACATCGTTGCCCCGCATGAGAATCTCGCCCATGGTCTTGCCGTCCCAGGGCACATCTACCCAAGGGTCATCCTCGGCCCCTTCTCCGGTAACTACTCTTATATCTCCGGCGGTTATGTCAGGCACCCCCTGTCGCATCTTCAATCCGATGCGCTCCTCAAGGGGCAGCTTATCCCACTTGGGCTGCCACTCACAGATGGTGAAGGGGCCGTAAGTCTCGGTAAGGCCATAGGCATGCCTGATTTCGGCGCCCTTCTTCTCCATATCCAGAAGCATGTTCTCCGGCGGAGGGGCGGCGGCATTGTTTATGATTACCTTGTTGGGGAACTTCTTTACCCCGTGCTCGTCCATATACTGGCGGAGCCGCTGAAAGATAATGGGGGGCCCCGCCATATGGGTTACACCATATTTGTCTATCATCTTCCACATCTGCTCAGGATCGGGGGCGCGCATACAGACATTGGTAGCCCCAACCCCAGCCGTAGCCCAGGTCCAGCACCAGCCGTTGCAGTGGAACATGGGCAGGCTCCAGAGATAGACCGAATACTGGTTCAGCGAGTGTTCTATAATCTTGGTGATGGCATGCAGGTAAGTACTGCGATGGGAATACATGCATCCTTTGGGGTTGCCGGTGGTGCCGCTGGTATAATCAATGGCTATCAGGTCATTCTCGTTCTTAAGGTGCAGCCTGGTATATTCTTTGCTAGCTTTACGGATAAACTCTTCATAGCTAACCCCGGGTAATTCCCTGGCTACCTTCTCAGACCAGGCATCTCGTCCATCATAGATGTTGATGTAGGTCTCGACAGTGGGCAGGTCTGCTGGGTTCACGCAGTCGGCGACGCCAGAATCAACAAACATGACCTTAGCCCCGGAGAGATTGACAATAGTGGTAACCTCAGGGGCGGAGAGGCGATAGTTTATAGACACCAGAACGCCGCTACTTAAGGGGACACCAAAATGAGCTTCGTAGTGAGGCGGGAAGTTACGGGATATAAAGGCAACCGGCTCTCCCTTCTTCACCCCGATTTTTTTGAGAGCATTGCTAAGCTGTGTTACCCGCTCAAAGGTCTCCTTCCATGTCCAGCTCTTGTCTTCATGGATGACGGCCACTTTATCCGGCATGATACGAGCAGCACGCTCGATGAAGCTTAAGGGCGTTAGCGGGTCGTACCAGTGTGACAATTCCTTCTTCTTGGGCATTCCACTACCACCTTTCTATATTTTAACCTACACATCATTGGTTCTTATTAAGCTATCTCTTTGATTAAGGCTAAACTATATGATTTTAGCTCAGTGCTTGAATTGATAGAACTCACTTTTTGAGAAAAAGAGTATAGGGAAACTATCCTTGTATGTCAAAGGTTAAACGCACACATGATCATGTGGGGCAAGGCCTTTTGTGAGATGCATTATACGTTAATGTCTCAGAGGGGCAAGCTAAAAGACAGGTGGGAGGATTTATTGTCCCAAAAGGGGATAATTGGGGAGGATGAGGGCAACTATATCCACCTAAGCCCAGCTTCCATTTTGAAGAATTAGGCTGAAGGCTCTTTTAAATAAATATTGCTCATTTACATAGAGGTAATCTGAGGACCCACCCGCCTCGCCTGAGCGAAAGCAATGGCGGGCAAGCGGAGGAAGCTGATAGTCCGCCTCCGGCCCATAGGGGCTTACGCCCCGGCGGGAATAGTCCAGGCAAGGTACAATGTTGTCGGGAGGGGCATTGGCCCTGGGCGGAGGTTTTGATTTTAGGTCCCACAAGCCGAGATGTCTTACTATCTTCTTTACCTGCCCGCCATTGCCCTTGACAGCCTATCATCAGATTGATCCCTCCTTTCATTTCCCAAGGTTTGTAGCCATTGCATGTCATGGATAGGCAAGGTAGGCGGGTGAGCTCCTGATCCTCATTGAAACTGATCATTTTCATCCTTCCCTGGCACTTAGGGCAGGTGCGAGGATCTAAATCTTCTGAATCAGCCTTGCCCAATTCTTCCGATATTATTTTGAATTCTTTCTTGTTCAAAAATAGAAGGTATCAACCCATCGAAGTTCTCCTTTTGCCGTCTCCCACGGCAGACGTTACTGTAGGAGCCATAATAGCGGACCATCTGCTCTCCTTTATCAGGTAAGACATGGCAAGGTAGGCCCTCTCCCATCTCAGGCCGGGCAGGCAAGGGAGAGGGATTTTTTCTACTTTTTACGAAACAATCCAATATAGGCGATTTTGCCTTGTGTGCCAGGTGAGAATAGAATTCAAATAGTATGAATATTGCGGATCAGCTTTTGCTCCGTTTCAGCCGTGCGGGTTTCTCATCACCCTGTTGAAAGGCATCACGCAGCAGTTTGGATTGGCGGAGGATCTCTCGGATCTTCACGAGGGTACCTCGTATTTCACGCCGACTACCATCTTTCCATCCGGTACGCTCGTTCAATATAGAACCTAAGATCTTCTTCAAATGAATTCCAATCCAGCTTCTTTCTCATGGGCGGGAGGATTTTTTCCTTTTCAGAAAGTACATGATTCAATAATTCCTCAATTTGATAGGCAGCCATGGCAGGGTCGTCAAGAAGCGCCTCCTTTTTTCTGGCCATCTCATAACAGGCCAGAAAGTCTTTTTCTTCTGATCCTTTCCAGACAAGCTTGCTGATGAAATAGAAATCAATAATATCCTTGGCCTCAAAACGACTCGCAACGGCTGACAATTTATTTGAAGCTATATTGTCCAAGGTATCGATGAATATCTCTTTTCCCACTTTTAGGCTTACCAGTGGCCTCTCTTCAATAGTTGATAGGGAGTCAAAGACAAAATCAACCTTTACCTCATTGATCAGATATGAATAAAACTCAGGAGAGGATTGGATAAGGGTCAGATCGTTTTTGAATATTCTCTTCAGGCTTGTATGAATTGTAGGTAAATCACGGAATTCCGTTGAAAAGAAATCTATATCCTCAGATGCCCGATGGTGCAGAAAAAAAACAGAAAGCGTTGTACCTCCTGTCATGAAAAATGCTTTAGCAATGATGTCAATCCCGCTGATAATGCCAAGTAGCTTTTGCTGCGTTTCAGAGGCATAGCAGGAAACATCTTCTCTAGCTGGTATCTCCATAGACCTCCAATAATCTTTCCCACCTCTTCCTGCTTCGGGAGGAGATTTTTAGAGATTTCAAGCTCTCTCTAATTTCCTTTGGCCGAAAGAAAGTGGCGGTATCTTTAAATCTTCCTCTCTCCAAAAACCTGGCCATAATCCAATATACTGTTTTCGTATCATTCCTTAGCTTGGCCTCCTTGAGGGCCTTCTCAATACCTTTGGCATTACATAAATGAGGATAGTCCCAGAAAACCGCTTTTAGATAGTTTTTTGACATATGCATTGATTGAATTGAATTGATAGAACTCCCTTTTTGTGGATCAAAGTATAGGCGATTTTGTCTTGTGCGTCAATGGAGAAAGAGGCCCATGATGTGGTGATATCCCCTGTAGGCTGAGGACAGAATGAGGGGGTAAGGTAGTGACAAGGGGGAAAGGCGGCGCTGGGACCATGTATTCGTGGAAGGGGTGTGAATCGGGTGGAAAGAGGGAACACTTTCGCCCGCTGAACTCACCTTCTCTCAGAGTCCTGCTGGGATACGAGCGGCAGGCCCTGTGTGAAATCAAGCGGGCCTGTCGAGAGCACCTCAGCCTTGAGCTCGGGGTCGAAAGGCCTCCAGGGCCAACGAGTAGGCCTCGGGATACTTGCCTTCATGTTACATATAGGCAGGTTCAGGGTGAGCATAAACCCAGCCCGTACTTGATACGGGGGCCACGTATCGGACCCTCTAGACAGATGGCGGGCAAGTGCCGGGAGTTGGGAGGTCGAGTTATCAAGATGGTATTCTTGGGTCTTTCCTGTGGCTTTGGGCGGCGGCCTCGCCTTAATTGCCCATAAACCCAGGTGCTTGAGGATCTTTTTTATAATTTCCTCGTCCTCTATCACGCTGATAACTTGCATCGTTCCGGAACATTTCGGGCACGTCAGCGGGTCCACCTTCCCGGATCAGGTCCGGGACAGGCTCCGATCTTTTTGATCAATCTGGCCCAGTTCTTTCGGTGCTCCCTGGCCCAGACCGATCACCAGT
>Ga0315545_1003504_pt1 | contig 13405 bp, 8 predicted proteins | sample SalMarSW160210MG_FD_203096 | JGI IMG/M metagenome (GOLD analysis project Ga0315545, IMG submission 203096) | Salt marsh sediment microbial communities from the Plum Island Ecosystem LTER, Massachusetts, United States - Salt Marsh Sediment SW1602-10 ... | reverse complement strand
AGGTGTTCCGACAAAACGAAATGTACTGGTTGAGAATGGAGTTCTTAAGAGTTTCATTTACAATACCAAAGCAGCAGCCCGTGCAGGAGTAGTAAGTACCGGGAATGCCTCAAGGAGTGGTTTTACGACTCTGCCCGGGATTGGTGTTCATAATGTTTTCCTGGCGACAGGCAATCATTCTCAAAGCGAAATAATTGCCGGTACTGCTAAAGGACTTTTTCTTAAAGAGGTCACCGGTTATGGTATCGATGCAGTAAGCGGAAATTTCAGCGGTGGGGCTAGCGGCCTCTGGATTGTTAACGGGGAGATAATACATCCGGTAAAAGGTGTTACAATAGCAGGAAGAGCTTTTGAAATATTAAACGGAATAGATATGATGGGTAATGATATCGATTTGAACAGAAGATTTGCAGCTCCTGCTTTCAGAGTTGCAGAAATGCAGATAGGAGGGAAATAGGAAAAACGGATCAGTCACCGTTGATAATATCATCCAGAGCGTCATAGAGGCTGCTAAAAACGAATTGAAAACCGGCCCTGTTTTCAGCGTTGGGACACCTTAAAAATTTCTATTAATAATATCATATAATTCCTGCTGCTTCTCATCCATCTTGAGCAACTTGATTTTTGTGTGTTTTGATTCTGGAAGAGTGTAAGTGATCTGATACATATTATGGGTAAGTTCAGCTGCTTTTTTGAGCGACAGAGTTGATTTTTCCTGATACAAAACACGTTCCAGTTCCTTGTAAACGCAGTATGCCGTGAAAGCAATGCATATATGGGCGTCAATCCTGTCTCTCAGCCTGTGGTAAATTGGTCTTATACGTAAGTCTGTTTTGGACATGCGAAAGGCCTTTTCAACAAACCAGAGATTTTTGTAATTCTGCATGACTTCTTCGTTACTCAACATGCTATTGGTGATATATCCTTTTAGTCCATCCCAGACTTTATCATAGTTATACTTTTCATAATCAATTTCAATGGATATTTCCCCTGTAAGCCGCAGGTATTTATTGTAGCCCCGGTTGTTAATGTTAGATTTTGTTAGTCTGCCTGCTTTTATTTTCTTTTCAAGGCGATTTAAGCCACGTCTTCTGTTGTATTCATCTTTGGTAGCCCTGGCCGAAGAATAGTTGACTATAAGCTTCGTGTTGTCTGATTTCGGTATGCTGATAGTAGAACCATCCTTGAATGCGTTATTGATGATCCTTTCTTTAATCATGTCTGATTCATTCTTCAAACGGGCTCCAAGGATATATTCATACTGATTGGATTCCAATGCCTTGATATTTTCATTGGATAATAGCCCCGCATCTGCAACAACAACAGGTTTATCCAGATTGAACTTCTTGCTCATCTTTTCAAGAAATGGTATTAGGGTATGACCTTCATAGGTATTTCCTTCGAAAATATCATACCCAATGGCATATCCACCCAGTCCGACCAACAGGCCTATGAATATCTGAGGGTTTTGATGCTTGCCATCCTTGGAAAAGCCAGTTTTGCGAAGGTCATCCTCATCACTGGCCTCAAAATATAGTGTAGTCATATCATAAAAAACTACACTTATTTTCCCCTTTAAAACACGCAACGTATGGCTAAAGGCAATCTGTTCAACCTCTTCCTTCAGTGTATTGCTGAGTTTATCTAAAAAACGGTAAACAGCATCAATGTCACGCATTACACCTTGATATCGATACAGGTAATCAATAGTCTTTAGCTTACTCAGAGGAAAAGCCAAACGCGATATAACCAAATGTCGGAACAGATCTTCTCCCACTTCTTTAAAGCCGATGTGATCAAATATCTTACCGAAAATTATCTCGGGACCAACTGTTTGGATATTGGAGTTACTAAGAGAGGATAGAACGCTTTCTATCATATCATCGCTTTCAGAGGTAAAAAGACTCTGTGGCTTAGAAAGTCGTTCAATCTCCTGCTTTGCTAATTGATTAAGCCGTTCAATTTCCTGCCGTGTTGTGGCAGAGCCCATACTTTTTATCACTTTATATCGGCCCCTGGCCTTGCTAATTATCTGAATACTATAGCTTCCCGAGGCGTTCCTTTTGGTTCGTACAAACATATCAGATTATTTCGGGACACCCAAAAATAATAAACATATATTGATTTACAATACTTTACAAGGGTGTCCCGGAAAAATGCGGAAAACAGGAAGATTTGCAGCTCCTGCTTTCAGAGTTGCAGAAATGCAGATAGGAGGGAAATAGGAAAAACGGATCAGTCACCGTTGATAATATCATCCAGAGCGTCATAGAGGCTGCTAAAAACGAATTGAAAACCGGCTTTAGTTATTTTTTCTGACGAGACTCTGCTGCCTTTAAGAATTACATCCGACATTTCCCCAAGAATTGCTTTTATCAGAAATGCAGGAACTGGCGGAAGAAACAGAGGACGTTTCATTATTTCAGCAATGGTCTTCATAAAATATTTGTGGTCAATATGTTGGGGGGCAACAGCATTATAAGGACCTGTTAATTGTTGGTCTTCGATTGCCTTAAGGTATATTTTGCATAAGTCAGAAATATGTATCCAGGGCATATACTGATTACCGTCTCCCAGACGGATAACAAAACCATATTGAGCCGGTTTGATAAGTTTTGATAGTCCGCTTCCTCTTTTTGCAAGTACGAAAGCAGTTCTGATTATTACTGTCCTGATTCCTGATTCTCTGAAACGACCGGCCGCTTCTTCCCATAATCTGCATGTAGTTCCCAGAAAATCTTCAGATGGTGGATCTTCCTCAGTAAATATTTCGGGAGTATTTGCTGCGCCATAGTATCCAACTGCGGAAGCGGAAATGAAAGCTTTAAGTTTTATTCCCCTTTCAGTAATGGTGTCAAAAAGGAATTTTGTGGTATCCACCCTGCTTCTGATAATCTCAGCTTTTCTATTCCTGAACCATCGCTTAGCTCCTATATTGGCTCCTGCCAGATGAACAATAATGTCAATATCTTCAAAAGCGTCTGTATCAACAACTCTTTTTTCAGGATCCCATCTGAAAACAGGAACCTCCTTATTATGCCCGGAGCTTCTTGAAAGATGGACTACCTTGTATCCATTTGATAACAACAGAGATGTGAATTGTTTGCCAACAAGGCCGCTGCCACCTGTTATCAGTACTGCTGATTTATTATTTGTTTTTTTTCTGTAATTCATAGTGATGGTAAAGATCCATTATATTGGTTATTATGGGATAATAATTATGAAGTTTAAAAAATATTTACAGTTAAAATTATGTTTTCAAAATAGTAACATTAGATCACCAATAAAAATATTATGAAAATGTTTTACTTTTGAGGTCTTAAGAATTAAATATTAGTATAATATAAAATTAAAAGCACATGGTAAATATCAAGACAAAAAAAGGGATAATTGCTATTCTGACCGGTGGAGGCGATGTGCCGGGGCTTAATCCTGCAATCAGGGCAGTTACTATTCGTGCTAACCGTGAAGGTTATAAGGTAATCGGACTCAGAAGGGGATGGGCAGGTATAACAGAACTGATAAGAGATAATAAAGCCGACAACACCAACTGCTATCAGATCCTCACGGATGATATTGTGAATAAGGCCGGTCGTACAGGCGGAACTTTCCTTCATACATCACGGACAAGACCAAGCCACATGTCAAAGGAAACAGTTCCCGAACATCTTCAGGGTACTTATAACGCGGAAATGAACGATCTTACACCAGAGGTAATTAAAAACCTTGGATGGCTAAACGTTGATTATCTGATCCCTATAGGAGGTGATGACACTCTCAGCTATGGAGTCCATTTGTATAAAAAAGGGGTAAATGTCGTAGCTATCCCGAAAACCATGGACAACGATGTCCCGGGAACCGATTACTGCATTGGCTTCAGCACATGTGTGACCAGAACCATTCAGATGACAAACAGTCTCAGGACTTCAGCAGGATCGCACGAAAGACTTCTTGTTCTTGAAGTATTCGGAAGATATGCCGGATTTACCGCTATGCTGCCTACTATGGCAGGAGCAGCAAACAGGTGTGTGATCCCGGAATATGAATTTGATATTGAACTGCTTACCAGGCTACTTGTTGAGGATAGAAACAGTAATCCAAGCAAATACTCGGTTGTTATTGTTTCTGAAGGAGCCATGTTTAAGGGAGGAGAAATGATTTTTGCTAATAGTGAGAAAGATGCTTACGGACATGCAAAACTTGGAGGAATTGGTGATATGGTTTCGGCTAAGCTGAAAGATTTGTCAGCAAAATACAATAAAGGGAAAACAATTAATACTATTAACCAGAAGCTTGGTTATATGGTACGCGGAGGTGATCCTGATGCTCTCGATTCCATTGTTCCGATGGCTTACGGGAACCTGGCACTTGACCTGATCCTTAAAGGAGTACACGGAAGAATAGTAGTGTTGAAGAACGGAAGATATGATAATGTGCCTATTGATGTTGTCACATCATCAAAAAAGGTTGTCAAGGTTTCTGATTATTATAATACAGAAAGACTCAGACCGTATTACCACAGTTTTGAAATGAAACCTTTCCTGTTAATGGCTTCCGATAATTAGAATAAATAAAATGGATTTTATTGAGTAGAGGGTATCTCAAAAGTTTAATTTTGCCCCCTAACCCGCTACCTTGCTCCGCCGTCTTCGTCGGCCGTAGATCGACTTCGACGACCGAAGGCGAAGAAGGGGGGATTGAGGGGCAATAAACGGGAAAGGGGCTTTTGAGACACCCTCTACATATTTTTGCATCAAATAATATAGAATTGGAACAGGGCATTGTCATAAAATCGACTGGGAGTCGCTATAAGGTTCTCTGTGAAGGAGACAGAATTATTGAATGTATCATCAAGGGTAAATTCAGGGTCAAAGAATTAAGGGCTACTAATCCGGTAGCTGTGGGGGATAACGTGTTACTCAAACCTGATAAAAGTAATTATTCAGGTGTTATTACTGAAGTGCTTGATCGTAAAAACTATATCTTAAGGAAAGCATCAAATCTATCTAAACAAACCCAGATAATTGCAGCGAATATTGACCAGGCTTTTCTTATGGTTACAATTATTTTACCTGAAACTCCGGTTGAATTCATCGACAGGTTTCTTATAACAGCTGAGGCATATAGGATTGCTGCCAGGATTATCTTCAATAAAACTGATCTTTACGGTGACAATGAAACTACCAGAATGGAGTATCTTATCTCTCTTTACAGAAAAATAGGGTATGATTGTCTAAAGCTATCAATAACTGAGGGTACAAATCTTATGGTCATTGAGCATTTACTGAAAAACAAAATAACACTTGTTGCTGGTAATTCCGGTGTTGGTAAAACATCATTGATTAATGCACTGAATCCCTCTCTTAATCTTAAAACTGAGGAGGTTTCGGATTATCACAAGCAGGGCAAACATGTAACTACATTTCCTGAGATGCACCGTATGCCATATGGAGGATTCATAATTGATACTCCGGGTATCCGGGGCTTTGGGATAGTTGATATGGATAAAAATGAGATTTACCATTTTTTTCCTGAAATTTTCAGTATGGCCAGGGAGTGCCGTTTTTATAATTGCCTTCACCTTGATGAGCCTGGCTGCGCAGTAAGGAGAGCAGTTGAAACAGGTAATATTGATTTTCTACGTTACAGGAGCTACCTTAGTATAATTAATGATGATGATTCCAAATACCGGTAAACTTAAATTTTTAGTATCTTTATTTGATACTCAGGATAATAATTTTATAAAAAATGAAAAGAATTCTGATAATTGCATATTCGGCATTTCTGATACTATTAACGTTAAATTTTTTCTATTATCGAAGCCTTTATAGAAAGCAAATGAGCTACCTTGTTGAATTACTTGACCGACAGGTTGAGATAGTGGGACTTTCTGTAGATAATGCAAATAATGGATTCTTGAGCGATCTGAACCAGGTAATCTTTTCTGAAGATTTTTCACGTTTCTTTGATGATGCAGAAAGCCAGTTCAGTGCAAAAGAAAGAATGAAATTGTTTTTTTCGAAATACCAGGATCTTGTAACAGGTATTAAACTGAATGATAACAAAAAGAATGAATTTACGCTGAAAAAAGATGAAACAAGCAACAATTGGCTTGAGCAAACATTCATCCTCCATGTGCAGGGAGAAATATTCAGGATGGAAAAACTGGCACATGAGAACATGAGATTTGAATATTATCTGCCTGTTATTAAAGATAATATTACTATTGGTAATATTGCTGTTACCGTTGATTATAAGAAATACTTTAGTGAAATCTTTTCAGCTTTTAATCTGAAGGATTATCAGTGGGAATGGGTTTTAAGTGAAACAGGGGAGATTATTTATACCAATAGTGAGGAAGAGGTAGAATATTCACAAATCGAAAAAATAATCGACCGACTGGACCAGGGTTCTAAAGAAAACATCTATCATAATGCCACTATTAATGGTAAAACTGAAACAATAATTTCATCATATTATTCCACAAATCTTCTACAGCGGGATATTGGTCTTGTTTTTTCAGCACCTGCTGATGTTTTCCAGAAATCTATCATTAAGAATTCCATTTTGATTGCACTGGCAACCTTACTGATAGTCCAGACTATAATCTTTATTTTCTGGAGATACATACGATCACAGAAATCTGAAATTGAACAACTGAATGCCGCAGAAAAGACGCTGTTCCAGATGATTGAAGAAATGCCTGTCGGAGTTATAATATACAATAAAGCCGGAGAGATTATCAAAGCTAATAAAGTAGCTGCAATTCAATATTCATACGACAATGCGGAAGAGATAAAGGGCAGCATATTTCAAGAGAAAACATTGTCGGATGACAATGATTATTTTTCAAAACATCTGGGAGGGACTTTTACCCCGGACCGCTTTATAATATTAAAGAAGGATAATGAGGAGATAATACTTTTCAGAAATAGTATTCCTTTTAAATTCAAGGGTGAAGATGCAAATATGGAAATTCTGATAGATGTCACAATGCTTGAAAGAGCAAGGAATCAGGAAGCTAAAGCTAATCTTGCCAAATCTGAGTATCTGGCAAGAATGAGTTATGAGATACGAACCCCGCTTAATGGAATTATTGGAATTACAGATGTTTTGAACGAGCACAGGCTTCCGGAAGAAACAAGGGAAATTGTGAAACTACTGCAACGTTCCACTGAAGTACTGCTTAATGTTGTTAATGATATTCTCGATTTTTCAAAGATCGAAATGGGAGGAATGAAATTTGATGAAATTCCATTCGATCTTAGAGAAGAGATTAACTACTGTGCAGATCTGGCCAGGACCAAAATTGATTCAAAGACAGTAAAGCTGACATATACAGTTGAGAATAATGTTCCGGAAAAAATTATCGGAGATCCTTTCAGGATAAGGCAAATACTTACTAACCTGATTAACCATTCAATTAACAATACGAAAAAGGGGGAAATCCGCCTCAAATGTATGTTAAAAAATAATCAGAACAGAATTTTAACTCTTGGATTTGAATTACTGGACTCAGGTGATCCCTTTGATAACGCGAGTCTTAAGAAAATTTTCGGCGATTATATGAATGGCGAATCAAAAGTTCTATGGGATCAGGACGAATCAGGTTTTGGAACGATTCTTTCCAGACAGCTTATTGAACACATGGGAGGGGAGCTGAATGCTGAAAGTCCTTCAGGTATTGCCGGAGATCAGGGAACCAGAATCACTTTTACAATTACGACCTATTCAGGTGACAGACCAGTTAAAAACATAATCACTGACAAGATTAATTCGCCGGATAAAATAAAAACACTTGTTATCACCGGGGACAAGGTCAGGGATGAAGAAATATTGGGAATATTGCACAAGCTGAGGCTTTCCCTTAATGTTACAACGTTTCATAAATCTACAGTAAACCAGATAAAAACAAACCTGGATTTTCCGGATGAAAGATATCACCTTGTAGTTATTTTTGATGATAGTGATTTTGACGGCTTTGATGCCGCAAGGATTATTAATGAAAATGGTCTTTCAGATAGTTTTATTATGATTCTGATAAGTTCAAATGATAAGAAGAGTAATTACCATAAATGCTTTACTTTAGGGATCGATCATTATATCATTAAACCGGTAGAAATTAATAAACTTGCTGAAATTATCAGATCAAGTTTCCCTGGAATTAATAATATGACCTTTTTACAGGAAAAAGACAATACAAGGAATGATATTAAAATTCTGGTTATTGAGGATAATAAGATGAGTCAGAAAGTTTTAGGCGCTTTACTTAAAACTCTTGGTTATACCTTTGATGTGGCTGATGATGGTTATTCAGGGTATTTAAAAGCTAAAGACAGAAAATATGATGTTATTTTCATGGATCTGATAATGCCTGAAATGGATGGTTATGAATCAGCAAGGAAAATTCTTGATTATGACAGATCTGTTCTGATTGCAGCTTTCACAGCGGATAACCTGCCGGAAACAAAAAGAAAAGCCGAACTTTCAGGAATAAAAGAATTTATTTCCAAACCCGTAAGGATTAATGATCTGAAAATTCTTTTTGCCAAATACTTCAATCAGAATTAGGATTTGAAGGCAGGATAATACTGTGCCGGCAAAACAACTCCAAAACACGGGAATAAGCTTTTTAACTATTGTTAATAAATGACCTTACAGGTAATAAAAAAGATTGATATCAAAAGTTTTCTTGAGCTCTCCCTGCAAATACCTGTTGTTGATGTCAGGTCTCCATCGGAGTTTGAAGCAGGACATATTCCCGGAGCCTTCAATATTCCGTTGTTTAATGATAAAGAAAGAGAAGTTGTAGGCATAACGTATAAGAAGGGGGGACGCACCAAAGCGATTCTAAAGGGATTGGATATAGCAGGGCCGGCAATTACAGCAAAACTAAAAGAAGCCTTGAAGATCTCAGTCGCGAAGAAGCTCCTTATATATTGCTGGAGGGGAGGTATGAGATCTGAAACAATGGCATGGCTTTTTTCTACAGGCGATATCGACACTATTGTTTTACAGGGAGGATATAAATCGTATCGTAATTTTATTCTGGAAAGTTTTTCCGAGAAAAAGAAATTAATTGTACTTGGCGGGTTGACCGGAAGCGGCAAAACATATATTCTAAAACACCTGAAAGAGTCTGGCCACCAGGTTGTTGATATGGAAGGACTGGCAAACCATAAAGGATCTGCTTTTGGCGCCCTTGGTCAGTTACCGCAACCTTCCTCTGAACATTTCGCAAATCTTTTATATGACGAATGGAGACAAATCAATATCAGTAAATCCGTATGGCTCGAAGATGAGAGCAGGAACATAGGTACTGTTTTTATGCCGGATAACTTTTATTCAAATATTCAGAAGAGCCCTTTGATTGTCCTCATGATGGATGTAAAAACCAGAATACCCAGATTAATGGGTGAATATTCTGTCTATCCACCTGAAGACCTGAGGGCATCAGTTATTAAAATCAGTAAACGGCTTGGTGGGGATAAAACAAAAGAGACTCTTAAGGCTATCGAAACAGGTGATTTTGCCAAAGCAATTGAAATTATTCTTCAATATTATGATAAAGCCTATTTATACGGGCTGAAAAGCAAACGTGCAGAAAACGTTCATTATGTTCATACAGACACGGATGATATTAAAATCAATGCTTTTAAAGTACTTGAAGCTGCAGATAAGTTAACCTGGGAATAAGCTTTATTTACTGGTTATTATACTCGTTAAAATCTATCCATTTATATATTTTGTCCGAACGTCTCAGATATTCTTTTACCTTTATTGAACATAGTTCTCCTTTATGAGCTTTTTCTGTCTCTTTCAGGTCGACACGGATCTCTCCGACAGTGTATTCTATGACCCCTGTGGTAGGACCAGTTATAAGTATTATATCTCCACGGGAAATATCACCATTTTCGAGTTTGATTTCTGCAACATTCAGTTTTGTGAAATAGTTGGTAACCTTACCGAGGTAGATCTTTCTTCTTGTAGCACTGGAGCCATAACGGGAGTTCCATTCCCCCATTTTCTGTCCGAGATAATAACCATCCCAGAAACCGCGGTTAAATACCGTGGATAGTTTTTTTGTCCATGCCTCAATTCTATCTGAATTATATGTCCCGTCAATTACGGATTTTACAGCTTCATCATAACAGGTAGTAACTGTTTTAACATATTCTGCAGAACGGGCCCTCCCTTCAATTTTGAATACCCTGGATCCTGCATCAATTATTTTATCGATAAATCCGATTGTACAGAGATCCTTTGGAGACATAATATATTCATTGTCTATTTCAAGCTGATAACCAGATTCTTTCTCAGTTACTATATATGATTTACGGCATGTCTGGTAGCAATTACCGCGATTGGCTGAAGTATTGTTTTCATGGAGACTTAAGTAACATTTTCCGGAAATTGCCATGCAAAGAGCACCATGTATGAACATTTCAATTTCCACAAGTTCACCTCGAGGACCACGGATATTCTGCTCCTTAATAGCATCATAAATGTAGCGTATCTGTTTAAGATTGAGTTCTCTGGCAAGAACAGCAACATCAGCCCACCGGGCATAGAATTTCAGTGCTTCCAGATTTGAGATGTTTAGTTGTGTTGACAGGTGCACCTCAATCCCTGATGCGAAAGCATAATTAATAACTGAAAGGTCAGATGCAATTATTGCAGAGACACCGCTTGCAACCGCAGCGTCAGTTACTCTTTTCATCTGCTCAATTTCATGATCATATACTACAACGTTCAGAGTAAGATAGCTCCTGATATTGTTTTCTTTGCATATTGAAACAATAGTCCGCAGATCATCGATTGTAAAATTGACAGAAGAAGCAGCTCTCATATTGAGTTGTTCCACTCCAAAATAGACAGAATCGGCACCTCCCTGGATCGCAGCCATGAGCGAATCAAATGATCCGACAGGTGCCATTATCTCAATGTCCTTTCTGTTAAGCATTTGTTTGATTATAACTTATACAGAAAAATATCATCAGATCTTTTTATTCATAATAATCCTTATACATGAACCCTTCCCTGCTTCTGAATATTTTACAAAGATCTTTCCATTATGATATTCTTCAATAATTCTTTTTGCAAGTGAGAGACCAAGGCCCCACCCTCTCTGCTTTGTTGTAAATCCGGGGTGAAAAATTTTTTTAAACGTCGATTTTGGTATTCCTTTCCCGGTATCAGAAATATCGATATAAGTATTTTTCTCAGTGTCGGTTACTTTTATAGTAATTTCTCCACTCCCTTCCATAGCGTCTATGGCATTTTTTGAGATATTTTCGATGACCCATTCAAACAAGGGGGCATTCACAGGAATTAAAATATTATCACTGCCGTTAAAGTCCATATTGAAAATAATCTTTGAAGAAGACCTGGATTTGAGATATTCAACGATACGGGCAATCAGTTTTAGGACGTTCTCCTGTGTAAGTGATGGTCTTGAACCGATCCTGGAAAACCTCTCAGTGATCTTTTCAAGTCGTTCAACATCAAGTGAGAGCTCCCTGTTAAAAGGGATTTCAGGATATTTGTTCTGAAGTATTTCAATCCATCCTGCCAGAGAAGAAGTTGGTGTACCAAGCTGATGAGCTGTCTCTTTTGACATTCCAACCCATACCTGATTCTGTTCAGCCTTTCGCGATGAACTTAATGCCATATATGATACAAGAATGAATAAGATAATCAATCCAAGCTGGACAAACGGGTAGTATCTTAGTTGAGTCAGGATGATACTGTCTTTGTAATAAATATAATTAACAAAGCCATTAGGGAGGTCGATTACAATTGGTTCATTTTTCTTCTTAATCTTTTCCAGATTCCTTAGTATGTACCCCGGGTCATTAATCCTTGCAGGGCTGAAATTTCTTGAATCAATAATATTATCATGACCATCGGTAAGGATAACAGGAATTGTGGTGTTCCCTTCTGTGCTGATTGATGAGAGAAATTCAAGATTCTGACTTGAATCAGATGAGATAATAAGTCTTGTTGCTTCAGCCCACATTTCAACTTTTCTTCTCTCTTCAGCCTTAAGGCTCTTTACAAGGCTGCTTGTGTAGATGAATGAGCTGACACCAATAAGTATTGCGAACAGAAACAGAGTAAGTTTCCAAACATTCTTATTCCAGGGGATACTCAAAATCTTACAGGTTGTCAGTTTATAATCCTATTTTTTCTTAAACAGATTCTTTAATATGTTGTCTTTTTTTTCTGGTAAAGTGTCACTGTCTGTTTTCAAGGTATCAGAACCTTCCCATGTTATTCTAAAGCGAGGTTTCCGTTCAGGTTTATCCTTTACGGTTGTGTCGCTTTCAAACAATCCATATTCCTGATTGAGAATTGTCTTAAGGATTTGCTTTTCGTTCCTGATATCATCTATTATCTGTGCACTCGCAGCTTTTGCATCATAGCTGACCTTCATATTATCTTCTTTTCCTACAATTTTAAGGGGCAGAGTAGTACGGCCCAGTCCATCATCCTCAATATCTCCGAATTCTGATCTGTCTGTTCTGTTGTTTCTTGCCTTTTTGCTCAGGATCTCCGAAAGCAGAACCCTGACATGATACTCATATTGGTTATCAAAACCATGTTTCCCGTTTATTGACAGATCAGCAGCAGATGATTTAACGTCCATCTGAGGAATATAAAGGTAATTACTCCTTATCAAAAAATCGTTCTCAAGCTGTTTGAAACTTATATTTTCAAGTTCTGAAAGTTCAATATATGAAGATAATTGTTTTACAGGTTCAAAGTTAACCAGAGCGCCATTCTGAAGTATGTATTTCCCTTCTGCCGTTATGGATTTTATTTCAGGTTTGAGCATTGAATCGAGTGGCAGGAGCAACGATAAAGAACCTGAAAGCATTCCGGCAATATTTTCAGCTTTAAGAAAACCCTGTCCGAAATTATTGAAGGTTGTGAACGCTTCGTTTACATCAATTTCATTCATAATAAAACTGCCTCTTCCAATTACCGATTTATCAGGGTTTTGTGCAAGTAAACCATTACCTGAGATGGTTCCACCCTGCGAGTTGATAGTTATCGATTTAAAGTTTAGAAGTCGGGGTTTATAGTTTAAGATTCCCTTAATATTCATACCGGTGAAGGATTTGTAGATAAATGTATCAATGCTGAAATTAAGGTCAGCAGTTATATCCTCAGGCAGATTCAGAGGGGCTCGTTGCGGAGCAATTGCTGAAGTGTCAGGATTGGATAGAAAAAAATGATCAGGGCGAAATGTTGTAAATGAAATATTTCCGGATGCTTCAAGAATAACTGGTTTACCGGCAAGCCATCCGGGCAGATTACTGAATTCTCCGTCAAAATTTATCTCCTGCTCTTTAAAGACGAATTGGAGATCTTTAACGATAGTAGTCTGAGAAAATAAAAC
>Ga0315545_1003497_pt1 | contig 13417 bp, 13 predicted proteins | sample SalMarSW160210MG_FD_203096 | JGI IMG/M metagenome (GOLD analysis project Ga0315545, IMG submission 203096) | Salt marsh sediment microbial communities from the Plum Island Ecosystem LTER, Massachusetts, United States - Salt Marsh Sediment SW1602-10 ... | reverse complement strand
GACGCGCCGCAGGTTGTGGCCGTCGTAGTCGACAAGGTACAGGTCCCGGCCGCCGTCGGCGTTGTCCTTGATGAACGCGATCTGCGTCCGGGCGATTCCGTCGGCCCCGACGAGGACCTTGACGATTTCGTCGCTGAGCGCGTGGACGAGGCGGCGCCCGTTTTCCTCAACCCCCTTCACCGTACGCTTGAGCACGAGCTTGCCCGTGTTCGTCTCGTAGGCGGAGCACCGGACGACGAGCTTCGCGCCGCTGCGGCGCACGTCGGCCTTGAAGACGAGCTCGGCGTCGAGCCCGCGCCAATTCGGCAATACCACCAGGTTCCCCTCGACGTCGCGACGCTGCGCCTCGGCGACGCCTTGTGCGTCGGCCACGACGCGGTAGTGACCGCTGTTGTCGAGGTCGAACCGCAACGCCTCGCTCAGCTCCTTGCTCAACCGTGAGCCAACGATCCGGCCGTCCTCGGTGAAGTCCGGCACGGCGACGAGCGCTTTGCGCACCGCTGATTTGCGCACGATCAGCCTGTCGTGGTCAGCCGCCGGCGCAGGGGCGGCGCCAAAAAGCACGACGACAAGCAGCGCAAGTAGTCTTGTTCGCATTCCTCTCTCCGCTCGGTGTTCCGGGCTAGTCATCCAACTCGAACGTGATCGGGAAAGTGTCCTGCGCGCCGCTCAGCTCGCGCGGGAACGCCGGCAGCGGGTTCGACAACCGAATGGCCTCGAGCACCGAGCGGTCGAACGCCGCGTTGCCCGATGCGCGTGCGATGGTGTAGCTCAGGATGCGGCCGTTGCGGGCCACCGTGACACTGACGTCGGTCGTGGGAGGTGGCTGGCCCAGGACGCCCGGTGGCGGCGGCGTCCAGTTCCTCTTGCACGCGGCCACAATGAGCTGGCCGTAGCTCGTGGCCGTGTCGACCGGCCCACCGCCGTCGGAAGGCACGGGCTCCGGTTCCCACTCGTTGTAGTTCTCTTCCTCAACGTTGGGGACATCGTCCAGGTTGAGCGATTCGCTCGGGTTGAACGACGGGTCCTCGATCACGTGCTCGGTGATCACGGGCTCCGGTTCGGGCTCGTGCGGCGTTTGCGGCGCGCCCTGGTCTTGTTGGGGGCGGACGGGGACCTGAGCGAGCAGGTCGAGCTCGATCGGTTCGCGTTTGCCGAGCTTGTGCGCCACGAGTGCGCCGGCCACAAGCAGGACGATGAGCAAGCCCAGATGGAAGCTGAGCGATACGAGAAACGACTGGCGTCCGCTAAGCATTAGTCGGCGGCCCTTACCTCGGTCGCCAGGCCGACGCGCGTGACACCGGCCTGGCGGATGGCATCGAGCACGTCCACGAGCTCCTGGTATGAGACCGATGCGTCGCCCTGGACGTTCACCGAGATGTTCGGATTGACGCTGAGCGTGTTGGTCAACTGCGCCAGGGTCACGTGTATGCTGTTGACGTAGAGCTTGTTGCCGGGGGCGATCTCGACCGTCATCTGCGCCCGCTCGGTGATCTCTTTCTCCTCGGCCTTCGGCAGTTGGACGCGGAGGCTGTGCTCGATCAGGGGCGCGATGAGCATGAAGACGATCAGGATCGTCAGCGCGACGTCCACGAGGTTCGTCACGTTGATGTCGGCGTTGAGCTCAGGTTTTCTGCGTCTGGTCCTGAAGCGGCGCATAATTCGTGCCGATCTGCTCGGGATCCGTGTCGGGCCCTACGGTTCGACGTAGCGGCGCTCGATATCTTCGAGCACTTCGCTGGCGAAGCTGTCCATCTCGGTCTCGAAGCGGCGGATGATCGTCGTCATCCAGTTGTACATCACGAGCGACGGGATCGCCACGAGCAGGCCGACGACCGTCGTGCTCAGCGCCACCGAGATGCCCTGGCTGATGACGTGGATCTGGGCCGACGCTTCCTCGGCGACGCGCTGGAAGGCGAGCAGCACGCCCCACACCGTGCCGAGCAGGCCGATAAGCGGGCACGCGCTCGCGGCGGTCGCGAGCAAGTTGAGGCCGCGCTCGAGCTTGAGCGTCTCGTCGCCGATCGTGCGGTCGAGGTTCTTCTCGATCGCCTCGACGGTGGCCATCGGCACCGTCGGGTGCGGGTTGGCGCCGCGGCGCTCGACCTCGGCGTGGAGCACCTCGAGCGCGCGGTCGGCGATCTCGAAGAACGGGCACTCCTCGAGGTAGATCTCCTGCTCGACGAGCTGGAGCGGGTCGTCGCTGTGCTTGCGGTACGTGCTGCGGAACGTGCGCGACGCCGCCTGGGCCTGGCGGAACGCGAGGTACTTGCGCAGGATGACCGACCAGGCAAACACCGAGAAGACGAACAGCGCGAGCAGGATGATCCTGCCGAATGTGTCGGACTCAAGAAAGGCGCGGAAGATCGGAAACTGGCTAGCGAACAGCAGCATAATCAGTCTATATCCACAGCGCTCCAGGCGCCGACACTCATCGCTCCTGCGCGGGCACGTCCGGCCCGCTGCGGGCACCCTTTGCCCGCCCCCTAGACGACACACTACGCCCGGTTCCCGGGAGCGTCAAGCGGATTTGCCGGCCCGGCCACTTCGCCACGGGGTCCATGCCGCGAGCCGGCCTCGGACTCTTTGCCTCTGGGGTTGCCTGCGGCGGTTTCGGAAGACCCTGGTTCTTGACCCGCCCGCTAGTCGACGGGGAGCCGCGTGTTGCGCCAGATGAAGTCACGGTCCCTCTTGCGCTTGTGGGGCCACGAGCCGGCGCCGCCGTCGTCGCGCAGGTTCTCCCACACGCTGTAGAGGATCCAGTCGTTGCCGCGCACCTTGTAGATGTAGTCGCGGCCGGAGAACGGGTCCTTGGGCAATTCGGAGAGGTAATCGCCCTTCAGCTCCGAGAGCGCCCTGGGTGGCCGGCCGTTCTTCTTCTCGTAGAGCTTGATCGCGGCAAAGATCAAGACGCCCTGCGTCTGTGCTTGGCCTCTGGCGAAGCTTTCCCGCGCCTTTGCCGTGGCGGGGAGGAACATCTTGCTCAGAAGACACGTATCGGGAAGCCCGTCAAGGTAGTTGGTGAAATCGTTCTCCGGTCGAAGCGCCTCCCAGCTCGGCATGCGGCTCCACCGCAGGAGCGCATCGGACGACCGGTTGTACTCCTGCTGCAGCTGGGCTCCGTGCTCCCTGATGACCTGCACCAGACTGCTGTAGTCTCGGTCGGCAGCACCGGGGGCCATCCAACCAGCCAGTTTCCCAGCGATCTCAGGACGTCGCACCATCTCCTTGACCGTGTTATCGAGCATGTTCTTTTCGTCCTGCATTGCGTCGACAAACCTGGGCCCTTCGCGCACGGCACGGCTGTAGTGTTCGATGGTCTTGCGGAGTTCCTGTTTGTCCAACTTACCGCTGGCCAAGCACTCCTCGACTGCGGCATCCCGCATGCCCTCAAGAGCGACAGCCACAAGATGGACAACGAACACCGCGTTGGATTGCCGAACGTGGCTGGATGTGGCCGTGAGGGCGAAGTAGCACTCCATAGCTTCGTTGTACGCACCGCGCTCCCACTGACGCCGCCCCTCGAACACCAGGAGCCGGCTGAAGCCTCGGATAGCGGGCATTATCGGCAGCGCCTGGGCGTAGGCGCAGTCATGATCCGACCCGAAGATGGGGAACTCGCACTTGGACCTCTTGGCCGCCCTGTGAAGGAGCTTCAGGCACTGCGCGTTTTGCTCGACCCACCGGTCTTCACTCGCGCCGCCCCTCTCCTCGAACGCGTTGGACGCCTTTACATAGAACACGGCGGCGTTCTTCCCGTTCGCGACGCGGCGTAGTTCCAAGCCTGCGTTTTCGCGGGCATCCTTCGGCCACGTCTCATACTCCTTGCCTCCCACCTCCATCTTTTTCTTGCTTAGAAACGAGGAACAGATGCGGGTGTCGTAGTAGTAGTAGCCGCCGCCGGCCAGCAGGATGAAGAGGATGAATATCGCGGATCCCTTACTCATCATGTCCTCCGCTTAGGTATTCGCCTCGAAGCGCCAGCTGCGGCGCGACAAACCGCCCTCGTCTATTCCGGCGGCTGCTTGACCGGGAGCCGCGTGTTGCGCCAGATGAAGTCGCGGTCCTTCGCCCGCTTGTGAGGCCACGAGCCGGCGCCGTTGTCGTCGGTCAGGTTGTCCCAGACGCTGTAGAGGATCCAGTCGTTGCCGCGCACCTTGTAGACGTAGTCGCGGCCCGAGAACGGGTCCTTGGGCAGCTCGGAGAGGTAGTCGCCCTCGAGCTCGGCGAGGCGCTGCGGTGGCCGGCCGTTCTTCTTCTCGTAGAGCTTGATCGCCGCGACGATGAGGATACCGGCCGCCTCCGCCTTGCTCCTCGCGAACACAACCTTCGCTTTGCCCATGCCGTCGAGGAGGAAGCGACTGAAGACGCTGGTCGCCGGGACTCTGCTCATGTAGGCGTCCCAGTCGTGCCCGGGCCGCAAGGCCTGCCAGGCCGGGAGCTTGCTCCACCTCTTGAGGGCCGCGTAGTCGCGCTCGTACGCCGCCTTCATCTGGGCGCCGTGCGTCTCAGCGAGCCGCGCGATGCTCTCCTGTTCGTGGCTCGAGAGCGGAGCAGATTCGCCGGCCATGGCGAGAGCCTGGACGAGTTTCCTCACCCCGGTCCGGGGATTCCGCATCACTTCCTCGACCATGCTGTCCTCGCAGCACTTCTCGCGCTCCAGGCATTCGGCGAACGTGATGTGCGATTCCAGCACGTCCTCGTAATGCTCGATCACGCGGCGAAGGTCCTCTTCCGAAAGCGGCTTGTTCGCGAGACAGCACTCGACAGCGCGGTTCCGATAGCCCTGGCAGGCGATAGCCACAAGATCGTCGACCAGCATGGCGGTCGAGTCGTGTATGTGCTCGGCGAGCGACGTGATCGCGAAGTAGCTGTCCAGTGCCCGGCTTAGGTCTTTGTTGTGTTCGTAGCGCTTGCCTTCGCAAGCAAGCAGCCGAGAGAACATCCGCATGGGGGCAAGGTACGGAAGCAGGATCATAGCCACCGGGTCATCGTCCCTGCCGAAGACGGGGAACTCGGCATCCGGCTTCCTGGCCGCACGGTGGATGAGCTTGAGGGCTTCAGCGTTGCTGTCGAACCACTCGGTGAACGCACGGTCCGCGACCCATTCGTTCATCGCCACGTACGTGAAGCGCCTCTGGGCCCGGCCTTTGGGTTCCTCGACGACGTTCGACGCTCTCAGGTAGAGGATCGCGGCGTTTCTGCCGTTGCCGACGCGCCGCACCTTGAAGCCGAGCTTCTTGAGCCCCTCCCTCGAGCGAACATCGCGCTCCTTGCCGTCGACCTCGACCGTTTTCTTGTTCAAGAACGAGCAGTCGATGTAATTGTGGTAGCAGTAATAGCCGCCAGCGGCCAGCAGGATGAAGATGATGAATACCGCTGATCCTTTGCTCATCTTATCCCCCGTCCACGTGTGCACCCTGAAGCTCAACTATGGCACTTCCAGGTTACTGCACCGGCGGCCGCGAGAGCAAGGACCCGTTCGCCGAGCCCGAATCGGCGCAGAATGGGTGGTTGTGTTTGCCCCCAGCCGCGGAGCGGCGGCAGGGGGTAGCCTGGGCCGTGAGGCCCAGGGACTCCAGGAGGCGCAACACAGAATCACGAGCGCCATCGGCGCGGTAGGGGCGATACGAGCGCGCTGGCGTTCTCTCGTCGACGAGAATCTGTCGCCCCTACGGGGCTCGTTCCATTGAGGGCGGACTCTCACCTGGGCCTGACGGCCCAGGCTACCACCTGGCGCGCCTACGGCGCTGGTGCTGCTTGGCCCGTTTACTACGCACGTGCGCGGATATCACCTCGTGGCTGAACGGCCTCTCGACGAGTAAGACTCCTTATTGGCCGATTTGGGTCGCGGGAAGGATTCACTCGGCGCGCTAACGGACGTCTAGCGCACAAGGGAGGCGGAACTGCTCAGCTCTTGAGGCGGCGGGCGAGCTTTTTGGCGAAGGCGGCGCGGGCCTTGGGGTCGGTGCCGACCTGGGCCTTGAACTCGCGTCCGGCGGTGGGGCAGTGCTTTGTGGCGAGGCCGAGCAGTTCGTGGATGGCGAGGTCGACGGCCTTGCGGTTTTCCTTCGTGATCTCGATGCCGGCGGCGTCGAAGACGTCCTTGAGGATGCGGAAGTAGCACGACATAGGTGAGATCCTAGAGGTCGGGCGGCCTGTCAAGGTCGTCGACGATCGTCTCGATGCCCACCTCGCCGCGCTCCATGCGTTTCCATTGCTTCTTGAAGCGCTTGAGCTGCTTGGCGATCGCCGCGCGCTGCTCGTCGGTGAGCCGGTCGATGAACAGGATGCCGTCGGTGTGGTCGTTCTCGTGCTGGAGGGCGCGGGCCGTCAGGTCGGTCGCCTCGCCCGTGATCGGCTCGCCGTCGAGGCCGGTCGCCTCGAAGCCGACCCGGTAGGCGCGTGTCACCTCGCCGACGAGGCCGGGGACGCTCAGGCAGCCTTCCTCGCCGACCTGCACGCCCTCGCGGAACGTGATCTTCGGGTTGATCAGCACGAGGCGGCCGCCGCCGTGCTGCGAGGTGTCGACGAGGAACAGCCGCAGCGGCACGCCGATCTGCACGGCGGCCAGGCCGACGCCGCGGTCGTGGTACATCGTGTCGAACATGTCGTCGACGAGGTTGCGGACGGAGCCGTCAACCTTTTCGACCGGGTCGCTCTTACGCCGCAGGACCGGGTCGCCGCATATCTTGATCGTCTTGATCATGCCAAAGGAGAAGTCGTTGTCTATTTTCGGCCGTAGGGCGAGATCGCGCGCAGCTCGGTGATGATGTCGGGCACGTGGTCGGCGACGAAGCTGATTTCCTCCTCGGTGTTGTAGACGCTCAAGCTGAACCGGATCGAGCCGTGCGCGGCCGTGAACGGCACGCCCATCGCACGCATCACGTGGCTCGGCTCGAGCGAGCCCGACGTGCACGCCGAACCGGACGAGGCGCAGACGCCGAGCTGGTCGAGCTTGAGCAGGATGGCCTCGCCCTCGACGTACTCGAAGCTGATGTTCGACGTGTTCGGCAAGCGCTCGTCACGAGCGCCGTTGACGAAGCAGTCGGGCGCACTCGCGAGGATGCGCTCTTCGAGCGTGTCGCGTAGCGTTTTGACCCGCGTGTTCTCGTCGACGATGCGCTCGGCCGCGAGCTCGGCCGCCTTGCCGAGGCCGACGATCGAGGCGGTGTTCTCTGTCCCGCCGCGCCGGTTGCGTTCCTGGTGGCCGCCGATGATGAACGGGGCAAACTTGGTGCCGCGCCGCACGTAGAGCACGCCGATGCCCTTGGGCGCATGTATCTTGTGGCCCGACAGGCTCAGCAGGTCGACGGGCGTCTCGGCCAGGTTGATGGGGATCCTGCCGACGGCCTGCACGGCGTCGGTGTGGAAGACGACGCCGTTGGCGTGCGCGATCTCGGCGACTTCCCCGACGGGGAAGATGACGCCGGTCTCGTTGTTGGCCCACATGACGCTGACGAGCGCCGTGTCGGGCCGGATCGAGTCGGCGAGGAAATCGAGGTCGAGCTCGCCCTGGCGGTTCACGGGCACCTCGGTGACCTCGTAGCGCTCCCGCGTCAGGTACTGGCACAGGCCGCGGATCGCCGGGTGCTCGACCTTGCTCGTGACGATGTGGCGCTTGTCGGGGTTGGCGCGCAGCGTGCCGACGACGGCGGTGTTGTCGCTCTCGGTGCCGCAGCTTGTGAAGACGATCTCCTCGGGCGTCGCGCCGATCAGGTGGGCCACGTTCGCTCGCGCCTCGTCGATGTCGTGCCGCACGTCGCCGCCGAAGCGGTGCATGCTCGAGGCGTTGCCGTACCGCTCGCAGAAGAACGGCTGCATCGCCCCAAGCACTTCAGGCGCGACCATCGTCGTGGCGTTATTGTCGAGGTAGATGATCCTGTCTTGGTCCACGGCTTGCTCTCCACGCACCATCGAGGTGCTCGGACTGTCTCTCGCAGAGGCGCAGAGCCCGCAGAGACGGGAGCTTCTGCACTCTGCGAGCTCTGCGCCTCTGCGAGAGATGAACTCCCGACCACCGGCTCCTACAGCGTCGATTCGATATGCGTTTTCAGCTCGTTGAGGGCGCCCTCGATGCCGCCCGTGTTCGAACGCACAACGTACTCGTCGCCCAGGTAGTTCCCGCGCGCCTCGAGCACGTGTGTGTTCAGTCCTGGCCGCGGGGGCGACACCTCGTGTCCTTCGATCACGACGGCGTGGCAGACGCCCGCGTCGCGGCCCTGATACTCGATCTGGATCGTTGTGCGGATCAGCTCGCGGCCCACCGTGAGCTCCTCTCGCTACGGTCCCTAGGCGAAGTTGCGTCTCAGCTCGGTCAGCAGCTTCAAATGCCGTTCCTCTTCGGCCCGGAGACGCGTGAGCGTCTCGATCGCGTCCGCGCTCTCGGCCTCGGCCGCCGTCTTGGCGTAGAAGTCCATCGAGCGCTTCTCGGCGCCGATGCCGACGTCGATCGCGTTGGCGACACCTTTGGTGCCGGCGACGATCTTCGGCACCTCCGACAGCGGCGGGAAGACCTTCGTGTCGACGAGCCCCTGCACGTACTGCGCCACGAGCGAGTCGTGTTCTGACGGGAAATACTCGTCGGCGTGCTCTTCGAGCCGTTCGATGTCGCGCACGTGCCGGACCTCGTCGGAGGCGAGCTTCAGGAACATCGCCTTCACGTCGGGGTCGGTGACCGCCTTGGCGACCGCCTTGTAGAAGGCGAGCCCTTCCTGCTCCATCTCCCTGGCGATGGCGAAGATCTCGCGCGGATTGAAGCTGCTCTGCGCCATGGCTGTGGCCTTTCTGCACGCCTCTCTTTGGCGCGTCGTGTCCGTCCCGTCAGGCAGCGCGGCGGCGGGGCCGCGAACGTCAGTCTTGCCGGCCTGCGCGAGCGGTTCGAGACAGGATCCCGGCTGTCGTGCAGCTCACTTCTGCCTGAGCCCGCGCAGCGGGCGGCATCATGTAGCCCCGGGCGTCAGCCCGGGGTACGGGTCTCGCACCCGCGCCAGCCCCCGCAGGGGGCGGCATGTGGCTCGCTGCTGCATATGTCGCCCCCTGCGGGGGCTCGGTTCTCGTGTTGTTCACGATCCACGGGCTCACGCCCGTGGCTACATCATGTTGTCCCCTGCGGGGACTCAATTCTCCACACCCCCTGCGCTTCCGCGAGGCGGTTGAAGTTCGCCGCGGGCTGCTCGTCCCGCTGGGCCTCGCTCATCGCCAAGGTCTGCGCTGATCGCGCAGGTCTGCGCTCATCGCGGAGGTCTGCGCTAATCGCGCAGAATAGCCGGTTCGACGTCGGCGATCTCACAAAAAGTCACGAGCTCGTCGAGCCAGTTGCCGTACGCGGCGTGGATGTGGTTGCAGTTCATGCCGTCGACGAACGTTTTCAGCGAGCAGTTGTCGAGCTTGCAGTAGGCGTGCGGCCAATTGTCCTGGACTTCGCGCGCCTTTTTCTCGGCCTTGTCGGCGCCGAGCTTGAGGAACTTGCCCGTCATGATCGCCATCCGGTAGCGGTTCGTATCGCCGCTGCGCGTCAGGCGCGCCAGCGTCACCTCGCCCGGTGCGGCGAAGTGGTAGACGCTCGCGCCGCCGGCGGGGAAGTAGAAGCCCTCGGGCCGGAACTCGACGTGCTTGAGGTTCGCGGGCGCCGACCAGCTCCGCGCGGCGAAGAACGTGGCGTGCTCGCCCGAGTTGCACAGGTCCCACGCGTCGAGGTCGGCGTGGTAGTGGCGGATGTCGGCAAACAGCGCCGGCTCGCCGCTGAGCAGGTTGAGGATCTTCATCGTGAGCGCCGCGTCCATGTCGGCCTCGGTCGAGCAGACGATCGGCTCCTTCGGCGTGCCGTCGGGGTGGTACGGGTCGTTGAGGAACGCCTCGGCCACGTCGGCCGTGACGTAGTGCTCGGTCAGCTCGCGCTGGCCCTTGATGCCGCAGAAGCCGTAGCCGAATTCCTGGGCGAGGTCGTACGCGGCGTAGTACATGCCGAGCTGTTTGCGCAGAAGCTCCTCGGTAAGTCGGAACTCGGCATCCGGCTCGGTCCAGTGGATCTTCTTGAGCCGCGTCTTGAGGTACTTGAGCGCCGCGTCGACCTTCGTGCCCTTCGCCACGTGCAGCTCGGCGCGGCGCACGAGCTCCATCTGGTCGACGTGATCGACGTCGATGCCGAACTTCTTCATCCAGAGCGCGGGATCGGCCACGGCGGTGTCGATGCCGAGCGCCCGCCCGCCGAACAGGCCGTAGGTGAGCCCCTTGAGCCCGTTGTAGGCGGCGATCGCGAGCAGCCGGCTCTTGACCTGCGCGTAGGTGGTCTTGTCGTTGATGTCGCCGAACGTCTTGTAGAACTTGATGCCGACCTGGTCGAGGCTGCCCGCGTTGGCCAGCATGCCGACGAGGCCCGGGTACTGCGGGTTGACGTTCGAGAACATCAGGATCGGCTGCGGGCAGAACTGCGCCGCCACGCGCGCGTACTGCGGCCAGGCCCAGACGGCGAAGTTGAAGATCACCGCGTGGCAGCCCTGGGCCATCATGCGGCGGCCTTCGGCCTCGGCGATCGAGTTCTTCCAGAGCACCTTGCGGCCGACGACGACCTGGAAGCCGTCCTTCCTGAGCCGCGCCTCGAGTTCCTTGGTGAACTTCTTGTTCACGGCCGTCAGCGGCTTTTGCAGGAAGTCGCGCCCGTCGCCGAACGTCAGAATGCCGACCTTGATCTTCTCCAGGTAATTCGGGTTCGCCATCGTCCTGTCCTCCCGACAGCCTTGTCTCCGAGGGTCATGCGCGCTTTCCGCCCGCGTCATTCCTGCCGCAGGCGGCTCCAGGATACGCCGCGTCGGGCGAGGAGTCAACGGCAGGTGGGGCGCGTTTGGCTTGCCGCACAGGCGCGGCTTGCGGCTGCGTCTTGGTGCGGTGGTTGTGGGTCTACTCGTCTCTGATCCAGGGGGCGCCCCAGCGCTTGCGATACTCGTTGGGGGTCAGACCGGTGGCGGACTTGAAGGCGCGTGAGAAGTGCTGGGGCGATGAGAACCCGAGCGAGTTGGCGATCGAGGCGGCGGTGGCCCGGCTGCCCGCCAAGGCCGATTGCGCCATCCACATGCGCAGCTCGGTGGTGTAGGCGTGGGGCGGGCTGCCGACCATGCGGCGGAACACCTCGGCGAACTTCGAGCGCGACATGCCGGCCACTCGCGCCAGCTCGGAGACCGTCACCGGGCCTTCGCTGATCCTGCGGCTGATGTGGCGCAGGGCCCGCTCGATGCCCCGGCGCTCAGCCTGCTGCCAGTCCGTTTGCCGGAATGCGGGATCGGCAAACCGGGCAAGGACCTCGTGGAGGGCCGACTCGACACGCAGCGCTCGGCACGGCCCGGGAGCCGCGTGCTCCTCGGCGCACAGGCGCTGCCACCAATCGGGCAAGCCCTCCCAGGTGAGCCGGTGGTGGGGCGAGTGCGAGAGCGCCTCGAACAGCCATCCGGAGCTCGTCTCCAGCGGCGTCGCCGGTCGCGCGGGCGGGTCCTCGGCGGACGCGAGCGACTGGCCAAGCAGGCCCAGGTAGAAATCGACGCTGCCGGCTCGGAACCGGGCGCCCGGGGGCCACTTGGTGTAGTGCGGGGTGCCCGGCAAGATGAGCAGCGCGTCGCCCGGCGTGACCTCGTACTCGGCGTCCTCTGTGCACCAGACGCCGCGGCCCTCGAGTAAGACGTTGATCTCGGCGCACGTGTGGCTGTGCCGATCCTTGCCGGTGGGGCCTTCGGCAATGCTCTCAAAAAGACCGACTACGTTTGGGTATTCCGGGAACGGCAGGTACCTGACATCGACCAGGTCGCGTCTCGCGTCGTTGTTCATCGCCGGCCCTCGGAGACCAACACTTCGCTCAGAGAGAAGGGATTATAGCATGGAGGCGCCCGGCGCCACAAGCGCAAACAGCGCGCGCCGGCCTCCCGGCCGCGTCGCCCTGCCTGGCGTTGACTTCGGCACTCGGGCGAGGCTACGATGTTGCCCGATCGTCCGGAATCCGAGGAGAGGTCTCGCCGTGCTCGATCTTGCCACCGCACTGAAACGACGCGAGCTTGTCGCCAACCTCGCCGTACGCACGCTCAAGGTGCGCTACAAGAGTTCGGCGCTCGGCTTCCTGTGGACGCTGATCAACCCGCTGCTGATGATGCTCATCTACTACGTGTTCATCGGCATCGTGGCCAAGATCAAGGTCGATATCCGCATCATGCTCACGGGCGTGATCTTCTGGCAGTTCGTGGTGATGTGCACGGGCGACGCCGCCGGCGCGGTGGCCGGGCATGCCAACCTCGTCAAGAAGGTCTACTTCCCGCGCGTGCTCATGCCGTTCTCGATGTGCGTGGCGAACCTGGTCAACTACCTGTTGTCGCTCGTCGTGCTGTTCGTGCTGATCGTGGTGATCTCGGCGACGAGCGGCAGCGCGGACGTGACGCTCGATCTCGCCTGGGTTTGGCTGCTGCCGCTGGCGCTCATCCTGCAGTTCGCGCTCGTGTTCGGCATCGCGCTCATCGTGAGCGCACTCAACGTCTACTTCCGCGACATCGAGCACATCACGTCCGTGGTGCTCATGGCGCTGTTTTTCATGTCGCCCATCATCTACCCGGTCGAGATGGTGCGGCCCGAAGCGGGCACGTCGGCGCTCGCGCACTGGTACATGCTCAATCCACTCGCGTCGCTCGCGACGCTCGTGCGGCGTGCGTTTCTCGGCGCGGGGCAGCCGTGGCCGCTCGAGTGGACGTTCCTCCCATCGCTCGCGCTCTCGCTCGTCGTGCTTGCGTTCGGCCTCTGGCTGTTCAGCCGGCTCGAACCCGACTTCGCGGACCAGCTCTAGCGACCTGGCCAGGACGCTGGTTTCCGCTTGACCCGCTGAGCCCAAAGGGCGATTGGCAGTAGCCTCGGGCGTAAGCCCGTGGTATCGTGAACGCATCGGAGAATCCGAGCCCCTTCAGGGGCGATTGTGGTTTTCTCAGCCATTTCCTCAATCGCCCCTGAAGGGGCTCGGGCAGGTTCTCGGTGGCTCTTGCCCACGGGCTCGCGCCCGAGGCTACTGCCAATCGCCCCTAGGGGCTCAACAAGGTGGCCGCGGATCGCTTCCTCCTTCAGGGAAGTGCCCGAGATGGATACCCAGACAGACAGCCACGCGATCGTCGTCCAGGAGCTCGGCAAGCGCTTCTTGCTGCGCAAGGAGCAGGACCGCACGCTCAAGGGGACGCTGCTGGGCGTCCTCCGCGGCGTCGGAGGCCTGAGGCGGCGCAGCGTGCGCAGCGACCTGTGGGCGCTCCGGGGCGTCAACTTCGCCGTCCGCAAGGGCGAGACGTTCGGCATCATCGGCGCGAACGGCGCGGGCAAGTCGACGCTGCTCGGCGTGCTCGCCGGCACGATCCGGCCGACCGAGGGCTGCACGCACGTCGTCGGTCTCATCTCGAGCCTG
>Ga0315545_1003496_pt1 | contig 13425 bp, 14 predicted proteins | sample SalMarSW160210MG_FD_203096 | JGI IMG/M metagenome (GOLD analysis project Ga0315545, IMG submission 203096) | Salt marsh sediment microbial communities from the Plum Island Ecosystem LTER, Massachusetts, United States - Salt Marsh Sediment SW1602-10 ... | reverse complement strand
ATGCTGCCAGGGGCGTGTTGCCTGTGGATTACGAATAACGACCTTTTCATTTTGGCTGGCAGCACGCATAATGTCAGGAACAAGGCGATCATCTCCCCAGTCTCCGCCACCAATGACATTTCCAGCCCTGGCACTTGCCACGAGGATTTGATGGCTTTTCTGATATTCTTTGAGTGGAAAAAATGATTTCCGATAACTGTTGGTAACCAATTCCGCACATCCTTTTGATGCGCTGTAAGGATCATGGCCACCCACTGGATCGTTTTCACGGTAGCCCCAAATCCATTCCTGATTTTCGTAACATTTGTCACTGGTAATATTTACAATGGACCTTACGCAATCTGTTTTCCGACAAGCCTCAAAAACATTAACTGTTCCGATGACATTGGTTTCAAACGTTTCCACAGGGTTTTGGTAGGATTTCTGGACAAGGGATTGGGCCGCCATATGGAAAACTATATCCGGTTGAAAGGCTTCAATGCCTCTCTGGAATTTTTTTAAATCACGGACATCACCAGAGATTGTCTCAAAATCCAGATTCAGGATTTCATGATGATTGGGATCCGTTGGTAGATTTAAAGAATAGCCACAAACATTGGCTCCCAATTTCATGAGCCAGAAAATAAGCCATGACCCTTTGAAGCCGGTATTACCTGTGACAAAAACTTTTTTACCTTTATACACATTGTCGAACATGATTATCAGCTCCTAAGCTGAGAGTCAAGATTTCCACGCTAATTCCAAACTTTCCACACAGCTTGGCCTTCTCTCCAAAGTTTATTCAAATACTCCATATCCCTTATCGTATCCATGCACGCCCAGAATCCTCTGTGCTTATAAACCATAAGCTGCCCTTCTGCCGCTAATTTCTCCAACGGTCCAATTTCCAGATCACAATTTTCATTCTCTGATAAATAATCGAAGATACCCCTGTTAAAAACGAAAAACCCGCCGTTAATAAGGCCATCGCCATTTTTGGATTTTTCACTGAAGGATTCAACCTGATTACCTTTGGTTTTAAGCTCTCCGAATCGGGACGCGGGATTAATGCCGGTCACAGTTGCAAGTTTTCCATGATTTCGGTGAAATTCAAGGAGACTTTCAATGTCAACATTTGCAATCCCGTCTCCATAGGTCAGCATAAATTGGTCATCATCAATATATTTTTGTACACGCTTTAATCTGGCACCTTTAAGTGCTTTATCACCAGTATCAGCTAAAGTGACTCGCCACCCTTTTTCGGTATGATTGCTATGTACCTCTATATTTTTTTGATTCCCAATTTCTATTGTAAAATCATTATTTAACAGTTCATAATTATAAAAATATTCTTTTATCATCTTGCCTTTGTAACCCAATGAAAGAATAAAATCCTCAAGCCCATAATGTGCGTAAATTTTCATAATATGCCACAGGATAGGTTTTCCACCTATTTCTACCAAAGGTTTCGGGCGATATTCTGTTTCCTCCTTCAGGCGTGTGCCCATACCACCGCATAAAATAACAACTTTCATTTTTAATTTCTCCTCCAATCTACAAAGCTCCCTCCCCAGGACCACGTCATTTAAAAGCATAACTTATTGATATTTATGAAAATACACTAAAATTTAAATAGTCCTTTTCTTAATGATTTTTCAATAAAATCAAATACATGCAATCCGACTTTGACGGAGTCCTGGCTCCCTCCCTGCCTATGCTTATTCAAAGCATTCCCTAAACGCAAGGAGGAAAATCGGTTGAGCTACAGTATTGGCCCTATTACGCTTACCCTGCCATCTGCTCCCATGTTGACATAATCTGATATAGAAATTGTGATATCTTTTGGTTTTGGCATGGCAACCTATAATATGAGGAGTTACTGTACTCCCAAAGAAGATCTTTCCTTCCTTTTCCATGTATATATTTTGTATCCTGCCCAAGCTAAAACGTCAACAACCAAAACGAGGATGCGAAAGCTGGCAATAAGAGCCACCAGACTTCCCAATGGAAGTTTACCTGCCATTATACCGCCGGCCACTGCCTCGAATACACCAATTCCCTGAGGTGCGAAGAAAGTAATATAACCGATACCCCATGAAAATAGATATGCTCCCGCCACCTTAAGTACGGTCAGGTTCTCAGCGACTGCTGGAAAAGCAAAAACATAAGTTGCAAAAGCACCAGCTGCTATCGTCCAGAAGATTGCAACAATTCCCAGACTTTTAATATAAATTTTCATCGGAAGCCGTTTGTTAGGCCCTGCCTTACCCCAATTGACAATTTTTGGAAAAACAAGCATTGCAAACAGGCCTAACATCATGCCTACAGCTCCAGCTGCCCCCCATCCTCTGAAGCCAAGAAAATACCACAGGCAAGCCCCGCCTGCGCCTAAAGTAAGAGCCGGTGCAAGGGCATTTTCACAAAAAACGAATAAGGCAATCCGGCTAGATGTTACGCCATGAAATTTAAAATCTACGACACGTGCCACTGTGTGCCAGACGCCACCTGGAATATATCTTCCCGGCAGATTAACAATATGTATTCTCAAAGCAACCTCGTAAGTAACGACTGAATCCGATCCATTTAAAATCAGAACAGCAAAAATCGGAGAGATGAAATGAAGAAGAGCCCAGCCCATCAATGCAAATTCCAGATGCCAAATATTTGCATTGCTTGCAATGACGGCAATATTCTGACGGGATTGCCATGCATAATAGGCTAAGAAAGCTATTGCTACTGGTGTAAAAAAAATCTTGACCCAGTGAACAGTTCTTTTTAGTTTTTTGCTTCGAAATCCTTTTTGAAGTAGGATAGTCTCATTCGTGTCTTTCTTCTGTTCAAGGGCCACCTTCTGACCTCAGTTACATTTAACCGGTGCTTTTTGATATCAAGACTGCCTCGCACGGTTGGAAATATACTTCACGATAAGTGCGGGAAGCAGTGCGCATATTATCTCAAATTTCTCTGACCACAATACTTTTGAGCACAAGATACTTTTCACAAGTTCAATAGGAAGTTTGATCAAGGGGAACAGCTTCTCTGGAGCTGAACTTGCTAAGCCGGAATTACTACCTTTGTACCGTTTCATTCGTTGTGTGAATGTTTCATGTCCACGAAGCTCTCTTCTCAAGCAAAATGCGGCTGTAGCATGCACAAAATCACCTAGAAGCACAAGTTCTGTAAGCTGAATTAAATCAGAACCTGGAATTGAAAGGGTCCGAGTTTTTTTCAGGGACTCGGTCCGCATCAACCCCAAAATTGGATGAACATTACCCCAAAACACTGAAAAATAGCGCGCTATAGGATCCATACCGCGGGTGTCTGTCCATCCTGAAAACCGCTCGATGGTATTTCCCCACCTGCCGACCCACCTTAAACAACCGAATGCGATGACTGCTAACGTATGTTTTTCCAACAGGTTAACACATTCTGAAATCAGGTTTTCAGACCACATGTCGTGCCCTGAGGCCCACATGAAATAGCGCCCCCTAGCTAAGTCGAGTACTTTAATAAAATTCCTTGTTACCCCACAATTCTTTTCGAATCTGTGATATGAAATATTGTCGTTTTTTGATTCGTATTTTTTGCAAATTTGTTCCGTCCTATCCGTTGATGCATTATCGGAGATAATTATCTCTATATTTTCGTAGTCTTGTGCGAGCAATGATTTCAATGATTCTTCAAGAAACCTCTCTTCATTGTACACCGGCATACCTATACTAACCAGCGGCCAGGAGTGGTTTTGAGAGAGATCACATCCTGTAATTTTATATCCTCTATCTTTCATACCAAATAAATTTTATGCTTTACAGTATATGCAGAAACTTGCGCAGCCTTTAACCGCTCATTTTATATCATTTTTCATCAGGATATCGTCGTTTCTCCATTTCATGACTTATCTGTACTGTGCATTATCCGATTTTGATCCTTATTAGCCAGTATCAGTTCATAAATAAAATTCAGCCACGAAGTAGTGTCCAATCCATAAATGAGCAATTTTTCGCGAGGTCAAGGAAATCAAGAACTTGGGCAGAGGCATACCAAGGAACGACCACAACCAAATCCGCAGATTGACGCTGAGATTGAGGAAAAGGTCCATTTATGGACGGATACTAGCCAGTAAGCCAAATTAGCCCTTTTTCAAAACATAAAAAGATACTCCTTCCAATTCAAAATATTCCACAGCCAACAGGAAACAGAGGCTGATCCAAAATCAGATAATCAGCTTGTTATTGTTATTCTAAAAAATTTACATTAAGCTATCTTTCTCGCTCTTCTCAAATCTCATCTGGCAAATCTGCTCAGAAACAAGGCCCATCATAAATATCAAGATAGAGGTTGTAAATAAAAGGGCACTCATGTTAGTAAAACGGTGCGAGGTAAATAATGTATAAAGATAATAACCTAATCCTAAACAAAACATCATAAAGCTAACAGGAAGAAATATTCTCAGTGGAGAGTAAAGGGCGCATATCTTCGTAATAATCAAAAAAAACCTTATTCCGTCTCGAAATATTTTTATTTTGCTTTTTCCCTTCTGCCGGCTTTGTGCATTGATAGTGATATATCTCATACTCCTTCCACCTCTCAAAACACCCAAGGTGAGTGTAGCAGGATAAGAGTAAGTGTTTGGAAGGAGATATAAAAGATTGCGAGCGATATCTGATTTTACGGCACGAAACCCAGATGTGAGATCTCTAATAGTAAACTTCGCAACATAAGAGGCCAGCCAATTGTATGCCTTGTTGGCCAAGGCACGTCCCCATGATGCTTGGTAGCCCTTTGGCCTTGCACCTACAACCATGTCGAAGTCCGGAAAATATTCAAGCATTTTTTCTATATCTCTGGGATCATGCTGACCATCTCCGTCCATAAATACCAAAATTTTACCTGAAGCAAACCTTATACCACTTTTTACAGCAGCACCGTTTCCAATGTTATACGGGTGACTATACACAAGGGCGCCGGCATCTTTTGCAACCGCGGCTGTATCATCCGTTGAGCCGTCATTAATGACAATGATCTCAAAATCAGGGTAAAGGCTTCTGATTTTTGTTACAACATCGCCAATCGTCTGCTCTTCATTGTATGCCGGGATAATTATCGAGACTTCTGTTTTCTCCATTTTTAAGTATCTCCCATTGGTGGCCATAAGATTCTCCCTGAACAGTTTATTGCCAGATCAATCATTTTCAAACATCGCTCTCATCCAGTAAACTTATATTAAAATATACAGACCAAAATCGGCGGGTTATTGGGAGAAGCGCTCTTCTATTTTTTATAACCTTAATTAACCTATCATCAGAATATAACTCTCGGAGATTCTTTAGATCCTTCTCATCTCCAAAATTGAGTACCCGGGCAAATGACATAATCCGCATGTCGATCAATGTCTATTATCTCCACATCCCAGAAGAGTGTGGGATCAAAAAGTAATTTCGGATCGTTTATATCAGGCTTTCGAATATAAACCAAAACTCTGCCTAATTAGAAAGTTCGACCTAAGCCAGGCCAGTTCTTTGGCATTTTCTCACCCAAAAGACAGGATACTTTCTCTTCTTGAATCAATCTGTGGGCCACTTCATCAAAAGTGAGCCATATCCCTTTTAAATCTCGGGCAAGGGCAGCATAGCATGCATCATAACCGGTTAACCCTAATAAACCTATCTGCTATGAGTGCGAGACCCTCTGTCATAGGCTGACGTAATATCCCTCCTTGAAGGAGCGGCATGATTCCCTTTCTAAAAGCCTCAAGTCCATTCGGGTGTATACGTTGTAAAACAGAAAAGACTTCAAATGCAAATAGTTCAGGGACAGCAAATTTTCAGGTTTAGCAATTGTTTTTTCTAAAGCTTCATCTGCATGAGGATGGGCTTCCTCATCTATGAACCACCTAACAGCCAAAGAAGCATCAATAATCCAGATCATACACTATATCCTCTTAGTTGGCGTAATACAGTGATACTGCCCGGGCTTTCCTTCTTCCCCTTTCTCAAGCGCTTAACAACCTCAAGGAACCTCTTTTTCTCCTCCTTAGCCTGCCAATCCAAAAAGCGCCTTTCGAATTGTTCAGGAGTAACTAAAACAGCTCTTATTTTCCTACCCTTGCTAATTAAAATAGGCTCACCTTTTTTGTTCAAGCGGTCCAATATCTCACCTAAATTGTTTCTGATTTTAAGGGCATTAACCTCTTCCATAATCCTGCCTCCTGCAATGGACTTCACTTCAGCCTAAGACAACTTGGTGTATATGTCAAGTGTACAGGTGTAGGTTGTACAGGTGTAGGTACATATACTGACTAATCACCAGTAATCCAGTCCTCGATATTCAGCCCGGGAATGTTCATGAAATGCCTTTTATTTCCTGTGACTAAAATCATATCGTGCTGAATAGCTATGGCGGCAATCCTTAGATCAGGTTCACTTTTTGATAGGCCTCTTTTTTCTAAAAGGGCCTTTAATCGGCCATATATTTTTCCGCTGTCTGTATCAAAAGGGAGGATGTTCACATTAGGGAAAACCATATCTTCATAGGCTTTTAGGATTTTCAACTGATTCCTTGAACGATAAGCTCCAAAATAGATTTCAGAAACATTTATAGAGGTTGTAAATTGTAAGCCTTTTGGCAGTAATTCCAACTTTTTTATCAGCAGAGGTGATGGAGCTTTCTTCAGAATGTTGCTAAGGCAATCTGTATCAAACAAATACATTAGACCTCTGCCGCGTTTCTGTCTGTAGAACTTTCTCTTGCCTCGTAAATATTCCTAATAAATTGATCAAAATCGTCAATGTCAGATAAAGCACCTTTGGCCAACAACAATCCTTCATTTTCCCCGGTTTCAGCCCAATTCTTTAAATAATCCTCATATGGCACCACCACTGCAACATTCTTGCCCTTCCTTCTGATCATTACCGTTTCCCCTACAAATGTGACGCGGCTTATAATAGATGATAATTTTGCCTTGGCTTCAGTTAAATTATAGATCTCCATGTTTTCCACCTCCTTAAAATCACTCAAAGATACTGGTTATAATCAGTTCGTAATTGATTAAAATTATATATGGTCAATTAGACTATGTCAATACTTTATCCTGCCATATGGCCTAATCAAAATATTCCAATCGAGACACACCATAACCCCACTTGAAAAATAGGAGTTTCACATATTTTTTGAAAAACGCCTCTAACAACTTTTGATCTTTGTTAGTCAAATTGGTTTTCACCCATCGATCAAAGATATCATAGTTAATGAGTAGGTGGGTAATTCCCATCTCCTTGAGCCCACTCAGTATCTTTTCAGGTTTATCTGAGCTTTTCACAAGCTGGCGTAGCATACTTCTATTATTATTCATGTCAAACACATATTTCCTATCACAATAGTAGCCCCTTTTGCCCAAGAAGATAAATAAGATCTTAGCCTCAGAAGAAAGATTCTTATTAATATATTGCATGGCAGGGTATTCAAAGCGATATTTAGATATATATTCATCACGACTCAAAGCGCCACTAAGGTAATTAAACGGATCTACATACCTGAATTGACCTACAACATAGTATGCATTAAGTGTGAGGAAAAAGGCTAATGTAACAAAAATAAGGGCTAAAACTGTCTGCCGAATGGTGTGAGTACGGAACTCCTTAACGATCCCAACAATATTTTTAACACCAAATATAGATAAAATAACCAGCGGAGGGATGATCGGAGAGATATAGCGAATCCTCAGGCTACTGCTGAAAAAAGCAAAAGCGAAAAATAAGACCACAAATGTTAGCATGATCTTTTTCTCGTTCCTGATAATTGCAGAATCTCTTTTTATTCCATAAAAGGCAAAGAATGGGAGAAAAAAAAGAAAGGGATTCAGTCTTCCATCAAAATATTGAGGATTCCCGTCCTGGCCCTGGAAAAAGATTCTTATTGGCAGAAGTGCTATCTCCCACCAAGATTCTTGATATATTAAGCTCCTGTAAGTAAAAAGATTGACCGTTTGCCCATTGACAGCGTTTTGTGGATTAAACCAATGATCATAAAGAGGAAATATGGGATTGCTTGTCCAGATATAGTTTCTAATCATCCAGGGAGAAAAGAAGAGGAGGGCTACAAAGAGAAATACTATTCCATATCCGGCAGCCTTAAAAGAGCTTGTTTTTCCACCTTCTGTATATCTTGAATAAAGAAAGGGTACAAAAAGGGTTAAGAGGAAAAAGGTGACCAATCCATTATATTTTGTGCCCATAGATAGGCCACAAAAAATCGCTGAGGCAATTAAAAACTTGAGCCGAAAATGATTTTCAATCCATTTCAGGAGTAAAAGAAGTGATGCTGTAGAAAAAAATATAAGACCCAAATCAACGTAAACAGTAGTGGAAAGCTTAACAATAATGGGGATAGAAAGGAAAAAGATTATCCCAAGCAGCGCATAGATAGCATTAATTCGACGCTTGAGATAATTGAATATGAGCCAGGCTGTGAGCAAGGCGAAACTGAAATGGATGAGCTTGGGCATTATGTCATTGCCAAAATAAAGAGCAATTAAATAAAGAAGATCTAAATTCATCGGATAATATGAGAATGGCATGAACGGAATTTCATACATGCCACCATGCTTGAGATAAAGTTTGGGAACAGCCAAATGGTGAACGAGCGCATCTTTACTGACAGGCGGGACGCAAGAGAGAATCACAAGAGAAATAATTAAGAAGGCCAATAGGGTTAGGAGCAAGGCCTTGATGCACCACACAGCAGCAAGCTTTTTCACTATTATTGATTTTGATGAATTCAAATTGTTTGGCATTGATTAGAGATCCATAATTCCCTGTGCTTGATGTCAAGGAGAATAATGATGTATTAAAGAAACAGGTTGTAAAAATAAGTTAAATGTAATATTTGATCTATGTGTTTCTATGCATTATGCTTCCTTAACACCCATCAAGTAAAGATATGCAACAGGTATATCAATCAATCGAATCGTATAACGAACTATCTATCTCGTACTGCCGTAAGGTGATTTTTGCTATCGTTGCCTTAGCCGCAATAATTTTTATTATATATGGAAACTCATTTGACTGTTCATGGCATTTTGACGACGAAGCAAACATTACTGATAATCCCAATCTGCATCTCAAAGAAATAACATGGGAACATGTAAAACGAACGCTCTTTTCTGATCGCAACAATCCTCATGTTCTTTATAGACCTGTAGCATGTCTCAGTTTTGGTTTGAATCACTACTTTGGAGAGCTTGATGTATTTGGTTACCATCTGCTCAATATATTCATTCACCTTATTTCGTCTATCTTCCTTTTTCTCTTCATCTATCATACACTAAATCTCCCATCATTAAAGACAAAATACGCCACTCACTCTTACTCCATAGCCCTTTTGTCCACCATTCTTTGGGCCATAAATCCGATTCAAACTCAAGCTGTAACCTATATCGTCCAGAGAATGGCCTCGTTAGCTGGCATGTTCTATATTATGAGCATGTACTTTTACCTAAAATTTAGGACAACCGAAACAGGGGACAAAAAGGTATTCTTCCTTATATTATGTCTTGTTTCCTTTGTCATGGCTTTCGGCTCAAAGGAGAACGCAGCTATACTTCCCTTAAGCATATTCCTTTATGAAATTCTTCTCCTTCAGGAAATAACAGTGAAAAACATCAGAAAAAAAATGAATATTTTTTTCATTGTTACAGGAGCGATACTGATATTAGGATTTACATATATATATATTCATGACGGAAATATCTTTTCATTTTTGAATGGCTATGAAAATAGGCCATTTACCCTGACTCAAAGATTGTTAACTGAGCCTCGTATTATCATTTTTTATATATCCCTTTTACTCTATCCTATGCCCAATAGGCTAAACATAGCCCACTCCTTTCAAATCTCGACCTCACTCTTTGACCCTATATCAACTGTTCTCTCCATTCTCTTTATTGCAGGGGCCATCAGTTATGCGATCTATTCAGCAAAGAAACAACCTCTTTTTTCATTCTGCATCCTTTTCTTCTTTTTAAACCATCTAATAGAATCCACGTTTTTTCCACTTGAACTGATATTCGAACATCGAAACTACATCCCCTCCATGCTTTTTTTCGTGCCTATTGTCATTGGGTTTTTTTATCTCTTCAACTATTATTCGGCAAAAAAGCCAATGCAATATATCCTGTTAAGTTTCATTTTGTTCTTTTTAATAGGGTTGAGTCATTCCACTTTTATGCGAAATTTCACATGGAAAAATGAAAAAAACCTCTGGATTGATGCGGTTGAAAAATCACCTGAGCTATTTAGACCCCACAATAACCTTGGGAGATATTATCATGATCATGGCTATAAAGAGGAGGCAATTCTTGAATATCAGAAGGCATTGGAAAGCCCAGGGACCAATCGAATTGATGAAACTTTTGTTACCTATTACAACCTTGGTAAGATATACGGCGATCTAAAAGATTATAAAAAAGCACTATCTTTCTACTATCGGGCAATGTGCATGAACCCCTACTTCCCTCCTATTTACAACGATATTGCTTCGGTTTTTGACAGGGAAGGCAAGCATCAACTCGCCTATGATTACCTGTTAAAAGCGATCAGACTTAATCCAAACAGTAGCGAAGTAAATTACAATCTTGGATTCCATTATTTGCGAGAGGGGCAACCTGAAAAAGCTATCTACCATTTACATCAATTATCGGATGATAAACAATTTGGAGATAGGGTTCTTTTGTATCTCGGTATCGCATTCAAACAGAAGGGACAACTCGGCAGAGCCGTGACCTATTTTAAAATGGCAATGAAAAAGAATCCTCGAAATATAAAACTTTATCTTCATCTAGCAGAAACATTTTATAGGGCAGGTGACTACAAAAAGGCCAAACAAGAAGTTGAACTGTCTATTAACCTGATACAGGATAAGGATACATTCTCTAAGATCTTACATGATATCCTAAGAAATGATCGATCAAATACTATACATCCCTCTGCAACTATCGTTATACCCCTCATGCGTGATGCGTGCCTTGGTAAATCAAATACATTAAAGAAATGGAGTGAATTACTCTCTCAAAAGGATTTATGGCTAAAAGAGGAACATACGAAATGACCAGAAGCTGGTATTTTCTTCTTCGTGTAAGAAGGTTTTAGAATTTACTTATGGAACCGCCTGGACCACGGACGATAAAGCTTGCATCTCCAGAAGAATGCCATGTCTTCATGCTATAAGACTCATCGCTCGCAGCAACTATATCAAATGTTACATTTTCAGACAAATAAAGCCTGTAAGTAGCACCAGTTAGTGTAGCTTTGGTACTACAATACGTCGAGTTATCCACAAAATATGCCTCTTGGGCCGTTACCGCATTCCTCAGGTCCGACTGTGCTGCAGAGTTATAGGATCTTGTCCTATATGCAGAAAACTGAGGGATAGCAATAGCTGCCAGAATACCTATGATCGCAATAACGATCATCAACTCAATCAGCGTGAAACCCTTTTCATTCTTTCTAGCCATTTCTTCTACCTTTGGAGTTGAAATCGAAATAAGGATCCGTGGAGTAAAATAGGACCGGGAGAAGGGCTACACTGTAACTCTTCTCCCAGTCGATCACTCTTATTTTACGCTTATGCTACCACCTGGACCTCTAATGATATAACTTAGGTTTCCAGAAGGGTGGTATGCCTCCATAACATAAGTCTTATCGAGAGCAGAAGCTATAGTGAATACTACCTTATCAGACAAATACAGTCCATAAGTAGCACCAATTAGAGTACTTGTTGAATTACAATATGTCGATTCGTCAACATAATAGGCCTCCTGGGCGGTAGCGGAATTTCTCAGATCCGACTGTGCCGCAGAGTTATAGGATCTGATTCTATAGGCAGAAAACTGAGGGATAGCGATAGCTGCCAAGATCCCAATGATGGCGATAACGATCATCAACTCAATCAGCGTAAAACCTTTTTCATTTTTATTAATTAATTTTGTTAACATTTTTAACCTCCTATATTCTTTTAATATGATCAACTACTATAAATACTATAAAGTAGATTAAGTGTATGCCCGGAAATCACCTCCTTTCGTTTTAAGATTGGTTAAATAGTTTAGTTGTTAAATAGTTAAATAGTTTACTAATTATTATATACAAATATCGTGCCATAAAATAGGATATTATACCTTTATTATAATACTTCTTTTATTTACAGACACTTAGACCCTGTCTTTTTTCCTGAGTATTTTCGTGTATCCTATTTTTACATGCCTGTTTTTATTCACCACTGACAATTTTTGTAATATATATGTCAATTTTTGTCAAAACCTTCTATGAGGTATTTAAAATAGTTTCACGTTGTGCCTCCCACCTTATGCCTTGAGCCTATCTCCTTTCCAAAACTAAGATGTTTCATCAGATAAGGCGTGGAGCCCTAACTTATCCAATCTATATCTTAAAGATCGTATGTTGATACCAAGAAGCTCAGCCATATTTCGTTTCGACCCTTGAGCCATTTCCATGGCCTTGAGGATATAATCCCTTTCTATGTCAGCTATGACTGTATCAAGCTCAATTCCATCAGGGCCTATGTCAGTGCGGCGTCTATCTTCTTTTATTCTAACCTTCTTAAAATTAGAAAGTGTCAGGCTCTGGGGTAACACAATATTGGATGTCTCGAGAGCCACACTCCGCTCAATTATGTTCTCTAACTCCCTTACATTGCCTGGAAAAGGGTATTTGCTCAATATATCCATTGCATAGGTAGATACCTTGTTTATATCCTTATCCAACTCCTTTGAGTATTTCACTAAAAAATGGTGAGCTAGAAGAGGCAAATCCCTCTCTCTTTCTCTTAAAGGTGGGACAGGAATCTCAATAACGTTCACTCGAAAGAAAAGATCCTCCCTAAAACCTCCTGACATTACCTCTTTTTCAAGACTCTTATTTGTAGCAGATATGAATCTCACATCTACCGTTCTCTCCTGAGTTTCTCCAATCCTCGTAAAGGTCTTTTCTTGAATCACCCTTAGAAGCTTCACCTGAATAGCTGGAGTTAACTCACCTATCTCATCAATAAATACCGTTCCCCCATCCGCTGCCTCAAAGAGACCAGCCTTATCTGTGCTTGCCCCGGTAAATGCTCCCTTCTTATACCCAAAAAGTTCACTTTCAATTAATGTCTCAGGAATACCCGCACAGTTAATAACAACAAAGGGCTTATCACGCCTTAGGCTCTGTTCATGTATAGCCCTCGCTACAAGCTCTTTGCCTGTACCGGATTCCCCGGAAATAAGGATGTTTGTTTTGGTAGTCGCAACCCGTCTGATCAGGTCATAAATCCTCTTCATTTGAGGGCTTTCACCGATTAAACAACCAAAATAGTATCCTTTCTGTAAATGATCCTCATCCTCAACCCTTGAAACAGTCTTTTTATGAAGGGCATCTCGAACAATCTTTT